>Ga0247608_10000025_pt1 | contig 332110 bp, 298 predicted proteins | sample 176DNAGHGlowgp2_FD_193490 | JGI IMG/M metagenome (GOLD analysis project Ga0247608, IMG submission 193490) | Sheep rumen microbial communities from Palmerston North, Manawatu-Wanganui, New Zealand - 1766 DNA GHGlow gp2 | ecosystem: Host-associated > Mammals > Digestive system > Stomach > Rumen...
CGCCGAACTCGCGGGCCTCGGGCATGGCAAAGCCGATACGGCTGACGAACTGGCATCCGTCGAGCGCGCCCTGGGCTTCCTCAGCAAGCTGGTCGGAGTCCCAGCCGTCGTGGCCGAGGAGCATGCACTTGATGTCCATCTCGCGGGCCTGCTTGGCAAAGGTGGCGTTCATGGCGTAGTCATTCATGACAACGAAGATGACCTCGGGATCGGCTCTCTTGATCTTGGCAAGCTGAGCGCGGAACTCACGGTCGCCGGTCTGGCACTGTTCCTTGGCGACGAGCTCACCGCCGTTGGCAAGGAAGGCGTCCTCGATAAACTGGCCGACAGCCTCGGAGTTGGTGTCGCCGTTGATGGTGAACAGAGCACCCTTGGTGAAGCCGAGATCTTTGGTAGCGTAGGTGCCGACAACGGTGCCGATGTAGGCATCCAGGAAGCACATACGGAAGGAGTAGGGATGCAGCTTGCCCTGCTCGTCGATGGTGACGAGCTCATTGGAGGCGGCGGTGCCGATGATGGGAACCTTCAGCTCGTCGGCGACGGAGGCCATCGGGATATTGCAGGAAGAGAAGTTGGTGCCGATCTCGGCGACGATGCCGTTGTCGGTGATCAGCTTGCGCAGGGCGTTGACGGAGTCAGCGGAGTCGCCCTTGCCGTCCATGGGGACGAGCTCGAGCTTCTTGCCGCCCAGCACGCCGCCGGCGGCGTTGATCTCTTCGATCGCTTCCATCGCGCCGAACTTGCCGGCGTTGCCCCACAGGGCCGTGCCCTGGGAGAGGTCACCGATGTAGCCGATCTTGATGGTGTCTTCTTCGGCATAGGCCATGCCGCTGACAGCCAGGGCAAAGATCATTACCAGTGCAAGAGTCAAACATAACGCTTTTTTCATGATTTTTCCTCCTCTTTAGTGAATTGTTGTCCGAGCATTATTCATGCTTATGGCTTTAGTTTATCAAAATAAATCGAGATGTCAAGACCGTTTTTGTTGATTTTTACCCGTTTTATTTCGGTTCGTTTCTGTTCATTTTGTCCTTATGCTTCACTTTTTTACTCCTTTTTCGCTTTTTCTTTTGTTGATTTATAACAATTTTTGTTTTTAATCTCTGTAGTTTCCCGCGAGCTGAATCGAATTATTTTGTGTATTTTGTTCAAAAGAAGCTTTGCTTTTTGTGGGATTCTGCTGAAATTGCGGTATTTCCCATAATCTTCTTTGTTTTTTGTTGGGTTCTGTATATAATTGGATTGATTCCACAGGCACACATTGAAACAGCTTTGTATGCGTTGTATTTTTCATAATATGGAATATGTTTTCTTGCATATTTCCTTACTGCGAATAAAAAAGACATGAAAGCCTGCGGCCTTCATGTCCTGTGATTATCGTTTTCCGTCACTCCTGGCAATAGCGCACTTCGATCTTCCGCTCGGCGGCATAGGCCTCGAAGTCCGCGGGCAGGTGCTGGTCGGTGATGATGAGGTCGATCTGCTCCAGCCCCTCAAAGAGGATGTTGGCATTGCCCTCGAGCTTGGTGTGGTCCACGACCAGTACCTTCTTCTGGGCATTGTGCAGCATCTGCTTGCGCACGTTTGCCTCGCTGATGTGGTTGTCGGAAAGGCCGAACTCCACGTTCACCTTCGGGCAGCTGACAAAAGCGCAGTCGGCATAATAGCGGCGCAGCGCCTCCACCGTGTTCGGATCGGCAAAGGACAGGGTGCGCCTGCGGAAGGTGCCGCCGACACAGACGAGGTTTATGCCGGTATTGGCCCCGCTGAAAAGATTGCAGACAGCAAGGGAGTTTGTCACCAGCGTGATGTTCAGCTCCCGGGTCAGGATCGCCTCGGCAATGGCGAGGCAGGTCGTACTGGCGTCAAGCATGACCACATCGTTTTCCCGGATCTCGCGGACGGCGGCCTCGGCCAGCTTCTCCTTGGTATGCTGGAGGTAGGACTTGCGCAGCTCCATGGGATAGCCCTTGTCATATTTTTCTACAAGATACGCGCCGCCGTGGGTGCGCACCAGCTTCCCGGCCTTCTCCATCTCCTTGAGATCGCGGCGCACCGTCTCCTCGCTGCACTGGAGCATTTCGCTCATGTCCGGAACAAGGACAAAGCCCGCCTTGCGGATCTCCTGGTCGATCAGGTTATGGCGTTCTATTTTTAACATCACAATTCACCCCGTCGCAAGACTGCACCTCAGCGTTTCCGTACCGGTTGATTATAATAACTCATAAGATGCAAAACGTCAATTGATTCCGCAATACTTTTTATTTTTTGAACTTTTGACTGTTTTTCTTTTTGCGTGTTGACTTTTGACCGTTTCGGGTGTATGTTCTGCTTATGAAGCTGTTAATTATTCTGCGTTTCTGTTGATTTTTGTTTATCCAGCCTTTGGAAATCTCCGTTTCAGCACGATTACATATACGATTGGAGGCAAGTCCATGCCCGGTTTTGACTCTTTCTTTCTCATGAATACCGAGGATGTCAAACGCTATGCCGTCGAGGTGCTGCATTGTTTTGACCCGGACGAGGAGACGACATGTACCGAAATCGGCGACGGCAACATCAATTATGTTTTTCGCGTCTGCTCCGAACGGGACGGGCGCTCCGTAATCGTCAAGCAGGCCGACAGGCTCCTGCGCTCCTCTGGCAGACCGCTCGACATGTACCGCAACAAGATCGAGGCCGCCATCCTCAAGCTCGAGGGGGAGCTTGCCCCCGGTCTGGTGCCCGAGGTGTACCACTATGACGAGGTCATGGCGGCAACCTCCATGGAGGATGTTTCGGCCTATAAGAATCTCCGCAAGGAGCTTGCGGCAAACCGCGTATATTCCCACCTGAGCGAAAACATCTCTGCCTTCATGGCGGACACGCTGCTGCCGACGACGGACCTTGTACTGGACGCAGAGGAGAAAAAGCGGCGCGTGAAGTTCTTCACCAATCCGGAGCTTTGCAAGATCACCGAGGACCTGGTGCTGACGGAGCCGTATTACGACTACAAGGGCCGCAACATTCTCTTCCCCGGGAACGAAGATTTCGTGCGGGAGCATCTCTATGAAGACGAGGCCCTGCACGCCGAGGTCGCGCTCCTGCGCCTGAACTTCATGAACAACGCCCAGGCCCTGCTGCACGGGGATCTGCATTCCGGCTCCATCTTTATAAACGAAAACGGCATCAAGGTCCTCGACCCCGAGTTTGCCTTCTACGGCCCCATGGGCTACGACATCGGAAACGTGATCGGCAATCTCTTCTTTGCCTGGGCCAACAAGGCCTTCACCGCACCGGACGCTGTGGAGACGGTGGCGGCAATCGAGACATGCATCGCCGAGATTTGGGACATGACGCGGGCGAAGCTGGAGGCGAAGTATGACGCCTGCGTCACGCTCCCGCTCTACCGCGTGCGCGCCTTCAAGGCGCAGTACCTCGACGGCATCATGGCCGACTCCGCCGGGTATGCGGGCACGGAGATCATCCGCCGCACGGTGGGCGACTCCAAGGTGATGGAGGTCACTTCCGTCACCGATCCCGCTGAGCGCATTCCGATGGAGCGCGCACTTGTAAAGCTCGGCATTGCGCTTATCAAAAACCGCAAAGCCTTCTGCGAGGGCCGCGAGCTGACAGAGGCTTTCCGTCTGATTCTGGCATGAGGTGAGACACGATGGTACGCATGGATGAGGGCATGCCCTTTCTGCTCAAATATGAGAATGTAGCCTGGTATGATAACGGCAGGGTCCGCATTCTGGACCGCCGCGTCTTCCCTGCCGAGGTCCGCTTCGTGGAGTGCGGGACCTATCAGGAGGTAGCTAAGGCCATCGCCGACATGGTGACCCAGAGTGCCGGGCCCTACACCGCCGTCGGCATGGGCATGGCGCTGGCCGCCTTTCAGGTGCGCGGCGAAGCGAAGGAGAAGCAGGTCGCTTTCCTCAAGCAGGCGGCATACGATCTGGCGCACGCCCGGCCCACCACCGCCAACCGCTACGGACAGATCACATACCGGGCGGCTGAGCTTGCGGAAAAAGCGCTGAACGAGGGCCGCGACCCCATTGAGGCGATCGTTGACTCCACGGTGGAATCCCTGAATCGCCGCTACAGCACCATGCAGATCGTGGGTGACGAGCTTTGCAGATTGATCCCTGCGGGCGGCGGCATCCTGACCCAGTGCTTCGGCGAGACCATCATCGGCACCGTCATCCGTGCAGCGAAAAAACAGGGCAAGGACTTTCGCGTTTACTGCGCCGAGACGAGACCCTATCTCCAGGGGGCGAGGCTGACCTCAAGCTGCTTTGCCGAAATGGGCTTTGACACCACGGTGCTCACCGACAACATGATCGCCTGGGCCATGCAGGAGGGAAAAATCGATTTCTTCACCTCCGCTGCCGACACCATTGCCCGCGACGGGCACATCGCCAACAAGATCGGCTCCCTCCAGATCGCGATCCTCGCCAAGCACTTCGGCATCCCCTACTACGTCACCGGCATTCCGGACAGGGACAAGCACACGAAAAACGACATTGTCATTGAGATGCGGGACCCCGAACAGGTCCTGCGCTACCGGGGCATTCCGAACTGTCTGCCCGAGGTGAAGGCGCTCTACCCCTCCTTCGATGTGGTGCCGCCGCATCTGATCTCCGGGGTGGTGACGGACAAGGGCGTCTATGTCCCCTATCTTCTGGATCGCTATTTTGACAGCGACGTAAAGGCTTTTTATTAAATCGAAATAAAAAATTACAGAAAAGGAGAAATTGCCATGAAAGTCTATGTACGCGCTCCCTATCCCGAAAATCGTCTGGCTGAGCTCAGAGAGATGTTCGACGAGGTCCTGTACGAGCCATGGACCGAAACCGGTGAGCGCTATTACGAGGATGAAATGCTCGAACACCTGCTGAAGGTGCAGCCGGACGTGCTCATCACCGAGCTTGACCGCGTGACCGAAAAGGTACTCGCGGGCTACAAGGGGCTCAAGGTGATCGGCGACTGCCGCGCCACTCCCGCAAACCTCGATACCGCCGCCTGCACGAAGGCGGGCGTCCCCGTTCTCTGCACGCCGGGCCGCAACAACCAGGCCGTGGCCGAGATGGTCGTCGCCCTCATCATCATGCATCTGCGCCATGGGCTCGAGTCCATCCAGTGGATCAAGGACGGCGGCTGGGTCCAGGGCACCACGCCCTACTTCCTGTGGATGGGCCACGAGCTGCAGGGCAAGAAGGTCGGCCTTGTGGGCTTCGGCGCTGTGGCGCAGGCTGCGGCCAAGATCTTCGACGGCTTTGACTGCGAGGTCTGCTACTACGACTACAAGGGCCGCCAATTCGGTCACTATACCCCCATGAGTGTGGAAGAGATCTTCAGGACCTGCGACATTGTTTCCCTCCACCTGCCGGTGAGCGATTCGACCCGCGGGCTTGTCACCGAGGAGCTGCTGCGCTCCATGAAGCCGGACGCCCTGTTCGTCAATGCGGGCCGCTCCGCCCTTGTGGACACCAAGGCCCTCATCCGCGTGCTCAACGACAAGGCCATCGCCGGCGCCGTCATCGACGTGCTTGACAACGAGCCGCCCACGCCCGAGGATCTGGAGATCATGAACTGCCCCAACACGATCCTGACCCCGCACATCTGCGGTGCCTCCTATGAGGTCACCAACCACCAGGCGGATATTCTCAACGCGCGGCTGAAAAAATGGCTTGCGGGTGAGGACCTGTCGAAGATCGTGTACAACCGCGACGTACTGAAATGAGGCACTATCTGCTCATCGACCTTGGCACCGGCAGCACGCGGGCGGCCATCGTCGGCAGCGATGGGAACATCGTCGCCATGCACAGCTTCTTCAACCGCTACTTCCGGGATGAGGCGTACCCCGACGCGCAGTACTTCCTGCCCCAGGAATGGGAAGCGGAGATCTTCCGCTGCTGCCGCCAGGTACATGCCGAGCATCCGGAGATCACCATCAGCGCGGTTTCCGCCGCCGGTGCGCGCCAGAGCATCGTTCTGCTGGACAAGGATGGCAATGCCTTCTACGGGCTGCCCAACATCGACAATCGCGGTCGGGAGTTCATGCCCGCCCTCGGCGACCAGCCATGGATCTACGAGCGCTCCGGCAAATGGGTGACGGAGGACTTCGACGCGGCAAAGCTGCTGGGCCTGCGTAAAAAGCGGCCGGAGCTCTACGAAAAGATCGGCACGGTGGTCAGCCTCAGCGGGCACATTGCCAAGATGTTCACAGGGATTTCAGCCTTTGAGCCCTCCCAGGCCTGCGAGATGCAGCTTTATGACTTGAGTGAAAAGCAGTGGTCAAAAGAGCTGTGCACCGTGTACGGTGTGGACCCGGCCCTGCTGCCGCCGCTCGTAAACGCCGGGGAATGCCTCGGACCGATCCTGCCGGAGCTGCGCGAGGAGCTCGGCATGGCTGACGACGCGGTCTTCATCGTCGGCGGGGCGGATACCCAGTCGGCCCTGCTGCAGGCCGGCATTCAGCCGGGGGACATTGCCGTCGTCGCCGGGACCACCGCGCCCGTGACAGCGCTGACCGATCACAAGATCACAGACCCCCAGCAGCGCGTCTGGGTGGACGCAAACTTCGGTGCGAAGGGCTTTCTCGTTGAAATGAACCCCGGTGTGACCGGCCTCAACTACCAGCGGGCCAGGGATTTTCTTGCGCCCGATATCCCCTACGAGGAGTTGGAGCGCATGTTTGCCGAAAAGCGGGACTTCCGCTGCACGGCGTCCTTCACTTCCCTGCTGTTCTATGAGCGGCGCTCCCTCAGAAACGGCGGCTTCTTTATCCCAAGTCCCTTCCCTGAGCCCCTTGACAGGGTGGACATGCTGTGGGCAGTCCTGGCTGACGGCGCCTGCGGCATCTACGAGCAGCTCTGGCGGCTGCGCGATCTGAGCGGACACGACCGGCCTTACATTCTCGGCTGCGGCGGCAGCTTCCGCTCGGCATCCCTGTGCCAGATGCTCTCCGACCTTTCCGGTCTGGAGCTGCGCTTAAAGCCCGGCTTTGAGCAGGCGACGCTCTTTGGGCTCGTCTCGCTCTGCAACGGGGCACTGCACGACGATACCCGCCTCGGCGCCGATGGTGAAGAGCGCGTTTATACCCCGAAGGAAAACCCGCTCATCCGGAAATATCACCGCCAGTGGAGCCGCCAGCGCCTGGCCATGAATCCCGCGTAAGACAACTATTCAAGAAACCCTTATTCCGTGGAACCAGCTTCCGTCTCGTCATTGCGAACCAGTGACCGATGTCTGCATTTTTGCCGAGGCAAAAAGCGGTGTGGCAATCCGTACTCCCAGCGGCCAATTGAGATTTCTGAGACATCAAGTGCCTCCGGCAGGCGGATTGCCACGCCAGTGTGCACACTGGCTCGCAATGACAGGCTCGCTTTACAATATCAAATTGATGAAAAAAATAATAAACGGAGGAACCTTACTATGTTAATGCAGGAAGAACGCGAACTGATGGTAGAGATCGGCAAGCAGATGAGCACCTCGGGCCTCTGCCCCGGCACCAGCGGCAACCAGAGCATCTATAATCCCGAGCTCGGCCTGATGGCCATCAAGCCCTCCGGCATCGGCTACATGGAGACCACCCCCGAGGATATCGTCATCATGGACCTCGAGTCCCATGTGGTGGACGGCAAGCGCAAGCCCTCCAGCGAGTGGGACATGCACACCGAGTTTTATAAGCACAAACCCTCCTGCCGCGCCATCGTCCACACCCACTCCCGCTTCTGCACCACCTTTGCGGTGCTCAGAAAGCCCATCGAGGCCGTGCACTATGTCCTCGCGGACGCCAACTGCTATGAGATCCCCTGCGCGCCCTACCACACCTTCGGCACACCGGAGCTTGCAAACGACGCCGTAAAATACTGCGGCGACGGCGACGCGGTCCTGCTTGCAAACCACGGCATCATCGTCTGCGGCAAGAACCTCAAGAGCGCCTTCGGCCTTGCAAAGAACCTTGAGTACATTGCGGAGCTCCAGTACCGCGCCATGTGCATCGGCAAGCCCTTCGTCCTCGGCAAGGAAGAGATGGACGAGGTGTTTGAGGGCTTCAAGTCCTACGGCCAGCCCGCCAGCGGCAAAAAGGGCTATTGATTACAAAGGAGCCTGAGAAATGAATAATTTCGATTTCTACAGCCCTACATACTTTGTCTTCGGCCGCGACCGTGAAAACGACGCAGGCAAGTACGTCAAAAAGTTCGGCGGCAGCCGCGTCATGATCGTCTACGGCGGACAGTCTGCAAAGAAGTCCGGTCTTCTGGACCGGGTGAAAGCATCGCTTGACGCCGAGGGTCTGAGCTCCGTGGAGCTCGGCGGCGTCAAGCCCAACCCCCGCAGCGGCCTTGTGTATGAGGGCATCGAGCTTGCCCGCAGGGAGAAGGTCGACTTCATGCTGGCCGTCGGCGGCGGCAGCGTCATGGACACCGCCAAGAGCATCGCCATGGGCGTGCCCTACGACGGAGACTTCTGGGACTTCTTCGCGGGCAAAGCCCCGGAGACGGCCCTGCCCGTCGGCGTAGTGCTGACCATTGCGGCCTCCGGCAGCGAGGGCTCCCCCAACGCCATCATCACCAACGAGAAGACTCTGGACAAAACAGCTGCCGAGGCTGACTGCATCCGTCCGAAGTTCTCCATCATGGACCCGGTGCTGACCGAGAGCCTGCCCGCCTTTCAGACCGCCTGCGGCGTGACGGACATCATCTCCCACGCCTTTGAGCGCTATTTCACCCCCACGAAAGACGTGGAGACCACCGACCGCATGCTTGAGGGCATCGTGCTCGCGATGATGCACGAGGGCAGACGCGTCATGGAAAATCCCCACGACTACGAGGCCCGCGCCAACATCATGTGGGCCGGCATGGTCGTGCACAACGACATCATGGGCGTCGGCCGCAAGCAGGACTGGAACAGCCACCACCTCGAGCATGTGCTCTCGGCTGTATACGACTGCGCCCACGGCGCGGGCCTGTCCGTCATCATGCCCGCGTGGATGAGCTACTGCGTCGAGCACAGCGATGGGGCGCGCTTTGCCCAGATGGCGACGCGCATCTTCGGCTGCCAGATGGACTTTGACGATCCCAAGCGCACTGCGCGCGAGGGCGTCGAGGCCTTCAAAAACTTCCTGCGCGAGCTGCACATGCCCCTGACCTTCGCCGAGGTGGGCGCAGATCCCGCCTCCATCGACCGTCTGGTCGAGATGAACAACGTGGGCGACGGCGTCACCGGCGGCTATGTGGGCCTGACCAGTGAAGCCATTAGAGAAATCTACGAAATTGCGGCCGGACTCCGCTGACGAAGAAAGGATATGGATATGGAAAACACTGAGAAGAAGCTTGGCTTTTCCACCCGTCAGATCCATGTAGGCAAATTCAAAAACAGTGCGGGCGCGCTGTGCGACCCGATCTACCAGACCTCCACCTTCGCATTTGATTCCGTTGAGCAGGGCGGCGCACGCTTTGCCGGCACCGAGGCAGGCTATGTTTACTCCCGCCCCGCAAACCCCACCACCAACTCCGTTGAGGCGAAGATCGCTTCCCTTGAAAACGGTGAGGCCGCTATGGCCACCGCCTCCGGCATGGGTGCCATCACCGCGACGATCTACCGCAGTGTGGTCGCGGGCGACGAGATCATAGCCGACGAAACGCTCTACGGCTGCACCTTTGCGTTTTTGTCCAAGGAGATCGTCCAACTCGGCGTCAAGGTGACCTTTGTCGACCTCAATGAGCCGGGTGCGCTCAAAAAGGCGCTGACGGAGAAGACCAAGGTCGTCTACTTTGAGACTCCCTGCAACCCCACGCTCAAAGTCATCGACATCAAAGCCGTCGCCGACGAGGCCCACGCCTTCAATCCCAGCATCCGCGTAGTCGTAGACAACACCTTCTGCTCCCCCTATCTCCAGCGCCCGCTGGACCTGGGTGCGGACGTGGTCGTGCACAGCGCCACCAAGTACATCAACGGCCACGGCGACGTGATCGCGGGCTTTGTCGTCGGCAAGAAGGAATTTATCGACGACGTGCGCGCCATCGGCGTGGTGCACATGAACGGCGCTGTCATGAGTCCGTTCAACGCCTTCCTCATCGCCCGCGGCCTCAAGACCCTGAGCATCCGCATGGAGCGCCACTGCGCTAACGCCAGAAAGCTCGCCGCCTGGCTGGAAGCCCACCCCGCCGTCAAGAAGGTGTACTACCCCGGCCTTGAAAGCTTCGAGGGCTACGAGACTGCGAAAAAGCAGATGAGCGATTTCGGCGGCATGATCTCCATCGAGCTCAAGGCCGACAAGGCCACCACCGCCGCCACGATCAACAAGCTCAAGCTCTGCACCATCGCCGTCTCCCTCGGCGACGCGGAGACTCTGGTCGAACACGCGGCGTCCATGACCCACTCCACCTACTCGGCCGAGGAGCTGGCCGAAGCCGGCATCTCTGAGGGCCTTGTGCGCATCAGCACGGGTCTCGAGGATATTGAGGATATCATCGCCGACTTTGAGCAGGCCTTCGCGGATCTGAAATAACCCACCATCAGCATAAAAACTCCGCGGAGGCTTGACCTCCGCGGAGTAAAATTATATGATGTACTTAACCGCGAAACGTGATTTCGCAATCGTAAAGGAGGATAAGAATATGAAAGTCATTGCCACCAATCAGGCTCCGGCTGCCATCGGCCCCTACTCTCAGGGTTATGTTGTCAATGGTCTGCTGTTTACCTCCGGGCAGGTTGCCCTGCTCCCCGAAAGCGGCGCTGTCGCCGGTGAGAGCATCGAAGCGCAGGCCGAACAGTGCTGCAAGAATATCGGTGCGCTCCTGGCGGCTGCCGGGACCGGTTTTGACAAGGTCATCAAGACCACCTGCTTCCTCGCGGACATGGGCGACTTTGCCGTATTCAACGCGATCTATGAGAAATATTTTGTCAGCAAGCCCGCCCGCTCCTGCGTGGCGGTGAAGACCCTGCCGAAGAATCTCCTGTGCGAGATCGAGGCTATTGCAGTTGTGGAGGAATAATGCCATGCTGATGAGAAAGACAATGGACGGCAACGAAGCCGCCGCGTACGTATCCTATGCCTTTACGGAGGTCGCCTCCATCTACCCCATCACCCCCTCCAGCCCCATGGCCGACCATGTGGACGACTGGGCCGCCCACGGCAAGAAGAACCTTTTCGGTCAGCCGGTGCAGCTCGTCGAAATGCAGGCAGAGTCCGGCGCCTGCGGCGCCATGCACGGCGCGCTGGAGACCGGGTCACTGGCAACTACCTACACCGCCTCCCAGGGCCTGATGCTGATGATCCCGCCGATGTTCCGCATCGCGGGTTCGATGCTCCCCGGCGTGATGCACGTTGCCGCCCGCACCGTCGGCACTCACTCCATCTCCATCTTCGGTGATCATTCCGACGCCATGGCCTGCCGTCAGACCGGCTTTGCGATGCTGGCCTCCTCGAGCGTGCAGGAGTGCATGGACATCGGCGCGGTGGCCCACCTTGCCGCCATCAAGGGCTCCATCCCCTTCATGCACTTCTTTGACGGCTTCCGCACCAGCCATGAGATCCAGAAGATCGAGCTTCTGGACTACGACGATCTGGGCAAGATCCTCGACTGGGATGCGGTGCAGCGTTTCCGCGACCACGCCCTCAACTCCGAGCACCCCACCATCCGCTCCACCCTGCAAAACCCCGACACCTTCTTCCAGTCCCGCGAGGCCTGCAACACTGCCTACGATCTTCTCCCCGACATCGTGCAGGAGAAGATGGACGCGATCGGCAAGCTCACGGGCCGGGACTACAGACTCTTCAACTACTACGGCGCACCGGACGCCGAGCGCGTCATTGTCGCCATGGGTTCCGTCTGCGAGACCCTGCATGAGGTCGTCGATTACCTCACCGAGCGCGGCGAGAAGGTCGGCATGATCCAGGTCCACCTCTACCGTCCGTTCTCGGCAAAGCACCTCGCCGCCGCGCTGCCCGCAAGCGTCAAGACCATCTCTGTTCTCGACCGCACCAAGGAGCCGGGCGCCGCGGGCGAGCCGCTCTTTGAGGACGTGTGTACCGCCCTGCGCGACACCGCCTTTGCAGGGGTCACGATCCTCGGCGGGCGCTACGGTCTTTCCTCCAAGGACACTATCCCCGCCCACATGAAGGCCGTATTCGACAACATGGCCGGGGAGAAAAAGAACCACTTCACCGTCGGCATCAACGACGACGTGACCCACACCTCTTTGAGCGTCGGTGAGAACATCGTCACCTCCGGCAAGTCGATCATCTCCTGCAAGTTCTGGGGCCTCGGCTCCGACGGTACGGTGGGTGCCAACAAGAACTCCATCAAGATCATCGGCGACAACACCGATCAATACGCCCAGGCGTATTTTGAATACGACTCCAAGAAATCCGGCGGCGTGACCAAGAGCCACCTGCGCTTCGGCCACGAACCCATCCGCTCCACCTACTATGTCACGATGGCAGACTTTGTGGCCTGCCACAAGCAGAGCTACATGAAAGACTTCGACATCGTGGCAGAGATCAAGAAGGGCGGCACCTTCCTCCTCAACACCGACTGGGACATGGCGGGCCTTGAGGAGCACCTGCCGAACCGGGCAAAACGCATCATCGCCCAGAACGGTCTCAACTTCTACACCATCGACGCCACCGACATTGCCCAGCAGATCGGTCTCGGCAACCGCACGAACACCGTTTTGCAGTCGGCCTTCTTCAAGCTCTCCGGCGTGCTGCCCATCGAGGACGCCGTGCAGTACATGAAGGACGCCATCGTCAAGACCTACTCCAAGAAGGGCGAGAAGATCGTCAACATGAACTGCGCCGCCGTCGACGCGGGGCTGACTGCCTTAAAGAAAATCGACGTGCCTGCAGGCTGGGCCGATCTCAAGGACGAGGCCGAAACGGTGGATCAGACTCTCCCGACCTACATCCGCGACATTCAGATTCCCGTCAACAAGCAGGCGGGCGACAAGATCCCGGTGTCGAAGTTCATGCCCTACGCCGACGGCGTGAGCCCGGTGGAGACCTCCAAGTACGAGCGCCGCGGCATTGCAACGAACGTTCCCAAGTGGATTCCCGAAAACTGCATCGGCTGCAACATGTGCTCGCTGGTGTGTCCCCACGCCTGCATCCGTCCCTTCCTGGTAACGGAGGATGAGAAAGCCGCCGGACCCGAGGGCATGGTTACGAAGAAGGCCGTGGGCAAGGGCTTTGAAAATTACACCTACCGCATCCAGGTCGACCCCATCGACTGCCAGGGCTGCTCCTCCTGCGCCAATGTCTGCCCGGCCAAGGAGAAAGCCCTCGTTATGCAGCCGCTCGAGAGCCAGATGCACGAGCAGCCCAACTGGGATTACCTTGTGTCTCTCCCGGTCAAGGCAAACCCCATGGACAAGTTCAGCACCCGCGGCAGCCAGTACGAGCGCCCGCTCTACGAGTTCAACGGTTCCTGCGCCGGCTGCGGCGAGGCGCCCTACATGAAGCTCATGACCCAGCTTTTCGGCGAGCGCATGTATGTGGCGGATGCCACCGGCTGCACCTATGTGGTCGGCTCCTCCACGCCCACCTTCCCCTACGCGAAGACCGCGAAGGGCTACGGCCCAGCGCCGTCCAACTCCCTGTTTGAGAATAACGCCGAGTACGGCCTCGGCATGTGCCTGTCGGTCGACCAGATGCGCCGTCAGGCCAAGACCCACGCGGAAGCGGCCCTCGCCAAGACCGGCGATGAGGCTCTGAAAGCCGCCCTCACCGCATGGATCGAAAAGGGTGACGAGCCGAATGATACCCGCGCGGTGTCCGACGCACTCAAGGAGGCGCTGGCCGCGACGAATTGCGAGTGCGAGGATGTGGCGTGGCTCCGCAACCGCACGGACGCGCTGGTCAAGAAGAGCATGTGGATGTACGGCGGCGACGGCTGGGCCTACGACATCGGCTACGGCGGTCTCGACCACGTGCTGGCCTCCGGCATCGACGTGAACATTCTGGTCGTGGACACCGAGGTCTACTCCAACACCGGCGGCCAGGCGTCAAAGGCCACCTCCATCGGGGCTGTGGCGCAGTTTGCAAACGCCGGCAAGGCAACCGCGAAGAAGGATCTGGGCCGCATGGCGATGGTCTATGACAACGTGTATGTCGCCAAGGTCGCCATGGGCGCCAATCCCGCCCAGCTCATCACGGCCCTCAAGGAAGCCGAAGCCCACAAGGGCCCGTCCCTCATCATCGCCTACGCCCCCTGCATCAACCACGGGCTCGTCAACGGCATGGGCAAGGCCATGGCGGAGGAGAAGCTTGCGGTGGAGTGCGGGTACTGGCCGCTCTTCCGCTATATCCCCGAGAATCTGGACAAGGGGCTCAACCCCTTCATCCTCGACAGCAAGGAGCCCAACGGCAAGCTCCGCGAGTTCATGATGGGCGAGGTTCGCTTCGCCTCCCTGACCCGCACCTTCCCTGAGCGCGCCGAGGTCCTCTTCAAGGAGGCCGAGGAATTCACCGCCCGGCGCTATGCCCAGTACAAGGCCATGGCCGGAAAGTAAAAAGACATATAACATTACAACAGGCGCTGCCTCTCTGCGGGGCAGCGCCTGTTCCTTTTATTCGATTTCGTTCACGTTGATCAGCATGTTGTGAGCTTTCGCATATTCCAGCAGACGGCGGTTTTCAAGGTTTACACTGCCGAAGGATGTGGTGCAGACGACGCGCTCACAACTTTTCAAAACTTCCATCGCTTCATTCACCTTATCCGCGCTCACCGGCTCGTTTGCCCGGTCGATGATGACAATAGCGGCAAGGGCTCTCGCCGTGGGCAGGTCCAGATCGTTTTCCGGCAGGACACCCGCGGCAAAGGGGATGCCCAGGCGGCACAGCCTGCGGTAAAGCGGGATTCCGCTGCCGCCCCCGCCGATGACAAACACACGCGGCGCACCCTCCGTGCGCGGTGCCTCCGCCGTCCCGGCGAGGCTGTCATAGCTGCCGTTTTCGATGTCGTAGAGCTGTTCGATATAGCCGCCGGAAAAGATCTCCTCGGGGCTTCCCATGCGGTCGACGCGCCCGCCGCGGATACAGAGAAGCATGTCGGCAAAGCGCTGGGCAAGCTCCAGCTCGTGCATGCTCATAATGACCGCGAGTTCGCCGCCCTTGACCAGTACCCGAATAAGCTGCAAAAAATCCAGCTTGTGGCGGATATCAAGGAAGGAGGTGGGCTCGTCCAGAATGAGAAGGCGCGGCTGCTGGCACAGGGCGCGGGCCAATAATAACCGCTGGCGCTGCCCGTCGCTGAGACGGGAAAAGTCCGCGTCCGCAAGCTGTGCCACGCCCACCTTCTCCATAGTTTCACGCACAATGCGCCTGTCTTCCTCCGTGAGGATGCCGAGCCTGCCGGTATAGGGGTAGCGTCCGACAGCCACCACCTCGGCGGCGGTCATCAGCTCAGGTTCCGGACGCGCGGTCAGGACGGCGGAGGAAATGCGGGCAAGCTCCCGTTCGTGATACGCCTGCAGCTGCCTGCCGTCAAGGTACAAAGCACCGCCCGTCGGTGGGAGTGTACCCATCAGGGTCTTGAGAAGCGTGGATTTGCCCGCGCCGTTGGGGCCGATGAGGCACAGGACCTGCCCCGGTTTTGCCGCGAGGGCGATATCCCGCACCACGGTTTTTTCTCCATAGCCCACGGAGAGTTTATCGGTGTACAAAAGCTCACTCATAGCCGTGCCTCCCTGTCCCGGTGCAGCAGCATCCAGATCACCACGGGTGCGCCGAACACCGCCGTAACCGACCCGATGGCAAGCTCCGTGGGGGCAAAGAGGGTGCGGGCAAGCAGATCGCACCCGAGGCAGAAGCCCGCTCCGCCGAGAAAGCAGGCAGGCAGCATGACGGCCGGCTTTGCCGATTTGAACAGCAGCTTCATAAGCTGCGGCACCGCGATGCCCACAAAGGAGATGGGCCCGGCGAAGGCCGTGACGCAGGCGGACAGCAGGCTCGACAGCCCGATGAGCGCAAGGCGGAAGCGCCGGAGGTTCACTCCCATACTCTTCGCGTAGCCCTCGCCGAGCTGCCATGCGGTCATGGGCTTTATGAGCAGCACACAGCAGCCGAGCGACAGGAAAACGGCAAGCGACGCCGCCCCCAGCGCGTCCCAGCTCACGCCCGCAAAGCTCCCCATGGACCAGTAGTGGAGATTGACGATGTTGGAGTCGTCGGCAAAGGTGACGGCAAAGTCCGTGACGGCCGAGCAGATATAGCCGATCATGACGCCGCAGACGATGAGCCGCGCCATGCCGCGCGTCCTGCCCGCCGCCAGCAGCACAAAGCCCATGACAAGCAAAGCCCCCAGAAAGGCCGCGCCGATCATGCCCCAGGAGTTCATCACCGCGCCGCGCCCGAGGCAGGCGATCATGGTGAGGGCCACCGTAAGCTTTGCACCCGAGGAGATGCCCAGCACAAAGGGCCCGGCAATGGGGTTTGCGAAGAAGGTCTGCAGCAAAAAGCCCGACACCGCGAGCGCCCCGCCGAGGACTGCCGCCGCGAGAAGTCGCGGCAGGCGGATGTTCCGGACGATGCGCGCGGCACTGCTGTCCCGCTCCCCGGAAAAAAGAGCGTGCCAAAGCTCCCCCGCCCCGATGCCGGTGCTGCCGGTGACGAGGTTTAAGGCCCCGAGCAGCAGCACCAGCACCGCGAGCAGCAGGAAGCACAGCCGTATGCGCTTTTGTCGTTTGTCGCTCATGTTATCGTATCCTGTGAAGATAGCGCAGGTCCTCCTCCGCGTCCCCGCTCACGGCAGCGCGAAGCTCCCTGATCATGTCGGCGGCCGCGGAGGAACGCTGAAACATGCTCATCTCCGTACACCAGACATTGCCCTCTTTTACGGCCTTGAAGTCCCCCAGAAGCGGGTGCTGGGAAAGAAAGCTCCGCATGTCCGTCACATCGCCCGCAACGGTGGAGTTGTATATGAGTACATCCGCGTCCCTCGCCTGGGCATAGAAGGATTCCATCTGGATGGTCTCGGTGGAAAGGGCGTTGTCGGACGGGGGGAGCTCGGTGATAGCGTTCTCGGCCCCGGCAAGCTCGATCATGCGGGTGATGTAGTCCGCCTGCCGCCGCACGACCACGCCGCCGTTTGCGGTGATATGGAAGAAGGCGACGCTTTTATGGAGGGGCTCCAGCGCCTCGACCGTCTGATACGTCTCAAGCTGGCGGTCAAAGAAGGTCTCCGCCTCGGGAAGCTTCCCGCACAGAAGCCCGTAGAGCTTGATCCACTCCACGCGCCCCAGGGGGTGGGGTTCGTAGCTGGAGTACTCGATCAGCACCGGAAAGCCCAGCGCCTCCAGCTTCTCTTTTGTCGACGGGTTGTGGAGGATCATGGTGTTCTCCACCACAAGGTCACAGCCCTCGGTCAGCAGCGCCTCGTAATCCGGGGCACTGTATTTGCCGATATAGGCAATCTCTTCTTCCTCCACCGCCTCCCGCAGTTCGGGAATGCGCCAGGAGGGGGCGTCGGTGGAGGTATAGCGCACCGCATTCAGGGCGTCCATCTGCAAAAACAGATCGGGCACGGAAGAGCTTGCAAGATAGATGTTTTGCGCCGGGACGGAAATGCGCGGCAGCTTTTCAAGTCCTTCCGGAATGTCAGCTCCATCGGGTTGGAGCAGAAAAGACTGATCACCTGCTCGAAGCAAGGCCGCTCCGCCCGCGTAATAGTCGACGGAGAAATGTTCGGCGTATTGAAGCTCCATGCTGCCGGTCGGCTCCTCCGCCGATGCGCCGCCGCAGGCAAACACGAAGACCAGCAGAGCGGCGAGCGTGCACAGCAGCCGCCTCACGGGGCCGCCTCCAGACTGCTCGAATCAAACAGGAGCGTATAGCTGACCTCATGCGGCTCGCTCATGGCAACGGTGTCGGCAATGACGGGCATGGGCCGGTCAAAGTACAGGACCGGGATCACAAAGGCGGAATTGTCCGCATTGGGGACCGGCAGATACTTCTCTCCTTCCACCTTCATGTAGTCATAGTTTTTGCTGCTCCAACTGATGACAGCGGTACACTGTCCATTCTCCACCGTGAGCAGAGTGGGGCTTTGCACTCTGGCTTTGCCGCTGCCGCCCGCGAGAGTGACGGCGACCATGCAGCGCCCGTCAGCAAGACCGAGGCTTTCGGCGGTGGTGAAGAAGCCGTCCCGGAAGGCCGTCATAGGCAGGGAGTCGGCCCGGAAGAGCAGGCTGCGGTCATACCACAGTTCCTTGTTTTTGCTGAAGGCGGCACAGGGGACGGCGGCGTCCAGCGCCTCCACGGGGATGGTAAAGGTCATAGCCCCGTTTTCGTCCTCCACGGGCTCGATCCAGGCGTCTTTGGAAGCAGCTTCTTCGGCAGAGCCGGGATAAACATGCAGAAAGCTCTTGCTGCCCATGGTGAGGGTAACTTCCATTTTTCCTTCCGCCACCTTCAAAAGGGCGCTTTCGATGCGGAACATGGAGGAGCTGCTTTTGAAGGCGACCGGGTACTCGCCGTCCACGAGATCAGCGGCGTAAACCGGCGTCATGCCGGGCTCTGTCACGTCCTCCACTGCTGTCATCTGGGAGGCGTCGGCCACGCCCCCCTCCGCATATGCGGAGAGGGTAAGGCCCGACAAGGTCAGCAGGCAAAGGAGGAAGGAAAGCAGGCGTTTCATTCTCACTTCACCTCAAGTCCGGCAGAGGCCATGGCCTCGCGGGTGTGCTCGACGAAGAGGCTGCACACCTCGGGCAGCTGGCCCAGACCCTCGATCACGCACTCGACCTCGTAGCCCGCGGCCTCAAAGATGCTCTTCCAGCTGTCGTCATCGTCGCCCGCCATGTCGTTGTTGGCGTGGTCGCCCGCCACGATCATCAGGGGGCGCAGCACGACGCGCTCATACTTGCCTGCCTTAACCATTTTCAGCACATCCTCGACAGTGGGCTCGGCCTCGACGGTGCCGATGTAGTAGTGCTCGCAGCCCGCCTCGGACAGGATAGTCTGCATCTTGGCGTAGACGCCGTTGGACTCGGCCTCGGTGCCGTGGCCCATGAAGCAGACGGCCGTCTTGCCGTCATCAAACTTCGCGGTGGCGTTCACCACAGCCTCGGCCACCGTGTCAAAGTCGGCGTCGGTGTTGAGCAGAGGCTCGGCCAGGACGATCTTGTCGAATGCGTCGGCGTACTCGGCAAGCTCGTTCTTGAGGTCGGTGTACTCAAAGCCGTGCATCAGGTGGGTCGGCTGCACGACCAGGGTCTTGACACCGTTGTTGGCGGCGCGGTCCAGAGCCTCGCCCACGTTGTCGATTTTAATGCCGTCACGGGAGAGGACGTGGTCGATGATGATCTGGCTGGTAAAGGCGCGGCGCACACTCCAGTCGGGGAAGGCCTTTTCGAGGGCTTCCTCGATCGCGCCGATGGTGAGGCGGCGGCTGTCGTTGTAGCTGGTGCCGAAGGACACGACCAGCAGCTCCTTCTCTCCGATGTTGTCGGCGTTGCGGGGATCGTCCAGCGACGCGTCGCCGGTGTTGTAATTTTCGTCATCTTCACCCTCCGCCATGGCAGGGGCGGCAGCGGCACAGAGCAGCATGACCAGCATGCAGGCCGTCAGGATCAGGGTCATCAGTTTCTTCATTTCGTTTCTCCTTATAATTCTTTATTTGCAACACGTATACGCGTTTTGCACAGATTCAATACCTCGTCAAAGCCGAGGCCGTTTTCCGCCGGGCGGCGCAGGACCAGAAGCTGCACGCCGGTTTCCTTGGCAGCCTGTACCTTCTCGGGAAAGCCGCCGGGGCCGCCGCCGTCCTTGCTGACGATATAGCGGACAGCGTACTGCCGGATGAGCGCAATGTTCAGCTCTGTGGAGAAGGGCCCCTGCATGGCGATGATGTTGCGGTGGGGAATGCCGAGAGCCTCGCAGGCGTTCAGTGCCTCATGGCTCGGCAGCACGCGGGGGATCAGCCGCTCGGGGTCAAGATCCGCGCAGGCCGACAGCTCTTTGGCCCCGGTGGTGAGCAATACGCGCCCTTCACGATCTTTGAGCCATGCCGCCGCTTCCGGGGCGCTGTTGAAGACAAGTGCGTTTCCCGCCTTACAGGCAGGGCGCAGAAGGCGGATATATTCCACATTTGCCGCCTCACAGGCGGTCTTCACGGATTCGCTCACATGCCGGGCGTAGGGGTGGGTGGCATCCACGCAGAGCGCTGCGTCACACAATAGTGCCTGCTTCTCCGCGGCACTCAGAGGGCCGGTGCGGATCGCAACACCCGGGACACTCCCCTGCTCCTCCTCACCGTATTCCGTGGCGACGCAGACAGTGACCGAAGCGCCTGCCTCAGACAGAAGCCCGGAAAGCTCCCGCCCCTCGGTGGTGCCGCTGAAGATCACGATCTTCATGGGCGATACCCCCGGGGCGTGACCATTCTGCCAGCGATTTCCCGGGTCTGCGTGGAGCCGATAAAGACCGTGGTAAACATATCGGCCTCAGTCTCGCGCAGAGCTTTGAGGTCAAGGACACGATAGCTCTCCCCCTCCCGGCCGATCATCCGGACAAGGCCGCAGACGGCGGAGCCGTCCATTTCTTCCAGCAGGATATCGCAGGCGCGTTTGAGGTAATCCGCCCGGTGCTTTGACGCGGGATTATACAGGCAGATCGCAAAATCTCCCCGCGCCGCCATCCTGAGGCGCTTTTCGATGGCCGTCCAGTCGGTCAGGCGGTCCGATAGCGAGACGACGCAAAAATCGTGCCCCAGCGGCGCACCGAGAAGCGCCGCGCCCGAGAGTGCCGCCGTCACGCCGGGGATAACCTCGACCTTAACAGCCGGGTACTCGGGTGCAAGCTCCAGCACCGGGCTTGCCATGCCGTAGACGCCCGCGTCCCCGCTGCACACGAGGGCAACGGTCTTTCCGGCCGCCGCCTGCATAAGGCACCAGCGGCAGCGCGCAAGCTCCCCGGTCATGCCGGTGGTGTAGGTCTCCTTATCCGGGTACAGGGGCTTTAACAGCTCCACATAGAGCGTGTAGCCGCAGATGAGTTCTGCCCTGTCCAGCGCTGTCCGCGCCGCGCCCGTGAGGCTTTGCGCGTCTCCCGGCCCTATGCCGATCACATACAGTTCAGCCATCCTGCCAGCTCCAATCGTAGTTTACATAATGTTCCGCCGCTGCGAAGGTCACACCGCCGCAGGCGTATTTCTTTTCGATCAGTCTGCCGCCTGTTTCCATCGCCGCCGCCCGCTCACAGACATTGTCCACACCAGTGACGGATTCCACAAAGTTTGATGCGGTGAACACACCCTCCGCACCGCGCAGCTCCTCCGCGCTGTAAAAGTGCAGCGGCCAGCCGTGGGATTCGCAGAAGCGCAAAAGCCCCGCCTCGTCTCGCTTGAGGTCGATGCTGGCAGCGCTCTTGAAAGCCTCCGGAAGGATGCCGCGCCCGGTGCAGAAGGCCATGAAAGCCTGCTCCAGCGTATCGCTGCTCGTCCCGCGTTTACAGCCGATGCCGAGCGTCAGCACACGCGGGGCAAGCTGCAGGGCGCTGTCTTCCGTTTTTCGGTACGACACCAGCACGTCCCCCGGGGAGCCGAGACAGACATATTCGGGTATACTGCCGGTGACGGGATAGGGGCAGTCGATCACGATATCCTCGCCGCGCAGGAGTTTGGCGGATACCTGCTTGATGCGCTCGGGTTGCAAAACGGTCATGCCCTGCTTTTTTGCCCAGAGGTCGACCGCAAAGAGGCCGTTTAAGTCCGTGGCTGTGGTGATGACCGCATTGCCGCCGGTGATGGCCGCGACGCGCATGGCCAGCGCGTTTGCTCCGCCGAGGTGCCCCGACAGGAGAGGGACGACCCAGTGCCCGGCCTCGTCCACGCAGAGGACGGCGGGGTCTGTCGTCTTGCTTTGGATATAAGGCGCGACACTGCGTACGGCGATCCCCGCCGCGCCGACGAAGATCAGAGCCTCACAGCTTGCGAAAGCCTCCTGCGTCCAGTCGGCAAGGTTTTCCTCCGTGCGCACGATGCCGCCGAGTTCAGCGGCGAGATGTTCCGCCAGGGCTTTCCCGCGCGGCGTAAAGGCGGTCAGGGCGATCCCTTCTCTCATGGCTCCTGCCTCCATTCGTCCAGCAGTTCCCTTGCCGTGTCCGTCAGGCCGAGAAGTCCGGCCTCGGAAGAGAACAGCAGCGCACCGATACGCATATCCCCCGCCCGGCGGGCAAGATGCTCCCGGACGGCGCGCAGCAGGCTTTCCATCACCGTGTCCCGCAATCCAACGTGATCGAGTACTTTGAGGCAGCCGTCGGTTGTGACTTCGTCCATCAGGGCGCGGCAGGTGTCCGCGTCCGCGCCGCACAGGGCCGCGTGGCAAACGAACAGCTCCCGGCGGCAGTCGGCGATTTTGGAATGGGTGTTCATGATGCCGCCCGCGAGCTTCACAAGCTTGCCGATGTGTCCGATAAGCAGGACCTCCTTGAAGCCCTCAAGCCGAGCCGCGTCTATGGCCTCCCCGATATAATTGGAGCACTTGGCCCGCGGGACGGCATTAAGCTCGGGGAGATTTCGCGTCAGGTAGTCCATGCCGTAATTACCGGGCAGGAGGATCAGGCGCTTATGCCCGTCTGCTGCCGCCTGGCGGATCTCCAGCGCGGTGGTCTCGACAATGGCGCGCTCGCTCATGGGCTCCACCACGCCGGAACTGCCGAGGATGGAGATGCCGCCCACGATGCCGAGCTGGGGGTTGAAGGTCTTTTTTGCGATCTCCTCCCCCTTCGGCGCGAAGATCACGATGCGCACACCGCCGGGATAGCCGCAGGCGGCGCAGGCTTTTTCCGCCGCCTCACAGATCTGCCGACGGGGAACGGAGTTGATGGCCGCCGCGCCCACCGGCTGGTCGAGGCCCGGTTTTGTCACGCGGCCCACGCCCGCGCCGCCGTCGATGTCGATGCCGCTTTCCGTTTTCTTTGCGGAGGCGACGATCAGCATGCCGTCGGTCACATCCGGGTCGTCCCCCGCGTCCTTGCGCACGGCGCAGAGGGCCGTGTCTCCGGACATGCGGCAAAAAACCGGCTCGACCTCTACCGGCCAGCCCTTGGGCGTCATGATGCGTAATGCATCGGGGGGCTCGCCTGTGAGCAGGAGCCGTACCGCGCCTGACGCCGCAAGGGCCGCGCATGTGCCGGTTGTATAGCCGCAGCGCAAAAGCTTTGTCCCGCTGCGGACATAGTGCTCAAAGCTCATGGCTTCTCCTCCTGTTTGGCAAGAGCGCTGAGCTCCGGGAAGCGTTTGAGCACTTCGGCGTAGTTCTCCAGCTTGTGCGGGAAATTGCAAGCCTCACAGCTTTTGACGCCCTTGTCCGTGTAAACGAAGTTCCCGCCGCATTTCTCGCCCAGCGTGTACAGGGGACAGTAGCAGAACAGGCAGTTGAAGTCTTCTTCTGCCACCCCCGAATGGCAGGGGAAAAACTCGCATTCTTTGTTTTGGAAGAATTGGTAGTGTTTCATTGCTCAGCTCCAGCCCCTGGCTTTCGGGTCCAGCATATCCGTTGTGGTGTAGATGAGGGCGTTGCAGATTGCGGCGGCGATGCTGCTGCCGCCCTTGCGGCCCATGGCGGCGATACAGGGAACGCCATATTCCCCGCATGCCTCAAACACGCGCTCCTTGGCCTCCACCACGTTCACGAAACCCACCGGCGCCGCGATCACGAGCCGGGGACGAAGCCCGGCTTCGATCCTCTCCGCAATGCGAAAGAGCGCCGTTGGGGCGTTGCCGACGGCGAGGATGGCATCCGGATGGTTTTCCGCCGCATAATCCATGGCGGCGACGGCGCGGGTGGTGCCGTTTTGCTTTGCAGTTTCGGCGATGAAGCCCTCCGCCATGAAGCAGTACGCCGCCCCGCTGAGTTTTTTGAGCCCCGGACGGCTGATACCGGCAAGGGCCATGTTGGTATCGGTCACGATCTCCGCACCGCCCCGCAGAGCCTCCACCGCCTTCTCGACAGCGCCGGGGGTGAAGCGCAGGTTTTCGGCGTAGTCAAAGTCGGCGCTTGCGTGGATGCAGCGCATGACCACGGCGGCGTTCTCCGGCGGGAGCGTGATCCCCCGCGCTTTGAGCTCTTCCGCGATGACGGCCATGCTGCCGCGCTCAATATCGGAAGGAAGTGTTTTCATCGGCATACTCCTCCATGATCTCATACACACGCGACATGTCCAGGCTTTCACGCACGGCGTCGGCCAGCAGGTCATACTGCCGGTTCCGGTAAGCGGCGCGCGGCTCTACCGGTGTGTCGGACACCGTAATTCCCTTTCGGGCGGCAAGGTACTGCGCCAAGCGATCCACCAGCTCCCCGCTGTCGAACAAGCCGTGCAAATAGGTTCCGAACACATGGCCGCAGACCGCGCCGTCCGTTGTCCCGTCCTCAAAGCGGCAGAAGGGGGCGGTGTCCGTCTCCGTTTTTCCCATATGGATCTCATATCCGGTGAGCTTTGCGCCCGCAAAAGGCGCGGCCACGCAGACAGCATTTTTTCGCGCGCGGGTTTTCTCCCCGGTAAACGCCGTGTCCACTGGCAGGAGCCCCAGGCCGGGCAGGGTGCCCTGCCGCTCAACGCCCATGGGATCACGCAGCGTATGCCCCAGCATCTGATAGCCGCCGCAGACGCCGAGGATCGGCGTTCCCGCTCCCGCCGCCGCGACGATGGCATCCGCAAGACCCGTATCGCGCAGCCAGAGCAGATCTTCCATGGTGTTCTTCGTCCCCGGCAGGAGGATCATGTCCGGGGTTTCGAGTTTGTCCGTCCGGTTTACATAACGTATTTCAATATCCGGATGCTCGCGCAGCGGGGCAAAGTCCGTGAAGTTGGAGATATGCGGCAGGCGGATCACGGCCACATCCAGGACGCGGCCACATATGGTCTGCTCCAGACAGGGGGCAAGGCTGTCCTCATCGTCAACGTCCGCACGCACCCAGGGCACCACGCCCAGCACAGGGACGCGCGTCAGCTCCTCCAGCTGCCGCAGGCCGGGGCGCAGCAGCTCCACATCGCCGCGAAATTTGTTGATGATCGTGCCCTTCACGCGCCGCCGCTCTTCCTCCCTGAGCAGAGCAACGGTGCCGTAGAGCTGGGCGAATACGCCGCCGCGGTCGATGTCTCCCGCCAGCAGTACCGGGGCGTTGACTATTTCCGCAAGGCCCATGTTCACGATGTCATCCGCCCGGAGGTTGATCTCCGCGGGGGAGCCTGCCCCTTCGATGACGATGATGTCATTTTCGGCGGCAAGGCCGTTGTAAGCCGCCAGGATGTCCGGGATGAGGCCGCGCTTCATTTTGAAATACTCCGCCGCCGCGTAATGCCCGCGCACTTCCCCGTTTACGATGAGCTGGCTGCCCGTGTCGCTGGAGGGCTTTAATAGGATCGGGTTCATGCGCACGTCACACTCGAGACCCGCCGCCTCCGCCTGCACCGCCTGGGCGCGGCCCAGCTCCAGCCCGTCGGGCGTAACAAAGCTGTTGAGGGCCATGTTCTGGCTCTTGAAGGGGGCGACGCGGTGGCCGTCCTGCGTGAAAATGCGGCAAAGGGCGGTCACGAGCAGACTCTTGCCCGCGCCGGACATGGTGCCCTGGATCATGATGCGTTTAGCCATGCAGCACCTCCCTGATCGTTTCCATCAAAACGATATTTTCCGCCTCCGTGCGGATCGCCGTGCGGTACCAGCCCTTTTCAAGCCCCGCGAAATTGGCGCAGTCCCGGATCAGGATACCGCGCTCCCGGAGCTTTTCGGCAAGCCCATAGTCTGTGCAGCGAAAGAGCAGGAAGTTTGCCTCCCCCGGAACGACACGCATGCCGACCGCTTCCAGGGCAGTCTTCATCTTTCGCCGCTCAGCAGATATGAGGGTCCGAAGTTGATTTACATAATTCTCTTCACATAATGCTTCTATGCCTGCCTCTTCCGCGATAACAGACACTGCCCAGGGCTGGCCGCAGTCCCGGAGCTTTTCGGCAAGCTCAGTACTGCCGCAGAAGACATAGCCCAGGCGCAGCCCCGCCATGGCGCAGGTTTTGGTGAAGGCTTTGATCACAACCAGCTCCGGGTATTGCGCAAGCGCAGAGACCAGGCTGCAGTCAGCGGCGTCCTCACAGAAATCCAGAAAGCACTCGTCCACGGCAAGGATCGTCCCCCGCTCCCGGCATAAGTCGAGAAGTTGCAGCAGCAGCTCCCGCCCGCTCAAAAGTCCGGTGGGGTTATTGGGGTTGCAGAGGAACAGAAGCTCACAGTCCTGCGGGATCTGCGTCAGCTGTTCTTGGGTCAGGCAAAAGTCTGCCGACAGCGGGATCTCGGTGACATGACACCCCGTCTCCCGCAGGGCGCGGGCATATTCCGCAAAGCCGGGCACGAACACCGCCGCACTCTTTGGCCTGAGCGTATGGCAGAGGCGATAGATCAGATCCGACGCCCCACTGCCGCACACGATGTTTGAAGCCGGGACACTGTGATAGTCCGCGAGCGCCGCGCACAGCCTCCGGTTCAGGGGATCTGGGTAGCGGTCAGCCATTTCCACCGCCCGCAATGCCGCCGCGCGTACTCTCTCCGGCAGGCCGAGGGGGCTGATATTGGCCGAGAAGTCCAGCGGCGTTTTTCCGTATTCTGTTTCAAAACCGGCCCAGTCGCCGCCATGGATGAGTTTCATAAACAGTCACACCTGTCATTGCGAACATTCTGACGCGCGGGAAGCGCGCGACATTCCTTACCTTGTGTGCGCACACTGGTGCGGCAATCCGTTCTCATAGAATACAACCAAGAAAGCGTACCATTCCCAACACCGCAAGTCCCAGCAGCGCCCCGGTGTATTCGAGGCGGCAGGCACGGCTGATATCCCCGGGGACGATCTCGCGCCGCCGGTCCCCGATCCAGGGCTTGTCATGCTTTACGCCGAAGTAAGAAGCCGGACCGCAGAGCCGCAGGCCCAGAGCTCCCGCCATGGCCGCCTCGCATTGGGCCGAGTTGGGGCTTGCGTGCTTTCTGCGGTCGCGCCGCCAGATGCGCCATGCCGAAGCCGCGTCCTCTCCCGTGAGCCTGGCCGCCGCGATCAGCAGCAGGGCGGCGAGACGGGACGGGAGATAATTTGCCGCGTCGTCCAGCTTTGCGGGCACATGCCCGAAGTGAAGGTAACGGGCGTTTTTATAGCCCACCATGCTGTCCATGGTGTTGATCGCTTTATACACCAGGGCAAGAGGCGCGCCGCCGAGGAGCATGTACGCAAGCGGCGCGATCACGCCGTCTGAGAAGTTTTCCGCTACAGTCTCCACCGCCGCGCGGGCTACTCCCTTTTCATCGAGGGCTTCCGTGTCACGCCCGACGATGCGGGACACCGCCTTTCGCGCAGCCTCCAGCCCCTCCGTTTCCAGCGCCTTCTGCACACGCATGGCCTCGACCTTCAGGTCCCTGACCGCCAGCGCCTGCCAGCACCAGATCACTTCCAAAGCAAAGGACAGCGGCGGGTAAAGGCCGTTCAGAAGCTTTACGAGTAGTTTACATAATATAAACGTTCCGGCACTCATCAGCAGAGCCATCAGGGCGCCTGCCGCTTCCTCGCCCCGGTCCGTTTTCGGAAACAGCGCCCGCAGCAGCTTTTCCAGCGCCGTGATTGCCCGGCCCATGAGTACCACCGGGTGAACGGGCGTAAGCCATGCCGGGTCGCCCAGCAGCAGATCCAGCGCAAAGCCGCACAGGGCGGCATATAGAATCCTCATACCAAAAACCTGAGTTCCCGCTCCACACGCATCTCGTCATACTGTCTGTCATAAGAAAGCAGAAACCCGCAGCCGCAGGGCGTCTGCCAGCGGTAGTATTCCCGCTCGGGCCTCCCCCAGCGCTCCAGCACCGCCATCTGCGTGCCGCCGTGGGCGACGATCACGAGGTCCTCCCCCGTTTGCAGCAGGGCTTCCATCGTTTTGCAGACACGCGCGGAAAATTCCACGCGGTCCTCTCCCCCCGGGCAGCGGCTCAGGCAGCCGCCGTCCACCCAGGCGCGATAGGCGGCGTCCTTCTCCATCTCCCACCAGCCGCGCCCCTCAAAGGTGCCGAAGTCCATCTCCCGCAGGTCGGGGACAACGATCCGTTCCGCTCCCGGAAAGAGGATCGCCGCCGTCTCCCGCGCCCTCAGCATCGGGGAAACATATACGCGCGGAGGTGTAAAATCCGCCCGTTTCAGTTCCGCGCGGCCTTGATCGGACAAGCCCTCGTCCAGCGCGCCCTGGTAGCGCTTTTCTTCGCCGAGGCGCGTAAGGCCATGGCGAATGAGCCAGATTCTCATGGAAGCTTCCCCTTCAAAATTTGTCCGAGACCGCAGCAGACGCGGATCACCGTGTCCGCCCGCCCGGCGAGCAGGCAGGCGAGACGGCCCGCCGCTTCCCGCTTTTCGCGTTCGGCTCCGTCGATGGGGACAAGACCGCCGCCGAGCTCGGTAGCGATGACGATGTCCTTTTGCGCCAGGCGGTCGGCAAGTTCCGGAAGGTTGGCCCCGGGCGCCAGCTCCTGCACGTCCCAGACGGCGCGGGCCGAAAACGCTGCCTCGCTCAATCCCAGGGCGTTTCGGATGTATTCGCGTTTTCCCGCGTACAGCGGTCCGGTCACAAAGATCATAGCACAGCCTCCACATAATACCGAAGCACCAGCGCCGCCAGCATCCAGAGCTCCGCTGTCTGCAAAAACCACCCGGCGAGATCGCCCGACAGACCGCCGAAAGCCTTTGCGCACATACGGCGGTAGTACCAAAACACCGTGAGCGCGGCAAGGACAGTCTCCCCCGCGTGCAGCATAAGCAGCATCAATGAGAGCGCGGCGGTCATGATCGTCAGCACCGTCCGCACACGCTTTTTGTCCGAAGCCTCGGCAAAGGAGCGGGCAAGGCCGCTGCCGGGGCGGATGGGAAAGGTCGTCAGTGCAAGACCAGAGAGTGCCCGCGACAGACAGAACATGCCGAGCAAAACGGGCAGACGCAGGACGGGCAAAGATGTCCAAAGGGCGAAATCCGCGAGGAAATACGCGCAGAGCCGTATCGCCGCGAATGCGCCGAGGTGGGGATCTTTTAATATTTTTTGCCGATTTTCGATGCTTTGGTGGGACGCAAGTGCATCGCATGTGTCACAATAGCCGTCCAGGTGGATGCCGCCTGTAATGAGTACCGGCAGCAGGCAGAGGCCCGCGCCGCGTAAGATTTCCGGCAGGGCCAAAAGCAGGCAGAGCTTTCCCCAGCCGAACATGCCGAGCGCGATCACCACGCCGATCAGTGGAAAGGCGCAGAGGCTATAGCGCATATTGCGTTCGTTCCACCCAAATTGCGGCATCGGGATCGCCGAGAACATGGAGAAGGCCACGGCGATGGTTTCCAGTACGATCACGGCAGTTTCCCTTTCAGCACATTCGGCAGACCGCACACGACCTCGACAGCGAGATCTGCGCGGGCGGCAAGCCATCGGTTCAGATCGGCAAGCGCGCGCATATAGCGCAGGCTCTCCGGGTCGTAATCCGCGCCGCCGGAGAAGACCTCGTTGGTCACGACGGTGAGATTTTCGCATGACGTGATCAGATGTTCAAGACCTCGGTGCACGGAATCCATACCGCCGCCCGCCGTTTCGTACATCTCATTTGCCAGGAGATTGGAGAGATCCTCCAGCAGGACGTTTGCGTCCGCCGGGATTTCGGCGCCTGCAAGGTCAAGGCCGCGCTCGAGGGTTTCAAAGCCACGGTGCACACGCTGGGCGCGGTGCTTTCTCACGCGCTCCCGGGATTCCCCGTCGCGTGGGAGCATGGTGGCAAGATAGATTTTTCGGCCCGGCAGCATACAGACATGCTTCTCGGCAAAGGCACTTTTGCCGCTGCCCGCGCCGCCGATCACAATGGTTAACATAATTATGTCACTCCTGCGGTGTGTAGGCCTCGATGCCGAGACGGCCGAAGCTCTGACCGCTGCGATAGAGCGAAAGCGCCATATCCAGCAGCGGCAGCAGCATGACTGCGCCGCCGCCCTCGCCGAGGCGCATTTCGGCGCAGAGAGGTGCAGCAAGGTCAAACACATCCAGCACCGCCGCCCCGCGCCGCTCCCCCGAATTATGACTTGGAAAAAGGGCTTTTTCCGCAGCGGGACACAAGAGCGTGGCGCAGAGCGCGGCAGCGGCGCTGATAAAGCCGTCGATCACGGCGGGAGTATTGCAGGCAGCCGCGCCCAGATACGCCCCGCACATGGCGGCGAGGTCCAGTCCGCCGACCTTGGTGAGTACATCCACGGCATCCGTCGGATCGGGTTTGTTGAGGGCCAGGGCACGCCGGATGACCTCGCGCTTGCGCGCAAGGCCCGACGTGGAAAGGCCCGCGCCGCGCCCGACGACTTCCGCGGGATCGAGGCCCAGCAGCGAGCAGATCACAGCCGAGGAGCTGGTGGTGTTGCCGATGCCCATTTCCCCGATGAGCAGGATATCCGCGCCGTCGGCGGCGTTTTCCCGCGCAAGCTTTGCGCCGCTGAGCATGGCGGCAAGGCACTCGTCGCGCGTCATGGCGGGGCCGAGGCTCAAGTCGTCGGTGCCGTTTCGGACACGGCGGTCGAGAACATCTTTATGTCCCGGGAAATCCAGTATGCCCACATCCGCCGGGATCACGCGGCAGTTTGCGTATCGAGCCATGGGGCTCACGCTGCTGCGGTTTTCCGCAAGGGCGACGGCGACCTTTGCGGTCACATCACTTTCGCACTGGGTGACCCCCTGGCGCACCACGCCGTTATCCGCGCAGAAGACCAGCAGACGGCGGTCGTCAATGCGCACGTCGATGTCCCCCTTCAAGGCGGCAAGCTTTGCGATCATGTCCTCAAAAACGCCGAGGCTCCCCAGGGGCTTTGCCAGACTGTCCCACTGCCGCCGGGCTGCCCGCCGCGCCGCCTCGTCAGCCAGGGTGATCTGTTTGATTATGTCATAGATGCTTTCCATTGTTCACATGCCTTTACAAAACGTTGCGCGAGCGGGACAGCCCCTCCGAAGTGCAGGTGCGGGAAGGCTGCATACAGACTCTTCGACACAAAGCCGCAGGTCCAGCTTCTGCCGTCTGCTTTCTCTGATCGCAGATCCGCGCCGTTTTCCGTACAGTCCCAATAGTGAAACTCGTGGGCGGGGATACGCTCCCCTGTGTGAAAGAGCAGGCTGTCCGCCGGGGCTGTGAGCGTCTGGTAGCCGAAGCGCTGCAAGCGTCCGGTTTTGAAGCCGCGCCCTGGCAGTACGCCGCACATAGGATGGGCACGGCCTTCCGCGTCCTCGAGGCTCTGCCCGAGATAGAGGAAGCCGCCGCACTCGGCCACCGTGGGAAGGCCGCTTTTGACTGCAGCCGCAATGCTATGCCGCATGGCGGTGTTTTCCGACAGCCGCTCGGCATATAGCTCGGGATAGCCGCCCGGGAGATAGAGTCCATCCGCTTTTGGAAGTTCCGAATCGTGCAGCGGGCTGAAAAAGGTAAGCTCTGCGCCGGCGTCCCGAAGCGCGTCCAGGTTATCGGCGTAGAGAAAGCAGAACGCCTCGTCCCGCGCCACGGCAATGCGACAGCAGAACCCCCTTCCACCGCTGAAGCGGTCCCCCTCCCCCAAACGCCGCAAGCGGCTGGTGGAGGCAAGTATAAGCAGTCGGTCAAGGTCGATATACTGCTCCGCCGCCTGCCCCAGCTTATTAAGCCTCGCGGAAAGGTCGGTGATTTCCCCCGCCGTCATAAGCCCCAGGTGGCGGCTTTCAAAGCGTGCTTCCTCCATGGGCGGCAGGAAGCCCAGGACCGGCAGGCCCGTCTCCCGCTCCAGCACCGGCGCAAGGGCCGCGGCGCGGCGCTCGGGCGTGTCGGTGAGGATTAGCGCGGCGATGCCGCTCTGTTCGCGGAAGTCCATGAGTCCTTTTACCTGCGCCGCCAGTGTCAGGCCGCTTCCCCTGGCAGAGACAGCCAGTACAGCCGGCGTTCCTGTCAGGCGCGCGAGATCCCAGGCGCTGGCCTCCGTGGTATTATTCAGTCCATCGTAAAAACCCATGGCCCCTTCGATCACGGCAATGTCCGCGTCCATGCGGGAGAGAGTCTTCCCGACGCCCTCCACGCCCTGCAGGAAAAGGTCGAGATTGCGGCTGGGGACGCCCAGGATGTGCTCATGGAACATGGGGTCGATATAATCCGGGCCGCATTTGAAGGCCTGCATACGTTCTCCGCGCTGTTTGAGCGCTGAGAGGAGGGCGCAGGTCGTGACAGTCTTGCCCGCGCCGCTGTGCATGGCGGCGATCATGATGGTTTTCATTTCGCGCACCCCGTGATGAGCCACACCGGGTTTTGCGCCAGCATCAGCGTGAGGCCGCCCGCTGGTTTCGAGCGGCTGACCGATATCTGGGTCACTTCCGTTTCATAGCCCAGCTCGCGGAGAGTCATATATGCGTTATGTAAACTTTCTAATGTGATCACCGATACACACAGTCGCGCAACAAGATTTGCTGAGTGGACGGTCTCCAGAATAGCCCGCAGGTTTCCGCCGCTGCCGCCGACGAAAACGGCGTCCGGCTTTGGAAGTGCCGAAAGCGCGGCGGGGGCCTCACCCTTGATAAGGCGGAGGTTCCACGCGCCGAATTTGATTCTGTTTTTTCCCGCGACGGCGAGGGCCGCGTCCTCCCGTTCGACGCTGTATACCGCCCGGCACCAAAGCGCAAGCTCAATGGCGACGCTGCCGGTGCCCGTGCCGATATCCCAGCACACATCCTCCGGCGAGACCGCGAGCTTTGCGAGGATCGCGGCCCGGATCTCCTGCTTGGTCATGGGCACCTTTTCGGCGCGGAGAAACTCCGTATCCGGGATGCCGGGCACGCGGCGCGCGGGACGCGGGGCAGGTTCGACCAGCAGGACGGAAAGCGGCGAAAAGTCACCCTCGGCAAGCTTCGCCGCCGTGCCCTCGCTGATACGCTCCCGTTCTGTGCCGAGATCGTCCCCGGCGTAAGCTTTCAGGAAACCGAGTCCCGCTTCGGTCAGCTCACGGCAGATTACGGCGGGCCCGGTTTTGCCCCCGGTGAGGAAAAAAACGGGTTTCCCCTGACAGACGGCGGCCACCGCGTCGCAGTCCACCCCATGGGCCGAGCAGAGTCGCCAGTCCTGCCAGGGCTTTTGCAGGCGGGCGGCGAAATGCTGTACACTGGAAACGCCGGGGAGCACGCGCATATCACACTTTGCAAGCTCCGGCAGCAGCAGGCGCGCACCGGAATAAAAGCCGCTGTCGCCGCTGTAGAGGACGCAGATCTTTTCCGCATCTGTGTTTTTGAGCGCGTCTGTGATGGCGGACACGGTGACGGCTTCGATCTGCGCCTTTTCGCCCCCGTACTCCTTCAGGAGCCTTTCAGAGCCGATCAGCAGGTCCGCACTTTCAATGGCCGCGCAGGCCTCCCCGGTGAGGCTGCTGCAGCCGCAGCCGATGAGCGTGACGGTCATGTGTCTGTCCCCTTTCGATAGCCTGTGGTGAAGTCCGGGGCATAGAGGCGGCTGCGCTCGAAGTCGCCGTTCAGGAAATCCCCCGCCAGTATCAGCGCCGTTTTGCTGACGCCCGCCTCCCGCGCGGTCTCGGCAAGCGTGCCGACTGTGCAGCGCAGGACCTTTTCTTCCGGCCAGCTCGCTTTATAGACGATGGCGGCAGGCGTATCGGCTGTGTATGCGCCCTTGAGGAGTGCTGCCTGTACCTGATCCAGCATTCCGGCGGAGAGGAACAGCGCCATGGAAGCACCGCTTTCCGCGAGCTTGTCAAGGGCCTCCCGCTCCGGCACCGGGGTACGGCCCGCCATGCGGGTGAGGATGAGCGTCTGGCTCAGGCCGGGCAGGGTGTATTCCGCGCGCAGGCTTGCCGCAGCGGCTGAAAAGCTGGAGACACCCGGCGTCACATCGTAGGGGATGGAAAGCCCGTCGAGCATGTCCATCTGCTCCCGGATGGCCCCGTAAAGGCTGGGGTCGCCGGTGTGCAGGCGGACGGTCATAAGGCCGCCCCTTTCCGTTTCTTCGATGGCGGCGATCACCTGCTCGAGCGTCATGCGGGCACTGTCGAGAATACGGCAGCTTTCCTTGCAGCGCTCAAGCAACGCGGAGTTTACAAGGCTTCCCGCGTAGATGACCTGATCGGCCTTTTCCAAAAGCGCCGCGCCGCGCAGGGTGATGAGATCGGGCGCGCCGGGTCCCGCGCCGACGAAGTGAACCATAGTGACCTCCAACAAAAAAGACGTGCCCGAAAAAAAGCACGTCAAATACGCGGACAAAGTTCAACATCTGTCATTCCGAGCCAGTGCGCACACTGGCGTGGGAATCCGTTCTCCGGTAGAATGTCAGTAAACATACGATTTTCGGGGAATACGGATTGCCACACCAGTGACATCGGTCACTGGTTCGCAATGACGAGATCTGACTCTGTACGTAGACTAAAAACGTGCTTCCGGTTCCGGCAGAAGCAGCGCCTCTCCCCCATGTATCTGACTTATCCCCAACACGCCGTCATTCCGAGGAGCGAAGTGACGAAGAATCTTTTGGATCCTTCGCTTCGCTCAGGATGACAGGCAGCGACTGGGGCTTCACAGTGACCGACTCGCCGGGACTTGCACCCGATTCCATGTCTCGCGCAAAACGAGCGGTGAGAGGCGATGTTCAATTGATGGCATTATACAGCAAGTTTTGGTTTCTGTCATCCCTTTTCTTTTCCGGATAGGTACAGGATTTTCCATTCTCTTCTTGCGATAAGCGGAAAACTACGATATACTGATAAAAATAACTTACGCCGTCAAGCAAGACAAGGAGCAGGGCTATGACAGATATGACATTTGATGAAAAAACGCTGCGTTACCTCCGGACGCTGTCCCGCAGCTACCCCAACACCCAGGCGGTGACGACCGAGATCATCAACCTGCGCGCGGTGCTGAACCTGCCCAAGGGCACCGAGCACTATATCAGTGACATCCATGGCGAGTACCAGGGCCTGCGCCATATTCTGCGCAACGCCTCCGGCTCGGTGCGCCGCAAGATCGACCAGGCGCTGGGCGACTATGTCTCCGCCGCTGACCGGGACGCGCTGGCTACGCTCATCTACTACCCCGAGCGAAAACTCAGTCACATGCGCCATCATGGGCTGCTCAGCGCCGAGTGGTACACCATCACGCTCAAGCAGCTCATCGCCATCTGCAAGATCACCACCTCCAAATACACCCGCTCCAAGGTGCGCCGCATCCTGCCGAAGGAGTACGAATACATCATCAGCGAGCTCATGACCACCGGCAGCAAGGATTTCAACAAAGAGGAATACTTTGAACAGATTTTGCAGACCATTATCGAGACCGAAGCTGCCGACAGCTCCATCACGGCCATGTGCCATCTGGTGCAGGATTCCGTCATTGACAGGCTCCACGTGGTGGGCGACATCTATGACCGCGGCGACAGCCCGCACCTTGTGATGGACGAGCTCGAGAAGCAGCGGCATATCGACATTCAGTGGGGCAACCACGACATCCTCTGGATGGGCGCGGCGGCGGGCAACCTCTGCTGCATCACGAATGCCGTGCGTATATGCCTGCGTTATAACAACTATGACTTCATGGAGGGCGGCTACGGCATCAACATGCGTCCCCTGTCCCTCTTCGCGCTGGAGACCTACGCGAACGATCCCTGCGCCCTGTTCATGCCGAAGAAGGGGCCGAAGGACACAGCGGACCCGCAGAACGACGAGGTCATCGCCAAAATGCACAAGGCCATCGCCGTCATCCAGTTTAAGATCGAGGGCCAGGCCGCCAAGGCCCACCCCGAGTACCGCATGGACGACCGCCTGCTGCTGGACAAGCTGGACCCGGAGCGCGGCGTCGTGGCGCTTGACGGCACGGAGTATCCGCTTCTTGATGCCAACTTCCCGACCATTGACCCGAAGGACCCCTACGCCCTCACGCCTGAGGAGCAGAAGGTTCTGGAGGGATTGCAGCTGAGCTTTCTCAACTGCGACAAGCTCCAGCACCATGTGGACTTCCTTTATAAAAAGGGTGCCATGTACCGCTACTATAACGGCGTGCTGATGTTCCACGGCTGCATCCCCATGGAGCCCGACGGCAGCTTTACGAAATTGGAGATCTACGGCGTTCAATGCCAGGGCCGCACTCTCTTCGACCGCTGCGAGGAGCTGGTACGTCAGGGCCGCTTCTCCAAGGACGAGGCACTTCGGCAGCGCGGGGCGGACTTCATGTGGTATCTCTGGTGCGGGAGCAAGTCACCGCTTTTCGGCAAGGACAAGATGGCCACTTTCGAGCGCTACTTCATAGCCGACAAGGCCACCCACAAGGAGACCTCCGACCCCTACTTTACGCTCGCCTACAACGCCGAAGGCTGCAAGCGCGTGTTCCGGGAATTCGGCATCACCGATCCCGAGGCCGTGATCGTCAACGGCCACATCCCTGTCAAGATCCGCAAGGGCGAAAGCCCCATCAAGGTGCCGGAAAAACTCCTCATCATCGACGGCGGCATGTCCAAGGCCTACCAGTCGGTCACCGGCATTGCGGGCTACTCCCTGGTCTCCAACTCCCACCAGATGTATCTGTCGGAGCATGAGCCCTTTGCCTCGGCCGAGGATATGATCCACAACAACCGGGACATGGAATCGCGCATCATCCCGGTCAAGACCTACACAAAGCGCGTCACCATTGCCGACACCGACGACGGGCGCGAGATCGCCGCGCAGATCGAGGATCTGAAGCTGCTGCTGGAGGCCTACCGCACAGGCGCCGTCAAACAGGACAAGCGGGCGACGACCGAAATATAAAAACACCGGGCGAGAGCTTCGCCCGGTAAATCATGTAAGGAGTACACCATGTCCGAGAACCTGAACATCTGTCTCGTCAACGATTCCTTTCCGCCGGAGATCGACGGGGTGGCAAACGCCGTCACGAATTATGCCGACATCATTACCCGCAAGCACGGGCGCTGCACCGTTGTGACGCCCGACAACCCCGCTGCGAATGACGCGGTCTTCCCCTTTCCCGTGCTGCGCTATCCGAGCGTGGACCTGACAAAGCTGGTGGGCTACTACGCGGGCTTCCCCTTCTCGCCCGAGGTGCAGAAAAAGCTTGCGGCGGAGAGGTTTGACCTCATTCACACCCACTGCCCCATCACCTCCACCATGCTGGCCCGCTCCCTGCGGGACCGTATCCATGTGCCGATGGTGCTGACCTACCACACCAAATTCGACATCGACATCGCCAATGCCATTTCCAGCAAGCTTTTGCAGGAGGAGGCAAAGAAGCTGCTGGTGGAGAACATCAGCGCCTGCGACGAGGTCTGGACTGTCAGCCGCGGCGCGGGGGAAAACCTCTGCTCCCTCGGCTATGCGGGGGATTATATCGTCATGCCCAACGGCGTGGACTTCCCCAGGGGCCGCGTTGAGGACAGCCTGATCCGGGAAGTAACGGCAGGTTATGATCTGCCCGCGGGCGTGCCGGTGTTCCTCTTTGTCGGGCGCATGATGTGGTACAAGGGCATCCGCATCATCCTCGACGCGCTGAAAGCGCTGTCTGAGACAGGCCAGGTTTTCCGCATGGTCTTTGTCGGCGGCGGGACGGACAAGGCGGCGATCGTGGACTACGCCGAAAAGCTGGGACTGACAGATGCGGTCTTCTTCACCGAACCCATCAACGACCGCAGCCGCATCCGTGCCTGGTACTGCCGGGCGGACCTGTTTCTCTTCCCCTCCACCTTCGACACCAACGGCCTCGTTGTGCGCGAGGCGGCGGCCTGCTCGCTTGCAAGCGTGCTCATCCGGGGCAGCTGCGCCGCCGAGGATGTGGCCGACGGCGTAAGCGGTTTTCTCATCGAGGAAAACGCCCAGAGCATGGCGGCAAAGCTCACGGAGCTGTGTGCAAGCCCCGAGGCCATGAAGGCCGTCGGTGAGGGCGCGCTGCGCGATCTCTACATCTCCTGGGAGGAGGCTGTCGACAACGCCTGCCGCCGCTATGAGGTTGTCATCGACAATTACCGCGCGGGCAGGTATCCAAAGCACACGGGGCTCACCGAGGACATCATACACAGCATCGCCCAGGGCCTGGAGGGCTACAACCGCAGCCGCGCCTTCCAGAAAGCCCGCATGCGGGAGCTGAGCGACAGCTACCACAGGCTGTGGGATGGTTTTCTGGCGGAGGGACAGAAGCGCTTTGACGACTACCAGGACGAACAGAACCGCCTGAATGCCGGGATCGAAGCCACGCAGCAGCAGCTCCGCAGCAAGTTCGATGAGCTGACGCGGTATCTGGATAGGTTTATGTAAACTATATTATGTTAACAACATTGTCCGTAGGGGCTGTGAAAAAAGTCAATTGACACCGTAGGGGCCGACGCCCTCGGCGGCCCGTGCGATATAGACCCGGATAAAGCAAACAGCCTCCGGCGAAAACGTATGATGTCACGAATTCGCCGAAGACAATTGCATATTTTTAGCTGTTCTCTGCCGGGCCGCCGGGGGCGTCGGCCCCTACAGTGGGACTCGGACATTTTTCACAGCGCCTTTGAATACAGTCAACCCTGTCATTCTGAGCGAAGCGAAGAATCTTTCATTGCCGCATGTAACAGCACAAAGATCCTTCGCTTGCGCTCAGGATGATTTTTTATATTGCCTCTTCTGCCGCTTCGCCCTTGTACTTGCGCCGGGTGGCAAGGCCGCCGCGGATATGCCGCTCAGCTTTGTTGAGGTCCAGCAGCGCGCGCACCTGCCGATACAGCCCCGGGTTCACATGCGGAAGACGCTCGGTGAGGTCCTTGTGTACGGTGGACTTCGACACGCCGAATTTTTTGGCGGCGGCACGGACAGTCGTTTGGTTTTCGATGATGTACACGGCCAGATCACAGGCCCGCTCCTCTAAGCTTTCTCGCACTCACACCACTCCCCTGCGCGGCGTGAAACCGCCGCACGTTCTCTGGGTAATGTATATGTGTGGGGCGGGTCGGTTTAGCACTGGCTTTGTGAGATCATAAGAGCTTATGGCTCCCCGTTAATGGGTTTCAAGGAACGACTTTGCGGCGGTGCTCAAGCAGATGTATCAGGAGCTCAGCAAGAAGGCAGATTAATGGCAAAAGCCGGGCAGCGCTGCCCGCTCCTATGTTTTATCCGCCTGTTTTAGCCCCCGCTCATTTTCGACAGGTACTTTGCACAGAAGGGCTTGATTATTCCGCCATCGTAAACGTGTAAGGAACAGCGGTGCAGGCGCTCGATATTGAGATTCATGGCATCCTGAAAAGCCATGGCAGAGAGCGTAAGGCTCTGGTGCCGCAGGCGGTAGAGGAAGGTGTCAAAGTCCATCTCGTCCGAAAAGTTACCGGCGGGTGGCGTCTCTTCCGGCGCGCGGCGCCAGTGGCGGGCCACATATTCCCGGTTGTCCTTTGCACAGCCCCGGCTGTGAGAGGAATGGGTGATGGAGCTGAGCGCTTTCAGCTCACCGTCCGGCTCGATAAGAAAGCTTGCATGAAAGCCGCACAGCGGATGGTCACAGCGCGAGGGCATGAAGCTGTCTATAGGGATGCCCGCCTGATCGGCAATATCTGTCATGAGCATATCGAGGGTATAGCGGTCCTTCGCTTCCGGCGCTGCGGGATAGCGGCCGAAGTAGGACACTGGCTGGAAATGAATCCCGCGCACGCCCGGGGCAAGCCGGGCGGCCAGTCTTACGATCTCACCCAGATTGTCATCGTTGACGCCTTTGACTACCGTGGGCACCAGCGTCACTCCGACGTGAAGCTCCGAGCACACGCGGATCGCCTCGAGCTTGGTTTCCAACAGGTCCCGCCCCCGGAGCGTGCGGTAAATGTCGTCACACGTGCCGTCGAACTGGAGGAACACGATGTCAAGCCCCGCGTCCTTGAGACGCTTTGCGTAGGTCCTGTCCTCCGCGAGGCGGATGCCGTTGGTGTTCACCTGGGTGTAGCTGCACCCGGCATCTTTGGCATAGCGCACAAGCTCCGGCAGGTCGTCGCGCATGGTCGGCTCACCGCCGGAAAACTGCAGCAGCGGCTGACCGCATTGGCGGACGATCTCCCGGATAGCGGCCTTGCACTTCTCTATGGTCAGATCCTTACCTGCCCCGCCGTCGGCAAAGCAGTACTTACACCGCAGATTACAGAGCTGCGTGACCTCCAGAAGCGCGCAACAGGTACCGATCTCGTGTTCCGGACAGATGCCGCAGTTTTGGGGACAGGAAAAGCCACAGTTAGCCGGAAGCTCCTGCGTTTCCAGAAGCCACTTGTCAAAGTCCATTCGCCCCTGCCAGACCGGGACCTCGAAGAATCCGTGGTCCGGGCAGGTCTTTTCAAGCCAGATCTGTCCATTGTCCCTTCTTGTGAGGATCGCCGGGAGGTTTTCCAGACATACCGGGCAGACCGAGCGTGTCTTTCGTATCGTCGTTTTCATCAGCCGCCCATGGCAAGGCCCTCTTTTTTGAAGACCGTGAGCTCCAACTGATACTCGTCGGAAATGCTGTTCATCGCACCCACAAGGATCTCCTCCAGCATATCCACCGGGCAGGCGGCGCTTGCGTTGAGGATCACAGCGATATCGGCGCAGGGACGCTCAAAGCGGTGCGTGACCTCGATCTCCCGCTCGGTGCCGATGAGGTCCACCTTGCCGAAGTCGCCCTCCGGCTCCCAGGCCAGGAGCTTCAGGTGGGGGATGAGCTGTCCGGCTTCCCTGATCCCGTCCTGTACGGCACGGGCCATGTCCAGCAGATAGGCATTGCCGTCAAAGTCGTTGCAGCAGACCACCGCGCAGTACTGGATGTAGTACTCGCTGATCCTGCCCATGGCGTGCCGAAACGCCTCGCCGCCGTAGCCGATGTCCGGGCGGCGCATGGAGGCCTGTCCCCGGATCAGTGCCTGGGACAGTTCCTCCAGCCCCTCTCCGTTTCTGGCGCTGATGGCGATGACCTGTGCGGGCGGATAATGCTCTTTAAGCCATGTAAGATCCGCCTTGCGTCCGGCCTTGTCCAGCAGGTCGCACTTGTTCAGGACAACGAGATCAGCCTCCACGAGCTGGGTGTTGTAAAGATACTCCTGATCACCGCCCTGTCCGCTGCGCAGAAGCTCGACGGTTTTGGGCTCTACCAGCACCGTGAAGGGGGCAAGCTCAAACTGCCCCGGAAACTTCTCCGCGAGTCCGTGGTACACATGCTCCAGGGCGCCGACGCCAAAGCCGGGGATATCCGACACCACCAGCTCATATCCCTCGTCATAATAGCCGTTGAGGCGGTCGGCAAGCTGCTCATTGACATAGCAGATGCAGTCGTCCGTGATCTGGGATGCGCTGCAGCCGCTCAGACGGGCGAAGCGGTCGTCCGCCAGACTCACCCCGTGGCCGAGGTCGTTGGAGATCATGGCAGCCTTGCCGTGGTGCGCCGTGTGATACTTCGTCAGGGCCATCATGGTTGTGGTCTTGCCGGAGCCGAGAAAGCCGCTGAACACCGCAAATTTTTTCATGTGGGTCTCCTCCTTGTTGTTTATGGCTAACTATCTGTTTGGTATCAATATAACACTCTTGCTGAAAAAAGCAATTGTAAAATCATTTTCAGCGCGGTATGATAGGCATATAAGAATTGTGGGAGGGGTATGTGATGAACGTCTATCAGGAGATTCTTTCAAAGCTCGAAGCCGGGGAGGCTGTCGCGCTGGAGACAAAGTTTCAAGGAGAATCCGGCGTGATGGCAGAGAATATGACGTGCGCGCTCGTCCCTGTCGTACCGGAGGCCGACTTGAAGGGGCAGCTATGTGCGAAGGTCACGATGCGGGAAGCGGACGGCGCGTTTACCGTAACCGAGCCCATGCTCCCGCAGGAACGGCTGCTGGTGCTGGGCGGCGGTCACATTGCGCTGCACGTTGCCGAGTTTGCGGCCAAGTGCGGTTTTCACGTCATTGTTGCCGACGACCGGCCCGACTTTGCAAACTGCGAGCGTTTCCCGCTTGCCGATGAGGTGATCTGCGACAGCTTTGAAAACGCGATCCGGAAGGTCAAACTCACCCCTTACGACTATGTGGTCATCATCACCCGCGGACACCGCCACGACGCGGACTGTCTGCGTGTACTGCTGCCGGGTGTGCGGCCCGCGTATACCGGCCTCATCGGCTCTCGGCGGCGGGTAAAGGGGCTCATGGAGATGCTCGCGGAGGAAGGATATTCCACCGAACGCATGCAGGAGATCTGCACGCCCATCGGTCTCAACATCGGCGCGGTCACACCGCAGGAGATCGCGGTGTCCATCCTCGCGGAACTCATTGCCTACAAGCGCCTGCCGGAGCATGCCGACGGCGCGCGCTGCTGCTGCGATTCGGATATGGAGTTGTCCACACTTCGCTACCTTGCGGAGAATCATGACCCGAAGGCCATTGTCACTGTGATTGAGACCAAGGGCTCCACCCCGCGCGAAGCCGGGGCCAAGATGGCGGTGAGTCCGCTCGGGCAGGTCACCGGCTCCATCGGCGGCGGGTGCAGCGAGGGCGCGGTCATCCGCGACGCCGTGCGCATCATCGGCACAGGGCGTTATATGACCGTGGACATCGACCTCACCGGTGACGTGGCGGAGTCCGACGGCATGGTCTGCGGCGGCACGATGAAGGTGCTGATCCAGGACGGAACCGAAACGTAAGGATTACCCCACCGGCGCAGCCGGTGGGGTATTGTATTATTCATATAACAGTAAAATATTGGCTCCCGCGATCCCCAGCTCTTCCGGGAAGCTCGCGGGCCGTTTGTCCTTGGGCAGACGCCACCAGACGGGCGGGCTATCCTTTTTCTGGTTCTGATAGCGGAACTGAAGGATGAGCTCGAAGGGTTCCTCCATCTCCTCCGCGAAGACGACGGGAAAGCGGTTTTGCTGCGCGGCGGGGCTGAAGTAGTGTGCCCGCAGGCCGACGGCGCAAAGCCCCTCCCGGACCTCTTGCTTTGTCTCCATACGCACGTCCCAGTCCGGTATCTCAACCGTATGTGCGCCTATACGTTTGGCGCTCACTACGTTCTTGCACCCGGTCAGGATCGCCGCACGGACACTGCCGGGATCGGCAAAGAGCGCCTTGGTGGGCTTGACGGTCAGGAGCCGCCCCTCATCCATGACAGCAATGGAAGAACTCATGTTGTATGCCTCAGTGCGGTCATGGGTCACCATCAGCACCTCGCGCCCGAAACGGGCAAGCAGGTCCCTGAGTTCGATTTTCAGCGCGTCGCGCAGGTGCCCGTCAAGCGCGGAAAAAGGCTCGTCGAGTAAAAGGAGTTTCGGGTCGCTGACCAGGATGCGGGCCAGGGCCACGCGCTGCTGCTGCCCGCCGGAGAGCTGGTGGGGCCTGTGGTTTTCCAACCCTTCAAGGCGCATGAGGGCAATCATCTCATCTGCCCGGTTTTCTTTCATCGAGCGATCCTTCTCCCGGCACAGGCCGCAGAGGATGTTCTGCCGCACGGTCATGTTGGGAAACAACGCGTAGTTTTGGAACAGGTAGCCCACGCGCCGCTGTTGGGGCTTGAGGTCGATATGCTTCTCGCTGTCAAACAGTACACGTCCGTCAAGCTCGATGCGGCCGCGATCCGGCTTTTCGATGCCTGCAATGCACTTGAGCGTCATGCTCTTGCCGCAGCCGGAGGCGCCCAGCAGACAGGTTACGTCGTTTTCCGCCGTGAAGTTCACATGAAGGGTAAACGAGCCGAGCTGCTTTTGAATGTCTACAAAAAGGCTCATTTCGCCACCGCCTTTTTCTGCCGCGTCTCCAGCATGTTCACCGTCAGCAGAACCACCGTGGAGATGGCGAGGTTCACCATCACCCAGAAAAAGGCGCCGCGCTCGTCATTAGTGCGCCAGAGCTGGTAGACCGTGGTGGAGATGGTGGCGGTGCGGCCGGGGGTATAGCCGATGAGCATACTGGTGGCACCGTATTCTCCAAGAGCACGCGCAAAGGCCAGCACTGTTCCAGCGAGGATGCCCTGGCGGCAGGCGGGCATGCGGATGCGCCAGAAGATATAGGTATTGGAAAGGCCCAGGGTCTGCCCGGACCAGGCGAGGTTCTGGTCAAAGCTCTCAAACGCGCCGCGCGCTGTGCGATACATGAGCGGAAAGGCCACCACCGCCGCCGCGAGGATACCGCCGTACCAGGTCATGACGAACTTGATGCCGTACTGCAGCAAAAACGCGCCAACAGGCCGCTTCACTCCGAAAATGAGCAGCAGGAAATAACCGCAGACTGTCGGCGGCAGAACCATCGGCAGCGTGAGGATCACATCCAGCACGCCCTTCACAACGCGCGGCAGCTTTGCGGCGTAATAGGCGAAGAAGATGCCCGTGAAGAACACCAGCACACAGCTGATGGCGGCAATGCGCAGGGAATTGAGCAAGGGATACCAGTCGATCATTTGTATACTCCGTTCAGCACAGGTGCTCCCGCCTGCCCTCAGCATACTCCTTCCAGAGCGGGGACAGGGCGCGAAGGGATTCCACTGTGCGAGGTACGGTTTCAAGGATATAGTCGATCTCTTTGTCGGTGTTGTACTCCCCGATGGACAGGCGCAGGGAGCCGCGCGCCAGCTCATAGGGGATACCGAGGCTCAAGAGCACATGGCTCGGGTCCAGGGAGCCTGAAGCACAGGCGCTGCCGGAGGAGGCGCAGATGCCCTCCCTGTCGAGCGCCAGCAGCAGGGTCTCCCCTTCGATGCCCTCAAAGCACATGTTCACCGTGCCGGGGACATGGTGGGTGATGCTGCCGTTTACGCGGCTGTGAGGGATCTGGCTCAGCCCCGCGATCAGGCGGTCGCGCATGGCGGTAACGCGTGCGGCGTTCTCGTCCAGATTCGCGCAGGATTCCTGCAGCGCCGCGGCAAGGGCCATGATGCCCGCCACGTTCTCGGTCCCGCCGCGCTTGCCGCGCTCCTGCGCTCCGCCTTCCATAAAGGACTGCAGAGAGATGTTCTTGCGCACATACAGAGCGCCTACCCCCTTGGGTGCGTGGAACTTGTGGCCCGAGAGGGAGAGCAGGTCGATGTTCATCTTCTCCACATCAATCGGCAGATGCCCCGCAGCCTGTACCGCGTCGGTGTGGAAGGGGATGCCGCGCTCCCGGCACAGTGCGCCGATTTCCACAATGGGCTGGACGGTGCCGACCTCGTTGTTGGCAAACATGACCGTTACGAGGCAGGTGTCCTCCCGGATAACGTTTGCCACGTCCTCCAGGCGCACAACGCCGTCATCATGCACATCGAGCAGCGTCACTTCAAATCCATCCTTTTCCAGCTTTTTCAAGGTGTGGAGAATGGCGTGGTGCTCGAAGCTGGTGGAGATGATGTGCTTCTTCCCTTTCCGCGCGCCGAGGCGGGCGCAGGAATTAAGGGCCTGGTTGTCGCTCTCGGTGCCGCAGGAGGTGAAGTAGATTTCTCTGGGTGAGGCAGCCCCCAGGCAGGAGGCAACACGCTGACGGGCTTTTTCTATCGCCTCGCGCGCCTCCTGCCCGAAGCCGTAGAGGCTCGAGGGGTTGCCGTATTTTTCCGTAAGCCATGGGAGCATGGCTTCAAGGGCTGTGCGGCTGACAGAAGTTGTAGCCGCGTTGTCCGCGTACACAAACATGTTCATTCTCCTTTCGGATTTTGAAATCAAACCGCACAGCCGGAAAATGCAATCAGGCGGCCTTGGAGAAGCCGACGCCTTCAAATACCTTCATGGCCTCGTCGCCGGTCAGGTAGTCGAGGAAGGCCTGGGCGGCCTCGATATGAGCGCTGTTTTTCATAACGGCGGCGGGGTAGATGACCTGGCCGCACATCTCCTTGGTGGCGGTGTCCACGACCTCAAGGCCGGCGGAGAAAGCATCGGTGCCGTAGACAACGCCGCAGTCCACGCTGGCTTCCTTGACCTGGGTTGTGACCTCCTTGACGTTGGAGCCGTAGGTGATGAGGCCCGCCTTGGCGAGATCCTCTTCGTTCAGCTCATAATAGGCCAGGATCTTCTGTGTGTACTGGCCGACAGGCACGTCGCTGTTGCCCATGGCGAAGAACACGTCGCCGGACTTGAGCAGCTCGACAAGCTGATCAAAGGATTCGATCTTTTTGGGGTTGCCCTCGGGAACGACCAGCGCGACCTTGTTCTCCAGCAGATTGATGCGGCTGTCCGAAAGGACGAAGTCAAGACCGTCAGGGTTTGCGTCCTTGTCCTTGGCCGCGTCAAGCTGGTTCATCTGCTTCGGAGCGGCGGAGATGAACAGATCGCAGTCCGCGCCCTCCTGGATCTGGGTCTTGAGCGTGCCGGAGGAGTCGAAGTTGCAGGTGATGGTGATGCCGGGGTTTGCAGTCTCGTACTTGTCCTTGAGCTCGGTGAGCGTCTCGGTCATGGAGGCTGCGGCGAAGACGATGAGCTCTGTCTTCTCATCAGCAGCCCACGCTGCGGGGGCGGCGCACAGTGCCAGCACCATCGTCAGAGCCAGCAGCAGTGCCAGGATTTTGCTTGTTTTCATTTTGTTTTTCCTCCTTTTCCCATCTTTCAGGGAAAATAATCTATATAAACGTGGATTTACACGCTTATACCGAAGGAATATGCCTCCCTCAGCCGCGTATGCGGCGGTAAGAGGGAGGGGGACCGCTTTAGCGGTGGAGGGAGTTTGTCTGATAATATTAGGACTCCCTCAGTCGCTGCACGACAGCTCCCTCAGAGAGGGAGCCATGGGTGATTACACACCCTTTCCAAAACCGCAGTTGGGGAAGTGGCAGACGGGACAGTTGAGGCACAGGCCGCCGTGGCCGAGGCCCGCGAGCATTTCGCGGGTGATGGGGGTATCGGTCATGAGATAGGGCAGCAGCAGATCAAAGATCGTGCGCTTTGCGTACATGACGCAGCCGGGCAGGCCGCAGACCGGGCGGCCATCGGGCATGTAGGACACCAGGAACATCGCCCCCGGCAGAACAGGCGACCCGTAGGAGACAATATTCGCCCCACTGTTTTTGATCGCAAGGGGCGTCTTGTCGTCCGGGTCCACGCTCATACCGCCGCTGCAAAGGACCATCTCGCAGCCATGATCCAGCATGTCCCGGATGGCGGCGGTGATCTTCTCATGGTCGTCGTTCAAGACTACGTGCTCCACCATCTCCGAGCGGCCGAATTCGCGCAGCTTGTCCACGATAACGGGGGTGAAGGTGTCCTGGATGCGGCCGTAAAAAACCTCGTTGCCGGTAGTGACCACGCCGACCTTCTTTGCTTTGAGCGGTACAAGACGCATAAGCGGCTCGGGGCCCACGACTTTCTTTGCCTTCTCCATGCGCGCCTTCCCGATCACAAGCGGGATCACACGGGTGCCGCAGAGCTTGTCGCCCTTCTTCACCACAAAGCCCGAGGCGCGGGTGGCAATCATCATGTCGCCCAGGGCATTGACGGCGCGCAGACGCTCGATGTCAATGAGCAGCAGCCCGTCAATGTCGGCAACGAGTTCAATCTTGCCCTCCTTGGGCTCGGTGGCGTGCATGTTCTCACTCATGCACAGATCGCGTAAAATCGCCGCCGCCTCGTCCTCATGGAGCATGGTCTCGTCATTTTCCCAGATGTAGATGTGATCCTTGCCCACGCTGAGCAAAACCGGCACATCCTCCGGCTGGATGATATGGCCCTTGCGGAAGACCGGGCCCTTCTTCTCGTCCTTGATAATCTGGGTGATGTCGTGACACAGCACGTGGCCGACGGCATCTTCGGTTTTCATGAGCTTCATAAGACGGCCTCCTGTCAAAGTATCGCTTCGCCGCAAAGGCGGTTAATTTCGTTCTGTATGGTTTCGGCTGTCTGCCGCCGCTTTTCATGGGCGGCAAGGGCCTCCGACGTTTTGCATTTGGAAAAGCTGCGGTCAAAGCGTTCGGCAATGGGCACGCGCTTACGCCCCTGCACGGCCTTGTCTGCGATGTATACGACAGCAGCTTCATTCAGTTCCATGGTATCCGGGTCGTGGTGCTGGCGCACGATTTCGGCAATCTCGGGGTATCCCAGCTCCTTGAGCCACATCGCGCCCAGCGCAGCGTGGTCCTTTTCCGTGCGGGCCAGATCGTGCAGCAGGGCGGCGTGGTGGATAAGCGGCACATCCAGTGCAATTCCCTTTCCCGCAAGCACCTCACATAGTTCGTCGGCAAGCGCGGCCACGGCCTCACAGTGGGCGATCAGGTCCGTGTCGGCTCCGGCTGCTTTCAGCAGTGCATGACAGACGTTATCGTCCAGATTTAGTTTACATAACTTTCCTATCTCTTTGACTGTCCACGTCTCCCCGTCGGCTTCCAGCGTAGAAACGGAGGTATAGCCCAGTTTTTTCCGCTGCCCCGTAATGCTGGCGATAGCGGACTTGTGGCTCACGACGGCGATATCACCGGTGCTTTGGTGAAGGCAGTTTATCAGTGCCGCGTGCATCCTCACACGGACGACAGCATCCGGCTCAGCGCCATCGGGCAGGAGCGCCGCATACTTTTCCCGCGTGGCGTAGAGTGTCGGGAAGCGCCGCATGATCTCAGTAAAGGGCAGGCCGTCCCACACGCCCATGCGCTGTTCTTCAAGGCCATCGACTGTGATGGGATCAGGACACAGCGGCAGGGCGGTTTCGCGGGCGCGGATAAGGGTACTGCAAAAGACTGTCTCCACCCCGTCAAGAGCAGGCACGAAGGGCAGCAGCGCCGCCTGCAGGCGGCCCAGCGTCCCAAGCGGAATGTCCGTTTGACCGCCGATGCACCAGCGCTCTCCGAGGGGGATGTCCGGCATGGCGTGGCGGATCAGATAGATTGTTCTCATTGCAGCTCGTCCCCGAAGTATTCTTCAAACAGGCTCGATGCCTCCTGCCGGAGATGCGCGGTATAGCGCGTGTAGCAGTCCAGCAGGCGGCGACCCTTTTCGGTCAGCCTGCTCTCGCCGCCGTTGGCCCCGCCCTGGCTGCGCTCGATCAGCGGAAAGTGCAATTGGGATTCCAGAGCGCGGATGATGTTCCAGCCGCCGGAATAGGAGATCTGCATGCGCTGGCAGGCAAGGCGCACGGAGCTTGTCTCGTCCACCAGCTCCAGAAGCATGGCGGTTTTTTCGTCAAAGAAAGGTTTCTCCCGCGCGAGGGATATCGAGAGCTCCGGGCGAATGAGGTGCGCATTGTGGCAGCGCAGAAGCTCCGCATAATCCGCGGGCGTGTCCGCATCGTGCAGGACGCCGGGGTCCTCGACCTCCACGCGGGTCATGGCAGTCCCGCAGCGAGAGATCGCGCCCTGCAAGCCGCCATCGCCGGGGTCACGCAGCAGGGTGTCCACAAGGCTTGAGGCAATCAGCAGCGGATGCCCGGTCTTCCCCTCGCACACGGGGCAGGCCAGCGCCGCATCCGTCTCCATGAGCTGCGTCACCGTGAGGGAAGTGAAAAGCGGGATATCCACAGGCGTAAAGAAAATGCGGTCGCATTTGTCCTTGAGGTAGGCAAGGCCGATTTTTGCAGAGTCAAACATCTGGGTGCTTGCGTAATCTTCATTGCGCAGGAAGACCAGGCCAAGGTTTGAAAGGTGCCGCTCGAGCTGCTGCGCGTTGTAACCTGTGACCACGACGATCTTCGTCACGCCCGCCTGGTGAAAGGTGGCGACAATGCGCTGGGCTATCGAGATGGAACCGATATTCAGCATGGGCTTAAAATCTCCCATGCGCGAGGACATACCCGCCGCCACAATGACTGCACCGATCTGCACAAAAAACACCTTCCAAATCTTGCGAATTACATTTTTTTAATCTTCGATTATTTTAAGTATACATGCATTGTAGGGAAAAGGCAAGGCTAATATCTTTACATTTTCGTTTTTTCGTCCTAAACTGTGATCATGGAGTGTGATGAGCATGAAGCTTTACATCTGGGGCACCGGCTGCGGCGCGGGGGATCTTATCGATCACGGGCTGGATGTATCACAGGTCTGTGCCTTTTTGGATTCTGCGCCCGCATCTGACAGCTTTCTGGGCCGTCCGGTGCTGCGCCCGGAAGAAGTCAAAGACGAAGGCACTGACCTGATCCTGGTCGCCAGCCGCCATGTGGAAGAGATTGCGTCAAAGGCGGCGAAGCTTGGAATAACTGCGGATAAGCTTGTTTTTCTGAGAAGCAACTGGCAGCTTTGTGACCGCAACCGGGACTATACGGCGGCGGAGAGTATTCTTGATCAATCTTATCTGGACAGCGTCAGAGCGCCGCAGCATGCTGTGCGCGAGCCGCTGTGGGTTTCGGAAAGCCCGCTCACGGCGCGTGATCTGGAAAACGACTATGTCCGCACACGCACGCTTGAGGTTCTGTGCCGGGAGCTTGCGGACGTGCCCGGCGCGGCGGCGGAGCTGGGCGTGTACCGGGGCGGCTTTGCCCGGTGCATCAATGCCCTGCTGCCGGAGCGGACGCTCTACCTTTTTGATACCTTTGAGGGTTTTGATGAAACAGAAGCAAAGGACGCGGCAGCGGGCTTTGTGCAGGCCCACCGCAACACCGGGGCCGACCGGGTCCTGCGCCTCATGCCGCACCCGGAGAAAGTCATCGTCAAGCAGGGGCTTTTCCCGGCAAGTCTCGGCGGGCTTGAAGACCGTTTCGCGCTGGTTTCGCTGGATGTGGATCTGGAGGAGAGCAGCCTTGCCGGGCTTCGCTGGTTCTATCCGCGGCTCAGTCCCGGCGGCTTTCTGTTGCTGCACGACTACAACTCCCCGCGCCTGCCGGGGGTAAAGAGGGCCCTGCGGCGCTTTGAAGCCGAGTGCGGACAGCGTCTTCCCGCCGTGCCGCTGTGCGATGTAAACGGTACCTTGGTATTGTGTAAATGTCATGAAATAAGCACAAAGTAATTGGATAGTTGTTCCGATCATTTGTGCAAATCATTCAAAAAGCAACCCGCATTTTCTGCGAGTTGCTTTTCTTTGTAATTTGAAACCCGCGTAGTCCGAGGGTTAAAATGTACTTGTAAGAATTTGAGTATCGGAGGCTTGGCCATGGATGAGGAGCTGTTTGAGCTGACCGCAAGCGAAGTGACCGTGGAGATCAAGGACCCCGCCACCGGGAAGATCTACCGGCGGGAGCTGCCCATCGACTACTACGAAAACGCAAACTTCCTGCGTCTGCGCGGCGAGAACATGGACGGCAGTCTCGCCCAGCTTGTCTTCTACACTCCGCGCGGGATTGAACGCGTGAAGGACATCACCGGCAAAGGTCCCGACCACGACAGATGTGGGACACATGAACACCACTGAGCGCAAACCTGGACAAGGTCGTAAATTAACTGGAAATATATGAGGAGGTAAACACATGATCAAGAAAACGCTTATCATCAACGGCGTGACCAGAAACCTCGTGCTCGACAAGGACGAGACGCTGGCAACCGTCCTGCGTGAGCACCTGCTGCTGACCGGCTGCAAGATCGGGTGCGGCGAGGGTCACTGCGGCGCATGTAACGTCATCATGAACGGCAAGGTCACCAAGGCCTGCATCTTCAAGATGAGCAGAGTGCCCGACAATGCCGAGATCACCACGATTGAAGGCGTCGGCACACTGACCGACATGCACCCGCTGCAGGTTGCCTGGATGGCCTACGGCTGCGCCCAGTGCGGCTTCTGCACGCCCGGCTTCATCATCAGCGCCAAGGTGCTGCTGGAGAACAACCCCAACCCCACCCGCGAGGAAGTGCGCGACTGGTTCAACAAGCAGCGCAACCTCTGCCGCTGCACCGGCTACAAGCCCCTGGTTGATGCCACCATGGCCGCTGCCGCCGTCCTGCGCGGTGAGATGAGCAAGGAAGACCTCATCTTCAAGCCCACCGGCGACTCCATCAAGGGCACCAAGTTCATCCGTCCCTCTGCCGCCCAGAAGGTCACCGGCACCTGGGACTTCGGCGCCGACGACGCGCTCAAGATGCCCGGCTGCCTGCGCCTTGCCCTGACCCAGGCCAAGGTCTCCCACGCCAACATCAAGAACATCGACATTTCCGAGGCTGAAAAGATGCCCGGCGTCGTGAAGGTCATCACATACAAGGACATCCTCGCCGCCGGCGGCACCAACCAGATCAACGGTCTTGTCATGCTGCCCAAGCACAACAAAACCGACGGCTTTGAGCGCCCGGTCCTCTGCTCCGACAAGATCTTCCAGTTCGGTGACGCCATCGCCATCGTGGCTGCCGACACCGAGGCCCACGCCCGCGCCGCCGCCGACGCCGTGAAGGTCGAGATTGAGGAGCTGCCCGCTTACATGAGTGCGCTGGACGCCATGGCGCCCGACGCCATCGAGATCCATCCCGGCACCCCCAACGTCTTCTATGAAACCAACTGCATCAAGGGCCCCGACTTCGACTGGGATTCCATCCCCGATGAGCAGCAGGTCGAGATAGAGAGCTACTGCTCCCGTCAGCCCCACCTGCACCTCGAGCCGGACAACGGCTACGGCTACATCGACGAAGACGGCATGGTCACCGTGCACTCCAAGTCCATCGGCATCCACCTGCACATGCCTATGATCGCGGCCGGCATCGGCGTCCCGATGGAGAACCTGCGCCTCGTGCAGAACCACGCGGGCGGCACCTTCGGCTACAAGTTCTCTCCCACCAATGAGGCTTTGATCGGCGCGGCCGTCAAGATCCTCGGCAAGCCCGTCTCCCTCAACTTCAACCAGTTCCAGAACATCACCTACACCGGCAAGCGCTCCCCCGCCTTCATGCATATCAAGCTCGGCGCGGACAAAAACGGCAAGCTGCTGGCCCTGTGGGGTGACAACTATGTCGATCACGGTCCGTACTCCGAGTTTGGCGACCTGCTCACCATGCGTCTGAGCCAGTTCACCGGTGCGGGCTATGGCATCAACTCTATCCGCAACAAGAGCCAGACCGTCTTCACCAACCACGCCTGGGGCTCCGCCTTCCGTGCCTACGGCTCTCCTCAGTCCTACATGGGCTCCGAGATTGCCATCGACTGCCTGGCCGCCAAGATGGGCATTGATCCCTTCGAGATGCGCGCCATGAACTGCTACAAGGAAGCTGAGAAGACCACCATCCCCACCGGCTACCCGCCCGAGGTCTACTGCGAGGAGGCCCTGTTCGACAAGGCCCGCCCGCTGTATGAGGCAGGCAAGAAGAGAGTTGCCGAGAAGAACGCCGCCTCCGACGGCCGCTACAAATACGGCATCGGCGTGTCCCTGGGCGTTTACGGCTGCGGCCTTGACGGTGTGGACTCCTCCTCCGCTTACGCCGAGCTCAACCCCGACGGCACCGTAACGATGTACGCCGCGTGGGAGGATCACGGCCAGGGCGCCGACATGGGCGTGCTCGTCTCCGCGCATGAGACCCTGCGTCAGGCAGGCATCAAGCCCGAGCAGATCCGCCTTGTCATGAACGACACCAAGATCACCCCGAACGCAGGCCCCGCCGGCGGCTCCCGCTCTCAGGTCATGAGCGGCAATGCCTGCCGTCTCGCTGCCGAAAACCTGCTTGCCGAGATGAAGAAGGACGACGGCACCTACCGCACCTATGACGAGATGATTGCCGACGGCAAGAAGACCAAGGTCGAGGGCAACTGGGTCACCACCTTCTGCGCCGATCACCCGATCGACCAGGATACCGCCCAGGGCGAGCCTTTTGCCACCTACATGTACACCATCTTCCTGCCTGAGGTCCGCGTGGACACTCAGACCGGCAAGGTTAAGGTCGAGAAGTTCACCGCTGTTGCCGACGTGGGCACCATCATGAACCGCCTGCTTGTCGAAGGCAACTTCTACGGTGGTCTTGTACAGGGCATCGGCCTTGCGCTGACCGAGGACTTTGAGGATCTTAACAAGCACACCAGCCTTCTCAAGTGCGGCATCCCGTACCCGAACGATGCCCCCGATGACATCGAGCTGCACTTCAACGAGACCTACCGTCCCAACGGCCCCTACGGTGCTGCCGGCTGCGGCGAGGCTCCTCTGGATGCCCCGCACCCCGCCATCCTCAACGCTATTTACAACGCCACCGGCGCCCGCATCACCCGCATCCCGGCCCTGCCGGAGAAGGTGCTCGAAGCGCTCAAGGCTCTGGAATAATCCGCAGGACAATGCTATAATAGGGCTGTGAAGAAAGTCTTAGCCCTCATAGAACTGCAATGAACAACGTAGGGGAGGGGCTTGCCCCTCCCGTGCGCAGTGCAGTCTCTATCTGCAAAATGTACGGCGATTTCGCACTTTCTTACGAATTCGCCGTACATTTTCAATTTCATACAGTTTACCTGCCGGGAGGGGCAAGCCCCTCCCCTACAGGATTTATTGAGACGGAGGGAGGCTGTTCCCATGGCGCAGATTCAGGAGCGCGGCTCCACACATGTGTATAAAGTCAACAAAATCTCCAAGGAAGAGATGGAGAGCATGGTGGAGCGCTGCGTGTACGAGCATCCACCCTTCTGCAGTGCGGCCTGCCCCCTGAAGCTGGACGCCCGCGCCTTCCTGGAGGCAGCGGCAGGCGGAAATTTCAAAAAGGCTCTGCAGCTTTATGAGAAGATCGCGCCCTTCCCGCTCGTCCTTGCCATAGGCTGCGAAGCCCTGTGTGAGCACAAGTGCCGCCTCGGGGAGATCGGAGACTCGGTACAGATCCGTGCGGTGGAAGAAGCCGTTGCCCGTTTCGGGCAGATGCAGAAGCTGGGCAGCGTTTTCCGCACGCGAAAGAAGAAAAATATCGCCCTCTTCGGCTCCGGTCTCTTTGCGCTGTTTCTCGCGGGAGAGATCGAAAAGAAAGCCTATCCGCTGACCGTCTTCTGTGAGGAAGCGGACCTGGAAAGCTTCCTGCATGCCGAGACAGGCTTTCTCGATGAAGACGCCTTCCGAGCAGAACTCAAACGCTTAAAGGGCAAGGACATTCAGTTTGAATTTAGCTGCACCTTTGACCGCGCATTCTTTGAGGAAAAGCGCGCCGCTTTCGACGTGGTGTGTGCTTCTCCCGCGGTTCAGAAAAGGGTGTTCCCGGATGCTGTCAGCATCCCGGAACTCATGTACTGTGAAGGCGAAAAGCTCGTCTCCGGCTCATATGCCGGGGTCATGGACGCGGCCTTCGGCGCGAAGAAGGCAGCGCTCACAGTGGACAGGCTGGCCCAGAATCTCGACCCGCGCAACACCCGCGGGCAGGAGGGTCCGGTGGAAAGCGCGCTGTATACCGATCTGAGCGAGGCAAAGGCGCTTGCGAAAACGCCCATGAGCGGCACGGGTTACACGAAAGAAGAGGCGATTGTAGAAGCCTCACGCTGCATTCAGTGCCGCTGCGAGGAATGCCTCAAAAGCTGCGCCTACCTTGCACACTATAAAAAACACCCCGGTCTCTTTGCCAAAGAGATTTACAACAACACCCAGATCATCATGGGCGACCACCAGCTAAACAAGCCCATGAATTCCTGCGCCCTGTGCGGCCAGTGTACGGTGGTCTGCCCCAACGGGGTGGATATGGCGCGGGTATGTCTCGACGCGCGGCGGAACATGGTGTCCACCGACAAAATGCCGCTGGCACCCCATGAATTTGCCCTGTTGGACATGTTGTTTTCCAACGATGAGGCGTTTTTAAGCCGTCCTCAACCGGATTTTGATATCTGCAAATATGTCTTCTTCCCCGGCTGTCAGGCCTCTGCCATCGCGCCGGAGACCGTGAAGGCCGCCTACCTTGACCTGTGCGAAAGGCTCGACGGCGGCGTAGGGCTGATGCTGGGCTGCTGCGGTGCGATCGGGGACTGGGCCGGGCGCACGGAGATGCAGGAGCAAACAAAGGAATTTCTCGACCGGGAACTCAGTAAGCTTGGGGATCCGATTGTGATTGCGGGCTGCCCGACATGCAAAAAAGAGCTTCAATCCCATGAGGGTCTGCAGATCATCGGCATCTGGGATGTGCTGTTAAAACTCGGCCTGCCCGGGGGCGGGCACGGGCTTGAGCGTCCGGCGGCACTGCACGATTCCTGCGGTGCGCGCGGGGACGAGGGTACCCAGAACGCCATCCGGGAGCTTGCCCAAAAGCTCGGCTGCACACTGCTTGATACCCCGTATTCCGGGGATCGTTCCCCCTGCTGCGGCTACGGCGGTCTCTCGGCCTACGCAAACCGCGAGGTTGCAAAGGAGCTCACCGACAAATGTCTTGAGCGCTCGGACGCGCCGTACATCTCCTACTGCATGGCCTGCCGGGACCGCTTTGCCAGAGAGGGTCGGGAGTCAAAGCACATTCTGGAGCTCATTTACGGCACCGACGCAGGCGCGCCGCCGGATATCAGTGAGAAACGCTATAACCGCCTGACACTAAAGCGTGAGCTTTTATGGGAGCTCTGGCAGGAGGAGACGAAGGAAATGAAGCTGGATTATGAGCTCAGTTATACCGAAGAAGCAAGGCGCATGATGGACGAGCGCATGATCCTCACCGAGGATGTAATCGCTGTGATGGACGAGGTGCGCAAGACCGGGGCCTGCATCTTTGACGAGGAGAGCGGGCTGTATATCGCCTGCCGCAGGATCGGCAACGCCACCTTCTGGGTGAAGTTCAGCCGGGAGGGCGATGAAAGCTATCTTGTACATCGGGCTTGGAGCCACAGAATGCAGGTTGTAAAGCGGGAAGGTTAATTATGGCTGAGAAGAATTACTATACCATCGACCCGGAAGGGAAACTCAAGTGCATGAAGTGCGGCGTCCCGCTCATCAAAGGCAAGGCCAAGTTCATGTATCTCGACAACGGCTTTCCGGTGGAGCTGCCGGTCTGCCCTGTGTGCGGCTTTGTCTATGTGCCGGAGGAACTGGCGCTGGGCAAGGTGGCCTCGGTGGAACGGGCGCTGGAGGATAAATGAACGGGCACCCGGGCGGCGAGGCTCATACCCGCCTCATGATAACCCTGGCTGATTTGACAGCAGGTGCAAGTGTGCTCGACATGGGCGCGGGCAGCGGCGAGGCGGTGCGGCTGATGCAGGCATTGAGCTATGACGCGCACGGGATCGACCTTTCGCCGCGCGGCAACACGGTTGCACCGGGTGACTTTCTGCATCTGCCATACGCCGATGCGAGCTTTAACGCGGTGCTCAGCCAGTGCGCCTTCTTTGTCTCCGGTGATGTGCCCGGTGCGCTGCGGGAAGCGCACAGGGTCTTGAGGCCGGGCGGAACGCTCATGCTGTCCGATGTGTTCTTTGAAGCGCCTGCGCCTGTTGTGGAAGCCGCAGGATTTGAGCTTTCACAGCTTGAGGACATGACGGATGCGTGGCGGGAATATTATTTGGAAGCGCTTTGGCGGGGCGAGGACTGCGGCTGCGCCCTCCAGCGCGGCAAGTGCAGATACTGGCTGATTATCGCAAGGAAGGTGTGACAATGGATTTATTTGACCGCGTTTTGGAGCTGAGCCGCTATGGGTATTTCTGCGGCCAGATCCTGGCGATCCTGATGCTGGAGACAGTTGGTGAGGAGGACCCCGGCCTTGTGAAGGCTATGGGCGGCCTCAACGGCGGCGTGGGCTTTTCGCAGGGCTGCTGCGGATGCATGACCGGCGGGGCGTGTCTGATTTCCTACTTCACCGGAAAAGGTGATGACACCGGCATGGACCACCCTGAGCACAAAAGCGCCCTGAGCGAGTTTACCGCGTGGTTTTCGGACGAGATGACCGCGGACTACGGCGGCATCGACTGCCGGGACATTACGAAGGGCAACCCTGCAAACCGTGTGGAATTCTGCCCGCAGATCATCGCCGCGACCTACGAAAAGTGCATGGAGATTTTGAGCGAGAAGGGGCTGATCTGACCAGTGTTGAGAAGCAGAATCGATACATACATTATGAAAGCAGAGGCTCTCCCGTCAGTTACGCGGGAGAGCCTTGACGCGCTGCAGCTTGATAAGCTCAACGCGGTATTGAGGCGTGAAAAAGTGCGCGGCGGTTTTTATAAAGATCTGCCGGAACATCTGGACAGCCTGGATGAGCTGCAAACGCTGCCCTTCACAACAGTGGAAGACCTTGCGCAAAACGCCTCCAGTCTGCTGCTGTGCTCACAGGCGGAGATACAGCGCATTCTGTCCGATTCGACCTCCGGCACCACGGGAAAAGCCAAGCGCGTGTTCTACACCGAGGGTGACCTTGAGGGCACGGTGGAGCTCTTCATGGCGGGCCTGGGTGAGCTGATTTTTCCCGGCAGCGTGACCATGATCTGCTTTCCCTTTTCCGGCCCGAACGGCCTGGGTGAGCTGATTGCGGAGGCGATAACACGCCTCGGCGCGAAGCCCTTAAAACTCGGGGCGAGCCTTTCCTACGTCCAGTATGCCGCCGTCATGGAGCGCGAACATCCAGACACTTTTGTAGGCATGCCGGTGCAGCTTTTGAGCATCCTGCGTGTTGGCGGACGCGGCACTTTGCAGCGGGCGCTCGTGAGCGGGGACACCTGCCCGCCTGCTGTAATACGGGAGTGTGAAGCACTGCTCGGAAGCCGCCTCTTCCCTCACTACGGTTCTCGGGAAATGGCGCTGGGCGGGGCGATCTGCTGCCCGGCCCATGCGGGGATGCACCTGCGGGAAAACCATGTCATTGCCGAAATCATAGATGATGCGGGCCAACCTTTGTCGCCGGGTGAAACCGGTGAACTTGTCATCACCACGATCGGGATGGAGGCCATGCCGCTCATCCGCTACCGTACCGGAGACTATACCCGCATTCTGCCGGGAACCTGCCCCTGTGGGAGCGAGGTTCTGTGCCTCGACACGGTCACGAGAAAAGGCGGTGCTCGGCTTGCAGTGCTTGACGAAATGCTCTTTTCGCTGCCCTTTGTGGCGGATTACCGCGCGGAAATATATGGAGGAAAACTGCGCTTGACTGTGCTTACCTGCGGAGAAGGGAAGCTCCCCCCGCTGGACGCATCGCTCCATGTCCGTCCTGTCTCCCCCACGGATACCTCTTTATATTCAGGAAAAAGAACACTGCTCACCCCCTCCTGATCATTGCCCGTATGCATTTTTTCTTTCCAATACGGTTAGTGTCTTGTCAAGTGTGTATCTGATAATAGCGATGGCAGGAGCCGCGGCTCCTGCCATCTTGCGTTCACCACTATATCATGTTTTTCTCTTATGATACCAGCCGCATGAACCGTTCCAAATTGTCTTGTCCGTATGTACGGTGGACTTCGATACGCCGAACTTCTTCGCGGCGGCGCGGACGGTCGTTTGGTTTTCGATGATATACACGGCCAGGTCGCAGGCCCGTTCCTCTAAGCTTTCTCGCACTCACACCACTCCCCTGCGCGGCGTGAAACCGCCGCACGTTCTCTGGGTAATGTATATGTGCGGACAGCGGTGTATTATCACATCTTGAACTATCCGCGGCGGTCCGCTATAATGACCATATGATGGCGAAACGCCGTAAGGCGGTCCGCCGAGCAGCTTTGCTGCTCCGCGCGGCAGCAGAGCTGCAGCGCCATATATTCATTGCAATGAGCATCGCGCGAATAATTTTATAAATCATTCTTTGCCAAACTTGTCGTTTGGCGGCTAAATCAATCGAATTTCCGATTGATTTAGCCATGCGATGATCATTATAATAGCATCATCAGGATACAGAGAATATCAGGTTTGAGAAAAGGAGTGGGTGACTTGGATCTGATCTGTATAGGCGACAGTCTGACTTTCGGCTACGGCGTGCGCCGCGCACAGCGCTGGACAACGCTTGCCGAAGAGGAGACCGGCTGGGAACTGCACAATTACGGCGTCTGTGGGGATACGACCGGCGGGATGCTTGCCCGCCCGCGTGAACTGTTGCGGCAGCTTCCCGGACGGGCGGATGAGCGGCGCTTCCTGCTCATGGGCGGCAGCAACGACATTTTCTTCTCCGGTACCTCCGCAAACGCCCGGGCGAACAAGGCAGCCATGGCCCTACTGCGTTGCCTTCCTTGACCATATATCTCCTTTATGCCCTGCGGAAGGCATCTTCTCTGACGCAAATTCTGCTCGGAAACCTAATTGCGCTTTTTATCAGGGTATAGTATAAAAACCGCGGAGACCACAAATGAAACGGTCTCCGCGGTCAGTATTCACATGAATTATCTCATATTCTTGCCACGCCGGAGGCACGGGCTGCCTCGGCGGTCGCCTTTGCGACCGCGTCCTTTACGCGCGGGTCAAAGGCTTTGGGCAGGATATAATCGGCGCTGAGCTCCTCATCGCTCACGAGTCCGGCAATGGCCTTGGCAGCCGCAAGCTTCATGGCATCGTTGATGTCGCTTGCGCGCACGTCCAGCGCGCCGCGGAAGATGCCGGGGAAGCAGAGTACGTTGTTGACCTGGTTGGGATAGTCCGAGCGCCCGGTGGAAACCACCGCCGCGCCGCCGGCCCTGGCGTCCTCGGGGAAGATCTCGGGGGTGGGGTTTGCGCAGGCAAAGATGATGGCATCGCGGTTCATGGTCCTGACCATCTCGGTGGACACCGCGCCGGGGGCTGAAACGCCGATGAACACATCCGCGTCCCGGATCACTTCCGCAAGGCTGCCCTTGCGGAGCTTCGGGTTGGTGAGCTCGGCGATCTCCTGCTTGGCGGGATTCATGTGGTCGGTGCGGCCGTTCCAGATGGCGCCGCTGCGGTCACAGAGGGTCACGTCGACAGCACCCGCCTTGATGAGAAGCTTCGTGATGGCGGTGGCGGCAGCACCCGCGCCGTTTAAGACGATGCGGACTTCAGGCAGCTTCTTGCCCACGAATTTGAGGGCATTGGTCAGGCCTGCCAGGGTGATGACGGCGGTGCCGTGCTGATCGTCATGGAAGATAGGGATGTCGCAGCACGCCTTGAGTCTGCGCTCGATCTCGAAGCAGCGGGGCGCGGAGATGTCCTCCAGATTGACGCCGCCGAAGCTGCCCGCAAGCAAACGCACGGTGTTGACGATCTCGTCCACGTCGTGGCTTCGCACGCAAAGCGGGATTGCGTCCACATCGCCGAAGGCCTTGAAAAGGACACACTTGCCCTCCATAACGGGCATGCCCGCCTCGGGGCCGATATCGCCGAGGCCGAGGACAGCGGTGCCGTCGGTGACGACGGCGACGGTGTTCCAGCGGCGCGTGAGCTCATAGCTTTTATCCGCGTCCTTCTGGATTTCCAGGCACGGCGCGGCAACGCCGGGGGTGTAGGCAAGGCTCAGAGCCTCGGCTGAATCCACCGCGGCGCGGTTGACCATTTCCAGCTTGCCCTTCCACTCGTAGTGCAGGCGCAGGGATTCTTTCACGTAATCCATGTTTTATCTCCTTTATATCATCTGCTCGGGGTGAAAGACTTCGTCGAAGCGTTCCGGTGTCAGAAAGCCCAGCTTCACGCAGGCTTCCTTCAGGCTGATGTTTTCGTTGAAGGCAAGCTTCGCGGTTTTGGCTGCATTTTCATAGCCGATATAGGGATTCAAAGCCGTGACCAGCATGAGGGAGTTGTACAGGTTTTGCCGCATCTTCTCCCGGTCCGCCCGGATGCCGACGGCACAGTTTACGTTGAAGGCGCGGATGGACTCACTGAGCAACCGCGTCGACTGCAGGAAGTTATAGGCGATGACCGGCAGGAAAACGTTCAGTTCAAAGTTGCCCTGAGAGGCAGCAAAACCGACGGCATTGTCGTTGCCCATGACCTGCACCGCCACCATGGTGACCTGTTCGCACTGGGTGGGATTGACCTTACCGGGCATGATAGAGCTGCCGGGCTCATTTGCGGGGATGGTGATCTCCCCCAGCCCGCAGCGGGGACCGGAGGCAAGCCAGCGCACATCGTTTGCGATCTTCATCATATCGCACGCCAGCGCTCTGACCGCGCCGTGGGCAAAGACCAGCTCGTCCCGGGAGGTGAGCGCGTGGAACTTGTTTTGCGCGGTCACAAAGGGCTTTCCGGTCAATGCAGCAATTTCAGCAGCAGCCCGTTCCGCAAAGCCTGCCGGGGCGTTCAGTCCGGTTCCGACCGCCGTGCCGCCGAGGGCCAGCTCGTACAGCGGCTTCAGGGCGAGACGGAGCATCTCGCAGTCCCGCTCCAGGGATGCGCGCCAGCCGCTGATCTCCTGGGAAAAGGCGATGGGCACCGCGTCCTGTAAATGTGTGCGCCCGCTCTTGACCGCGTCCTCGTGTATGATTTCAAGTTCCTTGAATGTTTCGATCAGTTTCTCCGCCGCGGGCAAAAGCTCATTCTCCATGCTCAATACCGCCGCGATGTGCAGAGCTGTCGGGAACGTGTCATTGGACGACTGGCTCATGTTCACGTCGTCGTTCGGATGGCAGAGACACTCCCCTGCCAGCTCGTTTGCCCGGTTGGCAATGACCTCGTTTGCGTTCATGTTGGACTGCGTGCCGGAGCCGGTCTGCCAGACCACCAAGGGGAAATGCTCGTTCAGTGCACCGTTTGCGACCTCGGCGGCGGCCTGTTCGATGACCCTGCATTTGGTCTCGGTCATCTTTTCGGGTCTGAGCGCGTGGTTTGCCCGCGCCGCCGCCTGTTTGAGAATACCAAAGGCATAGGTGATCTCCCGCGGCATGGTCTCGATCCCCACGCCGATGGGGAAATTCTCATGGCTGCGCTGGGTCTGCGCGCCCCAGTATTTCTCGGCGGGGACCTTCACCTCGCCCATGGAATCATGTTCGATCCTGTACTCCATTTTCTCTCCTTTTGTATCTGTCCGCATTCGATTCTGATTCAGGCAGGATCATTGTATCACAGCGGGCAGCCGCTGTTCAACAAGGAATCGGAACAGGTGGGACCCTGCTTGAACTATGGAAGCGATTCCGGTATAATAACCGTATCATATCTTTCGAGGTGTCAGACATGACGGACGCGAAACAGAAAAGCGCCGCAAAAGCGTTTGCGGAATACTGGCAGGACAAGGGCTATGAAAAAGGCGAAAGCCAGGCATTCTGGCTCTCGCTGCTGCGCGAGGTCTTCGGTGTTTCCGAGCCGGAGAAGCTGATCCGCTTTGAGGATCAGGTAAAGCTGGACAAATCCACCGGGTTTATTGACGGCTTCATCGCCAATACCCATGTCATGATCGAGCAGAAGGGCGCGGGCAAGGAGCTCAACAAGCCGATCAAGCAGTCCGACGGGTCGCTGTTGACGCCGTTTCAGCAGGCCAAACGCTATTCCGCGGAGCTTCCCTACTCCGACCGCCCGCGCTGGATCGTGACCTGCAATTTCCGGGAGTTCTATGTCTACGACATGGAAAAGCCCCATGGGGAGCCGGAGAAGATCAGGCTCTGCGATCTGGAGAAGGAATACTACCGTCTGGCCTTTCTCGTGGAGCAGGGCAACACGCATGTGCAGCGGGAGATGGAAATTTCCATCAAGGCGGGCGAGGTCGTGGGCCTTCTGTACGACGGGCTTTTGAAGCAGTACAAGGACCCCGAGGACCCGGAGACGCTCAAATCGCTCAACAAGCTGTGTGTGCGGCTGGTGTTCTGCCTGTATGCCGAGGACGCGGGCATCTTCGGAAAGCACCTGATGTTTCATGACTATATGGCCCAGTTTGCCGTCAAGGACATGCGCAAGGGGCTCCGGCAGTTATTCAAGGTCTTGAACCAGAAAACGGAGGACCGGGACGAATATCTGGCCGACGACGATCCGCTGCTCGCGGCCTTCCCGTATGTGAACGGCGGACTGTTTGCGGACGAGGACGCGGTGATCCCGCCCTTTACGGAGGCGCTGCGCGATCTGCTGCTGCGGCGCGCGTCGGCAGACTTTGACTGGTCGGAGATCAGCCCCACGATCTTCGGCGCGGTGTTTGAGAGCACCCTGAACCCGGAGACGCGGCGCTCAGGCGGCATGCACTACACCAGCATCGAGAACATCCACAAGGTCATCGACCCGCTGTTTCTGGACGCGCTGAAAAAGGAGCTGGAAGAGATACAGGCCATCGAGATCTGGAAGACGAAGGAAAAGAGCCTGACGTCGTTTCAGAAAAAGCTGGCATCCTTGGAATTTCTGGACCCGGCGGCAGGCAGCGGCAACTTTTTGACGGAAAGCTATCTGAGTCTGAGGCGGCTGGAAAACATCGTGATCGACGAGCTGCACCGCGGGCAGATGAGCATGGACGCCGTCACGAATCCCATCCAGGTCAGCATCGCGCAGTTTCACGGCATCGAGATCAACGACTTCGCTGTGACCGTCGCCAAGACCGCTCTCTGGATCGCGGAGAGCCAGATGATGAAGGAGACGGAAAAGATCCTGCTGCTGGATCTGGACTTTCTGCCGCTGAAAACCAACGCCAACATCGTTGAGGCCAACGCCCTGCGCATCGACTGGGAGAGCGTGGTGGACAAGTCAAAGCTGGATTATATCATGGGGAACCCCCCGTTTGTAGGGGCATCTATGATGAAAAAGCAGCAGAAGGATGAAGCAGTCGCTGTTTTCGGTAAAGGAAAGCGTGTCAATAGTATCGATTATGTTGGGGCATGGTATCACAAAGCTGCACAGTTAATGCAAAATACAGAAATCTGTTCGTGTTTTGTTTCTACAAACAGTATTACACAGGGCGAACAAGTTGCCGCTCTTTGGGATAAACTCTTTAACATTTATCGTGTCCATATTGATTTTGCATACCGTACATTTAAGTGGAACAGTGAGGCCAAAGATAAAGCTGCCGTCCATTGTGTAATTATTGGTTTCAGTGTTGGAACTGAAAATAAAGCAAAGTATCTTTTCACAGATGAGAACATAAAAAAACAAGTCATAAACATCAATCCATATTTATTAGATGCTCCAAGCGTCCTTATCGAAAGTCGCGGTACTACTCTTTGTAATGTTCCACGTATGACCGCTGGAAACAAACCATCAGATGGCGGCAATCTGATTCTCTCTCAAGCTGAACGAGACGAGCTTCTTGCAAAAGACAACAGTATCTCGCCTCTGATCCGGAGATATGTGGGCTCAAAAGACTTTATTAACCGTGATGAAATCCGTTATTGTCTCTGGTTAAAAGGCGCACTTCCCACATCCTATCGAAAAAACGCTGAGATCATGCGTCGTTTAGCCGCGGTGCGCGAGATGAGGCTTGCAAGCTCTGCCGCACCTACTCGAGCATTAGCTGACAAACCGTATCTGTTCTTTTCGTCTCCCCAAACAGACAGCAATTATCTTTGCATTCCTGAAGTTTCTTCGGAGCGTCGCCGTTACATTCCCATCGGCTTTATGGATAAGAGTGTAATAGCAAGCAATAAACTTCTAATCATTCCTGACGCTGAAATTTATCACTTTGGTGTTCTAACCTCTAATGTTCATATGGCTTGGACAAGGGTTGTTTGCGGTAGATTGAAGAGCGATTATCAGTATTCCGGTGCTATCGTCTACAACAACTTCCCCTGGCCTACTCCCACCAACGAACAAAAGGCGCTGATCGAGCAGACGGCGCAGGGCATCCTGGACGCGCGGGCGCTGTACCCGGACGCAAGTCTCGCCGACCTCTACGACGAGCTGACCATGCCGCCGGAGCTTCGCAAGGCCCACCAGCAAAACGACCGCGCGGTCATGGCCGCCTACGGCTTCCCTGTCAAGGGCTTCACCGAGTCAGACTGCGTGGCGGCGCTCATGCGGATGTATCAGGAATTGACCGAGAAAGCAGAATAATCCTCCGCAAAGGCTCCGGCACTGCCGTTCGTATAATTCTCCCGTCGGTTTTCCTGCCGGAAAACGAGTGCGGCAATCAGCAGGGCAAAAAAAGTGCTTGTGGGAGAAATGATGGAGCCCTTGTAGCCCGGCGCATGGGACAGGCCGATATAGAAGAAGGCATACTGGATCACCGTCTGCATCATGGCAAGCGTGAAAATCATACCGCCGGAACCTCGCTTCGGCAGCAGAAGACGGCCGCGCAAAAGACTGCCGATCAGGATGGTCAGGACTCCGGCAAGGGTAAAGCGTACCCCGGCGAAGAGGATCTGACTCAGCGTATCATCCCCGGCTATGTTAAAGTATTGATAACCTAATTTGATGCAGGGCGCGGCACTGCCCCAGAGCAGATTTGCCGCGATTGCGGCGGTAAGTATGCCGGGAAAGGTGGAAAGAAAATCCGTTTTTGACGCGTTTGGTTTCATACAATTACTCCAGAAGTACATAAAGCTGTCTCCGCCGATTAACCCGCCCGTTCTTTCCGGTCAGAATTACGCCGATCTTTGTCGACATACAGCGCTGCTTTATCTGTTTTCCTATTTTATCAGGATTTCACTTTCCGTCAATGTCTAAAAATGACTTCTGTCATGTCTCAGATTGATCTTATATACTTCGTGCACCTTGGTTCGTCTTATAAAAAGAGGAAGCCCTTTGGACGAATCCGCAGGGCTTCCGGCGTCAAACGAAACTCACTTCATTCCGCTTCCCCGGTTTCGAAGTGCCGGGAAAGCCGCATTAGGCTCCTTCCGTTTTCCTTCGACTGTATTTCATTTTTAAGAATTATTTATGTAGAAATGGAGCGCGGTCTATGGTATACTGTTTGAGCCGATAAGAATTGTGCGTTCATCTCGTTGTAACGAATGCGCAGCAGTTTTATGTTGGATGGCAAACTCATTTCAGATGACAATTCAAGGACAAAGAAGGGAGTAGCAAAAATGAAGAAAGCAATCGCAATGTTCCTGATGCTCTGCCTGGTGCAGGCGGCTCTGTGTGCCGGTGCATTTGCAGACGGCGGCTACCGGATCAAGGCCGTCGATCCCGACGGCAATCCCGTTCAGGGCGTCATGGTGCAGTTCTGCTCCGACGACCAGTGCCTGATGGGCAAGACCGGTGAAGACGGCATCGCCGCCTTTGACATGCCCGCCGGCAGCTACACGGTCCACCTGCTCAAGGTTCCCGCCGGTTACGAAAAGGACACGACCGAGTATCCCGTCCCCGCGGCCCCGGATCTCGTGGTCCTCACCGTCCGGCCCGAGGGTGCCGCAGCAGCCGAAAGCGAAGCGGCCGAGGCCGAGGCCGAAGTGATCGACGTGCCCCAGCTCGGTCTGCACTTTGAGACGCCCGAGGCTCTCCGGAACATGAAGGGTCAGTTCTCCTGGAATTATGATTTTGCAGACGACGGCCTGCTGGTCATCTCCGTGTCTTACCTCGCCGTTTCCAAAGCCGACAACGACGCCTACAAAGCCTTTTACAAGTCCTTCATTGAAGCCTGCAGCAGCGGCAAGGAGCCGCCTGTTGACTCCGACCACCCCTCCTGGGCAAGCGGCTATGACGAAGCCCCGCTTTACAATATTTATGTCATTAACGGCGGGCGCGGGGAGAACGAACTGCGCGAGCTGCTTTTGAAGAATTACGGCCTTGGTGACGAAACATTCACCGCCCTCACCGAGATCGGCTCGGACGGCGACTGCCGCTTCTTCTACAATCAGTACGCACCAGAAATAGATTCTGTCGACGAGTACAAGCCCATGATCGGCGAGTTCTATGACGAGTTTGAAACGCTCCTGAAGGACCCGGCGCCCTATCTCTCCGGTCTGAAGCTTTCGGCTCCCGAATGGCCCAAGGTCAAAAAGGTCGGCGAAACCCTCTCCTTCAAGACCAGCGATCTTGAGGGCAACACCGTCGACAGCGCGGAGCTCTTCTCCAAGGCCAAGGTCACCATGGTCAACTGCTGGGCGACCTGGTGCGGCCCCTGCAAGGGCGAGCTGCCTGAGCTCGGCGAGATGGCCAAGGAGCTCGAGGCCCAGGGCTGCCAGCTCGTCGGCCTGTGCACCGACGCCATGGACGATGAAACCGTCGCAACCGCAAAGCAGCTCCTGAGCGATGCCGGCGCTGCCTACCTCAACCTGTGCTGCACCGATGAGATCGAGGAAGACCTCTCCCTCCAGGCCTTCCCCACCACTTTCTTTGTGGACAGCGAGGGCAAGCTGCTGGCCGTCCCCTTTGAGGGTGCCTCCCCCGAGACCTACCGCACAATGCTGGCCGACTGCCTGGCTCAGCTTGGATAACGAAAGAATAATTCTACAAGGGCAGGAGCCGCGGCTCCTGCCCTTGTGTTGTTCCGATATGTTTTCGGTCTGACAACGCCTGCCCGCCGATCTGTGTCACGAATTTGGAGTGGATGATTCTGCGCTTATGCCCCCGGAAAAGTGTCCAGGATCATCTGCGTTTTCAGGGAATCCATATGCAAAAGGACGCCCTTTTCCTCCAGCAGCGCCGTCATCCGCTCCCGCAGGACGGAGGCGGCGGCAAGCCCCGTCACCTTGAACGACAGTTCCGTGATATAGCCGTCTTTCATCGGCCAGATTTCGACATCGGCTTCTGTTCCTTCCCAGCTTCCCTTGATCCGCCGGTATTGCAGCGGCCCGACCTTCTGTGCCTGTGCGAGCATGGCGGCACCCCATCGCTTTTCTCCCCAGTCTCTCTCTTCGTCCGGCATTGTTTTTTCAAAGAACTTGATGGCGTCGGCCGTGCTGAACTGTGACAGGCTGCGGTAGTCTTTATACTTCCCGGACACTTCCTTTTCGGCGCTCAACGTCATTTTGGAAAAGCCCCAGTCGATCTGCGCGGAATAGGCCGTATCGGAAAAAACGAAGCCGTCGGCTTCCGCCTGCGCGAGCGCGACGCGAATGGCCGCCGCATCCTCCCCGGAAAGAGAATAGCGTTTTTTACAGGTACACTCGATCTTTTTCTTGTTTTCCTTCCAGCGTATCCGGTTTACCCAGCCCTCGTTTAAAAAGTCGCGCCCTTCGGTTTCGAGATAGATTACGTCGATCGACCGATAATCCGTCCCGGCGCCGATCAGTGCCCGGAAATCATCTGTAAGCAAATGCTCATCCGTCAGCACCTGATCGGAATCCAGCAGAAATTTGATCTCGAAATCCACCTGACTTTCATCCAGCGCATAGGCAGGAAACGGGACAGCACAACACAGGCAGAAAAGCAGCAGGATAAAAGCCATTTTCCGCTCTAGTCTTTGGGCGGCAGATCCATGCAGCATGTATGATTTTCCCCCTCTCAGTGTGTCTTCTATTTTATCAGGATTTGTATTTCAGTCAATGCTGAAAAAGTTCTCACAGCTGCGATTGGTCTCTCCGGTTCTTTCCGCGCTTTCACCGGGAAAAGCTCCCGCCCGCCGGCAAACAAGCCGGTAAGCGGAAGCTTTTCTTCTCTTTTATTGCAGATAATTCCTCACATTCAGGGTCTCGCCCGTCCGCTGTTCCTCTTCCGTGATCCCGGGGACAAATTCGGTGACATAGGCTTCCCCCGAAACCGGGTCGATGTAGTAGCGGTTCAGCGCCCCGGTGTACGAGCGGAACACCACCACGATCTGATTCTCGTCGCTTGAGGAGAGATCCCAATAAACCGGGGCATCCCCTGCGTTCACACTGTTCATAAGCTCCGGATTGACGGCAAGGCAGTAATTTCTGACAGCGGAAACCGCCTGCTCGTCGGTTATCCTGCTTTCAGCCTGATTGGCAATAACCGAAAAGGTGTTCATAAAACGGTGGATCTGCATGCCGTAAAACTCGGAATCCGTGATGTAGCAATGTGAGATAGCAACGCGGCAGCCGTCGGATGCCGGGAAGATATACACCGACTGCAGGTGCTCCGCCATTTGATTGGTGCCCTTGATGACAGACGCCTCGATATGAATGCAGTTTCCGGCCCGGTCCAGGGTGATAGGTTCAGGCTTGCTTTCATACTCGTTTGAAAGCCGTTCGGCGATGAACGCTGCCACCGTCTCGGCGTTTTCGGGATGGGATGTCACCTCAAGGTAATTCTCGGGCTGTTCGGGATCGTCATACGCGGAGATGAAGCGTTCGCGATCCGGCTCGCTTTGCCGCACGAATCTTTCATAGTCGTAGTCCATCTCGAAGCCGAGCGCATCGTTTCGGATATGCTCGTACTTGATGGTCTCCTCCATGCCCTGGAACGTCATGGTGCCTTCAAAGCGCTCGCCGTTCTGCCGCTCGACAACGGGCTGCTGAACCGGGGTCGGGGTGGGGGCTGGCGTGCTCACCGGCTCCGTGGGCGCGGGCGTAGTCACGGGTGTGGGGCTGGGCTGGACAGGCGCGCTCTCGACCGCCGGACTGGGCTCGGCGGTCGGCTCCGCCGGTTTTGCGGTCTGACCGATTTTGCCGCAGCCGCAGAGCAGCACTGTCAGCAACACAAGCATGAGCGCCAGGGATATTGCTGAAACGTGTTTTCTCCTAAACATTGTTTCGTTTCCTCCAACAATCTGATAATGCAGAGATTATATCCTTTTCTCGAGAGAATGGCAAGTGCCTCGGAGCGGGTTCCATGCAGAGATAAATGCATTTACTTTGCGTACCCGGTCGCAAAATCGACCACGTTGCGCAGCTCCTTCCCCGCGAGATAGGCCGCAAGGTTGCCCGCCGCGATATCGACAATGTGCTCGAAGGTCTCCGGCAGGTGGAAGAAGCCCGAGATGTGCGGCGTGATAACGAGGTTTTCAAGGCCCCAGAGGGGGCTGTCGGCGGGCAGCGGCTCTGTCTCGACAACGTCGATGGCAGCCGCGCTGATCTTATGCTCCTTGAGTGCGCGGTGCAGTACCTCGGACGAGACCGCATTGCCGCGCCCGCAGTTGACAAAGACGGCGCTGTCCTTCATTTTGTCAAAGCGCTCGTCCGTATACAGATAGCGGGTCTCGGCGGTATTCGGCAGCACCGACATGACGACGTCCGCGCGCGGCAGGACGCTGTCGATGTCCTGCGTCAGCACGAGCTCGTCCACATAGTCCGGGCAGGCGCCGCCGCGCCGCTTGACGCCGATCACATACGCGCCCATCGCCTTGACCATGCGCGCGTAGGCCCGGCCGATGTCCCCGAGTCCGACCACCAAGACGGTGCTGTCGGAGAGGGATGTGACAGTGCCGCGATCGCTCCAGTGATTTTTCAGCTGTTCGTCCCGGTACAGGTGAAGCTTCTTGATCAGCATCAGCGTCAGGGCGAAGGCATGCTCCGATACCGCCTTGCTGTAGGCGCCGGTGGCGTTGGTGAGCACGGTTTTCGCAGCGAGCACGCCCGGCACGATGTAGGGGTCTACCCCGGCGGAGGCGGTCTGCAGCCACTCGAGGTTTTCCGAAGCACGGAGCATATCCGGCTTCGGCTGGCCGATAATGACGTTTGCCGCCTGTATCTGCTCAAGGCTTACCTCATCGGGCCTGCTGTATACAAAGCAGCATTCCGCGCCCGCCGCCTCCAGCTTCTCTCTGTGTCTGGCCTCCGTTGGCAGCAGAACGAGTACATTCTTTTTCATATTTGCACGCTCCTTTTTTACGTTTTTGTCTGATACTATTGTAGCAGGATTTCCGCGCCCGTCAATGTTGTTTATCCGCGTTTGGTGAAAAAAGCTCCCGAGGCCGCGGCCCCGGGGGCTTGTTCATTACAGCACAATATGGATCACACCGTAGGTGACGAGGGTCATGATGGCCGCGGCGATGCAGACGCCGATGAGGATGACCGGGACCGCCTTGGCAGTGCGGATGTTCAGGAGCGCCGCGATCAGCGCGCCTGTCCAGGCGCCGGTGCCGGGAAGCGGGATCGCCACAAAGAGCAGCAGACCCCAGTGCCCGTATTTCTCCACAGTCTCGCCCTTGAGATGGGCGCGGTTTTCCAGCTTTGTGAGCAGCGCGTTCATGCGGGGCATGTGCATGCGCATCCAGGCAAAGATGCGCTTGATGTAGACGATGATGAACGGCACCGGGGCCATGTTGCCCAGCAGCGCAGCCATCAGGGCGAGCGGATATTCCAATCCCTGGGCGATACCGAAGGGCAAGCCGAAGCGAAGTTCCACAACGGGAAGCATGGATATAAAAAAAGTCGCGCACATCTTCCCGACAACCGTGCCGGTCAACCAGTCTATCATACAGTTACTCCGTGTTTATGCAAAGAATCTGGAATATTATAGCATATCCACACCGGGGGTTCAAGAAAATTATGTGTTAAGAAGTGCCGCCGCCGCGGAGCCGGGCAGCGTAGTCTCCGAGCCGACGTGCAGCTCGCAGGTGATGCCGCGCTTCTCCGTACCATAGAGCTGCAGCAGGCGCTCAAGCTCGGGGCGGTAGCAGCGGCCCTTCTGTACCAGCGAGCCCTCCGCCAGCATGCAGACCGGCTTTTCCCGTCCGCCGCCGATGAGCTCCGCCAGGGCCAGAAGGTTGACGCACATGCACCTTGCCGAGCGATGGAACAGAGCAAGGCTCAGGGTCTGGGCAAAGCTGTGGTCGTCCTCGGTGCCGCCGAGCATCTCGAAGCCCTCGCCGCAGGCCCAGGCGTCGATGACGGCTGAGTCGAATACCGGCAGGGCGCGCACTTTTTCGGCGCACTCATCGCTCAGGAGGCCTTCCTCGGCAGCGGCGCCCAGCATCAGGTGGCAGATCTCTCCCAGGTACACGCCTGCGGTCAGCTTTTCAAAATGCTTCTGTCCGGGGTTGTGGCTCTCGGCATCGAGCATCTTGTCAAAGTCGCCGCCCCGGATGCCGTCGTACTTGCCGGACTCCAGGTTGATGATCATGCCCTTGTCCCCTTCGAGCCCCAGCTTGCCGATGGCGGACACGGGCAGGGACACGCAGGTGTTGGTGCCGGTGCCGCTGACCTGGCCGATAAAGCCCGCGTACTTGGACTTGTCGAGCCCCGCCGCCATGCCCAGCAGCACCGCGACGGTGTCGTTGAGGATGACGATCTTTTTGCCGGTGATGCCGCGGCGCTCCAGCTCCGCAATCAGGGACGCACCGATCAGCTGGCCCTCGCAGCCGTTGACCACGACCTCCTTGTCGATGGTAATGACGCGGCCGTCCCGCTCGGGGGTGATGGTCGCGGCATAGGAGAAGCAGAAGCCGATGACGTCGGCACGATCCATGAGCGGCTCAATGGCGTCGGCGGTGAAGCGGATAAACTCCTCCCAGGTGCAGGGGGCCTCGGTGCCGGGCATGTGGCGCTTGATCATGTCCGTGACCGTGTAGCCGCCGGACTGAAAACGGACAAGGGCACTGCGGAAGTTGGTGCCGCCCGCGTCGATCACAGCGGCCTGCATACCGGCCGTCAGTTCCCCGTCGTTGGAGAGATAGGTGGGGATCATGTCCATGGAGCAGGCCTCGCCCGCAAGGCCGCTCTTCATCTCGGCAAGCATTCTGTAGATGCACACATCGGGATCTATGCTCTCGGGGTTCATGCCGTGTCTCGTCAGAAAATCGAGGGCTTTCTCGTTGGTCGTCATAGCTGCTTTTCCTTTCATCGGAAGACCGGCGGGTCGGTGCCGCCGGTCTTGTTATAAACTTTATTACTTGGTCTCTTTGACGGATTCCATCAGGCCTGCCGCAAGGCCCGCCACGCTCTGGATCTCGCTGGGGATGATGATCTTGGTGGCCTGGCCGTTGGCGGCGCTGGAGAAGGCCTCCATGGCCTTGAGCTTGATCACCGCGTCGGAGGGCGCAGCCTCGTTGATAAGGCGGATGCCTTCGGCGGTCGCGGTCTGGACCTTGAGGATAGCCTCGGCCTGGCCTTCGGCCTCGAGGATCTGCTGCTGCTTCTTGGCGTCGGCCCGCAGGATGGCGGACTCCTTCTCACCCTCGGCCTCCAGGATGGCGGCGCGCTTTTCGCCCTCAGCCCGGAGAATGGATTCACGGCGCTCACGCTCAGCCTTCATCTGCTTTTCCATGGCGTTCTGGATCTCCTTGGGCGGCAGGATGTTCTTGAGCTCCACGCGGTTGACCTTGATGCCCCAGGGATCGGTGGCCTCGTCCAGGATGGAACGCATCTTGGAGTTGATGATGTCGCGGCTTGTCAGGCACTGGTCCAGCTCCAGGTCGCCGATGATATTACGCAGCGTGGTTGCGGAGAGATTCTCGATGGCGAGCATGGGCTGCTCGATGCCGTAGGTGTACAGACGCGGATCGGTGATCTGGAAGTAGACAACGGTGTCGATCTGCATGGTGACGTTGTCCTTCGTGATGACAGGCTGGGGCGGGAAGTCCGCCACCTGTTCCTTGAGGGAGACGACCTTGGCAATGCGCTCCACAAAGGGGAGCTTAAAGTGGATGCCCACGTTCCAGGTCGTCTTATACGCACCCAGAAACTCAATGACATAGGCCCGCGCCTGCTGAACGATACGGATGCAGCGCACGGCGATGAAAACGGCCACAAGAACGACGATGCCTAAAACAATCATGCTGGTATTCATGCGTGTACCTCCTCAGTTTCACGTTTTTCTTCCACAATCAGCTTGACACCCTCAATGCGCACCGCGCGCAGGACGGTGCCCTTCTCGGCCCTGCCCTCGGGGGAGGCCATGCGGGCGGTCCAGATTTTGCCGCCCACGCTCACGGCACCCGTGCCGCGGACATTGTCGATGGTCTCTGTCACCACGCAGTCCTTTCCGATGGCCATGTCGGCATTGGTGGGCACAGCGCGGCCGTTTACGTACTTCTTCGCAAGCGGACGCGTGAGCAGAAGGCTCACCACCGAGACCAGGAAAAACCACACAAGCTGCAGCCACAAAGGCGCGCCCAGCATCGAGGAAATCATGGCCGCCAGCGCCCCCAGGGCAAACCAGATGGACACAAGTCCCGGTGCCAGCGCCTCCACGATCAGCAGCACGATCATTGCCCCGAGCCAGAGCGCGGTCATGCTCACAGAAAAAACAGCTGTCATGATAGCTTCTCCTTTCCGCAAAACTCTTTTTATCCAACATTGATTATAATATGCCTCGATAAAAACCGCAAGTGGGATTGTGTGGCATATTCTCAAATTTCAATATTCTTAACAAAGTTTCTCTTTACTTTTTCAATGTAAAGATGTAAAGTATAATTACCAAATGCTTACATGATTACAATGACATTTTTTATATCGGAGGACAACATGAACAAACTATCCCGCAAACCCCGTAACGAGAAGATGTACGAGGCAATCCTCTCCCTGAAGACCATGGATGAGTGCATGCGCTTCTTTGACGATCTGTGCACGGTGTCGGAGCTGATGGCCATGGAGCAGCGCTATCAGGTTGCCGCCTGCCTCAATGAGGGGATGATTTATAACGACATCCTGGCCCAGACCGGCGCCTCCAGCGCCACCATCAGCCGCGTCAACCGGTCCCTCCAGTACGGCAAGGGCGGCTATGCGGTGGTGTTCGAGCGCCTGCAGGAGAAGGACAAGTGAGCTGTTACGACGCCCTCGCCCCCTGGTACGACAGTCTGACCGGGGATGTGCCCTACGGCGCCATCGCGGATTTCTACGAGTCGGTTTTTTCCGCCGACGGCGGCGAGTTCCGCCTGCTGCTGGATCTGTGCTGCGGCACGGGCTCCATGACCTGGGAGCTTGCCGGGCGCGGCTATGAGATGATCGCGGCGGACCGCTCTGTGGACATGCTGATGCAGGCGCAGGCAAAGCAGGGCCCCTGCCGGGTGCAGCCGCTGTTTCTCTGCCAGGCGGCGGAGGGGCTGGACCTTTACGGCACGGTGGACGCGGCGGTCTGCTGTCTCGACGGCTTCAACTACATCTCCGCCGAAAAGCTGGCGGAGGTGTTTCGCCGCCTGCATCTCTTCATCCGGCCCGGAGGGCTGCTGCTGTTCGACATCCGCACGCCGGATTTCCTGCGCTCTCTCGACGGGCAGATCTTTGTCGACGAGAAGGAGGATGTGCTGTGCCTGTGGCGGGCCGACTTTGACGAGGACTCAAGCGCACTGGTCTACGGCATGGATCTCTTCACAAAGCACGGAACGCTCTGGGAACGGAGTGAGGAGGAGCACGTCGAATATGCGCACACCCCAGAAACGCTTTGCGCCCTGTTGGAGCAGGCAGGCTTTGACAACGTGCGCCAGCGCGTTGACGGTCCTCAGGGCGAGGCCGGAAGACTCTACATCATAGCAAGAAGGAACGAGAATGGATAAAATCATCAGAGCAACCGCAGCCGACGGTTTTATTAAAATGGCTGTGATCACGGCAAGGGATACTGTAGAACGGGCACGGCAGATCCATGGTCTCTCCCCTACCGCCTGCGCCGCCCTGGGGCGGACCCTGTGCGGTGCCTCCCTTCTGGGTCAGGCCATGAAGGAGGAGAAGGCCAGCCTCACCATCCGCATAAACGGCGGCGGACCGATGGGCAGCGTGGTAGCGGTATCGGACCACGAGGGCAATGTGCGCGGCTATGTGGAGAACCCGCGCTGTGATCTGCCCCTGCGTCTGGACGGCAAGCTGGACGTGGGCGGCGCGGTCGGCCGTGACGGCATGCTCACCGTGAGCCGCGATCTCGGCATGCGCGAGCCCTACATCGGCTCGGTCGAGCTTGTCAGCGGGGAGATTGCCGAAGACCTCACCGCCTACCTGACCGAGAGTGAGCAGGTGCCCTCCGCCTGCGCGCTGGGGGTGCTGGTGAACATCGACCGCACGATCCTCGCCGCCGGCGGCTTCGTCGTGCAGCTCATGCCCGGCGCGGATGAAGAGCTCATCGGCAAGCTGGAGGAGAACATCTTCATGATGGACCAGCTCACCACCGTTTTGAACGAGGACGGAGCGGAGGCGCTGTTCAAGCAGGTGCTCAAGGGCTTTGACTGGCATACCGTGGGCGAATACCCGGTGGAGTACCGCTGCTATTGCAGCCGGGAGCGGGTGGAGCAGGCCCTGACCGTCATCGATCCGAGCGAGCTGCAGGAGATCATCGACGACGGCAAGGACATCTCCGTGTCCTGCCAGTTCTGCGACAGGGAGTACAGCTTCAGTCCGGCAGATCTGATACAATTAAAAGCTTCACAAGCCAAAACGGATGCGGTTTAATGCCGCATCCGTTTTTATATGAGATTATTTCATGAACAGCACATAGTCGCTGTTCATGGGGTAGGCCTGTACATCCTGATCTGAGCCGGTCTCGGGGTCCTCCTCGCGCCACTTGATGTAGCTGAACAGCTCATGCTGGGTGAGAAGGCCGTCCTGGTTCATGTCCGCGGGCATGCCCCCGTCCGGGTTAAAAACGCCCTCCGTGAGATACTTGACGAAGTAGCTGCAGTTTTCGTCATTATTGCCGTAGCCGACATAACGGTAGCGAGCGGCAGTCAACACCTGAAAATCAGGCTGGCGGAGCTCGCCTGTGTCAAAGGCTGCATCATCGCTGAGATAAAAGTCGTCTCCCTCATTGTCGATCACATAGATGGGCCAGCCGTCCCACTCGTTCTCGTCGTATTCGCCATAGTAGGGATCGGCGTAGTTCTCCTCCTCCGGATGCTCGGGGTCATAAACGCCCGCACCTGTCCCACAGGCGGATAACCACACGATCTTGGTGCCCTTGATCTTCTGCAGAGCGTCACGCAGTTCCTCCTGCAGAAGTAACCCGAATTTCGTCGGCGTCTCCACCGTGCACAGCGCTCCGGCATAACGGCCGACCTTGCTGACATTGCCATGGGTAGAGATGAAGAAGAGGGAAACATCGTTATCATCCGCTTCAGAAAACGTCTCCGTGATGGCGGCGAGTATTCCATCTCGGCTCAGATCTTTGCGGCGGACATAGGAATAATAAGTTCCGTCGGGGGTCTTCACATTGTCAAACATCACTGACAGAAGATCCACATTCCCGTAGTTGCGGGGCGCGTTCATTTTGCCGTCGAAGGTCGCCTCACCGATGAGCAGGGCGCGGTATACCACCTCGTCCAGAGGATCAACGCAGATCTCCGCCTCGGCGCTTGTGGTGCTCCATTTGCCGAATTTGGCCGTCACACTGACATACCACTTATCCCCGGGCTTTAAGCCGCCGATGTCCAGATAGTTCCTGTCTGTGTTTTCTTCAATAAGACTCTTTTCTTGGCCCTCTGCGCGCAGATACACATCATAGGTGCAGCCGAGCAGCGGCGTCCAGCTCACGTTCGCAACGTCGCCCCTGTAAGCGACGGGATCAAGGGTCAGCTTGGGACCTTCTTCTGTGGGTTTGACCGGCAGGATCGGTCCCGGAAATACGTAATACGTGTTGGGGATACGGGCCCGAACCTGTACGTACCTTGTCTGATTCAGCGGGAAATCGTACATCTGGTAGTCCGTTCTCCGACGGTTGCTTGACCAGATTTTCAGATTGTCCTCGGTCGAACCGTAGTATATGTCATACCGGGCGCCCTCGATGGGTTCCCAGGTCATATAGAGGGCTTGCCCGTCGAGCAGGAATTCATGCATCTCAAGGCTGGTCTCATCATCCCCGGTAGTGATGGTAATGGGTTCGGAGACGATTCTCTCATCGTCGCTGTTTTCCTGCGGGATGCTGAGATAGAAGCTGTACTCCGTGTTTTTCTCCAGACCGTAGACCGTACAGTACCACGCGCCTTTAAAAGAGTCGATCCATGTCCATTCTCCGCCATCGGGCTTCTGTGCGTCAGGCTTCCACTGATACAGCTTAAAGTCCGTGTCGCTGCCCATCGAGTTCCATTCCAGATACACGGCGTCGCCGCTCAGGGCTTTGCACTTTTCTGCATCAAAGGTGATTTTGTTGCTGTAGCGGTAAATGCTTTCCAGATCGCTGGGGACAGAGCATACGTCGTCCCATACGCAGGAGACGCGGAACTTGATATAGCCGTCTTCCTCCGTGTTGGTATAGCGCAGGATCGGCCCGGTCTCTCCCTCGACAACGGACCAGTAGCGCTCACGCCCCCGAGTCTCCCAGATGTATGACGTAGGCTCCTTGCCAAAGACGGGATCTGCCGTTAAAGTTGCGGTCTCACCGTAATTCAGCTTTTTCTTGTCAACACTGAGATAGGGCTTGATGTAGCCATAGTCATAGCCGTTATCTCGGCACCACTGCTCGGCATAGGTGCCGGGCGAGCAGACGAAACCGGCCGTCTTGTCAAAGGCGTCAGGTGCGATGTACTTGAGTGTATTCGGCAGCCAGACGAGCTCCACCCCGGTATTTGCAAAGGCACGGGAGCCGATCGTTTCGATACCGGACCGGACCGCATAGTTTTTCTGCATCGGTACGCCCATAAAGGCTTCGTCCCCAATCTCCTTGAGCGACTTCGGCGTCCAGACATTGGCCCAGACCGAGGCACTGAGGCAGAAAGTCATTACGAGCACCAGGATCGCGAGCATGGCAGCTCTGTGTATGTGTTTCATGCAGTGCGTTACCTCCTGTATGTATATTTAGTTAATTATACCATTTTTTGAAAGCTGACACAAGAATGAATATCCCTTCAAATCAATTGAGAAAAGTGAAAAAACTTCTTGACAAAACCGGATTAATCTAGTATTATAACTAAGCTGTGACACGGGAGCATAGCTCAGCTGGTTAGAGCACCTGCCTTACAAGCAGGGGGTCACTGGTTCGAGTCCAGTTGTTCCCACCATGCTTTCCCACTCACAGGATTTGCCTCGGTAGCTCAGTAGGTAGAGCAGCGGACTGAAAATCCGCGTGTCGCCAGTTCGACTCTGGCCTGAGGCACCATGTGCGGCTTTAGCTCATCCGGTAGAGCGCCACCTTGCCAAGGTGGAGGTAGCGAGTTCGAGCCTCGTAAGCCGCTCCAACAAAAAGATTTGCGGACGCTTCCGTGTCCGCAAATCTCATATTCGGCGCCATAGCCAAGTGGTAAGGCACGGGACTGCAAATCCCTGACCCCCGGTTCAAGTCCGGGTGGCGCCTCCAAAAAAGGAACATCCCGTCGGGATGTTCCTTTTTTATGCTGTGTTTTTCCCAATCTTGAGCCGGTTCCGGCGACGGGCATGCGTAAGCATGCCCCAGTGCCGCGCAGCGGCGTCAAGTCCGGGCGGCACCTGCAAAAATCACGCCATGAGCATACGGATCGTCTGGCCCATCTTGCGTGCAAAAAGCCTGTGACCCCGCTCGGAAAAGTGCACGCCGTCCCCTACGGTGGGGATCTGCCAGCGTGTCGTGTCTGCATAGCAAATACCGAGCTCCTGCGCCGTTTCGCTGTAAGCCTCGGCAAGCTCGGAGAAGGCAGGAGAAAGGTCCTCCGCGTCTGTTACGGCAGCCGGCGGAGCCGTAAGCAGCAGTGCGCAGTTGGGGTGGGCCTCTTTCAGTTTTTCCAGAAAGTACCGCATATATCCCGCGGTCTCCTCCGGTCCGGCTTCGCATAAAAGATCATTGGTGCCGAGCATGACAATGATGAGGTCTCCCTCCCTCGCCTGGGACAGGAGCCTCAGATCCGCGTCGATGCTGCGCGGGAAGCGCGGTACCCGCCGACCGTTGAGGCCGCAGTTGAGACATTCGCAGCCGAGGCTTCTGCCGAGCAGTTCAGGCCAGCGGGCATCCTCGGGCAGCCGTCCCCCGAAGGGGTCCGTCCCGTCATAGCCGTAGGTATTGGAATCTCCGTAGCAGAGAATTTTCATGGTGCACAACCTTTCACGTATTTCCCGCCTGTGTCTTATCCCTATTATTTCTTCATTAACAAAGTGTCTTCATTCTTTCATTAGCCCCGCCAGGAGCGACTTCATTGAAAAAAGAGCCTTTTGACCGACAGGCAAAAGGCTCTTTTTTCATGGTGGAGAGTGGCGGACTCGAACCGTCGACCTTCCGCGTGTGAGGCGGACGCTCTAACCAGCTGAGCTAACCCTCCAAAAGCTTATTTATATTACCACATCCCTCCTGTGATTTCAAGAGGAACTTTTCATTTTTTCCAAAAACGAAAAAATTTTAATGTTTGGTGTTGACAAGGCGGGTCAAATCTGGTATATTTCTTATGCTGTTCACATAGCAATGGCGGCATAGCTCAGTTGGCCAGAGCATTCGGTTCATACCCGAAGTGTCCCCGGTTCGAATCCAGGTGCCGCTACCAAATAAGGCGCAGCGCTTGCTGCGCTTTTTATATGGCCCGTTGGTCAAGTGGTTAAGACACCGCCCTTTCACGGCGGTAACATGGGTTCGAGTCCCGTACGGGTCACCAAAATAAGGAGTTCCACCATTGGTGGGGCTCCTTATTTTGTATACTCCCTTCGGGACTTGTAGGGCGGTCTCCGACACGGGCTGCCCGTTGAGAAAAAGGGGGCGTTGCAAAATGCGTGTCATCCTGAGCGTAAGCGAAGGATCTTTCTATAAAAATCTGCAAAACTTTCAAAAGAAAGATCCTTCGTCACTTCGTTCCTCAGGATGACAAAACACGAAGCATTTTGCAACGCGCCCTTTTTGGTATATCAGGCTTTGGGATCGGGGCCGAACTCGTTATCGCCGCGGACACCCTCCTGGCAGAACCAGACGATCAGAATGATCCAGCCGACAACGGGAATCAGGCCGAGGAAGTACCAGGTGCCCTTCTTGCCGATGTCATGCAGACGACGCCAGGCAACGGCAATGCCGGGAACCAGCAGCGCCAGCGATACGATGTAGGAGACATAGGTGAAGATGCTGGAACCGGTCACCTGGTAAAGCAGGCCCAGGACCAGTGAGATCACACTGGTGCAAAGTGTGAAGCTCCAGTACTCCGCACGTCTTGCGCGGCCTGTAAAAGTGGCATATTTCTCGGTTACACAACTGAGTGCATAGTTTAGTATTGTGTTAAAATCCATTTTTACTCTCCTTTATCTATATTTTGCTTTATGTGTCGAAGTCGCCGGGCTATTCCTCTGCCTCCATCATATCAAAGATGACACTGGCATCTCCGGAAAGGAGAGCGTTCAGCCTGGCTTCTTCCTCTGCCTTTTTCTCCTCCTCCTTCACGTTGCCGGAGTGGATAAGGCCGCTGTCATTAAAGACTGTGTAGTTGGTGTTGGTGTCCATATAGGTGCTGGTGCGGTCTGCGTTGTTGTAATACATGACGCCGGTGTTGTCCATATAAAAGATGTCGCCGGTCTGATCCTGATTTACATAGGCATACTCGTTTTTCGTATAGATCTCAGCACCGCAGTATGGGCAGTTGAGCAGGTCGCGCGGGACCTCCGAGCCGCAGTCCGGGCAGCGCAGCCGCTTTGATTTGGTCGTCACGGCAGTGCCGGAGCTGCTTGAGGAAGTATCGCTGTTAGGGTCCCGGACCCGCAGACGCGCGCTGTCGGTCCTGTTCTCGCCGCGATCATTTTTGAAGGTGCAGTAGAAGCTCCAGCCGTTCATGTCGATGTTGAGGTTCGTGATCGTGAGAGTGCTTTCGGCTCCCCCGAGAACCGTGCAGTCCGGGAAGGTCTTGCGGAAGGCCCCCAGGTCGACCTCACGGCCGCTCGGCGATACCGCCGTCCACACAATGTTCGTCCAGTTGCGCGCTTCGGCTGTGAACACGGCGCTCTCCCCGATATAATGGCCCTCAGCCTTGGGCTGCTTGATGATGGTCGGCCCTTCATTCTGCGCCGCGGCGACCGCCGCCGGTGTGGCCGAAGGGGCAGGCTCCGACGAAGCGGACGGCTTTGGTGCGGCGCTTGACAGCGGCATGGGAGTCTCAGGCGCGGGCGAACGCGTCGGCCTCGGCGTAAGGTCCGGCATGGGAGCAGGCGTCGAGGTGGCGTTCAGGACCGCATTGGGGATCGCGTCCGCAGCCTGGCCCGGCGCCGCGGAAGCCGTGGGGGCCGGGGTCGGGTCAGATGCAGTTTTCTTTATGCATGCTGAAAACGTCAGCATCACAACAAACGCCAGCAGTATGCACAGGATTTTTTTTCTCATTGAGAATCATCCTTCAATTGTTTATGCTGTCTCTCAGAATGTGCCGCTGTCCACTATGTTTCCATCGGCATCGAAAGCTACATAGCCGCCCTCTCCGTCCGGGACAACTCTGACTCCATTGGGGAGCTGAACATATCCACTGTCATTGATGAACTCGCCGCAGTTGGGGCAGACGGCGGTATTGGCAGGAATCGTGCTGCCGCAGACGGGGCAGGTCGTGTAGGCCACAGCCGCGCCGTTATTGGCGTTGTTGGTCACGGCCTTGGCGCCGAGCACGCGCAGCGTTGCGCTGTTGGTGCGGGAGGATGCGCCGTAGTTATAGAAGGTGCAGTAGAAGCTGTAGCCGGTCATGCCCTCGCTGATGTTGCCGATGGTGAGAGAGCCGGTCGTATCGCCGGTGACCGTGCAGCCGGGGAAGGCGCTGCGGAACATGTCCATATCCCCCTCCATGCCGTTGGGCGCTACCGCCGTCCAGGTGATGGAGGTCCAGGTATCGGCGTTTGCGATGAACAGCGCGCTGTCACCGATGTAGTGGGACTCGCCGGTGGGCTGCTTGCTGATCACGGGCGCTGGCGCCATGGGCGTGGGAGCCGGAGTAGGCGTCGGCTCGGGCGTGGGGGCCGGGGTCGGCGTGGGGGCCGGAGTCGGCGTGGGAGACGGTGTCGGCGGCAGGGTCGGCACCGGCGTCGGAACAGGCGTCGGCGCCATGGTGGGTACGCTGGGCGCATAAGTGGGCGTCGGCATCGGCTCGGGCGTGGGGGCGGGCTTGTTGCCGCCCAGGAAGCTCGGCAGCGGCAGATTGCAGGCGCTGAGACTCAGCATCAGGATAGCTGCCAGCAAGACTGAAAAGATTCTTTTTCTCATGAATCGTTATCCTCCTTTTTGTGCTGCGGAGACAGGCTGAATAAATATATGAAACCTGCCCGTCCCCGATTTGATTTGGGCGGAGAAATTTTTCCACGTTGATTGTAACACACTCCCCCGGGGAAAGCAATGGAAAAGAAATCTTTTCAGAAAAATGTTTACATAAAATTTTAGGGCTGTGCATTTTGTGCGGCCTGTCTGTGCTCCAAACGCGGTCAATCCTCCACCGTTACGGTCAGCTCGCCGATGGTGTCCTCGCGGACGGTGAGCACATCGCCCGGCTGGAGCCAGTCCTGCATACCTTCGGGTCTGCCCAGTATGACGCCGGAGGGCGTGCCGGTGAGGATCACATCGCCCGGCTCCAGGGTGCAGCAGCCGGACAGAAAACTCACAAGAGCCGGGATATTGTGGATCATGTCCGTGCTCCAGCCCTCCTGGCGCTGTTCGCCGTTTTTGAAGCCCGTGATGTGCATGGCATCGTATTTCAGCACGTCGGCTGTCACGATGCAGGGTCCCAGCGGGCAGAAGGTGTCGCAGGTCTTGCCTGGAATCCACTGGCTCGTCGCCTTCTGCAGGTCGCGGGCGCTGATATCGTTTGCCAGCGTGTAGCCGAAGATATACGCTTCCGCATTCTCCGGTTTCACGTAGGCTGCCCGCTTGCCGATGACAACGGCGATCTCCGCTTCATAGTCGTGCTTTTGGGAGTTGCGGTTACGCCTTACGATCCCTTTGTGGGGTGCAAGCGTGTTGTTGAATTTTGCGAAAATTGTGGGTACGGCTGCAGGGTCAAAGCTGCCGCGGGTCTCCTCGATATGGGCACGGTAGTTGACGCCCGCGCAGAGGATCTTGGACGGGCTGTCCACCGCCGGGGCGTAGGTGATCTCATCCTCCGAAAGATAGCTCTTAGCCAGCACCTGCACCTCCTGCAAAGATGGCAGAGCGTTTTCGCGCCCCATGCGGATCGCCTCCATCATGCTCTGGGGTGCTTTGGTGTCGATCTTCATTTCCAGTTCCGTGACATCGATCACACCCCGATCCGTCACAAGGCCGAGGTGGAGCTGACCGTTCACGAGCATGTTGATAAGTTTCATTCTGTACTCCCCTTCTCATGGAACCGGCGGCGGACTCATCATCCGCCGCCGGAGATAAAGTATTTGCCGTTATCCGATCACCTGTTCGGACATGACGCTGGCTTCCACGGCCTCCACCTTCGGGGCATTGGCGTAGGGGGAGGGCTCGGGCATGGGCAGGGACTGCATGTAGGCATGCATGGCCTCGGCCACCTGCTTGCCGGTGGCAACGGCATGCACGACGGTACTTGCGCCGTGGGCCACGTCGCCGGCCGCGAACACACCGGGACGGGAGGTGTGGCCCTCCTCGTCGACGGTGATCATGCCGCTGCGCTCCTTCTCCAAGTCCTTGGTGGTGTTGATGATGTTGCTGCCGAGCTCCTGGCTGACGGCGACAATGACGCCGGTGCAGGGATAAATCTTCTCAGAGCCGGGGACCGGGCGGAGCTTGCCCTCTTCATCAAACTCGTTGTCGGCGAAGACAACGCCGTCGTCGAGGATCTCCACGGGGGACTTCATCATCTCGAATTCCACGCCCTCAAGCTTTGCGTAGCTGGCCTCGTAGTCGCTCGCGGCGATCTTGTCGCGGCGGTTGAAAACCGTGACATAGTGCGCGCCCTGGCGGATGGCGGTCCTGGCGCAGTCCATGGCGGAGTTGCCGGAGCCGATGACGATGACGCGCTCACCCATGTGGAAGGCCTTGGGGCTTGCCAGGTAGTTGATGGCAAAGGCCACATGGCCCAAGGTCTCGCCCTTGATATGCAGGGTCTTCGGACGCCAGAGACCGGCGCCGACGAAGATGCTCTGGTAGCCGTCGCGGAACAGGTCATCCAGGCTGATCGCGCCGCCGATGGTGGTGTTGGGGCGAAACTTGATGCCCTTGAGCTCCAGGTGGCGGTAGGCAATGTCGTCAAGCACGGAGTCGGGAAGGCGAAAGTCCGGGATGCCGTAGCGCATGACGCCGCCGATCTTGTCCTTGCTGTCAAAGATCGTGACATCGTAGCCGTAGCGGGCCAGGATGATGGCGATGGTCAGGCCCGAGGGGCCGGCGCCGATGATGGCGACCTTGCGCCCGTTGGAGGGGGCGGGTCCGGCCTTCATCTGGTTTGCATAGGTGGTGGAGATGTAGTTTTCGATGATGGAGAAATGCACCGGCACATCCTTGATACCGCGGATGCAGTGCCCCTCGCACTGCTTTTCGTGATTGCAGACGATGGAGCAGACGGTGGTGAGCGGATTGTTCTCAAAGAGCATCCAGCCCGCGTCGTTCAGCTTGCCGTCCTTCAAAAGCCGGATGACCTCCGGGATGTTGGTATGGATCGGGCAGCCCTCGCGGCATCTCGGCTTCTTGCAGCCCAGACAGCGGTTGGCTTCCTCCATGACATGTAATGCCATGTTCGTTCTCCTTCTAATACAATGTTACGTACAAATCCTGTCATTCCGAGCAAAGCGAAGAATCCGTCAAGATCCTTCGCTGGCGCTCAGGATGACAAACAGAAGTCAGAGTGTTACGCCGTCCTTGAAGATGGCGATCTCTCTTGCACCGCGCTCCTCAGCGTGGGTCTTTTTGCCGCTGGCGATCTCGAGCACGAAGTCCAGGAGTCTGTCGCCCGCGTGGTCGAGGTCCTCGCCCTGGGCGACGGAACCTGCGTTGAAGTCGATCCAGTTGCCTTTTTTCTCATAGAGGGCGGTGTTGGTGGAGATCTTCACCGTGGGAGCCGGGGCACCGAAGGGGGTGCCGCGCCCGGTGGTGAAGAGGATGATGTGGGCGCCCGCAGCGGTGAGATCAGTGGCGGAGACCAGGTCGTTGCCCGGGCCGGAGAGAAGATTGAGTCCCTTCTTTTTAACGGGCTCAGCGTACTCCAGCACGTCCACGATCTGGGCACTGCCGCCCTTCTGCACGCAGCCGCAGGACTTGTCCTCCAGCGTGGTGATGCCGCCGGCCTTGTTGCCGGGACTGGGGTTTTCGTAGACCACCTGGCCGTGGCTGACAAAGTATTCCTTGAAGTTATTGACCATCTTCACAGCCTTATTGAACACCTCTTCATCCATGCAGCGGGAGAAAAGGATGTTCTCGGCGCCGAACATCTCGGGCACCTCGGTCAGGACCGTGGAGCCGCCCAGAGTGGTGAGGCGGTCGGAGAAACGGCCGACGGTGGGGTTGGCGGTGATGCCGGAAAGCCCGTCGGAGCCGCCGCACTTCATGCCGACAACCAGCTCGGATGCGGGAAGCTCTTCCCTCTTGAACTGTCCGGCGTACTCGGCAAGCTCTTCAAGGAGCTTTGCACCGGCCTCGAACTCGTCCTCCACCTGCTGGCAGGTCAGGAACTTGACGCGCTTATCGTCCCACTCGCCCAGCTCCTCCACGAACTGGTCATGGGTGAGGTTTTCGCAGCCGAGGCTTAAAACCAGCACGCCGCCCGCGTTGGGGTGACGCACCAGGGCCGCCAGGAGCTTGCGGGTCTGGGCGTGGTCGCCGCCCATCTGGCTGCAGCCGTAGGGGTGGGCGAAGGTATAGAGGCCGTCGATGCTGCCCTTAACGAGGTGCTGGTTTTCCTGCACCATTCTCGCGGCAACGCTGTTGACGCAGCCGACGGTGGGGATGATCCAGAGCTCGTTGCGAACGGCGGCGCGCCCGTCGGGGCGGCGATAGCCCATGAAGGTGCGGGGGCTGACTTTGGGCTTGTCATAGACCTTGTGGTCATAGGTATAATCCGCGGATTCGCTCAGGCCGGTGCGCACATTGTGTACGTGGGCCCAGGCGCCTGCGGGGATGTCCGCCTTGGCAAGACCGATGGGGTTGCCGTACTTGACGACCGGTTCCCCCTCCTTGATGTCGCGCAGGGCGATTTTATGGCCCCGCGCGATATCTTCGATTGCGGTCACGCTGACGGTATCGAGCGTCAGCGTTTCGCCCTTGCGGAGATCCTCCAGCGCCACGGCGACATTGTCGTCGGGGTGGATACGGATTCCTTTCATTCGAGGCATTCCTCCATGGCCTTGTACATGCCGACCTTCTCGATGTGCTCGAGGTCGGCGGCGACAGCTTCCTCAAAACCGGGCAGCTTGTTGAGCTCGCCGTCCCAGAGAGCGTCATTGTTCACGACAGCATGGGCCAGGGCCTTGGCGTCGTCGTGCTTGTGATCCTCGAAGAACGCGAGGACCCAGGGATCGTCGCTCACTTCGTAGGCCTCGCCGTTTCTCACGCCCTGGTGATAGAAGGCGATGAAGGCCGCGATGGAGAAGGTCAGGCACTTGGGCAGCTTGCCTTCGCGCTTGACGTACTCAGTGACGCTGGGCATGACGCGGGCCTTCCACTTGGAGGCGGAGTTGAGCGCGATGCTCAGGAGCTGATGGTCGATGTAGGGGTTATCAAAGCGGTCGATAACGGAGGCGGCAAAGCTCTCCAGCTCGTCGCGCGGCAGGTCGAGGGTGGGGATGATTTCCTCGAACATGGCCTTGTTGAGGTAAGCGCGGATCGTCTGGTCCTGCATGCAGTCGCGCACGATGTTCTTGCCCGCGAGATACGCGCCCAGAACCATGGAGGTGTGCGCGCCGTTGAGGATGCGGACCTTGCGCTGCTTGTAGGGGGTCACGTCGTCGACGACCTGGATGGGCAGGCCGGCCTTCTCAAACGGGAACTCGTCCTTGATGGACTGGGGCCCCTCAATGACCCAGGCGGCGAAGACCTCGCCGGTGTCGATGAGCTGATCCTCGTAGCCCCACTTCTCCCAGAGGGCGGGAGCCTCGGCCTTCGCGCCGCCGGTGACGATGCGGTCGACCAGGGTGGAGCAGAAGATGTTCTCGTTGTTTGCCCACTGGCAGAACTCGTCCTCGAGTCCCCAGAGCTCGATGTACTCGTTGACGCAGCGCTTGAGCTCGTCGCCGTTGTGGTCAATGAGCTCGCAGGAGAGGATGATGAAGCCCTTCATGCCGGTCTTCCAGCGCTCGTAGAGCATGGCGGTAAGCTTGGCGGGGAAGCTGGCGGGAGGAGCGTCGTCCTTCTTGCAGGCGGGGTCAAAGGCGATACCGGCCTCGGTGGTGTTGGAGACGATGAAGCGCATGTCGGGATTGCGCATGCACTCGAGCATCTTGGCCCAGTCGCGCTTGGGGTCAAGGCAGCGGGAGGCGCAGGAGATGATGCGGGTGCGCTCCACAGGCTGTCCGTTGTCGCGGCCGCGGAGGATCAGAGTGTAAAGTCCGTCCTGCTCCTGGAAGCGGTCGGCAGCCTCGGGATGGCCGCCGCGGGGCTGGCAGAGAACGACCTTGGAATTGAAGCCGGCCCTCTCGTTCATCTGGTCGATAAAGTCCTCCACGAAGGCGCGCAGGAAGTTGCCCTCGCCGAACTGGAACACGCGCTCGGGCGCGTCCTTGAGCAGGTAGCCGTCGTAGCCCAGCTTTTCCAGGGTGCTATAGCTTAATCTGTCCATGATAATCTACCTCTTTCAATAAAAAATAAGGTGATCTTGAATGCAATACGACATTCATTTAAATCAGTCATTCTGAGCGAAGCGAAGAATCTTTTCTTCTCTCCTGAATTGAGGGAAAGATCCTTCGCTGACGCGAAGTCATGACGGTGCAAAGTATTGGGAATTACAGGCCGAAGTAGCGCTCGGCATTTTTAAAGCTCACGCCCTCGACGATGCGCTTGAGGTATGCGTCGTTGTTGGGATACTCGCCGTTTTCGACCCAGTTGCCGATCAGGTTGCAGAGGATGCGGCGGAAATAGTCGTGGCGGGCATAGCTCAGGAAGGAACGGGAGTCGGTCAGCATGCCGACGAAGTTGCCGAGCAGGCCAAGGTTTGCAAGCGAACGCATCTGATTCTCCATGCCGCTCTTGGTGTCCATGAACCACCATGCAGAGCCGAGCTGGATCTTGCCGGGGATCTCGTCGCCCTGGAAGCAGCCGCACATGGTGGCCAGCATGTCATTGTCCACGCCGTTGAGGGAGTAGAGAATGGTCTTCGGGCACTCGCCAGTCATATCGAGGGCAGAGAGGAAGCGGGCGATGTCCGCGCCGCAGGTGGTCTGGGCGATCATGTCCACGCCGGTATCGGGGCCGAGCTTGGAGTAGATGCGCTCGTTGGCGTTGCGGTAGCAGGAGTAGTGCAGCTGCATGGCGATGTTGAGGCGGTGATAGGCGCGGCCCAGGCACAGGAGGATCGCGGTCTGGTACTTTTCACTCTCTTCCACGCTCACTTCGCCGCCCGCCATGACCTTGGCGTAGGCCGCCTGGACTTCCTCGGCGGGAGCCGGGCGGAAGGGGATGTAATCCAGGCCGTGGTCGCTGGCGCGGCAGCCGAGCTTGGCGAAGAACTCCAGGCGCTCGATCAGAGCAGCGCAGACCTCGTCCACGGTCTTGAGCTCTTTCTTGCCGACGGAGGCTGCAAGCTTGCCGATGTACTCGGCAAAGCCGGGCTTATTGATGTTGATGGCCTTGTCGGGACGGAAGGAGGGGCAGACCTTGACCTTGATGGTGGGGTCGGCCGCGATCTTCTCATGCCACTCGAGGGAGTCGATGGGATCGTCGGTGGTGCCGATGAAGGCGACATTGGCCTTCTCGATGATGCCGCGCACGGTGAGGCTCGGATCGTTCTGGAGCTTTTCGTTGCAAAAGTCCCAGGCTTCCTTGGCGGTCTCGGGAGTCAGGGGCTTGTTGAAGCCGAAGAACTGCCTGAGCTCCAGGTTGCACCAGTGGTACATGGGATTGCCGATGGCCATCTGCAGGGCCTCGACAAACTTCAGGTAACGCTCGTAGGCAGGCTTGTCGCCGGTGACGTAGTCCTCGCTGACGCCGTTGGAGCGCATGACGCGCCACTTGTAGTGGTCGCCGAAATAGCTGCCGTCAGGGTTCTTGCCGCCGAGCCAGACTTCGACCAGGTTATTGAAGCGGCGGTTTTCGTAAATCTCACGGGGAGAGATATGGCAGTGGTAGTCGGACAGGGGCTGGGATGCGGCATAGTCGTGATACAGGTGCCGGGCAGTCTCGGTCTCGAGCAAAAAGTCTTTATCCATGAATTCTTTCATTTGCTCACCTCTTGATATCGTAGTCCATATTCATCAGCGCCCGGATGCTCTTGGCATCGTCGGTGATGTTGGCGTCGCCGTGGATGGTGTGCTTGAGCACCGAGCTTGCCACGGCAAAATTGACCATCTCCATGGCCTTGTAATTATTCATCATCGCGTAAATGAGGCCGCTTGCGAAGGCGTCGCCGCCGCCCACACGGTCGAGGATGTTGAAGGTAAAGAGCTTGCTTTCAAAGGTATGGCCCTGATACCACATGTAGGCCATGAGGCTGTTTTCACTGCCGGAGTGGGCGTAGCGCACATGGCGGGCGATGCACTTGAGGTTCGGCCAGCGCTGCACGAAGGCCTGGAAGATCTCGTCCTGCTGCTCATAGCTGGGCTGCAGGGGCACGCCGTCCTTGAGGTCTCCCTTGCTGTGGTCTGCCTCATCCCGCCAGAGATGGTAGGGCTCGATGCCGAAGAGCACGTCCACATAGGGCAGGCACTGGGTGCAGAAGTCGCGCGCCTCGTCCCAGGTCCAGAGGCGGGAGCGGAAGTTGCCGTCAAAGCTGACGGTGAGGCCCAGCTCCTTGGCCTTTTTGATGCACTCGAGGATGAAGTCCGCGCAGCTCGGGGACAGGGCAGGCGTGATGCCGCTTAAATGCAGCCAGTCGAAGCCGCGCAGCAGCGTGTCCAGATCGACCTTGGAGAAATCGTACTCCGTGATGGCGCTGTGCTTGCGGTCATAGGTCACCTTGCTGGGACGGATGCCGTAGCCGGTCTCCAGATAGTAGGTGCCGAGACGGTGGGTCGGGGTCTCCTCCGGGGTGGAGAGGATCACGGGCGTGCAGTGCACATCGTTGGATCTGAGCATGCGCACGGCACTCTTGCCCAGGGAGTTATTGGGCACGACAGAGAAGAAGGTGCTGTCGATGCCGAGGTTTGCCAGGGCGAGAGCGATGTTTGCTTCGCTCCCGCCGTAGCTTGCCTCAAAGCTGGTGGCGACCCGGATCTTCTCGTAGTTCGGCGGCGTCAGGCGAAGCATGATCTCGCCGAAGGTGATGAACTTCTGCGCGGAAACTTCCGGCAGGAGAGGATTCCGGTGCTCCATATCAGCGCTTTACGCGTGCGCCGGCGCCGCCCATGATGGCCTCGACCTCATTGACGGAAGCCATGGAGGTGTCGCCCGGGGTGGTCATGGCGAGTGCGCCGTGGGCTGCGCCGTAGTTGACAGCCTTCTCGGCGTCGCCGGTGGTCATGAGGCCGTAGACAAGGCCGGAGGCGAAGGAGTCGCCGCCGCCGACGCGGTCCATGATCTCCAGGCCGTTATACTCCTTGGACTGGTAGATCTCGCCGTCCGCCCAGCAGATGGCCTTCCAGTCGTTGACCGTGGCGGTCTTGACGGTGCGCAGGGTGGTAGCAACGACCTTGAAGTTGGGGTAGGTCTCGGCGGCCTTGCCGATCATCTTCTTGTAGCCGTCGATGTTGAGCTCCTTGAGGTTTGCGTCGTTGCCCTCGATCTCAAAGCCGAGGCAGGCGGTGAAGTCTTCCTCGTTGCCGATCATGACGTCGACATACTTGGCGACCTCACGGTTGACCTCGCGGGCCTTGTCCAGTCCGCCGATGGCGCTCCACATGGAGGGGCGGTAGTTGAGGTCGTAGGAGACGACGGTGCCGTACTTCTTGGCGGCCTTGCAGGCGGCGATAACGGTCTCGCAGGACTGTTCGGACAGGGCCGCGTAAATGCCGCCGGTGTGCAGCCAGCGCACGCCGAGCTTGCCGAAGATGTACTCGAAATCAAAGTCGGCGGGAGTGGCCTGGGAAATGGCGGTGTTGGCACGGTCGGAGCAGCCGACAGCGCCGCGGATGCCGAAGCCGCGCTCGGTGAAGTTGATGCCGTTGCGGCAGACTCTGCCGATGCCGTCGGTTTTCTTCCAGTAGATCAGATCGGTGTTCACGCCGCCCTGCTCGATGAAGTCCTTCATGAGCTTGCCGACCTCGTTGTCGGCGAATGCGGTGATGACGGCGGTATCCATGCCGAAGCACTTGTGCAGGCCGCGGATGACGTTGTATTCGCCGCCGCCTTCCCATGCGCGGAAGGAGCGGGCGGTGCGGATGCGGCCCTCGCCCGGATCGAGGCGGAGCATGACTTCGCCGAGGGATGCGGCGTCAAAACGGCATTCTTCTTTCGGACGCAGATTCAGTTCCATGATAATCAATCCTCCTAATAATATTCAACAGACGTTTTATAAACGATTACTTTCTGGCTTCTTCGACGATCTCTCTGGACTTCCTGCAGAGGTCCGTGATCTCATCCCACTTGTTGTTGTCGATGAGATCGGCGGTGACCATGTAGCTGCCGCCGCAGGCCGCGATGACAGGTGCGGAGATATAGTCCTTGAGGTTCTTGAGGCTGATGCCGCCGGTGGGCATGACCTTGAACTGGGGGAACGGGGCGGACAGGGCCTTGATCTTGGCAAGGCCGCCGGACTGCTCTGCCGGGAAGAATTTTATTAATTCAAGCCCGAATTTCAGTGCCTGATGATATTCACTCGCCGTGGTGCAGCCGGGGAAGATGGGGATGTTCTTTTCCTGGGCATAGGCAACCAGCTCGGGGTCGAAGCCCGGGGTGACGATGAAGTCGCCGCCGGCTGCGATGACAGCGTCAATGTGGGCGGTGGTGGTAACGGTGCCGGCGCCGACAAGCATGTCGGGGCAGGCTTCCTTCATGAGCTTGATGGCCTTGTCAGCACCGGCCGCGCGGAAGGTGACCTCCGCCACGGGCACGCCGCCCGCGCAAAGAGCCTTTGCAAGTCCCACCGCGTCACGCTCGGGGTGGTTGAGCTTGATCACAGGCACCACGCCGATGGCGCTGATCTTTTCATTCATGGCATTCATTGGGGTTTTCCTCCTCGTTTTTTCGTTTGGTTTTTATGATAACAATACTTTTTCTCAGGGGGTAAAATCAAATTGCGCATTGAGCCAGGTTCTGCACAGCTCCACCCATTTCGACGCGGCGGGATACGGCGTCTCGACCTCCTGATTGCACATGGAGATCCCATGCGCCCCGCCTGCGAACAGATGGCACTCATACGGTACCCCTGCCCGCTGCATGGCAGCCGTCAGGAGCATCGTGTTCTCCACCGGGACGGATTCGTCCCCGGTACAGTGCCAGATAAAGGTGGGCGGCATTTGCTTTGTGACCTGCTTTTCCAGGCTTAAAAGCTCCTTGAGCTTCTCATCTCCGCCGGTCACCCAGTCGATGGACTCCGGGTGTCTGAACTCTCCCGTCGTGATGACCGGGTAGCACAGCACCATGGCGTCCGGGCGGCAGTCGGCGCCCAATCCAAGATCCTCACGCTGCCAAAGGGTGGCAAGGCTTGCGGCCAGATGACCGCCCGCCGAGAAGCCCAGCACCGCGATATGGTCGGACTCAATGTGCCACTCCCCCGCTCTCGCACGGATGATGCGCACGGCCTTGGCAAGCTCCCGCAGGGGCTTGAGTCCCGCCGCGTTCTCCCGGGTCGAATACTCGATCAGAAAAGTATGATAGCCCATGGCGGCAAAGCTCAGGGCCACGGGGTCCTTCTCCCGTGGGGAGAGCCAGCGGTACGCGCCGCCCGCGCATATGATGATCGCGGGTCTTTTTTTATGCGCGACGAGCCGATCATGGTCGTCCTGAATGTAACCTATGACCGGCGCGTCGTGTGCCTGAAAAGAGCAGATATTCATGTTTTTATCCTCCTTCCCGGCAAGTTGCACGCTCCCCTTTACGAAATTGAAGCCCAGCGAAGCGGGTTCAATTTCGAGAGGAAGAAGGAAGGAGCGGCCGCGGAGCTTCTGCGGCTCTTTCGGAAACCGCAGAAGCGTAGCTTAGCGAGTTTCTTCTGACTCACGGCTGTTTGCCAATGTAGGCAAGGATGCCGCCGTCCACATAAAGGATGTGGCCGTTGACAAAGTTGGAGGCATCGGAAGCGAGGAAGACGGCGGGGCCCATCAGGTCCTCAGCCTCGCCCCAGCGGGCAGCGGGGGTCTTGGCGATGATGAACTGATCGAAGGGGTGACGGCTGCCGTCGGGCTGGCGCTCACGCAGGGGCGCAGTCTGGCTGGTGGCGATGTAGCCGGGGCCGATGCCGTTGCACTGGATGTTGTACTGGCCGTACTCGGAGCAGATGTTGCGGGTCAGCATCTTCAGACCGCCCTTGGCAGCGGCGTAAGCGGAGACAGTCTCGCGGCCCAGCTCGCTCATCATGGAGCAGATGTTGATGATCTTGCCGTGGCCCTTCTCGATCATGCCGGGGATAACGGCCTTGGAGACGATGAAGGGGGCGTTCAGGTCGACGTCGATGACCTGGCGGAAATCCTCGGCGCTCATCTCGAGCATCGGGATGCGCTTGATAATGCCGGCGTTGTTCACGAGAATGTCGATGACGCCGACTTCTTCCTTGATCTGCGCTACGAGAGCCTTGACGGCCTCCTCGTCGCAGACATCGCAGACATAGCCGTGGGCGTCAACGCCGTTGGCCTTGTAGGCCTCCAGTGCGCGGGCCTTGGAGCCCTCGCTGGAGCAGTTGAAGCAGATCGTCGCGCCGGCAGCGGCAAAGGCGTTGGCGATCGCCATGCCGATGCCATGGGACGCGCCGGTAACGAGGGCTACCTTGCCCTCCAGGGAGAATTTGTTCATCATGTCCATGTTAATCAACCTCCAATTATTATTTCAGATTCTCAGTCGGGATGTTGTCCATGTCGTCGAACTCCTGGTTCTCGCCGCCCATGGCCCAGATAAAGGTGTAGTTCGAGGTGCCGGCGCCGGAATGGATCGACCAGGAGGGAGAGATGACCGCCTGCTCATTCTGCATGACGATGTGGCGGGTCTCCTGGCCCTGGCCCATCATGTGGAAGACCACCTGATGCTCGGGCACTTCAAAGTACATGTAGATCTCCATGCGGCGCTCGTGGGTGTGGGCGGGCATGGTGTTCCAGACGCTGCCAGGCTCCAGGGCGGTCATGCCCATGGAAAGCTGACAGGTCTTGAGGACGCTCGGATGGATAAACTGGTTGATGGTGCGCTTGTTGGAGGTCTCCATCTCGCCAACGGGGCGCTTGTTGGCGTCCGCGATCTTGAGAAGCTTTGTCTCATAGCTGCGGTGCGCCGGAGCGGAGACCATGTAGAATTTGGCAGGGCACTTGGGATCGTCGCTCTTGAAAAGGACCTCCTTGGCGCCCATGGTGATGTACAGGCAGTCCTTATAGCCGAGCTCGTATACCGTGCCGTCGACCGTGATGGAGCCCGCGCCGCCGATGTTGAAGATGCCGATCTCGCGGCGTTCGAGGAAGTAGTGGGTGCCGAAGTTTGCCCAGATGTCGATGCCCTTGTCGATGGAGACAGTCTCATTGACCGGCATGCAGCCGAGGGTGACCATGCGGTCGACATGGCTGTAGACAGCGACAACGGAGTCCGCCGCATAGAGATTCTCGATCAAAAATTCCTTTCTGAGCTCCTCGGTGGTGTAGCGCTTTACGTCGTTGGGGCCGGTAGAATAGCGGATATCCATAAGCTCCTCCTTTTACTTGATGACCATCTCGGTCTCGCCGTCGAAGAGGTAGACGCTCTCGTAGGGGATCGAGAAAACAATGTTGCTGTCGACCTCGGGAGTGTCGTGCGGATCGACCTTGAGGATGGCGTTGACATTATCCATGTTGATGTAGACGTTGGTATTGTCGCCCAGCATCTCGGTCAGCTCCACGTTTGCGGGCATGACATAGGCTTCCTTGTGCTCGCCGAGCCTGATGGACTCGGGACGGAAGCCGAAGACCAGCTCCTTGCCCTCATAATCGCCAAGCTTCTTGCCGAGCTTGGGGGTGAGGTCGAGCTCCTTTGCACCGACCTTGACCTTGCCGTCCTTGACCTTGGCGCGGACAAAGTTCATGGGAGGCTCGCCGATGAAGCCCGCGACGAAGACGTTGACGGGGTCGAAGTACAGCTCGCGCGGAGTGCCGACCTGCTGGACATAGCCGTCCTTCATGCAGACGATGCGGTCGGCCATGGTCATGGCCTCGGTCTGGTCATGGGTGACGTAGATGGTAGTGGCGCCGGTCTCGCGGTGGATCTGGGTGATCTCGGAGCGCATGGTGACGCGCTGCTTGGCGTCAAGGTTGGAGAGAGGCTCGTCCATGAGGAAGATGCCCACCTTGCGGATCAGCGCGCGGCCGATGGCGACACGCTGACGCTGGCCGCCGGACAGCGCTCTGGGCAGACGGTCCAGATAGTCGGTCAGACCGAGGATGCGGGCGGTGTTGCGCACCTTCTCGTCGATATAGTCATCGTCCGCGCCCTGGAGCTCCAGGCCGAAGGCGATGTTGTCATAGACGCTCATCTGGGGATAGAGCGCATAGCTCTGGAAGACCATCGCCACGCCGCGCTCACGCGGGCCCTGCTCGTTGGCGCGCTTGCCGTTGATCAGGAATTCACCGTTGCTGATGTCCTCAAGACCGGCGATCATACGCAGCGTCGTCGATTTGCCGCAGCCGGAGGGGCCGACGAAGACGATAAATTCACCCTTCTCCATGTCGAGATTGAAATTGTGTACCGCGTGGTAGCCGTTCGGGTAGATCTTGTTGATGTTTTTCAGCGTTAGGTATGCCATTGTTTATCCCCCTTGATCGTATAAAATACATTGATATGGACAAAACGGATAATCTTTGCTAAAATCCTTTGCGAGAGGAGTGCTTGTATATGAATGAGATCATCTATGCAGGTAAGCACCTGATTACCTTTTCAGTCTCCCGGCACGCGCACAACAGCTGGGAGTTCATCTACTGCACCGGCGGCTCCGGCCGGATCAGCTTTGACGACAGCAATATTGTCTATAAGTCCGGGGATGTGGTACTGATCCCGCCGCTCGTGTACCATCAGAACGAGAGTGACACGGGCTTTACCAACATCCACCTGAATGTGCGCGATCCGGCGCTGAATCTCCGGCGTCCCACCATGATCCATGACGACGGCAACCATTTTATTTTGGACGCCTTCACCGCCGCCTTCTATTACTTCGGCAGCAATCCCGGCAAGCAGACCCTGCTGCTGTCGGCCTACGCCAATCTGATCGTAAGCCTCATCTCCAACTGTCTGAGCATGCCGGTGAGAAATCCCATTGTGGAGGAAATCGCCAAGAACATCATTCTCAGCTATCCGGATGAAAACTTTGAGCTCGACCAGTATCTGCGCACACTGCCCTTCAACTACGACTATCTGCGCAAGCTCTTCAAAAGCGAGGCCGGAGTGACGCCGCACCAGTTTCTGTCGGATACGCGCCTGCAGGCCGCGGCCGAACGCCTGAGCTTTACGGAGGGGCGGCAGGTGAACATATCGGAGATCGCCCACCTGTGCGGCTTTCGGGAGCCGCTGTATTTCTCCAAGATCTTTCGGAAGAAATACGGCATGTCCCCATCCCAGTACCAGCGCAGTCAGCGTGAAAACGCTTCCGTGCCGGACGGGGAAAGCCTCAAGATCAGGCCAGACGCTTGATCTCGGTGTAGCAGAGCACGAAGGGCGCCACACCCTTGGCGTCGTTTTCCACCACGGGCTCCGAGATGTAATACTCGTAGGAGCCGTCACGGCGGCGGTTGTCCTCCGGGCCGAGGCCCGCGACGAGGCAGATGCCGCCCAGGTTCAGTTCGCCGTCCGTGAAGGACAGATATTTATCCACAATGCCGCGGAAGGTCTTCTCGCCTTTTGCGGCATATTCTTTATCCAGAATACCGAGACGCGCGCCCTTGAGCATGGCGTAGGCCAGCATGCTGCTGCCGCTGGTCTCGAGGTAGTTGCCCTCGCGGCCGCCCTGATCGGGCACCTGCCAGTACATGCCGGTAGCTTCATCTGCGTAGGCGGCAGCGCCCTCCATGAGTTCCCTAAAGATCCCGCACAGGCGGGCGTGAACCTCCCCCTCGGGGATGATCTCGCACAGATCGGCCAGGGCGACGGCAAACCAGCCGATGCTCCTCAGCCAGAAGTTCCGGGAAAGACCGGTCTCCTTGTCCGCCCAGAAGGCAGCGCGGCTGGCGTCATAGCCGTGGTAGCAGAGCTTTTTGTTTTCATCGAACATGTGGCGGCGGACATTCTCGATCTGGGAGAGCATGTCGCTGTAGTCGCCGTCACCGAAGTTTTTCTGATACAGGGCATAGAAGGGCTGGGCCATGTACAGGCCATCCAGCCACACCTGGTTGGGGTAAATGGCCTTGTGCCAGAAGTTGCCCTCGAAGGTGCGCGGCTGCTCCAGGATCTGCTGATACAGGGTCTCGGCAGCCTTCTTGTATTTTTCTTTACCGGTCTTCGCGTACAGCGTAAAGAGGACGCGGCCCTCGTTGATGTCGTCAAGGTTATACTTGGAGCGGTCATAGGTCTTGATGGACCCGTCCTCCAGGACAAACCAGTCGATAAAGCTCTCGGCAAAGTCGAAGTAGCGCTTGTCTCCGGTGATGTCGCTCATGGCGAGCAAAGCCGTGATCATACAGCCATCGATGTAGTTCCAGCTGGCGGGCTTGCCCTCGCGCACGCTCTCAATGTTCCAGGCCGTGCAGGACGGAGAGGACTTTTCGATCAGACTCAGGACATAAGCGTCAATTTTCTCGTACATGTTCAATCCTCACTGAAATTTTTCTGTTCCAGGGTCTCATAATGATTGGCGATGAGCTTATCGCCGTCGACACCCTTGAGATGCACATTGTCAACGGAGATATGGCGCACATTGTCGAGATACAGGCCCAGACGGCAGCGCTCCTTTGCGAAGTTCTCCATCATGGGGATTCCGGGCTTTGCGTCTGGAGAAAAGCTGATATCTACATTCTCGAGGCTCACGCTGTCGATGGGGGCTTCGGGCAGGCCGTCGATATAGCAGGCGGCGACTTCGGCGTCCGTGCAGGTGAGATTGCTGAAGCGGAAGGAGCCCATGTAGGGGGTCCTGTCGTCCACCGGCAGATGCTCACGGGACCAGACATACTCGCTCTCCCGGTCGGGATCGCAACAGTTATACCAGAGGTTGATGACGATGGGGGTCAAGACGCCCTCCATGCGGATGTTTTCAAAGCTCACGCCGTCGATACGGCAGTTCTTGCCGCGGCCTCTGCGGCTTTTGATACGAAGGCCCCTGTCCGTGCCGCGGAACCAGCACTGGGACACCGTCAGGTCCCGGACGCCCGCGCCGATCTCGCTTCCGAGCGTGATGGCCCCGTGGCCGAACTCCATGAGGCAGTTGCGGATGGTGTGGAAGGCGGCGGGCCGGTTGAACTTCTGCCCGATCTCAAACTTGCCGGACTTGATGGCGATGCAGTCATCGCCCACCGTGAATCGGCAGCCGATGATGTTCACATCGGTGCAGGCCTCAGGGTCCAGCGCGTCGGTGTTGGGGCTGTGCTTCGGAGCAGAAATCAGAAGATCGTAGAAATTGAGGTTCTCGGAGAAATAGGGGTGAAGCTGCCAGGAGGCTGCGTTGCAGGCATGGATGCCGTGTACGGTCACGTTTTTGCAGCGGTTCAAGAACAGCAGTCTCGGTCTCCCCGTCGGGAAGGTGTGGAAGCTCGTCCAGAAGTCCGTATTCTGGGCGTTACCGTCCACCGTACCGGGACCGATGATGGTGATGTCCTCGGCGTACTGGGCGGTGAGCAGGGCCTGATACATGGGGACGGCGTTGCCCTCCCAGGTGGCAAAGTGTACCTCTTCCCCTCCTACTGCGTCGACGGTGCCGGGGATGATGGGATAGTCCTCCCGCTTCGTCCAGCCGAGGAGTGTTGCCCCCTCGCAAAATTCCAGGGTGATGCGGCTCTTGAGGAACTGGGGCTTTGTCAGGTACGTGCCCGCCGGGAAGAGCAGGCGCCCGTTTTCGGGCAGGCAGCCGATGGCGCAGCGGATAGCCTCGGTGTCATCTTGAACACCGTCGCCGACAGCGCCGAAGGCATGCACGTCGATGCAGCAGGTCTCGGCCCTGGTCCAAAATTCACGTTCGAATTCAAAAGTCTCGCCGCGTACCGTGAGCCGGTATTCCGTGTCCGGTTCGAGGCCATAGAGGGAGAAGACGTTGCGGTCGCATTCATATTGCTCCTCACCGTTGAGGAGTACCGTAAACTTCTCCGGCGCATAGTAGGGCGCGCTGTTTTCAAGCTCAAAGCAGGCGCTGGAGACACCGGAGAAGAGAAGTTTCACATTCATGATAAATCATTGCCCTTTCGCATTCTTCTTCGCATCCTGAAAAATCTGCCGCAGGGTGCGTTTCATGGTGATAAACAAGAGGTCAAACGCCGTGTAGATGATGCCGAAGAGGATCGGGCCCACGCCAATCGTGAGACCGCTGCCGCGGGATGCGGCAGAAAGGGTGATGTTTAACAGGGTATAGAACATGTTCACGCAGAAAAGCAGAACAATAGCATAGAGAATATTCAAAGGGAAGGTGATGTAGCTTTTTTGGGGGAACATCATAAAGCGATCATTGTCGCCTTCGGTTTTTGCATAATAGCGCAGGATATTGTTGGTCAGCACATCCGTCACCACGCCGAGCGCAATGGCGAAGACCAGCATCAGGTCCAGATGTGCGCCGATGTAGGAGCTCAGGCCCCACAGAATGAAGAAGCAGACAGACCCGGCAAACCATATTTTGATCAGGACCGCCTTCGTCCAGTCCGAAAGCTTGAGTTTCGAGCCGGAGCGGTATTTTTGCAGCTCCTCCTCGGAGACCTCGGGAGAATTGCTCTCGTCCGCCTCCACCAGATCGCGCACCGCGTCCGTATGAAGCTTATAATACTCCGTAGTTGTGCGACTCTCCTCGGGGGCTGCGCGCCGTTTTTTGTTGCCTGCCATAGATTTTCCTTTTCCCCCGTGAAGCCCCATAGCCCTGTCCGCCCGAGCGAGGCGGGCGATCTTTCCTGCGGGAAGGATCGCCGCTGTCTCGCCGTTTGAGCCGGCAGCGCTGTGAGGCTGTCACAGGTTACGCGTGTTGGGGATCAATCCTCGCCGGAGATGTCGATGACGCCCAGATCGCCGTTGCCTTCGACCGTGATGGAGGTGTTGATCTTGCGCAGCAGCTTGGTGTAAAGCGGCATGAGCAGGACCAGCGCCACACCGATGCCCTCGATCATGATGTGGGTCTGGAGGACATTGTAGGCCTGGGCAATATAGATGGTGGAAATGTCAAGCTTGATGGGGTTCTCCGCGCGGGTCAGGGCCGTCGTAATGAGGCCGGAGTAGTAAACATCGCAGAAGATGATCACAGCGAACATCACAAACATCAGTACGACCATCGCGATGACGGGCTTCTTGCGCTTGGGGAAAGCGTTGAGGAAGCAGACCAGGGACAGCATGGAGAAGAGCATGGTGGCAAAGCCGCACAGGCCCATACCGGGACCCTGGATCTTGGCGGTGGTGTCGGAGATATGCGTCAGGTTCAGAGAATACTGGAAGAAGGCGATCAGCAGGACCACCAGCGCGATAATGGAGGGCTGACGCTTGAGAGCGACGAAGAATCTGCGCAGAAATTCGGGCATCTGAGAGGATTTCTTCTGGGCTGCGCTCATGCTTTAGCCTCCTTTCTGATGGCAACGCCCGACTCCTTGTCAAAGAAGTGCTTGTGGGCGAAGGCGACGTTGACCTTGTCGCCGTCCTTGTAATCGTACCAGCCGCGAAGCTTCGCGGAAATGCGGTTGTTGTCGCCGATGTGGCCGTGAATCAGGGTGTTCATGCCAAGGTTCTCATTGGAGAAGACGTTGAGCGCGGTCTCGGAGCCCTCCTGCACATCCTCGGGACGCACGCCGAGCTCGATCTCCTTGCCGGCGTAGGGAAGCAGGATACCCTTCTCCTCCTCGCTGAGTTTGACCTTGAAGCCGCGGCCCTCGAGGAAGCCCTCGCGCACGGTGGCATCAAAGAAGTTCATGGGAGGCAGGCCGATGAAGCTCGCCACAAAGCGGTTTGCGGGGGCGTCGTACAGCTCCAGCGGGGTGCCGACCTGCTGGACATGGCCCATCGACATGCAGACGATGCGGTCGGCCAGGGTCAGAGCCTCGGTCTGGTCGTGGGTGACGTAGAGCATGGTGGCCTGCAGACGCTTGTGGAGAAGCAGGATCTCACGGCGTGTTGCGCCGCGCAGCTTTGCGTCGAGGTTGGAAAGGGGCTCGTCAAAGAGGAAGACCTTGGGGTTGCGGACGATGGAACGGCCCATGGCAACGCGCTGGCGCTGGCCGCCGGAGAGCTGGCTGGGCTTCTTGTTGAGCTGGGAGGTAAGGCCCAGGATCTCCGCCGCCGCAAGGACCTTCTTGTGGATGACATTGGGATTCTCCTTGCGCAGGGTCAGGGAGAAGGCCATGTTTTCGTAAATGGTCATGTGGCCGTAAAGAGCGTAGTTCTGGAAAACCATTGCCATGTCGCGGTCCTTGGCCGGGGTCTGGGTGATGTCCTTGCCGTCGAGCAGCAGATGGCCGGCGGAGATATCCTCCAGGCCCGCGATCATGCGCAGAGTGGTGGACTTGCCGCAGCCGGAGGGACCGACCAGAACGATCAGCTCGCCGTCCTTGACGTCGAGGTTAAAGTCGAAGACCGCCTGCACGTTGTTGTCATAGATCTTGTCGACATGCTGTACATTCAGTTGTGCCATACGTTCTTCCCCTCCTTTATGCGGCCACGCCCAGGGACGCAAGGTGCGCCTTGAGCTGCTTGGAACGGGTCATGCCGACATAGGCGCCCGCGAAGAGGCAGGCTGCCGAGATGACCAGGTACAGGACGCAGCGGGTAAACTGTGCGCCGCCCATGACGGTGACAGCCTTCTCCTGGATGGTGACGGTCGCATTGTGCGCGCGCATGGGATAGATGAAGATGCGAATGATCTGTCCGATGCCGAGCACTGCCATGAAATAGGCATAGCCGATCTTGTAGTTCTTGATGCCCTCGGAGCACAGGAAGGCCGCCAGAAGGAAAATCAGGTTATACAGGATCGAAGCGCCGATGAGGATGTTGTAGTACCAGGATGCCACATTGGATTCGTAGATGCTGATAAAGAAGAACACGTCAAAGAGGATGGACACGATGGCGAGCGTGGAAGCGAGCGTGTTCTTGGTGTAGCGCATGCGGTCAAGCCGGATCGTTTTTTCGTCGTTCATGCCTTCGCTCCCTTCCCAGCTGCGATGAGCTGTTTCTCTTCCTTCATCAGCTGTACCTTCCAGATCGCGCAGAAGACCAGGCTCAGGGACACGAGGATCGACAGGGCAAAGATCGGATAATGCACGTCAAACCAGAAGGTGGATTCCGTGTAGTAGGTCTTCCACAGATTGGCATGCTCCATCAGAGCGGCAAAGTCGACCTGCATGAAGCGGTACTTGAACAGCTGGATGTATCTGTGGGCATCCACTGCCAGGTAGATGTTTGCCGCGGCAAAGGCGCCGATGGCGATGTAGTTGCCGATGTAATATCTGCGGCGGATATGTGTGTTCGTGATGAACAGCAGGCACGCCAGCAGGATCAGGCCGATGGCCCAGTGCAGGAAATAAGCGTTCCAGCCCTGCATGTTGTAATAGACAATGGAACCGGCGACGTCGGTCTGGGTCAGATCCGCGGGATTGCGCATTGTCGAGTACAACGTATCATAGAGATCGGTCATGATGCCAAGCGCGTACAGGAAAATCACAACGCTTGAGACAAGCGCCAGAAAGCAAAGGATCTTTTGCAGTGTTAACTGTTTCTTATACATGTTAGCCTCCCCGCTTCGGCTCGGGCCGTCTTACAGGGGGCAAGCCCCTGTAAGGCGAAACGGCCGTGAGAATCTGCGTTCACTTGTGATCGTTGGAAATCCCGATCACTTGGCGTTGTAGTAGCTGAGCAGACGGTTCCAGGCGTCGGTCTTGAGCGCCAGGTACTGCTTGCCGCCCCATTCGTCGGCGACCTTCGCGGCGGAAGCATCCGCGTTGCCCATGCCCTCTTCGGCGTAGCCGGCAGCGATCTCATTGACGAAGAGGTTCTCGCCGCCCTTGCTGGAGGAGAATCTGCCGTTGGCAGTGAGCTGGGTGTAGGTGTTGATCATGTCGTTCTCGGCCTTGGTGGTGGGCAGGACGGTCGGCACGGACATGTACCAGGGGTTCTCGGTGACAGCGAGCTCGGGGTGCTTGATGGTGCCGAGTGCGATGGCGTTGGAGATGTTGCCGGCGCCTTCGCGGCCGACATCGGTGGTGCACTGGAATTCAAAGGCCTGGCTCTTTGCAAAGCTCAGAGTGGAGCCCAGGAACTGACGGGCGTAGTTGGTGTAGTTGCCGCTGGCCTTCTCCCAGAGCTCTGCGCGGGTGGCGTCGGCGATCTCGGGCATCTCGGTGCCGTTGAAGAGGAAGGTGACGTAGCTGCCGTCAGCGTTGGTCTTGATGAAGGCGTCGGGGCCGTAACTCATGAGGATCATGCCCTCGGGAGAGTAAGCAAAGTCGATGAGCTTGAGAGCGGCGTGAAGCTTGTCATCGTTGCCCTTGACGCCGGCTGCGCTGATGCCCCAGCCGTCGGTCTTGACGGAACGCCAGGATTCGGTGAAGCGCATGTAGTGGCCGCCCTCGGTGCCGTCCTGCCAGCAGGCGACAGGAACCATGACTGCCATGTACTTCTCGCCTTCGTCAAAGACGCCCTGAGAGGGATCGTTGTAAAGGGTCTGGGTCTGGTTGTAGTCGTAGTGCATGAAGCCGGAGTCGTTCTCAAGATACTGCTTGGTCTTGCCGTCGGCGGTGTTCATGAAGTTGACGGAAATGAGGCCCTCCTTGGCGATGGCGTTCATGCGCTCCATGGCCTTGTAGGACTCGGGATTCTGGCGGGCATCCTTCAGGCTGCCGTCCACATCGAAGTAGAGATAATCCTGACGGGACTCAAGGCCGCGGACGCCGAAGAGGTGGCCGGCAAAGCGGACCAGGTCAACGCGGCGGGCGTTGTTGTCTTCCTCACGGGAGAAGATACCCTGGATGGTGTCGGTGCCGTTGAGAGTCTGGGGGTTGGCGACGACGCAGCGGAGCAGCGCGACGAGCTCGTCAGCGTCCCACGCGGCGTTCTGGCCGACGAAGAGGTTGGAGCGCTCGGTGCCGTAGTAGCCGTTGTAGGCCTTGTCGATGTACTCACGGAGCATGTTGACAGCGGTCACGCCGTCGATGGAACCGGCCTCGTTCATTTTGGCAACGATGTTGCCGGCAGCGTCATAGTCCTTGGTGATGGTCTCAACGCCGGAGCCGTCGAGCTTGACAACGTCGATCTCGATCTTGCCGGAGGTGGGCATGTAGGGCTCGTACACGGGAGCTGCGGTCTTGTTGCTCTTTTCGGCAGCAAACTCGCCCTCGCCGTCGAGGAGCTTCTGGACCATGTCAGAACGCATAAGGGGCATACGCTCGATATCGTTGACACCGTCGAAGTAGGGGCTGAAGTAGATGGCGCCGTTGTTGGTGTTGCCGGTGATGGAGAGGCGGACGATGGGGTTGGCCGCGAGATAGGCCTTGAAGTTGGGCATCTGGTCGAGGTAATCGCCGATGTTCACGACGACACCCTGCTCGCCGTACTCGGTGAGCTTGGCAGCGGTGCCGGAGACCATGTCCACGTCACCCATGCGCTCTTTCCAGTAGTCGAACTCCGCGGAAGCGCTGTTGCCCTGGTACTTGTCCTCGATCTTGATGCCGAGGATCTTCTCAACCTCGACCCAGGTGGGCTTGAGGTCGCCGGCGTGGTAGGTCACACCGTCGGCCAGGGTAACGCCCTCACCCGCGACCTCAGCATCCATGCTCAGGCCGGTCTTGGTGGAGTTGTAGCCGGTGGCCATGCGCAGCGTGGTGCCGGGGGCATAGCTCAGCTCAGCGGGAGCAGCAGCCTCGGCGGGAGCTTCGGCTGCGGGGGCTTCGGCTGCGGGAGCGGCGGGAGCCTGGGTGGCTGCCGGAGCCTGATACTGGTCAACATCGATCTTCTTGCCGCATCCTGCCAGTGCGGTCACCATCATGGCGACGACAAGCAGAAGAGCAATCATTTTGCTGGTGTTTTTCATTGAAATCCTCCTATAAATTAATTCACTTATTCAATACCGGACTACCGGTGTGTTCACAGGGAATTACTCCTTCACGCCGCCGACGTTGGTGCCCTTGGCAAAGTACTTCTGGATGAAGGGGTAGATGATGAGGATGGGAACGATGGAGCAGACGATCAGCGCGTAGATAACAGAGTCTGAAGCGTAGGGCTGGTTCCAGCCGGCCATGGCCTCGGCGTCGGTGAATTCCTCCAGTCTCAGACGGATGAAGACCTGCAGCGGGTGCTCGTTGGAGTTGGAGATCATCTGGCGTGCCCAGAAGTAACCGTTCCAACGGGAGATGCCGAAGAACAGAGCCACAGTCGCGATGGTGGATTTGCACATGGGCAGATACACCTTGGTCAGGACCTGGAACTCGCTGGCGCCGTCAACGATGGCGGCCTCCTCGATCTCGCTGGGCACGCCCTCAAAGGCGTTGCGCAGGAGGATGATATTCATGGCGGCCATGCCCATCGCGATAACGACGAGCCACTTGTCGTCCGTAATGCCGACGGCGTTGAAGACCTGCTTGGTGTCCAGGTAGTTTAAGTACTGCGGTACGATACCGGCTGCAAACCACATGGTGAACACCAGGAAGAAGTTGAAGAATTTGCGGAACAGCAGACGCTTCTTGGACAGGGCATAGGCGCCGAGGATGGAGTAGAACAGCGCCCAGATCGTGCCGTAGAAGGTGATGAACAGGGTGTTCGAGTAGGCATTCCAGAACATGTTGTCGCTGAACATGCGCTTGAAGGCGTCAAACTGGATGTCCTTCGGGAAGAGGACGATCTGGCCGTAGTCGACCGCGGTGCGGCCGCTGATGGCGGCGGAGATCGCGTACACGAAGGGGTAGAGGCACGCGAGGGCGAAAATGGTGAGCAGCGTGTAGCTGATGATCTTAAAGATCAGCTCGGAAGCTTCAAGTTTTCTTTTCATCGCTGTCTCCTCCTTTTAGTAGAGCGAAACATCCGACGCCTTGCGTGCGATGGTGTTGGCGCCGATGACGAGCAGCATGCCGACCACGTTGTTCATCATCTCGGCGGCGGAGGCGATGCCCTTGGCAGCGCCGGCAAGGCCGTAGCGCTGGGCAAAGGTGGAGACCACGTCGGCAGTGACATAGGTGTTGGTGTTGTACAGCAGCAGCACCTTCTCATAGCCGATGTTCAGCAGGGAGCCGATACGGGTGATGAGCATGATGACGATGGTGGACAGGATGCTGGGCAGAACCACGTAGCGCATCTGGGCCCATTTGCCGGCGCCGTCGATCTGGGCGGCCTCATAGCTGGTGGGCGAGATGGCGATGATGGCGGCGAAGAAGACGATGCTGTCATAGCCCGCGCTCTCCCAAATGCCGGAGATGATATAGATGGGACGGAAGAACTGGGGATTGTTCAGCATGCCGGACTTTGCCACATCCTGCGAGATCCAGCCGAGCTTTGCAAGCACCTGGGACACGATGCCCATGCCGCTTGTCAGGGAGCCCTGCTTGACAAGCATCACGACCAGAGAGGTCATAACGACCGTGGACATGAACTTGGGCAGGTAGGTCAGGACCTGATAGACGCTTCGGGCGATGTTGGACTTGATCTCATTGAAGAACAGGGCCAGGATGATGGGCATCGGGAAGCCGAAGCACAGACCGTAGAAGCTGAGGATAAAGGTGTTGCGCATGGCGCGCCAGAACTCGGCGGACAGATCGTCGCCGCCGACGAGCAGACGCTTGAAGTACGAGAAGCCGGAGAACAGCTGCTGGGATACGGGAAGAACCTCGTCCGAGACCTTGAAGCAGCCAAGCAGCTCATACATGGGGAAGTAGCGCCAGAACAGAAATACCAGGAGCATGGGGATCAGCATGAGGTACAGCCGCCAATCCTTGAGGATCGAACGCCCGACGTGTAGCCAGTAGTGTTTTTCCACGTCGTCGCGGACGGCTTGCTCCGGGCTTTCATGGTATAAGCCCGAGGCTTCGTCGTAGATGAGAAAATCTGCTGCTTTTGATTTCATCAAAATCCTCCTTTTTCCTCTTCCGTGTTGTGGATTCGCAGAAGATAATGCCTTTGATTTTCAAAGATTCCGTCCAGCCGCCGGGCGACCCAGAGGATCAGTCCGGTGAACAGGAGGGAAAGTGCATCCGTTGTAAAGAAGCCGAGACAGGTCTGAAACTCCGTCCCCAGAACGAAGGCGACGAGCGCGCGGCCGAGCTGCATCAGCAGCAGCGTACATATGCCGAACAGCACGCTCAGGAACCCGTCAAGGCGAATGCGCTCCCCGCCCAGGTACTTGAGGGGCAGGAGCATCAAAAGGGAGAAGAGATTGCCCGCGCAATAGATCAAAAGCTGCTTTGCGCTGCCGTGGGAGGCAAAGCAGAAAACCGCGCCGCCAAGCACCGCGTGGATAGCCGCCCAGGGACCCCAGCGCATGAGCACAATGGCCGTGACCGCCCCGACGACGGACACGGTATAGAGCTGGTCGGGAAACCACCAGTTCGCAGCCTTCACGATCATGGACTCCGTAATGCACAGAAGCGCCGCAAACATGGCAAGATCGATGGCGCGATATTGTTGAAAGCTGAACTGACGCTTCATGTCATCTGTATCCTGTAGTTTGTTTTTTCCGTATTAGATAGAGCCGATTCGATAATTCGAAGTCATTTTAACAGTTTTTCTCCGCCTTCGACATGTCTAAACGGGAGTTGTTGTATGGTTAAAACGGGGGCGTTTTTCAAAACTCGTTGCCGTCAAATTTTTGCGTGCTATAATCGGCACGACCCGATTTTTGAAAGTCGGCGAATATAATTATAATAGTAGGAGCCATCCCTATGAGAGAATATCTTGTCCGTCCCGGGGACGACGTGCAGGCTGTACTTGACCGTGCGGAGCCCGGATCCCGCATCTGTTTTGAGGCAGGGGTGTACCGGCAGAAGCTCATGCTCAGAACGCCGGGCCTCCGGCTTGAGGGCGAGGGTGCGGAAAATACCGTGCTGCTCTGGGGCGATTACGCCAAAAAGCTTGACAGTCAGGGGCGCGAGTACAACACTTTCCGCACCTGGACGCTGGCCGTGTGTGCCGACGATGTCGAGATGCGAAATCTCTCCGTCCTTAACGACGCGCTGGACCCCGTCATCAAGGGCCAGGAGGTAGCGCTGAGTGTTTACGGGGACCGTTTTTCGATGACCGACTGCATGCTCCGCTCCACGCAGGACACGCTGTTTCTCGGGCCGCTGCCGCCGGATCTCATCGAGCGCTACGACGGCTTTCTGCCAGACGAGCTGCGCGTTGACCGCCTGCTCTCCCAGAGCTTCCGGCGCTGCCGGATCGAGGGCTCGGTCGATTTCATCTTCGGCTGCGGCGCCGCGCTCTTTGAGGACTGTGAGATCGTTAACGTCACCGACGGGCGCGATCACGGGTATGTGGCAGCTCCCGCTCATTCCCTCTCCCAGGCGGAGGGCTTCACTTTCCGCCGCTGTGACTTTACACGGGAAGAGGGCGTGGCGGACGGGACGATCTTTCTCGCGCGGCCCTGGCGGGATTACGGCCTGTGCCGCTTTGAGGACTGCCGCTATGGACGGCACATCCGCGCTGAGGGCTTTGATCCATGGCGGGACAGCGGGCGCGACAAAACAGCCCGGTTCTTTGAAGCCCCGGCGGTCCCGGGCCGCGTCAGCTGGTGCAACCGTCAGACGGAGGCGTAGGCGTTTTCCAAAAACTCCCTCGCCTGCACGGCGTTGTCGTTGTTCGTATTCTCCAGGCTCGCCTGGATAAAGGGTTTTCTGGCCTTTAAAAAGCGCATGATCTCCGTATAATCCAACTCGCCCGTTCCGGCGGCGACGCTGACAAGCTTGCCGTCGGAGCGCACATAGTCCTTGAGATGCACCATGGCAATATCATCGCAAAGAAGATCCATCGCGTCTCCCAGAACCGTATCTCTATGGTCCAGATTCTCCATGGCCAGCAGGTTCACGGGGTCAAAGATGATGCGCAGATTGGGGCTCTTCATCCCGCGCAGCACGATCAATGCCCGGTCCGCGTCATAGACGATGTGGTTCCACACCGGCTCAATGGCGATGATGGCGCCGAATTTTTCGGCGCACTCAACCACCGGCTCCAGATTCCACATGAAGGTGCGCAGCGCCTCGGCGCTGTGGGTATTGGCGTCAAGCTTATAGGCGGCGTTGGGCGCGCCGGTCTCCGTGCCGACCATACCGATCCCCGCCTGGGAGGCGACGCGCAGGCTCCCGAAATAGCGGGTCTGAAACTCCTTCACCTTCTGCGGGTCCGGGTGGGCCAGGTTCAGATAACAGCCCAGCACCGCCACATCCAGCTGTTCGCGCTGAAACACACGGTGCACATGGGCCGCCAGCCCTTCGGTCAGGGCAGCGTTATCGAACGTGAAGCCGGGAATGCATTTGGAAAGCGCCAGATGCACACAGGAAAAGCCCTCCTCCCGTGCCTTCTGCGCGCGCTTCTCAAGCGTCTGCTCCGATTCCGGCAGCGACGCGTTCACATCGTGGAGACGAATACCAAGCTGCATGTTTCAGTCTCTCCCCTTGCATGTTCTGGGAAATCTTTCGTCATTTTGTTATAATTTTATGTCAACTACAGTCCGTTCTTTTTTGTATATTTTACAATTTTTAAGCTGCAACTACTACAGATAATTCACGACAGTTTTACGTTTTTTACAGTTTTTCCAACAGTACAGTCTATACCCCGGCGGGAAGCTTTCCCCCCGGTTTTGCGTTTGGATTGAACTGACCGGAGCAGGAACACGGAGGCAGAAGATGAAAAACGAAATTCGCACAAGCACCGGTGAGATCACCCGTGTTCACGTGGACCGGCGCATCAGGGACGCGGGCTATCTGATGGGTTCGCATCACTGTCACCCCTATTATGAGCTGTCATACATCGAGCACGGCTCCTGCCGCTTCTTTATTGAGGACACGATGTATGATCTGCATGACGGGGATTTTCTGCTGATCCCGCCCCACATGTTCCACTACACGCGTTATCTCTTCGGCTCCTGTCTGCGCTGCGGGATCTACTTCCGATACGAAGATCTGGGAACGGAGCTGCTGTCCTTCCTGCCGGGTGAAAAGGACTTTTTCTCCCAGCTGTGCGTCTTCCAGGTGCCCTCCGCGCACCGGCGGGAGCTTGCCGGACTCATTGCCCGCATGTCCGCCGAGGAGGAAAGCTTTGACGAGCGCTCGCCCCTGATGCTCAGGCTGCGGCTGCGGGAGCTGCTGCTGCAGTGCAGCCGGGTGTGCGTGTATCTTGCGGAGAGTCCCGCCAGCATCCATACCACCGACAGGCAGGTCCTCCAGGCCGCCCGCTTCATCAATGAGCATTTCCGCCAGCCCATCAGCTCCGGCGACATCGCCGCCGCGGCGGGCTTCAGTCCCAATTACCTCAGCCGCAAATTCCGTGAGGCGGCCGGGATCGGCGTGCACGATTACCTGGTCTTCATACGCCTTCGCAACGCTGCCTTTGAGCTTCTGACCACCGATGACAGCGTCACGGACATCGCTCTCAGAAACGGTTTTTCCGACAGCAACTACTTCAAGGACGTTTTTAAAAAGAAATACAGCATGACGCCCCGGGAATACCGGAAGACCCGCTGAATGGAGTGAGGACATGTCAGTCAAGGCAGAACTGAGCAGCCGCGACAGGCGCTTCCTCGACATGAGCCTGAACGCGCCCATGTGGAAGGTCGTGCTCTATGTGGGTACGCCGCTGGCCCTGTATCAGGGGCTTGCGGCCCTCTTTACGATTTTGGACACGCTGATGGCCTCGCACATCAGCAAGGAATCCGTTTCGGCTGTGGCATACCTGGCGCAGCTCAGGCTGATGCTTTCTTCGGTGGGCGGCGGTCTTGCCGTCGGCGCCGGGATCCAGATCAGCCGCGCCTACGGCGAGGGGGACTTTCTGCTGGTGCGAAAGCGCGTCAGCACGCTCTACGCCACGAGCCTCAGCGTCGGCCTTCTGATGCTGGCGGTGATCCTCCCCTTCACCGGCGGCTTTCTGCGCCTGGCCGGGACACCTGTGGAGCTGATCACCGTGGGGCGGCAGTACTTTATCGTGCAGCTTTTTGTCATGGTGGTGAATTTCCTCAATGAGGTCTACATCGCAGTAGAGCGCGCCCGCGGCAATGCCCGGCGGATCTTCCTGCTGAACATTGCCGTCATCGTCGTCAAGCTCTCCCTGACGGCGCTGTTCGTCTATGTGCTGGACAGCGGGCTTGTCATGATCGCGGTAGCCTCGCTTTTGTCAGAGCTGACCATGTTTGCCTTTGCCGTGCACTTCAGTCTCATCGGGGACAGTGCCTTCAGCTTCTCCCCGAAGGCGGTCAGCTTCCGTGAGCGCCGCGTCCTGGAGCCGATGGTCCGGCAATCCATGCCGGTGATCGCGGAGAAGGCGCTGTTTGCCTTCGGCAAGACCATCGTCAATTCCATGTGTACGGTCTACGGAGCGCTGATGGTAGGCGCGATGGGCGTGTCGAACAATCTGGGTGCCATCACCACCAACCCCCAGAACGGCTACCAGCAGGGCAGCTCCGCCATCATCAGTCAGAACTACGGCGCGGGCAAATACCGGCGCGTGCTGGATGCCTTCTACGCCACGGCTGTGATCAGCATGCTGCTCGGCGCGCTGATCTCAGGGCTGGAGCTGTGGCAGCTGCATTTCCTGTCCGGGCTTTTTGACGGCGGGAGCGAGGATTTTCGCGGCATGATCGCCCTGGTCTACCGCTATGAGGCTCTGGGCGCGGTGCCGCTGGGCTTCAACGCGGCGGTGATGGCGCTGTTGTACGGACTGGGGCAGACGAAGCTCACGCTGGTTTTGAACTTTGCCCGCGTATTTGTGTTCCGCATCCCGGTCTTCTGGTTTTTGCAGCACTGCACCAGTCTTGGCGAAGCCAGTGTCGGCATCGTCATGATGGTCAGCAACATCTCCGTCGCGGTCGCCGCCGGTGTCACCGCCCTTGTTGTCATCCGCCGCTTCAAGCGGGAGCATGCGATTTCCTGAATTTTTTCTTTTTCAGCTTGTTGCAATCCTTCTTATTATTTGTTACAATAATACCGATCAAGCAGGAAGGGAGGCGCCGCCCGTGTATTCAGCAGATTATCTGTCGCGTTACCCGTTTTTCCGGGATGTTCTGCAAACCGTACCGCTCAATGTCATGCACGATGCGCTGACCGGGCTGGTTGCGCGCTCCTACATACTCCGCTTTATTCAGTCTCTCATCCATGACGAGACCCCTTTCTCCCTCATCATCATCGATCTTGACAACTTCAAGAGCATCAACGACAACTACGGTCACCGCACCGGGGACGCGATGCTCGAAAGTGTGGCTGCGGATCTCACCCGTTTTGTGGGAGAGGATGGCGTAGCCGGGCGCTTCGGCGGCGATGAGTTTTTGATCGTCTACTTCGGCAGCACCGATTATGACGGGATGCATAACTTTCTGGACGCGATGTACGCCGAGGGCGGTGTCTTCCGCAAAAACCTGCGCGTGGCGGGCAAGGTCATTTTTTCCACCGCCACGGTCGGCTGCGCGATCTATCCCAAGGATGCCGACAGCTTTGACGGGCTCTTTGCCCTGTCGGACAAGACGCTCTACCGCGGCAAATCCAAGGGGCGCAACTGCTTTATCATCTATGTGCCCGAAAAGCACGCCCACCTGGAGATCCCGAAGCTTGCCCAGCGCAGCCTCTACGATACTTTTGCCCGCATGGCTGAGGGCTTTGACCGGGGCAGGGACGTTTCGGAAAAGCTGCGCCTCGCCTTTGTCTCTGTCCAGGACAACATGCGCATGCAGCGGCTGTTTCTGATCGACAGCGACATGCGCCTCATTGACCCCGAAAGCGGCATACTCGGGCATGTTGAGTCGCCGGAGGCGCTGATGCGAAACGGTCTCTACGCCTGCCACACCTTTGAAGAACTGGAGCAGTCCTGCCCCGCGCTCACGAAGGCGCTGAGCAGCATGCATTTTGAATCCGTGATGCTGACCCAGGCAGCGCGTCCCGGACGGGCGTTCGGGTATCTGGCCTTTTGTCCCGAGGTGCGCACCATGCACATCTGGCAGGAGAGCGAGTGCGCCGCCGCCTTCTTCCTGGCCCGCATGCTGGCCGTATATCTGGAGCAGCACGAAACGTGACTGCAGCTCAAAATTTTGAATGTCGTCTACTTCATGCCGCCGGTGAGACCTCCCCGGATACTCACACATTCTTTCCCTCTGATCCCCGCCAAGTCTGCCACAAACGATCCCATGCGGCTATTCTCACACTCGTATGTGGCCTTACATGATTTCTGTTCGTCGGGCCTGAGCTTTGCCGCCGTCCTTCTTCAGGTTCCGCCTCACAACAGACGCCCTTTGCTTTGGCTATGACCGTCCCGCTGCCGGGCGTTCCCGGTTTAGAACGTGCGCTCGCCGGGCGGGCAAAAAAGTACCCATAGCGGGCAATGCTGCCTCTGCTATGGGTACTTCTGTTTGCTTCTGTGAAGAGGATCAGGCGAATACGTCGTAGGTGATCTCGCCGTCCTCGATGGTCAGGAAGCTGGTCTCTTCCTTGGCATCGCAAAAGTGCATGGTCAGCACGATGTCATCATCCATGTGGAAATTCTCCAGGACATTGCTGTAGAGCTTGTACAGGTCGATCTTGTCCTGTCTGAGGGCGTCCCAGTTGTTGACGCTCTTGATGCTCTCGGCATCGATGCCCTCATCCCACATGTTGACCGTGATGCCGGACTTGTCGGAGTCCTGGATCTTTCCGTAGAAGACATGATGGTTGGGACCCCAGACGTTCTGCTGGTCGGCGTCCATCATCAGGGCAACATCTTCAATATCGAGGGTATGATGCTGGATGGTGGCCAGGACAAGGGAGCTGAGGGAGTACATGTCCTGATTCGACACGCCGGAGAAGACGAACTCCACACCGGCGTCTTCATCGGTGATGAGGATGACGGCATTGATGCTGTCGTTGGACTTGTTCTCGAAGACCAGCGCGTCAAAGCCGTTGATCCAGTAGATGCCGTCGCTCTGGCAGCCGGCATCGACAACGTTCTTCTCCACCTCTTCCAGCGTCTTGGCGCCGTCAAGGTCGACAATGTGGGCTTTGATGGTGGCGTTGCCGGTGCTGTCGGCGTACAGGAAATAGGCGTCGTCGGGCTTGTCCGTCTGCGCAGTCAGCACATCGGGGAGCCACACGTCCATTTCAAGGTCACCGATCTTGTAGAAGGCGCCGTTGAGCTCGGCCGCTGTGATCCCTCTCCAGGCGGAGATAAAGCTGAGAGTCTTGGAACCGGCGGTCTCACCCTCTGCGGGAGCGTCGTCAGCCAGGGCCGTCGCGGACAGCGCCAGCAGCATGACAAGAACGAGAAGCATGGCAATGATTTTTTTCATGGTTAATGTCCTTTCTTATATTGTGTTGTATGAAATCAGTATAACAGCTTTATCCCGACAAAGCAAATGTTTTATTGATATCCGGCGGCAAACAGGAAAATTGACTTTCCCCGATGTCTATGTTATGCTTTTTCTGCTTTTGATCCGCCGGGCTCAGGCGCGGCACATATTTTGTTAAGGAGAATGACCATGAAAAAGCTGCTCGCACTCTGTCTGGTTCTCGCCATGGTCCTCGGCCTGTGCTCCTTTGGCACGGCCTTCGCGGACGATGGCAGCACCGCCGAGGAGATCTTCGCCGACTGGAACGACGGCGCACCCGCGCTCGGCGCGCTGATCGACTATGTGGAGGCCGTAACCGATGAGGCCTCGCCGGACTACATCCCGCCCGCCGACCGCATCGCGGTCTTCGATATGGACGGCACGCTCTGCGCTGAGCTCTGCCCGACCTATCTGGAGTACTATCTGCTGGCCTGGCGCATCCTGAAGGACCCCAGCTATACGCCTGACGCCGAGATGCTGGAGTTCGGGCGCATGCTGCGCGACCACGCGATCGACAAGTCCTTCCCCGATCATATGGATATGCTCCATGCAACCCACGCGGCCAGGGCCTATGCGGGGCTCACGCTCAAGGAGTTTGCGGACTTTGTGACCGGATGCCTGGTGCGCAATGTGGACGGCTTCGAGGGCATGACCTACGCCACCTGCTTCTACACCCCGATGATCGAGGTCGTGGACTATCTGGAGGACAACGGCTTTCAGTGCTACATCTGCTCCGGCAGCGACCGCTTCATCTGCCGCACCTTCATTGAGGGCATGCTCGACATCCCCTATGAGCGCATCATCGGCATGGACGTTGCGCTCGAGGCCACCGGCCAGCACGGCGAGGATGGTCTGGAGTATGTGTTCAAGGCCGGGGACGACGTGATCCGCACCGATCAGCTGCTCATCAAAAACCTCAAGATGAACAAGGTCACTCAGATCGTCAAGGAGATCGGCCGCAAGCCTGTGCTCTCCTTCGGCAACTCCAGCGGCGACGTGAGCATGCACATGTACACCATCAGCAACAACCCCTACCGCAGCGCGGCCTTCATGCTGGTAGCGGACGACGATGTGCGGGATTACGGCAATCCCGAAAAGACCGAGAGCCTGAAAACCAAGTGGGCGGACTCAGGCTTCCTGGTGATCTCCATGCGCGACGATTTCCGCACCATCTACGGCGACAAGGTGGTCAAGACCGGCGCCTTCAACTGGCTGAACGACCTGGCCGAGGACCGTACTCCCGCCGAGCCTGCCGCCCCCGCAGAGTCCGAGAGTGACAGCAGCATCCAGTACGTCCTCTATCTCGGCACCAACGACAAAGACACCAACAAGCCCGTCTTCACCCAGGCCGAAGCCCAGGAGAAGGCCAGGGAGATCCTGGTGCGCCACTTCGGCGGCTACACCATGCAGGAGGCAAACGGCGGCTGGCTCGACGGCGACACGCTCTACCAGGAATACACGCTGGTGATCTATCTGAGCGATACGAATGAAGAAGCCGTTCACGCAGCGGCGGACGAGCTGGTCGAGACCTTCCGCCAGAGCTCCGTCCTGATTCAGGCCAATCCCACAACGACCGAATTTTATTCCGGAAAATAAACATATTCCATGAAAAACGTGCGCCATCCCACACGGGATGTGCGCACGTTTCTCTTTTACGGAATCACTTTGCGGACGCCTGCTCGTACAGCGTCGCCAGCATCTCGGGCGTCACCGAGCCGCGCTGGTTGTAGATGACCTCACCCTTCCGGTTGAGGACAATGGTCTGCGGCATGGCGGTGGTGCCGCCCACGAGATCCCAGATCACCTCATCCTCATTCTCTACCGCAAAGGGCATGACCCAGTCCTTGCCGAACTCATCCAGGTACTCCTGCGGATCGTCGGCAACAATATCCGAGTGCAGAGCCAGCATGGCGATGTCGTCTTCGTGGGCCTTGTAAAGCTCGCTGAAATGCGGCAGCTCCTTCACGCAGGGGCCGCAGTAGGTCGCCCAAAGATTGATAAACACCGGCTTGCCGCGAGTTTCGGCAAGGTGGAACTCGCTCCCGTCAAGGCAGGTGATGGTGAAGTCGGGCAGCTGATTGCCCACCTCACAGCCGAGAGGCGCGTCGCTTGTAAACGCCGCGGCGGCGGGAGCGGTCTCAGCGCCTGCGGATGCCTGCTCATACAGAGTCGCGAGCATCTCCGGCGTCACGCTGCCGCGCTGGTTGTATATGACCTCGCCCTTCCGGTTGAGGACAATGGTCTGCGGCATGGCGGTGGTGCCGCCCACGAGATCCCAGATCACCTCATCCTCATTCTCTACCGCAAAGGGCATGACCCAGTCCTTGCCGAACTCATCCAGGTACTCCTGCGGATCGTCGGCAACAATATCCGAGTGCAGAGCCAGCATGGCGATGTCGTCGGCATGGGCCTTGTAAAGCTCGCTGAAATGCGGCAGCTCCTTCACACAGGGGCCGCAGTAGGTCGCCCAAAGATTGATAAACACCGGCTTGCCGCGAGTTTCGGCAAGGTGGAACTCGCTGCCGTCAAGGCAGGTGATGGTGAAGTCGGGCAGCTGATTGCCCACCTCGCAGCCGAGCGGCGCGTCGCTTGACCAGTCCTGCGCCGTTGCCTCCGTCTGTGCTGCCTGGACAGGCTCGGCAGGTTCGGCGCTGTTCTTTTTGATGTTCGGATCGAGGAAGTTATACCAGGCCAGCGCAAAGCACAGTACCGCGAGAGCAGCGCCCCAGGCGATCTTCCCGAACTTTTGGCGCTTTGCCTCGCTGTCGGGCTTGTCGTCGGCGCAGCCGCCCGCCGGGGCCTTGAGGGTGAAGGTGCCCGCCTTGAGACTGATGGCCTTCTGATTGCACACGTCCATGCACTTGGCACAGTGGATGCACTCATGGTCGCCCACATGGCGCACGTCCATTCCGCAGTTGCGGACGCAGGAGCCGCAGTGGTTGCAGCGCGACGCGTCCACCTTCACGCCCACGACGGCGACCTTGCTGAACAGGCCGTAGATCGCGCCGAGGGGACAGAGGAAGCGGCAGAAGGAGCGGTAGCAGAACACGCAGGCAAGGCCGATGATGAGCATGATGACGAACTTGCGGGTAAAGAGGATGTTCAGCATGCTGAAGTCCCCGGCGTTGGCAGGATTGGCCAGCAGGAACATTGCGCCCTCAAAGGTGCCCGCCGGGCATATGTACTTGCAGAACGCGGGCAGGGCCACGCCGTGGGCGATGCCGTACCAGGCGGTGATGCCGATGACGAAGACGCCGAGGATCACGTATTTGAGCCACGAAAGCGCCCGCGTGACGCGGTTCTTTTTGAGCTTCGGTGTAGGGAGCTTGTTGAGCAGCTCCTGGATAAGTCCCAGCGGACACAGCCAGCCGCAGATGGTGCGGCCCAGCATGAGGCCGTAGAGCATGAGAATGCCGAAGACATAAAAGCCGATCTGCTTGTTCGTGGTGCCGATGGCGTTTTGCAGCGAGCCCAACGGGCAGGCGCCTATTGCGCCGGGGCAGGAATAGCAGTTGAAGCCCGGCACGCAGATGCCCTTGGTGGTGGGGGACTTGCTTTTGTAGATCTCGCCCTCCAGAAAGCCCTTGACATGGGCGTTGTATAAAAGCGCGCAGTAGAGCTGCACGAGCCGTCTCTTGGACGGGCGGTGGGATTCCCACCAGGAAGTCTTCACATTATCCAAGGCCAACACACTCCGTACAAATTCTGATCGCCTTGTTGACGACCGCCGCCATGCTGCCGTTGCGGATGCCGATGATGATAAACGCCGCCGCGATCGCGAGGATCACCCAGCGCAGCGCGTTCACGTTCCGCTGCGGCGTCTCGGCCTTCGGCTCTGCTTTGATGCCGGCCGCCTTCTCTTCCTTGATGCGCGCCATGATGGCGTCGTACTCCCGCTCGATGCTCTTGCCCTGCAGGACGGTGGACACCATCAGGCAGGCAAGGCCCAGGATGATCCAGGGGAAGACATGGATGGCCAGCGCCCCCATCACCTGCTCCAGATCGTCGTTCGGAAAATGCGCGCCGTTTGCCATGTACAGCGCCACCGGCACCATGCACAGCGCAAAGCCGCCCCAGCCGCCGTACAGGAGCTTTTTCTGCAGAGCCTGCTCCTTTTTCATAGCCTCGCTCGGCTGCGCAACGCGAGAGCGCATGAGGTCGCGGTTGAGCTCTAGGTCCTTGACGGGCTTGTTTTCGTTTTCATCCCGGACGTTCAGCACCGCGCAGGCAACCGTCACGCCCGCCGCCAGCAGGAACACCGGCAGCGCGGGCTTGAGGGCCGCAGCGGCCTTCTCGCGGGTATAGACCCAGGCCAGCGGGTCGGCCTGCTTCTCGGCGATCCCGGTGCGGTAGATCCCCACCGCCGAGACAGCCAGCATCACGACCAGCGCCGCGCACAGCAGCGACTGGGCGATCAGCAGGATTTTTTTATATGACATGTATGCACCACTCCCCTCAGAATTTGTCTTGGGTTATTTGGTAGTATACCACAAAGCGTAGGAGTTGCTCAACTGTTTTTGGGGCTATATTTCCCCTGAAAGCTTATGCCCCACCCCGGACAGCGGGCAATGCGCTGCCGCAATGCAGAATAATACCCCGGCTTTAGCCGGGGTATTATTTATCATATCATTTGTATGCGAGCTGTTCCTGGATCTGCTCGTTCTGTCTGCGAAGCTCCTCGTTCTGCTCCTGGAGCTCATCGAGCTTTTCCGTCACGGGCTCAAGCTGCTTTTTCATCTCTGCCGCAATGGCAGAGCGGTAGGTGTGGATCTCGCTCCAGCGCTTGATGAGCGTGAAGATCACCACGCCGACGATCGCGATGATGCCGAGTCGCTTGAGGTTTTCCGGGTTGAGAAGCTTACCGATAATGGCGAGGGTCTTGTTCTCCTCGTAGGTCTGTTCCTCCCAGGCCTTCTTGACCCGGTCGGCGATCAGGTTCTTGATAAATGTCATGATCATGACGCTTTCTCCTTTCTTCCAGTATTCCGATTATGAAAAGGTAGTTAATCGGCCTTACTTGGCAGCTGCCTCCGCCGGAACATCAATGCGCTGGCGCGCGACCAGCTCGGCAAAATAGCCGTTCTTTGCGATCAGCTCGTCGTATGTACCGTCCTCAAGGATCCTGCCCTTGTCCAGAACCAGGATGCGGTCGCAGTTCTTGATGGTGGAAAGGCGGTGGGCAATGACAATGCGGGTGCACTTGAGCTTGTCCAGCGCGTCCGACACCTGCTTTTGCGTGCGGTTATCCAGAGCGGAGGTGGCCTCGTCGAAGATGAGGATCTTCGGCTTCGGGGCAACGGCGCGCGCGATCATGAGGCGCTGCTTCTGTCCGCCGGAGATGCCGCCCTGACCTTCGGAGATGATGGTCTGCATGCCCATGGGCATGGCACGGATATCGTCGGCGATGCCCGCCATTTCCGCGGCCTCCCACGCCTCCGGCAGTGTGAGGTTCGGCGCGGAGATGACGATGTTCGAGAAGATGTCCCCCTGGAAGAGGCTGCCGTCCTGCGTGACGGTGCCGATGCGGCGGCGCAGGGATCGCAGATCCAGCTTGGACATGTCCTTGCCGTCGTAGTAGATGGCCCCTCTCTCCGGGGTCTCAAAGCCCAGCATCAGGCGCACCAGGGTGGACTTGCCGCAGCCGGTGCGGCCCACAAGGGCGATGTACTCCCCGGATTTGATCTTGAGGCTCATGCCGTCCACCACGTAGGGCATGGTGTCGGTATAGCGGAAGTAGACGTTGGAAAGCTCGATGCTGCCCTTGAGGGAGGTGACCATCTCCTTGTTCTCGCTCGATTCCGGCTCGGTCTTCAAAATGGGCTCGGCCATTTCGAGGATGGGCTTGATCTGCGCGATGGACAGCGCCACGCTCGTCAGGGCACTGAACGCGCCGGAGACCATGCCGTAGGCGGAGTTGAAGGCGATGAATTCCGAGGGACTGACACGGGTCTCGACGGCGATGGAGTAGATGATGATGTTGCCGACGAGGGCGATGGCGGTGGAGATGACGCCGTTGACGATCAGGAAGACCGGCGGGTTGTAGGTATAGCGCGCGGCGGCGGAGTAGGCGTCCGCCCAGCGGGCGAAGGCGCGCTTCTCGGCGCCGGCGAGCTTCACCTTCTGCACACCCGAAATGAGGGCGTAGCTGATGCCGCTGGACTTGGCGCTCAGCTCCATGATCTGGCGGCTGACGCGGATCTGCATGATGGAGGCCGTGATGCTCACCGCGAGGCTCGCGAGGATGATGATGATGGAGGGTGTCACCAGCGCGGGGGCGTACTTAAAGATCTGCGTGATGTACAGAAGACTTGTAAGCGAGGTGAGACCCGTGGAGAAGACGCTGCCCAGCAGCAGAGTGCAAAGCTGGTTCACCGCGCCCGAGCGGCTGGAAAGCTCGCCCGAGGAGTACTTGCGGAAGAAGTTTGCGGGCAGGTTCATGATGCGCATCATGATCGCCGCCTCCACCGAGAGGGAGGTCTTGATCTCGATGCGGTTCATCATCAGCTCACGCACGGTGGAGATGAGCTGGCTGGAGATGATGGCCGTGAGCAGGAAGATCGCCGTGCCGGCCAGCAGGTTCAGGTTGCCGCTTTCCAGCACGAAGCCTGTGAGCACGCGGTTGATGGGCGTGATGACCATGCCGAAGGCCGTGACCAGAAGCGTCATGCCGATCAGCGCCGCCCAGTCGCCGATGTCCAGGCAGTCCGTGAGATAGCGGATGAGATCGGGGATGCCCAGCGCTTTGAGCGGCAGGGGCCGGTAAAAGCAGATGGCCTCCTGCCGGAACTGGGCGGCGGTGGATTTGTTGAGGATCTTCTTTTCGCCGTTTTCGTCCTTGAAGCGATAGCCGCTCACCGGCAGCGGGATCAGGGCCACCGGCAGGCCGTCCTCCCTGCGGAAGGCGATCATGGGGCCGTAGGCGTCCTTGTACCAGCCCTCCTCCAGCTTCACGTTGCGGCGCATGATGCCGTGGGGGCGCAGACAGTACTCCAGCGCCTCATCTGCGTCGTCGACGGAGGCGGGGATGTCCACGGGCTTGTAGTGGTAGTATTTCAGGATATCGTCAATGGCGGCCTTGGTAACAATGCGCCTGTCATCCAGCGCGCCCGCCTGGCTCTTGCCCAGCACGACGGAGGCCATGCGGAAGATGGACTCTTCAAAAACATCCTGATCGTTTTTTTTGCGCTGTCGGATCTGTTCGTCAAACCATCCCATTCATGCCACCTCCTCAGTCGCTGGATATGAGCTCGGTGTAATACCCGCCCTTGGCGTAGAGCTCGTCGTGGGTGCCGCGCTCGACCACCTTGCCGTGGTCGAGGACGATGATCTCGTCACAGTCGCGGATGGTGGAGAGGCGGTGGGCGATCACGATGCAGGTGATGCCGCGGTCCTTGACTGCCTTGACAAGCTCGTACTCGGTCTTGGCGTCGAGGGCGGAGGTCGCCTCGTCCATGATGATGATGGAGGGGTCCTGGGCAAGGACCCGGGCGATCTCGATACGCTGACGCTGCCCGCCGGACAGGTCCTTGCCGCCCTCGGTGAGCATGCCGTAGAAGCCGCCGTCGCGGGCCATGATGTCGTCGTAGATCTGGGCGTCGCGGGCGGCGAGGATCATCTCGAAGTCCTCGATGGAGTTGTCCCACATCTTAATATTGTTGGCGATGGTGTCCTCAAAGAGGGTGATGTCCTGGTCCACGACCGCGACCGACCCGGTGAAGACGCTGCGGTCAATGGTGTTGATGGGTCTGCCGTCAAAGAGGATCTCGCCGCTCCAGGGCTGATAGAGTCCGGAAATGAGCTTGGAGAGGGTGGACTTGCCGCAGCCGGAGGTGCCGACGAAGGCGACGCGGCTGCCGGGCTTCATGTGCATGGAGAAGTTCTCGATCAGAGGCTTGCCGAGTCTCGAATAGCCGAAGCACACGTCCTTGAGCTCCACCTCGCCGCCGAGCTTGGAGTAGTCCGCATCCTCCTCCAGAGGGGTGTCGGTAAAGCTCGGGTCAACGGGATACTGCATCACGTCCTCTACGCGCTCCATGTCCGTGCGCATCTCCTGGATGGTCTGTCCGGCGGAGACGAGGGTCATGGCAGGCGACATGAAGGCGCTCAGGAAGCCCTGGAAGCTCATGATCGCGCCGAGGGTGAACGCCCCGCGCATCGCAAGGCCAACGCCGATCACGGTCACGGCGGAGTTTGCGATCATGGAAAGGGTGGAGGGGATGATGCCTAAGTACTGGTTGATCTTGGCGAATTTGACCTTCTGCGTGTTGACCGAGGCCTGGTAGCCCGCCCATTTCTGGAAGTAGCCGTTCTCGGCGCCGCTGGACTTGATGGTCTCCACCATCTGGATGCCGGAAACCGTGGCGGCGGCGAGCTTGCCCGCGTCGCGCATCTGCACGCGGGTGATGTTCACGCGCTTTTTGGAGATGATGCGCGACACCAGCAGGTTCAGCACGATGGTCACGATGCCGACCAGGGTCAGCAGCGGGCTCATCTTGAGCATGACGAAAAGGTAGAACACCATCATGACAGCGTTGAGGGCCAGAGGCGTGAGGGTATTGACAAGCGTCGCGGAAATGGAGGCGTTGGTGCTCTGGCGCTGGAGGATATCGCCCGCCATGCGCTGGGAGAAAAACTCCATCGGCATGCGCAGGACCTTCCACATGTACTCGCTGCTGCCGACGATGCTCATCTTGCCGTCGATCTTGCGAGAGTAGACCGCCTGCACCCAGGCGACCACGATCTGCGCAATGCCCGTCACGGACATGAGCAGGATGAAGGGCATCAGCAGCTCCCGGTTTTCCCCGGTCAGAAGCCTGTCCATGAAGAAGCGGGAGAAGATGGGGTTGATGATGCCGAAGAGGTAGCTGATGACGCTTGCCAGCAGCACGAAGGCCACCGCCGCACCCGCGCCCTTGAGGCGCTTGCGGGCAAATTCCAGCGTGCTCTTGGGCTTGCCGCCGGGCTGGAAGTCCGGGCCGGGGGTGATCTGGAGCACGATGCCGGTAAAGGCGGTGTCAAACTCCTCCATCGGCACCTTGACCTCGCCGCGGGCGGGGTCGTTAAGATAGGCGCAGCTGCTCCCGAAGCCGTCGAGCACCACGAAGTGGTTGAAGTTCCAGTGGATGATACAGGGGAAGCTCATCTCTTCCTTCAGGGCCGCCACCTCGCAGCGGTAGCCCTGGGCCTCGAAGCCGTAGCTGCGCGCGGCGATGAGGATGTTGCGCGCGTTGGAGCCGTCACGGCTCACGCCGCAGTCAAGGCGCACCTGCTCCAGCGGCACCCATTTGTCATAGTAGGCCATGACCATGGCAAGCGAGGCCGCGCCGCATTCCAGCGCCTCCATCTGCATGACGACCGGGACCTTGGCGTGGCCTTTGGTCACCGGCTGTTTGATCTTCTTTTCTGCCATCGGGGATCTCCTCAGTTAAACAGCAGGTCCAGCACCTGTGTCTGCTTATAGCTGACGCGCACGGGATAGACGCCGTCGGCGAGGGTGGTGTTGGCGGTGGCGATGAGAAGGCCCTTATCATCGCGGCCGACGCTGGAGATCACGGTCTCCGTGTCCCCGGCGCGCACCGGCATGCCCTTTTCCACTTTGTCGGTAAGCTGCTGATCGTGGAAGCGGATGGTCATGACCCCGTTCTGCACCTGGGCTGAACCCTCGGTATAGCTCTCGATGGTGGCGACGGAACTCCAGACCAGAAGGCCTGCCAGCAGCAGGATCACTGCCGCGAGGATCACCCACACGGAGACGTTGGTGACGCGCAGATAGTCGTTGAGCTGCTCGGGCGAAGAAATGCGGTCGATGCTCTTTTGGCGGTAAAGCTGTTGGTCCATATCCTTCTCTCCTTGTCGGGCAAGAAATCGGTTTACATATTCCGTCTTATTATACGCCCCTTCGCCGATAAAATCAATGGTGCAATTGGATAGAATTGTGAACACGTTTTGCATAAAAAGAATGTCATCCTGCGCGTAAGAGAAGGATCTTTCTTTCCGGCGCTTTCGCAGGCTTACGGGAAAGATCCTTCGCTTACGCGAACATTAGAGATTCTTGTCGGCTTGCCGCTTAGAATCTCTATGCCCTTTAGGAGGATGACACAGATATTCACATTGTCAGTTTTATTGGTCCTTGTCCTTGGGCCTGCACAGCAGCGACACCGCAAGCCCCGCGATGACCGCCGCGCCGAGGCCCGCGGAGGCCGCTGTGAAGCCGCCGGAGAAAATGCCCATAAGGCCCCTCTCCCCCACCGCCTCGCGTATGCCTCTGGCAATGGCGTATCCGAAGCCGGTCAGCGGCACCGTCGCCCCGGCTCCGGCCCACCGGGCAAAGGGCTCGTAGAGGCCCAGCGCCCCAAGGATCACCCCCGCCACGACGTAGCTTGTGAGGATGCGGGCCGGGGTAAGGCGCGTGTAGTCAATGAGCACCTGGCCGATCAGACACAAGAGCCCTCCGACGGCAAAGGCCCGGATATACGGCATCAGTATGGTCACGCCCCTTCCCTCCTCTCGATGGTCACCGCGTGGCAGACGCCGGGGATGCTCTCCCCCTGCTGGCAGGTGAGCGGGGACATGAGCGCCCCGGTCCCGGCAAAGAGCACCCGCCGCCACACGCCGCGCTCCATGGCGGGCAGGATGTGCGCGCACAGCACCGACGCCGAGCACCCGCAGCCCGAGCCGCCCGCGTGCACGTCCTGGGTCAGCAGGTCGTAGATCAGCACCCCGCAGTCCATATACTTCAGGCCCGGCGACAGGCCCTCGCGCTGCAGAAGATCCTGCAGGATGTCGTGCCCGATGGCCCCGAGGTCGCCGGTGAAGACCGCGTCGTAGTCGTCAAAGCTCCGGTTCAGGTCGTCAAAATGGGCGAGAATGGTGTCGAGTGCCGCCGGGGCCATGGCGGCGCCCATGTTGTTGGCGTCCGTGATACCCGCGTCCACCACCCGACCGGGCGTGACGTGGGTGACGCGGAGGCTGTCGCTCTCGCGGGCAAGCAGCACCGCCCCCGCGCCCGTGACCGTCCACTGGGAGGTGGGGGTGCGCTGGCCGCCGTATTCCAGCGGGAAGCGGTACTGACGCTCGGCGGCGCAGAAATGGGAGCCGGTGAAGGCAAGGGCACTGTTAAGGCCCCCGCCGTCAATGAGCAGCGCCGCGAGGCCCAGCCCCTCCGCCATGGTGGAGCAGGCCCCGTAGAGGCCCAGATACGGCGCTGTGCGGTCCCGTACGGCGAAAGCTGAGCTCACGCATTGGTTTAAAAGGTCTCCGCCCAGGATGCACTCCGGCTTGAGTTCTTCCCCCTTCTCCAGGCAGCGGGTGAGGCAGCGGGAGAGCATCGTGGTCTCTGCCTTTTCCCAGCTTTCCTGCCCGAAGTAAGAGTCTGCAGACACCTCGTCAAAACCCTTTTTCAGGGGGCCCGCCCCTTCCTTGCCGCCGACGACCGAGGCGAAGGACTTAACGCCGGGCTTGTGCTCCAGCGCAAGGGTTCGTTTTCCGATCCGTTTTGCCATAGAAACATTCCTTTCCTTTTTGACTTTAGTTTCCCCCTCAAAGCATGAAAAATGCCATTCCGGATTTTGTCCGAAATGGCATTTTCTGTTGAAAGTATTTATTTCGCGGCGTTGATAAAGTCCTCAATGACCTTGGCCGCGCCCTCGATGCCGACGCGCCCGACATTCAGGCACAGGTCGTAGCAGTCGCTGGCACCCCAGACCTGGTCCGTGTAATAACGGTAATAGCTGGAGCGGTCCTTGTCCACCTCTTTGATGAGCTTCTTTGCCTGGTCCCGGTTGAGGTTTTTGCGCTCCATGACGGTTTTGATGCGGTAGGGCATGTCCGCCAGCAGGAACACGCGCACCAGATCCTCGCGCCCCCGGAGGACATAGTCGGCACAGCGTCCCACGAAGACCGCGTCCCCCTCGTTTGCCAGGCTGCGGATCGCGTCGAACTGGGCGGAGGCGATCTGCATGTTCAGGCGAAAGCCCTCGTCCATGCCGAAGAAATGGGTGCTGGGCGCGACGAAGGGTGAAATGCGCTTTTCGTCGTAGGAGCGGATGACCTCCGAGCTGAAGTTGGAGTCACGGGCGGTGCGATCGACGATCTCCTTGCTGTAGCAGGGGATGTTCAGGCGCTTTGCCAGGGTCTCCGCGACAGCGTGGCCGTTGGAGCCGTGCTGTCTTCCGATGGTGATGATCATGGGATCGTCCCCCTTTCTTTCACGGAAAGTTTAACACCGAAGGCTCTCTTTTTCAAGCGTTTTGTGCCGACGGGACAAGTGCCGCTTCCCCCGAGCATAGACTGATGACAGCATATATAAGGGGTGAAACATGAAGCGCGTTCTGGTTTACAACACGGCATTGCTCACGGCGTCCTCGCTTTTGATGCAAGGGATCGCCATGGCCTTTCAGGTGTGGCTGGCGGGGCGGATCGGACCGGCTGGGATCGGGCTATATCAGCTGGTGCTGTCGGTGACGGGGCTGTGCGCGACCTTCGCCATCTCCGGTATCCGCTTTGCGTCGACAAGGCTCGTAGCCGAGGAGCTGGGTCTTGAACATCCCGGCGGCGTGTGCGCGGCGATGGGCCGCTGTCTCGGGTACGGGGCGTTCTTCGGTCTCGCGGCAGCGGTGATATTGTGGGAGCTTTCGGAGCCCATCGGCTTTCTCTGGATCGGCGACGCGCGCACGGTGCGCTCGCTGCGCATCTCGGCCCTCAGCATGCCGTGTATCTCCCTGTGCTCGTCCATATCCGGGTACTTCACCGCCTGCGGCCGGGTGTGGAAGCCGACGCTCATCCACCTCATTGAGCAAGTGAGCGGCATTGCGCTGGTGGCGTTTTTCCTCAATCGCGTCCCGGCGGGAGACATCGAAAAAAGCTGTGCCGCCGTCACCCTCGGCAGGATGGCGGCGGACGTGCTGAGCCTTATATTGATGACGCTGGCTTATCTATTGGACCGGCGGGGGCACTACCGCGATCAGGGCGCGGGCGGCAGGCTCACGCTGCGCATGCTGCACATTGCGGTGCCGCTGGCCCTCTCGGCCTATGCCAGAAGCGCGCTGACCACGCTCCAGCATCTGCTGGTGCCGCGGGGACTCAAGGCGGCGGGCTTTTCCGCCAACAGCGCCCTCGCGGGCTACGGGGTCATCCAGGGGATGGTGCTGCCGGTGATCTTTTTCCCTTCCTGCATCCTGGCGGCAGCGGCGGAGCTCATCGTGCCCGAGCTCACCGCCGTGCAGGTGCAGCATGACGGCAAAGCCATCCGCCGCACGGCCGGGGAGCTTCTGCGCCTGAGTGTGCTGTTCTCGCTCGGTGTCGGCGCGCTCCTCTTTTTCTGCGCGGATCCCCTCGGCATGCTGATCTACGGCAGCCGGGACGCGGGGCATTACATCCGCATCCTCGCACCGCTCGTGCCCTTCATGTACACGGACATGAGCGTGGACGGCTGTCTCAAGGGCCTGGGGCAGCAGGTGTGGAGCATGGGCATCAACATCGCCGACGCGCTGCTCGGCCTGCTTCTCACCTGGCAGCTTCTTCCCCGATACGCGCTGGCGGCGTATATCGGGATCATCTATGCAACGGAGCTATTGAACTTCGTTCTGAGTGCCGGGCGCTTATGGAAGGTCACGCGCCCTCTTTGACGGCGCGTCGCCGCTGGCGGCGCGCATCGCCCTTGTGCAGGATGGGGGAAATGCGCTTATAGAGCAGGAAGGTCAGAATGGAATCCACCACGCCCTTAAGAAGGTTGAAGGGCACCACGGCGAAGAGAACGAGAGTGGAGACACTGGTGACGGAGGGGTTTATTTTGGTCCCCATGCCGATGATGGCCTCCATGGGCATGCCGTAGAGAGCCGCGAATTTCGGCAGCAGATAGACAGCATTGAAGGCGCTGCCGAAGGCGGTCATGACGAGAGTGCCGATGAGCATGCCGATTAACGCCGAGCGCTTGCCGGGCTTTGCGTGGTAGACCATGCTTGCCGGCAGCACGAAGGAGCAGCCCACCGCGAAGTTTGCAAAGTCGCCCACGAAGGCGGTGGAGGTGCCCTTGAGCAGGAGCTTGACCATGACCTTCACGAGCTCCGCCGCTACACCCGCCACGGGACCGAGGTAAAAGGTGCAGATGAGGACCGGGATCTCGCTTAAGTCGATCTTATAGAAGGCGGGCGCAAAGAAAAGCGGGATCTCGATGAACATCAGCACGCCCGCGAGGCAGGCAAAGATGGCGGTATAGGTGATGTAATGGGTGTTGGAAAAGGCCTTGCGCTCCTTGACCACATACTTTTCAAACAGTGCCGCAATAATGAACAGCGCCGCCACGGCGGCGATGCAGGCCAGTACGAATCCCAGATTTTCCATGATGATGCCTCCAATCCTGATTTAAAAACAAAAAGCGCCCGAAGAATCTTCTTCGGGCAACGGCGGAATCCGCGCGTATACGCGCGGCCATCTTCTTCCATCCAGACTCTACTGTCGGTACCGGAATCACACCGGTTCATGCCTTTCGGCTCGCGGACTGTACCGCCGGTCGGGAATTACACCCTGCCCTGAAGACAGGTTAAGTATAGCACATCATAATGGTTTTGACAAGTGCTTTTTTATGGCGTACAATAGCGCCATCTTCTGTCATCCTGAGCGCAGCGAAGGATCTCCATGTTTCTGCAAGGAAATACTGGATTCTTCGCTTCACTTAAAATGACAGCGTTTCCTGCTGCAAGGCAAGGGAGGTGAAGACATGGCCGATCGGGAACACAGCTGCTGCTTTACGGGGCACCGGCCCCAGAAGCTGCCCTGGGGCATGAACGAAAACGACCCGCGCTGTGTTAAACTCAAGGCGGAGCTGGATGCGCGGCTTGGTGCGATCTATGAGCTGGGCTACCGGCACTTTGTATGCGGCATGGCTATCGGCTGTGACATGTACTTTGCCGAGGCGGTGCTGAAGCTGAAGGCGCAGTATGAGGATGTGACGCTGGAGGCGGCAATCCCCTTCGGCGACCAGCCCGGGCGCTGGAACGCGGCGCTCAGGCGGCGGTACAACGGTCTCATCGACAGCGCCGACAAGGTGACGGTTTTGCAGTACGGCTACACGCCTGACTGCATGATGCGCCGCAACCGCTACATGGTGGACCGTTCTTCCCTTTTGCTGGCCTGCTACGACGGCAGGCCCGGCGGCACCATGAACACCATCCTCTACGCCGAGCGCGAGGGCGTCAAGGTGATTGTGGTGGAAATTGAAAATGACTGAGATGCAGGGCAAATGCCTCACATCTCAGTCATTTTATTCTCTCGCGGCCATGGAGTCGTAGTATCGCCGCCCGGCCGCATGGGACAGGGCCGCTCTCGCCGCGTCCACCTCGTCATAGTGGGCAATCAAGAGCTCCACGAGCTCTGCGTCAATGGCCTCGCGCTGCGCGTTTTCGCGCAGGACCTCGATGACCTTCTCCCGCGGCATACCCTTGCGGTAGGGCCGGTCCTCGGTGATGGCCGAGAAGATGTCCGCCACCGCCATGATGCGCGAGCCGAGGTCCAGGTCTTCCCGCCCCAGGTGGAAGGGATAGCCCTTGCCGCTCAGCTTCTCATGGTGGAAGCCCGCCCAGTTGGCAATGTCCTCAAAGCCGTCCATGTCCATGAGGATGAGGCGCGTGTAATAGGGGTGCTCGCGGATGATGCTGAACTCCTCGTCGTCGAGCTTGCCGTTTTTCTCCAGGATGGCGCGCGGCACCACGAGCTTGCCCACATCGTGCAGGTTCCCGGCGATCTCCATTTTGAGGCAGTCTTCTTCGTTCATCCCGGCAAGGCGCGCAAGCTCCCGTGCCGAGGCCGCGACCCCCGCCGAGTGCATGGCGGTGAAAGCAGAGCGGTAGTCGATGATGCGGGACATGAGCCGGGTCAGCTCCGCTGCCTTTTGCAGAGAGATCCGGTGAAAATCCCCGGTGAAAACCAGCAGAAAGTTGGGATTGTGTGCCGCATCCAGCCAGATCATCTCAATGTCCTTCATCTGCAAAAGCGCGTCCACCGCCTCGGGCATGAACTCCGTGCCCCGGTGCTGTTCCACGAGTCTGCATATACGCGGCACCTGGCTCAGGACGCGGCGGTCGGGATTGAGACAGGTGGAGACAAAGTCACCGAGATGGACGATGGCGGCATAGCGGGCGCCCTGCAGGCAGTCCAGACGCGCGGCCGCCTCGGCGAGGGTTTCCCAGTCCGTCTGGCAGTATTCGATGACGGCGGCGATCTCCTCAAAGTCGGGCAGGTCCCGGATCATATCCGCGCCGATGCGGGCGTATTCCCGGGCGTTGCTCTCGATCTGCTCCACGGAGACCCGCTCCTCGAGAATGATGGAGCCGATATCATGCAGGAGAGCCGCGTATACAATGGTGTGCAGCTCTTCCGTCTCCAGTCCCAGCTGCCTCCCGATGAAGTAGGAGAAGTAGGCCGTGCGCTCGTGGTGGTTTTCCAGGTCTGGATTGATGAGGTTCAGGGCCTTGGCCACCGCCACCAGCAGGGAGCGGATATTGGTAAAGGACGCGTCGTTCATGTTGTCACCTTATCCTTTGAGGAACTTTCTGACCTTCGGCAGCATTCTGTACGCCTCGCGCCTGCCGGTCTGATAGACCCGCTCAAGCTCGTTGGGATCGTGCTCGGTGCGGCTGATGCCGAGGCTCTCGGGCGGGCGGATCACGAGGATCTCGCCGCGCGCTTCCTTTTCGTTGATCTGGGCCATCTGGCGGTTATAGACCTCGTGGCGGACCTCCATGGCCTCCACGATCTTCGGCATTTTGCGCAGGGCAATGCGTATGAGAGGCAGGGCCGAGGACGGCTTCTTCTCAAAACCTTTCGGCTGGGTGAGGATATAGACATTGCGGTCACAGCCGAGCTCCTCCATGTACCGGTACGGCACGGGATCCACGATCCCGCCGTCGAGCATGCGGTATCCGTCCGCCTCCACGATGCTGGACACCAGCGGCATGGAGGCCGAGGCCCGCATCCACAGAAGATCCTTCGTCCCGCCGTCGGTGCACTTATGGTAGCGGATCTCCCCGGTGTCCACGTCGGTCGCGCCAACGTAGAAGTCCATGGGGTTTTCCTCAAAGGTCTTGTTGTCAAAGGGGTCCAGGACCTCCGGCAGCTCCCGGTAACAGAAGTCCGCGCCGTAGAGGTCGCCGGTTTTCACAAGCGACTTGAGGCTGCAAAAGCGCGGGTCGCGGCTGTAGCGCTTGTTGTAGCGGATGGCGCGGCCCGCCTGTTTTGATTTGAAATTGCAGCCGAAGCACGCCCCCGCCGAGATCCCGGCAGCAGCGTCGAAGGTAATCCCCTCTTCAAGGAACACATCCGTCACGCCGCAGGTGAACATCCCACGCATGGCGCCGCCCTCCATGATGAGCGCTGTTTTCATTCCCGTACACCCCCGTTTAACGGCACGGCGCGAAAGCTCTCGCCCGTAACCTTCACCGTGACGCTCCCGGCGCTCTGGTCAAAGATTTTGGCGGCAAAGCCCTCGCTCTGCTCCTCCGGCACCAGCACCTTTAAGGTGACGCCCGCGCCGTATTCCACATCGGCCACGATCCCGCCCGCGGCGGCGGCCTCCAGCTTCATACGCTCCATCTGGGCATAAGAACAGGGAAGCTCCGTCTCCACCCAGCGGCGCACCACCGAGATCCCGGCGGCCTGGAGTGCGTCGGCGGTACTTTTGGTATAGGCGCGCAGAAGCCCGCCCGTGCCCAGCAGTACCCCGCCGAAGTAGCGCGTCACCACACAGACACAGTTGGTGACGCCCTGACGGCGCAGCACCTCCAGCATGGGGATGCCGGCGCTTCCCTGGGGCTCGCCGTCGTCGCTGTAGCGCTCGGCCCCGTCCCGGATGCTGTAGCACCAGCAGTTGTGCCGGGCGTCATAGTATTTCTTTTTCATCTCCGCTATGAAAGCCCGGGCCTCGTCCTCGCTCTCCGCCATGCGGACGTGGCCCAGAAAGCGCGAGCGCTTTTCGGTAAACTCCGCCTCGCCCGGTCCCGTGGGGATATAGTATTCGCTCATGTCTCCCATTCCTCTTTGGGCTCCACCCAGCCCGGGATGTAGGCCTTCACCTTTCCGAACAGCTCCGGCGGGACGATGGCCTCCACCTCGATGCCGTCCTCTGTGTACTCGCTTTTCAATACCGCCGCGTCGCGGTTGAGGCTGTCGAGCAGCGCTGCCGCCGCATAGGGCAGCTTGATCGTCACATGGCGCTTGCCGCGGTCGAGCCGGGCGGACAGCATCTGCATGAGCTCCGCCGCCCCCTCTCCGCTCTTGGCGGAGATGCAGACGATGTCCTCCCCGTGGGGCAGGATGCCGAAGTAGGCGTCGCACTTGTTGAAAACGCGGATGCAGGGGGTGGACTCGGCCCCAAGCTGGCGGATGAGTTCATCCACCACGCGGGCCTGTTCCATCCACTCGGGGTTGGAAATGTCGATGACATGCAGCAGCACGTCGGCATACTGCAGTTCCTCCAGCGTCGCCTTGAAGGCTTCGATCAAATGTGTGGGCAGCTTGCGGATAAAGCCGACGGTGTCGGACAACAAAATCTCCTGGGTCTCGTCCACCTTGAGGCGGCGGGTGGTGGTATCAAGGGTGTCAAAAAGCCGATCGTTTGCCGGAATGTCCGAACCGGTCAGGCAGTTTAAGAGCGTGGACTTGCCCGCGTTCGTGTAGCCCACGAGGGCCACGACGGGCATGGAATTTTTCTCGCGCTTTCTGCGCTGCGTGCCGCGCACCTTGCGCACCTCCGAAAGCTCCTCCTCGAGCTTCTGGATCTTGCGGCGGATGTGGCGGCGGTCGGTCTCGAGCTGGGTCTCACCGGGGCCGCGGGTGCCGATGGGCGACGAGCCGCCGGAGGCCGTCTGGCGTACCAGGTGGGTCCACATACCGGTCAGGCGCGGCAGGAGGTACTTGTACTGCGCAAGCTCCACCTGCAATTGACCTTCGCGGGTCCTGGCCCGCTGGGCGAAAATGTCCAGGATGAGGCCCGAGCGGTCAAGCACCTTCACGCCCAGTTCCTCGGACAAAACGCGCATCTGCGAGGGCGACAGCTCGTTATCGAACACGGCGAGGTCACACTCGTTTGCCTCAATGAGTTGTTTCAGCTCCTGCACCTTGCCGTCGCCGAGGAAGCTGCGCGGGTCCGGGGTGGGGCGGGCCTGGATCATGGTGGCCGTGACCTCGCCCCCGGCGGTCTCCACCAGGGCGGCAAGTTCGTCCATGGTCACGTCGCTCGAACGCTCGTGCACATCCATACTCGCGGCAGCCAGCCCCGCCAGCACCGCGCGTTCTTTTTTCGTTTCGATTGATTCCATAGAGTCTCCGTTGTCAAAGAATGTATACGCTGGGGAGTTCAGAGGGATCGCCCTCTGATTTTTCGCCTCGCAAGGCGAAAAACAATTCAAATCCGGTTTTTCCGGGGGCGTGTACCTCGGAAAAACTCTTCTCAGCCTGCAAGTGTGCGAGCGTCCCCCGCAAGCGAGTGCGCGCAGCAGGCTGCCATCTCCCTCAAATGAAAGAATGCCCAAAGCATTCTTTCATTTGAAGCTACGCCGCTCCCTTTTCTCCGAAGGTCGGCAGCCTGCTCGGCTCGGGCGTCACGATCTCGCTGCCGTCGCTGAAGCGCAGGAGGTAGCAGACCGCGGCGATAAACTCCTCGTCGCTCATGTTGACGCCGCAGGTCACCGTCAGCAGGATCTGGCGCTGTGGCACGTATGTGGGATCGTCCGCCATGAGGCGGCGGGAATCGGCAAAGTAGGAGCTGGGCGTGAGCTTCATGACCTGCCCGATGCGCTGCTGCTCGATCTTTGCCAGCACAAAGTCCTTGAGATAGTAGGTGGAGGTGCGAAGCTTCTCCCCCTGGGGCATGAGTAGGTGCGGGTACAGGCCGTTGTAGATCTCCTGCGCGGCCTCCAGGGAGCAGAGCTCCGCCATCACGTAGAGGCCCTCGTCCTCCTTGCCGCTCTTGGGGAGGTACTGAAATTCAATATACGAATGCTCCGCAAGCTCGCCGTTTTCGTTAAGGAGCACAGCGTGGTCCACGCGCTTGATGCCGAGGCGCTCATAGCTTGCGTAGCTCTCCCCGAAGATCGCCGAGGGAAGGAAATTGTATGGAAACAGGGCCAGGCACTGGCGGTGGGTATAGGTCTCCTGGCGGCTGTCGGGCGCGGCGCCGGGGTTATTCATCAAAAGCAGCGCCGCCTCGTTCCAGACATAGCGCTCGGGACTGCCGCCGCCGAAGGTCGGGGCCGGGGTGCGCACCGGCGTGGGCCTTGCGTCCACCGTCGGCATCTCCCAGGGCTCGAGCGGCTCTTCCTTCCGGCAGGCCGTGAGCATGGGGCACAGAAGGCACAGCGCCAAAAGCAGCGCGATCATTCGTTTCATGTCAATTTCTCCCTCCCGGGCAAAATCTTATGAATGAGGTATTATACTATATTTTTCTGCGCTTAACAAGGTCTTGATTGGCATGATTCCCGGTTCGGGCGTAAAAAAGGGGCTGTCTCAAAACGTTTACCGTTTTGTCATCCTGAGGAACGAAGTGACGAAGGATCTTTCTTTTGTAGGCTTTCACAAACTTTGAGGAAAGATTCTTCGCTATGCTCAGAATGACACGACGTTTTGCGACAGCTCCAAGCTTACTTACCAGCGGTTTTGCCGCTTGCGGCGCGGAAATTCGCCCTTGATCTCCACCAGCACAATATCGCTGCCGACGCGGACGATGTTCTTCCACGGCAGCACATAGTCGTCCTCCCGCCCGAACAGGCCAAAGAAGCGGGCCCTGCCCGGCGTCACCAGGGAGGCGATGCAGCCCTCCTTGTCGTCCAGCTCTACATCGCAGACATACCCAAGGCGAAAGCCCGTGTGGATGTCGATGACCTCTTTGCAGCAAAGCTCTGAAAAATAGCACATCATATCCGATCCCCCTTGCGCGGTCCTTTCCTTAGTCATTCTGAGCCGAAGGTGAAGAATCACTCAGATCCTTCGCCGGCGCTCAGGATGACATGCTTTTACGACAGCATATGCAAAGGGGACTTTGTCTTATTCGACTGTTTTCCTTCTCGGCGCGGGCAGCTGCACCAGGACGATGGCGGCAAACATGATGATGCAGCCGAGAAGCTCCCGCCCGCTCATGCGCTCACCGAGCAGCAGCGCCCCCGTGAGGGCAGCGAAGACCGACTCAAGGCTCATGAGCAGCGACGCCACCGTGGGGTCTGTAAAGCGCTGGGCAATCATCTGCAGCGTATAGCCCACGCCGCCCGACATGACGCCGCACCAGAGGATCGGGATCGCGGCGGCCTTGATCTGCGCCAGGGAGGGCTCCTCGACGATCAGCGCGATGACGCCCGAGACCAGCGCCACCGTGACAAACTGGATCGTGGACAGGCGCACAGGGTCGGCCTTTTTCGCAAAGTAGTCGCAGCAGAGGATGTGCCCGCTGAACACCACCGCGCAGCAGCAGACCAGCGTGTCGCCCCGGGTGAGGCGAAAGCCCTCCTTCATGCACAAAAGGTACATGCCGAAAACACCGATGGCGATAGCTGCCCAGACATGCGCCCCGCAGCGCTTTTTGAACAGCACCAGGTTCAAAACCGGAACAATAAGAATGTACAGCGCCGTGATAAAACCCGCTTTGCCCGCCGTGGTGGTGACGATGCCGAACTGCTGGAAGAGGCTGGCTCCGGCAAGGAACAGGCCGCAGCAGATGCCGCCGATGACGGTATGGCGTTTTCTCTCCGGGTCTGCCTGCGCATTGGGATTCCGGCGGCTTAAAAACAGCGAGGCCGTCCCGGCGGTCAGGGCCGCAAGCCACATCCTCGCCGAGGTAAACGTGACGGGCCCGATGCTCTCCATGCCCACGCGCTGGGCCACAAAAGCCGTGCCCCAGATCATCGCCGTGATGAGCAGGAGGATATTTCCCAGCATTCTCTTGTTTTTCATTTCAATCACGCCTTTAGCATTTCGCTCAATGATCTCTAGTATAAGCGCTCTTTCGGGCCGCCGCAAGTGTGGAAACTGCACAACTCTTGTGTTGACTTCCCGGGGGTAATATCGTAAAATAGCAATAAATATGGGAACCCCAAGCAAACGCAGGCCGGGCCTGCGTCAATAAGGAGTATCGTTTCATGCCGCAGAAAGAGAAAAAGGCCGCGCCCGAGAAAAAGAGCGCCGGCGAAAAGAAAGGCGCGCCCGAGAAGAAAAACGCCGCCGAGAAGAAGGCGGCCCAGGAAAAGAAGGAAGCCGCCGAGCGCAAGGCCGCCCAGGAGCGGCAGGACCTTGCCGAGAAGAAAGCCGCCGAGGAGCGCAAGACCGCGGCAAAAAGCGTCTACATCAACCGCGAGCTGAGCTGGCTTGCCTTCAATGAGCGTGTGCTGCTCGAGGCCGCCGACCCCACCGTGCCGCTTTTGGAGCGGCTCAAGTTCCTGATGATCTACCAGTCGAACCTGACGGAGTTTTACCGGGTGCGCATCGGCATCCTGACGCACCGCGCCATCCTGACCCCGGATATGCGCGACGCGCTGTCCGGCATGTCACCCGAGACGCAGATCCACGAGGTCCTGCGCGTTACCAAAGAGCAGCAGGTCCTGATGGAGAGCATCTGGAAGGGCATCCGTGAGGAGCTGCGCGCAAACGGCGTGGACGTGCTGGACTTCAAGAAGATCAGCAAAGTGGACGAGCTGATGAGCAAGAAGCTCTTCGGCGACATCAAGGACCTGCTCTTCCCGAAAATCATCGACGTAAACCAGCCCTTCCCCTTCCTCTGGAACGGGGAGTCGAACGTTGTCGCCTTTCTCGGGCGCACGACGGTGCAGAAGCTTGCGGTCATTCCGCTGCACCGGGTCCCGGCTTATCTGAGCTTTGAGATCAACGGCTGTCAGAAGATCGTGCTCACGGCCCAGCTCATCCGCCACTTCCTGCCGCTGCTGCTCAAGAAGGAGAGCATCCTCCAGACCGCCACCGTGGAGGTCACGCGCAATGCCGACGTGTTCCTCGCCGACGTGCAGGACAGCGCCGACGACGACCTGCGCCAGAAGATGTCCTCCATGCTCACAAAGCGCAAGCGGGAGCTTCCCGTGCGCGCGCGCATTTACGGCAAGCTCTCCGACTCCAACCGCGCCCTGCTCATCAAAAAGCTCCGTGTGCCGGAGAGCCGGGTCTTCACCCAGACGGTGCCCTTTGACCTGTCCTTCCGCTCCTGCATTGGCGGGCATGAAAACTTCAAATACGAGGACCGCCGCCCGGCGCGGGATATCGGGCTGAAAAAGGGCGAATACTTCTCCTACATAGAAAAGCACGATCTGCTCATGAGCTTTCCGTTTCAGAGCATGATGCCCTTCGTGGACCTCATCTACGAGGCGGCGGACGATCCGGAGGTTTTGAGCATCAAGATCACCCTCTACCGCATGTCCGGCAGCAGCAAGATCGCGGCTGCCCTGGCCTACGCCGCCGACAAGGGCAAGGACGTGCTGTGCTTACTTGAGCTGCGGGCCAGATTCGACGAGCAGAACAACATCGACTACTCCGAGATGCTGGAGGACGCGGGCTGCCATGTGATCTACGGCCTGCCCGAGTACAAGGTGCACTCCAAGCTCTGTGTCATCACCCGGCAGCATGACGGCAACCTCACGCGCATCACCCAGGTGGGCACCGGCAACTACAACGAAGTCACCGGCGAGCAGTACACCGACCTCTCCCTCATCACCGCAAACGAACAGGCGGGCCTGGACGGCGAGGCCGCCTTCACCGCCCTGCTGCACGGCGAGCTGCCGCCTGAGACGCAGTACCTCTGGATCGCGCCCAACAGCTTTAAGCCCCGGGTGCTGGAGTATCTGGAGCGTGAAAGGCTCAAGGGCGACAAGGGCCGCGTCGCCATCAAGATCAACGCCCTGAATAACCGCGACGTGATGGAAAAGCTCATTGAGTGCTCCAAGGCGGGCGTGAAGATCGAGCTCTTCATCCGCGGCATCTGCTGCCTGCGCCCCGGTATCGAGGGCATGACGGAGAACATCACGGTCACGAGCGTCGTGGGCCGCTGGCTCGAGCACTCGCGCATCTACTCCTTCGGCGAGGGGGAGGACCAGCGCCTGTTTCTCGGCTCGGGCGACCTTCTCAGCCGCAACCTGGAGCACCGGGTGGAGGCCTTTATCGAAGTCGTGACCCCCGACACACGCGAGCAGATCAATACCGTGCTCGACGCTTTGCGCCGCGACCGGGAGAAGTCCCGCCGCATGCAGTCCGACGGCACCTATGTGCGGGAGCCCGGCGGCGAGGGCACCAGCTCCCAGGAGGCGCTATACCGCTATTTCAGCGCCTACAAGGTGAACACGGAGCCGCCCGCCCCGGTCGTGCAGACGGCCCCCGCGGCTGAGTCCACGCCGGTCGAACAGGCCCCCGCGGCTGAACCCTCGCCTGCCCCGCAGGCAGCTCCTGCGGCGGAGCCCGTGCCGGTCAGAAGCGAGCCGGTCGCGGCGGAAAAGGCCCCCATCATCGCGCCGCCGAAGGCGCTGGAAACCACCCTGCCCCCGGAGCCGGTCGGCCTGCTCCGAAAGATCACGAACTTTGCCCGCAGGCGCGGCCGCATGTAAATTCATTCTGAGAAGCTGCTCAGGATAACAGATACATAAAACGATCAGGAGGAACACAGCCATGGCGGAAAGCTACAATATCTGTCTCGACGTGGGCGGGACCAAGGTCCTCGGCGCCATTTTCAACGAGAAGGACGAGATCATCTACCGGCTGAAAAAGCGCTCCAAGAGTGAGGGCGAGGGCTCGGCGGATGTGGAGAAGGTCATCATCAGCGTGGTGGAGGAGATGATCAAGAAATCCGGCATTGACCCCAAAAAGCTCAATGCCATCGCCTCCTGCGCCCCCGGCGTCATTGACCAGGACAAGGGCATCGTGCTCTTTACCCCGAACCTTCCCTGGCGCAACTACGACATTGCCGGAGCCATGAAGAAAAAATTCGGCGTGCCCTTCTTTGTGGGCAACGACGTGAACCTCGGCGTGCTGGGTGAATACAAGTTCGGCGCAGCACGGGGCTACAAGAACATCGTCGGCTTCTTCCCCGGCACCGGCATGGGCGGCGGTCTGATCCTCGACGGCAAGCTCTTCACCGGCAACCAGTTCAAGGCCGCCGAGTACGGCCACATGACCCTCGACCCGGACGGCCCCCTCTGCGGCTGCGGTCAGAGCGGCTGCCTGGAGGTCTTCTCCAGCAAGCGCGGCATGTCCGATTATATCCGCCAGCAGGTCGGCCGCAAGCGCCCGTGCATGCTGGCCGAGGATGTTGCAAACGGCGGCATCTTCCGCAGCAAGCGCCTCAAGAAGGCCCTCGCCGCCAAGGACGAGGTGGCCATGGAGGCGGTCGACCGCGCCTGCCACTATCTCGCCATCGCCACCGGTAACATGATCAACACCATCTCCCCGGACCTCGTGATCTACGGCGGCGGCATCATGGAGGCCATGGGGCCCCTGTTCCTGGAAAAGATCCTCAAGGAGCTCGACCGCTACTGCATGATCTCCATCCGCCCGACGGTGGACGTGAAGCTCGCCGCCCTCGGCGACGACTCCATCCTCTACGGCGACCTGGCCCTCATCAAGGGGCTGTAAACCCCTATACAGAAAAAGCGCGGAACACCGATCTGGTGTTCCGCGTTCTTTTTAATCTCTCTTCGGTATAATTTCGATCCAATACCCGTCCGGGTCCTCGAGGAAGTAGATGCCCATTTCCGGGTTTTCAAAGCAAATACAGCCCATGGCCTTGTGCTTTTCGTGGGCGGCGTCGAAGTCCTCCGCCATGAAGGCCAGGTGGTATTCCTGCTCGCCCAGGTCGTAGGGCTCCGTGCGGTCGCGCAGCCAGGTCAGCTCGAGCTGGAAGGGGCTTTTCTCGTCGCCGAGAAAGACGATCTTATAGTGCCCGTCGGCGGCGTTTTTCTCCCGCACGGGCTTGAGGCCGAGCGCCTCGTCATAGAATTTCAGGCTGCGCTCGAGGTCAAAGACGTTGAAGTTAAAGTGGTTGAAGGTGAACATGGCCTGCCCTCCCCTTTCGGTTTTTTCCATTATACAAAATCCGCCGCCCGCGGTCAATCCTTCAGCTCGCTTATGATCATGGCCCCGATGACCAGCGCCGCGCCGATCATGGCCGGGACGCTCATCGGCTCCTTCAAAACCAGCAGCGACAAAAGGACCGCCACCACCGGGTCAAGATAGCTCAAAATCGCCGCGGTCTGGGCCGGGACATGGGCGATGCTCCCGAAGTAGAGCACATAGGCGATGCCCGTATGGACAATGCCGACGATGAGCAGCAGGACCGTGACCGACGGGGTAAAGCGCAGGGCGGCCACATTTTCGGTCAGCAGCACGTAGGGCAGCATCACGGCGGCGGAGACGGCAAACTGGATCACGGTGCGGTCCTCGCCGGAGATGTCCTCGAGGGTGCGGTTCATGATAACGATGGCGGCATAGAGCGCCGCGGCGACAAGGCCGAAGGCCAGGCCTTTCGCCCCGTGCAGCCCGGTCGTGAGCACATCCGACACCAGCACCATCCCGAACACCGCGACAGCGGCGCACACTCCCTTGCGGAGGGTGATCCTCTCGCCGAACACCAGCGGGGACAGCAGGATAATGAACACCGGGGCCATGTAATAGCACATGGTGGCCGCGGCGACGGAGGTGTAGTTGTACGCCTCAAAGAGGCAGATCCAGTTGATGCCCAGCATCGCGCCCGGGATCAGCAGCCGCCACAGGTTTTTCTTCACCGCCGTGCGGTCAACGGGATCATGGCGCAAAGCGCGAACGGCCAGCAGGAACACAAGGCCGATCACCGACCGGGCCAGCGCCACCACGCTCGAGGGAAACGGGATGGCGCGCCGGAAAAGGCCGATGGTGCCGAAGATCAGCATGGACAGCACGATCTGTGCGCGCGGGGAGAGTTCTTTCATGGGTGCATCCTCTCTTTATCTCAGGGGATGGGCGCATTATACCAGCTTATACTGACACTGTGCAAGTTTAAATGCTTGCATATAAGGGGAAAGTGGATTAAAATACAGGCATTGTACACTTGCACGGGAGGTCAGACTATGGATAAAACGGAGATGACGGCGCTGCTTCACGAGGTCGCCGCCGGGAACATAAGTCCCGAGGATGCGGCTTTGAAGCTCAAGATGCAGCCCTTTCAGGAAATCGGCGAATATGCCAAGGTGGACTTTCACCGCGGCATCCGCCAGGGCGTGCCGGAGGTGATCTACGGCGCGGGCAAGACGAAGGAGCACATCCTGGGCATTGCACAGGCCATGGTGAAAAACGGGCAGCAGACGGTCCTCATCACGCGCCTCACCCCGGAGGCGGCGGACTTCGTTAGTGCCGAACTGCCGCTCAAATATGACGAGCTCTCCAAGACCGGCGTGATCGGAGAGCTTCCCAAGCCCACGGGCAAGGGCCGCGTGGTGGTTGCCACCGGCGGCACCAGCGACATCCCAGTGGCCGAGGAGGCCGCCGTTACGGCGGAGGTGCTGGGCAACGAGGTCGTGCGTCTGTACGATGTGGGCGTGTCCGGTATCCACAGGCTGTTGAGCCACATGGACATCATCATGTCCGCCCGCGTCATTGTCGCGGTGGCGGGCATGGAAGGGGCGCTGCCCTCGGTCATCGGCGGGCTTGCCGACTGCCCGGTCATCGCGGTTCCCACAAGCGTCGGCTACGGGGCCAGCCTCGGCGGCATCGCGGCGCTGCTCAGTATGCTCAACTCCTGCGCCAGCGGCGTGTCGGTGGTGAACATCGACAACGGCTTCGGCGCGGGCTATATGGCGAGTATGATCAATCATTTGGACTAACCCGAACCCGTCATCCTGAGCGAAGCGAAGGATCTTTTGTGACGCACGCAAGCATTGGAGCAAAACATGGAATTACAGGAATTTTTCAGGCAGCATCCGCGTGTCGCGCTGGCTTTTTCCGGCGGGGTGGATTCATCCTACCTTTTGTATGCGGGGCTTCAATGGGCAACGACGCTGGGAGTGTACTACGTCAAGTCCCCCTTTCAGCCGGAGTTTGAATACCGCGACGCGCTGCGGCTTGCGCGGGAGCTGGGGGCCGAGGTCACGGTGCTGACCGCCGATCCCCTGCGGGATCCCCAGGTCGCCGCCAATCCCGCCAACCGATGCTACTATTGCAAAAAGGTGATTATGTCAACCATCAAAGCTGCCGCCGCACGGGACGGTTTTGACCTCATCATTGACGGGACGAATGCCAGCGACGACATCTCCGACCGCCCCGGTTATAAGGCTTTGGGCGAGGAAGGGGTGCTATCTCCCCTGCGTCTGTGCGGCATCACCAAGGCAAAGCTGCGGGAGCTTTCCAAAGAGGCCGGGCTTTTCACCTGGTCCAAGCCCGCCTATGCCTGCCTCGCCACACGCATTCCGACGGGTGAGGTCATCACGGCGGAAAAGCTGCACGCCGTCGAACAGAGCGAGGACGCGCTTTTCCGCATGGGCTTTACCGATTTTCGCGTGCGCACAAAGGACGGCATAGCAAAGCTCCAGTTTATCGCCGAGCAGCACGGCGAGGCGGCGAAGCGCCTGGATGAGATCAGGACAGCGCTCGCGCCGTACTATTCCGAGGTCAGCCTTGACCCGATCCCGAGGGAGAAGAGCAAATGAAAACACTGTACATTGACTGCGGCATGGGCGTCGCCGGCGATATGCTGACGGGCGCCCTGCTGGATTTACTGGACGAGCATGGACAGACGGAGTTTCTGAACGAGATCAACGAAGCCCTCGCCGGGAAGGCCGTCGTCACTGCCGAGCGGGAGACAAAGTGCGGCGTGAAGGGTCTGCACGTCCATGTCACGATAGACGGCGAGGAAGAAGGCCACGAGCACCATCATCACGACGGCGGGCATCACCACCATCACCACAACGGCATTAAGGAGATCCGGGAACTGATCGACGCCATGCCTCTGTCAGAAACTGTCAGGTATAACGCGCGCAAAATTTTTGACGGTATTGCCGAAGCCGAGGCTGAGGTACACGGTCAGGACATGGAACACATCCATTTCCACGAGGTCGGCACCATCGACGCGGTGGCGGACGTGGTGGGCGTGTGTCTGCTGATGGAGAAGCTTGCCCCGGAGGACGTGATCTGCTCCCCCATCAATGTCGGCGGCGGCACGGTCAAGTGCGCCCACGGCATCCTGCCGGTTCCCGCCCCCGCGACGGAGATCCTTCTGCGGGGTCTCCCATGGTATGAGGGGGAGATCAAAGCCGAGCTCTGCACCCCGACGGGCGCGGCGCTGGTACTTTGGTTTGTCAATGAGTTTGACAGTGTGCCGATGATGACGGTGGAAAGAACCGGCTACGGCATGGGGACGAAGGAGTTTGAACGTCTCAACGCCGTGCGCGTCCTGCTCGGCGAGCGCAGCGACGAGCGCGAGTTTCTGACAGAGCTTTCCTGCAATCTGGACGACATGACCGGCGAGGAGATCGGCTTTGCCATGGAGCGGCTTCTGGAGGCCGGGGCGCTGGATGTCTGGACGACCGCCATCGGCATGAAGAAGAACCGCCCGGGCGTGATGCTTTCGGTACTGTGCCGGGGAGATCAGGAGAACGATCTGACGCGCTGCCTGTTCCGGCACACCACGACCCTGGGTGTGCGCTGCAAGAATGCAGTCCGCCGCACGCTGGAGCGCTCCTTCCGCAAGGCGGAGACCCCCTGGGGCGAGGTGACGGTCAAGCAGGCCGAGGGCTGGGGCGTAAAGCGCGAAAAGCCCGAGTATGAGGATCTGGCGAAAATCGCGCGGGAACAGGGCCTGAGCCTGCGCGAAGTGAAGGAACAGATTAAATAACGGATTTACGCGGCTTCCTGAATCATAACTGTAGGGGCTGACGCCCCGGCAGCCCGGCTGAGAAAGTAAAAATAGCAGTAAAGATGTACGGCGATTTCGTAACCAAAGAAACGATTTCGCCGTACATCTATTCATAATATAGGATTGTTCCGCACGGGATGCCAAGACGTCGTCCCCTGCATGCTTAACGAATGCGATCACTTAAAATATAACAAAAGCAGAGTGCCTGACCACTCTGCTATGTGTTAAGGAAGATTCCTTTTATGAAGTTCTTTCCTGCTTGCGAGTATAGAATACCAGACAGTTGTTTCGTACATAAGCTCGTTTCTGTTACGGCTTTGTAAAATTCTTCTTTTCTTTTTGCACCTGTTGTGCTATACTAAAGTTAGTTAAAACTAACCTTTCGGAAAGGATGACGATCATGAACCGAACCGTACTGAAAATCGACGGCATGGCCTGTACCATGTGCGAAGCCCATATCTGCGAGACGATCCGCAAGGCGATCCCGGGAGCGAAAAAGGTCAGCGCCTCCCACAAGAAGGGCGAGGCAAGCTTTTTGACCGAGGATGCGGTCGACCTGGAAGCGCTCCGGCAGGAGATCGACAAGACCGGCTACCGGTATCTCTCGGGTGAAACATCCCCATACGTCAAGCGCGGGCTGTTTGGGTGAGAAAAAGGCGCGTTGCAAAATGCGCTGTCATTGCGAGACCAGTTCTCAAACTGGTCGTGGCAATCCGTTTTTCCTTTCATAAAAGAGACGGATTCCAAACCAGTGACATCGGTCACTGGTTTGGAATGACATGTTTTCGCATTTTGCAACGCGCCCCAATTTTACGCCGCAAGCTGCCTGTTTGGGAAATCCGCCGCGAGCTGTCTGTCCATGAAATCCGCGACATCACGCACGCGCTCATCCGTGACCGGGTTTTGCAGGCCCGCCCCTTTTGCCGCGCCGATAATGCCGATCTCCTCGCTGTCCACAAGGCGCAGATAATCCTTGAGGCCGCTGCCGTCGCGCAGCTCGTGCTCGTAGATCTCCAGCGCGCAGCAGGCGGACACCGGGTAGCTGATCACATAAAAGGGCTGCTCGAACAGGTGGGGCACATCCACCCACCAGAATTTGAAGCCCGGGTCGTTATCGGAGTTCAAGCCGTACTCCCTGCCGATGTCCTCCATGAGGGCGTTCAGCTTTTCGACCGTCGGCTCCGGCATGGAATAGGCCCTGTCCTCAAATTCGGCGTAGGCCGACTGCCACACGAGGGTGTCGAGCGTATCGTACAGATTCAGCAGACGCAGCTCATTGGTGCCCTGCTCCCCGAGCACACCGCGCAGCTTGTTCAGACTCAGATACTGCATGGCCTGGGAGAAGACCTCGGCAAGGTCGATGCTGCGGTAGACACCGTAGCTCATGTAGGCTTCGGCATAATGGCCGAACTCATGCGTGACGGTGACCACATCGGTCCTGTCGCCGTAGGGATTGGCAAAGAGGAAGGGCGCGTCGTAGTCGTCCAGATAGGTCTGATAGGACATGTCGACCTTGACATCGCTCATGGCAAGGTCACTCAGCTCATGGGCACGCATGAAATCATAGGCCTGCTTGATCTCTCCGCCGAGACCGTTGGCCACAGTCTCCAGCACGCCGTAAAGCTGATCCTCCGACACGTAGCCCTCCGTGAGGTCATATTGACGGTCACTGTCCATACGGCGGGCGTAGACCGGGAGGATGTGGGTCTTCACGCTCTCGAGAAAGGCGCGGCCATCCTCCACGCTGAAATCCCGGTCAAAACCGATGTCGAACATCATCTCGGCGTAGCCTGAGTACCCGAGCTCGGCCGCCTGCGCCTTGCGCACTTCCATCAGGCGCAGGTATAGCTCGCCCAGGATGGGGTTGTACTTTTCATAGTAGGCGTCCAGCAGGGCATTGTATTCCTGCTCATCCCAGATATCATACATGACATCGCTCATCGGGACCTCCGCGCCGTTTACCTGGATGGTGGGCGACGCGACAGCCTCGCGGTAGGCCATCAGCAGCTCGTTTTCCTGCTCGATCAGGGCCACGTATTTTTCCGACAGCATGCTCTCGGCATTCTCGCCGTACTCGGCCATGAAGCCCTCGCCGAAATACTCCCGCTCGAGCCTCTCCCCGTAAGGAGACGCGCCGCAGGCGAGATACACATCCTCCATGATCTGGTTGATCTGGGTCAGCGCGGACATGCACGCGCCGTACTCGGCCGCCCAGTATTCGTTTGTGAGATCCTGGCAGCTGCGGATGTCGGCGATGGTGTACATGGTGTTGGCGCTGTAATAGTCTGTGAACATCTGATCGAGCAGCTCCACCGCCCGCCGGTAGCCGCCGGCATTTGCCAGCACATCGGTGAGCCGGTCGGCAAGGACGCGCATGGCCTCCGGGTCGGGCCGCGTGTATGGCATGTCCGCAAAGCGCAGGGGTACGTCCGTCCCGTCCTCGTTATACCAGCCGTTCGGCAGAGCCGCGCCGCAGAGCATCAGTGCCGCGAGAAGAACCGCAAGCACCGCCGTGAGTTTTTTGAGCATGAAGCTCCCCCCTTTAGATAAGAAAGTGAAAAGTGGAAAGCGGAAAGTGAAGGTATCGCTCCGCGATTTACGCACTGATTATACCATGTCCCACACCCGGCAAAAAGAGATCGGGGCGGGATTTAAGGATTTTTAAGATACTTGCAAGTCGACACGCCATTGGGTATAATGGCCTTATCATGACCCGTTTATGGAGGAATTTTTCATGAGTGATATTTATGTCTGCGGGCACCGCAATCCCGATACGGACTCGATCGTGGCCTCCATGGCCTACGCCAATCTGCGCAACGCCCTGGGTGACCGGGAATACAAGGCCGTGCGCATCGGCGCCATCAATGACGAGACCCAGCGCATGCTCGACCGCTTCGGCTTTGAACCGCCCATGTACATACAGAACATGCGCGCCCAGGTCTCGGACCTGGACTTCGACCGTCCGCCCGAGCTCAACAGCTCCGTGACGCTGGATCTCGCCTGGCGCAGCATGCGCGACGCCAAGCTCTCCGCCATCCCCATCCTCAACGACGACGGCACGCTCTACGGCATGCTCTCCACCGGGGACATCGCCGCATACGAGCTGAGCAACGTCTTTGACTGCCAGGTGGAGGAGCTGCCGCTTTTTAACCTCATCAGTGTCCTGGAGGGGCGGCTTGTCAACGAGTACTCCAACATCACCGAGACCATCTCCGGCAAGGTGACCATCGCCCTGCCCAAGGCCTTCGACGACGCAAGCTTTACCAGCAAGGACAGCATCCTCATCTGCGGCGACCAGCCGGAGATCATCCAGAGAGCGCTGGAGGCCGGGGTCGGCTGCCTGATCCTCTGCCAGACAGAGGTGCCCCAGGAGCTCCAGGAGAGTACTGCCCCCACCTGCATCATCTCCACGCCCTTAAACGCCCGGCAGGTAGCCCGCCTCATCTTCCAGGGCATCCCCGTGTCCCGCTTCTGCCAGACAGAGGGACTGATTTCCTTCCATCTTTCGGACTATGTGGATGACGTGCGCGAGACCCTCATCAACAACCGCTATCACTACTACCCCGTGCTGGACGAGAACGAGCACGTGGTGGGCACGCTCTCGCGTTACCACATGCTGCGCCCAAGGAGCAAGCGCGTGGTGCTGGTGGACCACAACGAGGCGTCCCAGTCCGTGCCGGGGCTTGAGCAGGTGGAGATCATGGGCATCATCGACCACCACCGCCTGGCGGACATCCAGACCAAGATGCCCGTGGCCGTGCGCAACGAGCCGGTCGGCTCCACCAACACGATCCTCACCGCCATGTACCAGGAGTACGGCGTCATGCCCTCCCCCGCCATGGCGGGGCTCATGTGCGCGGCGATCCTGTCGGACACCGTCATGTTCAAGTCCCCCACCTGCACCAAAAAGGACATCGCCATGGCATCGCGCCTGGCCCGCATCGCAAAGGTATCCGTGGAGGAGCTGGGCAAGTCCCTCTTCACCTCCGCCGGCGTGGACGGCAAAAGCGCCGAGGAGCTCTTCCGCACCGACTACAAGCAGTTCCATATTGCCGAAAAGAATCTCGGCGTGAGCCAGATCACCTGCGTGGGCGCGGACGCCTACCTCTCCCGCAAGGATGAGCTTCTCAAGTTCATGGACGAGCTGCGGGTCAAGAACGAGTTTGACATCGTGATCCTCATGCTCACGGACGTGCTTTCCGAAGGCTCACACCTTCTGTATGTGGGCAGCGACGACATCATCCGCCAGGCCTTCAACACCGAGCCGAAAGACAACGATCTCTTTGTGCCGGGCATGATGAGCCGCAAAAAGCAGCTGATCCCGACGCTCACGGCACTGTGGGGGTAAGGCATGCATATCACAAAAATGCACGGAGCCGGGAACGACTTCGTGATCGTGAACAATATAGAGCTCGCTGTGCCGCGTGAGCGCTTCCCGGCGCTCGCCCGCGTCCTCTGCGCCGCCCACACCGGGGTGGGCGCGGACGGGATGATGGTGGTCGTCCCGGCGGAAAAGGGCGGCGACTACGGCATGCTGTTTTACAATTCCGACGGCAGCCTCGGCGAAATGTGCGGCAACGGCGCAAGGTGCATCTGCCGCTACGGGCATGACCGGGGCCTTGCTGGGGACAGGCAGCGCGTGGAGACCACGGCTGGCCTCGTCACCGGGGAGCGCATGGACGCCGCGCGCTACCGGGTGCGGCTCAACGACCCCAGCGTCATCGACCTGCACCGGGCGGCGGAAGCAGACGGCAGGACATATGACTGCGCGTACATTGAGCTGGGCGACCCCGGCATCCCCCACGCTGTGCTTCTGCTCGAGGACTGGGACACGCGGGAGACCGGTAAGCTCCGGGAGCTGGGCCGCGCGCTGCGCTTTGCACCGGTGTTCCTGAAGGGGGCAAACGTGAGCTTTGTAAAGCGTACCGGGCCGGACGCGGTCAGGGCCGTCACCTTTGAGCGCGGGGTGGAGGATTTCACTCTCGCCTGCGGTACGGGCTGCGGCTCGATCACCGCGGCGCTGACGCTGATGGGCCTGGTCTCCGGGCGGGATGTCACGGTCGACATGCCCGGCGGGCTTTTATCCGTGAGCCTTACGCACGATATGGACAGTGTGCGCGATATTTTTCTCACCGGACCGACCTGCCTTGTCTTCGAGGGGGAGGTTTCGGATGAGCTGTTGGAGGCACCATGCAGGACGTTTTAAGCTATCTCGCGGCGGAGTACGACCCCCTCGCCATCATCGTCTACGGCTCCTTTGCCGACGGGACCCAAAATCTGTTCAGCGACTTTGACGCCCTGCTCATCACCGAAAACGGGCCGCGGCGGCATGACGACCGCTTTGTGGACTGTACGCAGCTTGACGTGTTCATCTATCCCTTGTCGGATTTTCAGGGCGACTATGACGCGGAGGCGTTTACGCAGGTCTACGGCGGACAGATCCTGCTTGACCGGAACGGTGTCGCGGCGTCGCTTTTGGAGAAGGTGCGGAAGCATGTGGACGGCAAGGCCCGCAAGACGCGGGAGGAGCTGCGGCTGAATGTGAGCTGGTGCGAAAAGATGCTGCGCCGGGCAGAGCTCACCGACGCGGAGGGCAGCTACCGCCGCCACCTGCTTCTGGTGGAGAGTCTGGAGATCTACACAGAGCTTCGCGCCTGGCCCTATCTCGGGCCGAAAAAAGCGCTGCGGCAGCTGGAAAAGAAGGACAAGGCCGCCTATGCGGTCTATGAAAAGGCCCTGTGCAAGGGCGATTACGAATCGCTTGCCGACTGGGTGGCGCAGATCAGGGCACGGTTTAACGGCTCGGGAAAGAAAACGAAAAAGACGTAAACCAAGGGCGCGGTCGAGTTACCGCGCCCTCTCAATGAGTCGACAAACCCTAAAGTCTGTCATTCCGAGGCCAGTTCACAAACTGGCCGTGGGAATCCGTTCTCCGGTATAATGTCAGATATCATGTGGCTTTCGGGAAATACGGATTGCCACACCAGTGCTGCGGCACTGGTTCGCAATGACTGGAACCGGCTTTGTCGACAATCCAATAGGGCGCGCTGCAAATAGTGAATACTTCAGCGCACCCTGCTGTTATTATATGATCTCACTCACCGGTTCGGCGTTGAACATCTTCCCCGTGACAGAGCGGATGACCATGTTTGCCGCGACAAGATTCTGCCGATCCTGCTGCGAAACCTCAATGTGGTAGACCTTGCGCAGGCGGCTTTCCCGCCGCCCGATGAGCCTGGGATCCCAGCGGGACCAGCCGAAGACCGGGTACTCCGCCGTGGTCCAGACCCGGTAGCGCACCCCCTCTGCCTTGAGCGCTTCCTCCACACGCCGAAACGCCGCCTCGTCGTTGGAGATGTAGACGGTCAGCTCCGCCCCTTCGCCTTTGAATCCCATGGCTTACCTGCGGTGGAAAACCACAGCCTCCCAGGGGCGGATGGTCCCGGCGGGAGCCTTGTCGGGGTAATTGGCGATCAGGACGGGGGCGTCGGCGTACGCTTCGGGGATATCATACGCCTGCGCATTCTCTGAGAAGTTGCAGACGACCAGCAGGCTCTCGCCCCCGAGGGTGCGGGTGTAGACAAAGAGGGCGGGGTGCTCCGGCTCCAGAAGGGCGTAGTGGCCGTAGACGATCACGTCAAGCTCTTTGCGCAATGCAATCAGCTTCTGATAATAGTGAAACACCGAATCCGGGCGCTTTAGCTGCTCGGCGGCGTTGATGGTCACATGGTTCGGGTTTACCGGCAGCCAAGGCTTGCCAGTGGTAAAGCCCGCCTCGGGCCCCGCGTCCCACTGCATGGGGGTACGGGCGTTGTCACGGCTGCGCTGGCGCAGCATGGCAATGCCCTCCTCCTCGGTCATAAGGCCCTGTTCGCGGTAAGCGCGGTAATTGCCGAGCGATTCAATGTCGTTGATCTGGTCGATGCTCTCCCAGGGATAGTTGGTCATGCCCAGCTCCTCGCCCTGGTAGACGTAGGGGGTGCCCTGCATCATGTGCAGGCAGGTCGCGAGCATCTTGGCGGAGGTCTCGCGGTACTTCTCATCCTCGCTCCCGTAGCGGGAGACGATGCGCGGCTGGTCGTGGTTGTCCCAGTATAGGCTGTTCCAGGCGATGCCGTCTAGCGCCGTCTGCCAGCGGCTCAAGATTTCCTTGAGTCTGGGCAGGTCCTTGTGCTGCGGGGCATAGCGGCCCAGGACCGGGTCAAAGTCCGCGTCCATATGCTCGAACTGAAAGCCCATGGAAAGCTCGCTGCCGTCGAGATTTGCGTAGGATTTTGCCTCGTCGATCGTGACGGCCGCGCACTCGCCCACGGTCAGCAGGTCATATTTGGAAAGAACGCGGCGGTTCATCTCCCGGAGATATTCATGCACGTGCGGGCCGTTGGCCGAGATTGTGGCCGGGGCGTAGCCGCCGGCACCCGGTGCGCCGTCGGGCAGGCCCGCGGGCTTGGAAATGAGGCTGATGACATCCATGCGAAAGCCGTCGATGCCCTTTTGCAGCCACCAGTCCATCATCTTGAAAATCTCATCCCGCACGGTGGGATTGTCCCAGTTGAGGTCCGGCTGCTTTTTTGAGAAGAGGTGCAGGTAGTACATGCCGGTCTGCTCATCGTACTGCCAGGCGCTGCCGCCGAAGCAGGAGCCCCAGTTGTTGGGCTCTTTGCCGTCCTTCCCCTCGCGCCAGAAGTAGTAGTCGCGGCAGGGGTTATTCTTTGAGGATCGGGACTCGACAAACCATCTGTGCTCGTCCGAACTGTGGTTGACCACCAGGTCCATCACGATCCTGAGGCCCAGAGAGTGGGCCTTTTCCAGCATTTCGTCAAAGTCCGCCATGGTGCCGAACTCGGTCATGATGTCCTGATAGTCGCTGATATCGTAGCCGTTGTCGTCGTTGGGGGATTTGTAGACCGGGGAAAGCCAGATCGCGTCCGCCCCCAGCTCGCGGATGTATTCAAGGCGGCTCGTGATGCCCCTGAGATCGCCGATACCGTCGCCGTTGGAGTCCTGAAAGCTGCGCGGATAAATCTGATAGACCACGCTGCGCTGCCACCATTTTTCCGTCATGTGTGTTCCCTCCTGTTGTGTTGTTCATTTTTTCAAATTATATCAGATGCGTTCCCGATGTACAACAAGAAAAGCAAATCAAGCGCTTGTCCCGTTGGGCGGAACATGCTATAATAGAGAATTGAACGAAACCATATTAAGGAGTACCAATGGAAAGCATCAGTCAAATCCTGGCCCGGGAGCTGGACAGGCCCCTGGAGCATATTGAAAACGTCATCAAGCTTTTGGACGAGGGGAACACCATCCCCTTCATCGCCCGCTACCGCAAGGAGCTGCACGGCACGATGGACGACACCGCCCTGCGCACGCTCGAGGAACGGCTTACTTATCTGCGCGGCCTCTTTGAGCGCAAGGAGACCGTCAAAAACTCCATCGCCGAGCAGGGCAAGCTCACCGACGAGCTTGCCGCCGCCATCGACGCGGCCGAGACCCTGGCCGTGCTGGAGGACCTCTACCGCCCCTATAAGCCCAAGCGCCGCACCCGCGCCACCATGGCAAAGGAAAAGGGACTGGAGCCGCTGGCCGACGAGCTTTTCGCCCAGAAGCCGGACAGTCCCGCGCCGGAGGTCCTGGCCGAGCAGCATATTGATCCCGAAAAGGGCGTCGAAACCGTGGAAGATGCGCTCCAGGGAGCCTCCGACATCATTGCCGAGAACATCTCGGACGACGCGAGCATCCGCGCCATGCTGCGCGATCTGATCGCACGGCGCGGGACTTTGCACAGCGAGGCCGCCACGGAGGAGGATTCTGTTTACCGCCTGTACTATGACTTCAACACCGCCGTCTCCCGCCTCCAGGGCCACCAGATTCTCGCCGTCAACCGTGGGGAGAAGGAGGGCTTTTTGAAGGTGTCGGTGGAGCTGGACCGCGACCTTGCCCTCCAGCATGTGCGCCGCGCGGTGATCCGCCCCGGCGCGCCCGCCATGGCCTTTGTGCGTGCGGCGGCGGACGATGCCTATGACCGGCTCATTTTTCCCTCCATGGAGCGCGAGACCCGCAACAGCCTCACCGATACGGCAAACGAGGGCGCGATCAGGATGTTCGGTCTCAACCTCAAGCCGCTTCTCATGCAGCCGCCCGTCAAGGGAAAGGTGACCATGGGCCTCGACCCCGGATACCGCAACGGCTGCAAGGTCGCCGTGGTGGATGGGACCGGCAAGGTGCTCGACACGGCGGTGGTTTACCCCACCTTCTCGGAAGCCCGCAAAAACGACGCCATCCGCACCCTGTCGGCGCTCATTAAAAAGGATCACGTGGAGCACATCGCCATCGGCAACGGCACCGCCTCGCGTGAGACCGAGCAGATGGCGGTCGAAATGATCGAGCAGCTCGGCGGAACCGTGAGCTACGCCATCGTAAACGAAGCCGGCGCTTCGGTCTATTCCGCGTCCAAGCTCGCGGCTGAGGAGTTTCCCGATTACGATGTGAACCTGCGCTCAGCGGTGTCGATCGCAAGACGCCTGCAGGATCCGCTGGCGGAGCTTGTGAAGATCGACCCCATGGCTATCGGCGTGGGCCAGTACCAGCATGACATGCCCCAAGCCCAGCTTGCCGAGACCCTGGACGGCGTGGTGGAGGACTGCGTCAACGCCGTCGGCGTGGACGTGAACACCGCCTCCCCCTCCCTGCTGCAGCGGGTGTCGGGCCTCAACAAGACCACGGCGAAAAATATCGTCGCCTACCGTGAAGAAAACGGCATCTTTACCTCCCGCAAGACCATCAACAAGGTCCCCAAGCTCGGGCCCAAGGCCTTCCAGCAGTGCGCGGGCTTCCTGCGCGTGCCGGAGAGCAGCCAGGTCCTCGACAACACCGCCGTCCACCCCGAGAGCTATGCCGCCGCCGAGCAGTTATTAAAGCTCTGCGGCTATACGCTCGAGGACGTAAAGGCCGGGAAGATCGGGGAGCTCAAGGAGCGCGCGGCGGCCTACGGCGCGGAGAAGGCTGCGGAGGAATGCGGCGTCGGTGTGCCCACCTTAAACGATATTGTAAACGAACTATTGAAACCCGGCCGCGATCCGCGCGACGAGCTGCCGCCTGTGCTGCTCAGAAAAGACGTGCTGGAGATCAAGGACTTAAAGCCCGGCATGGTACTCACCGGCACGGTGAGAAACGTGATCGACTTCGGTGCCTTCGTGGACATCGGCGTACACCAGGACGGCCTTGTGCACGTCTCCCAGGTCAGCAACAAGTTTATCCGCCACCCCAGCGAGGTCCTGTCCGTCGGCGACATCGTCAAGGTCGTGGTCCTCGATGTAGACGAGAAAAAGCACCGCATTTCCCTTTCCATCAAACAAGTGAAGGAGAATGAATAAGATATGATCGACCTGAGCATTGAAAAGCTGGTAAACTATGCGCTGCAAAAGGGCCTTATTGAGGAATGCGACCGCGTATGGGCGGAAAACGCGCTTCTCAGCGCCCTGCACCTCGACAGCTTCACCCGCCCCGAAGAGACGGAGAACGCGGAGCTGGAGCCCATCCTCGCCGAGCTCATCGCCTACGGTGTGGAAAACGGTCTGCTCGACGACAGCATCACCGAAAAGGATCTCTTTGACTCCCGCCTGATGGGCCTGCTGACCCCGCGGCCCTCGGACGTGATCGGCAAGTTCAGGGCCCTCTATGCCGAGGACCCCAAAAAGGCCACCGATTACTACTACGATCTCAGCCGCGCCACCGACTATATCCGCACCTACCGCGTGGTAAAGGACCTCAAGTGGAAAAGTGCCACCGAGTACGGCGAGCTTGACATCACGGTCAACCTCTCCAAGCCCGAGAAGGACCCCAAGGCCATCGCCGCCGCCGGCAAGGCCAAGGCCTCGGGCTACCCCAAGTGCCTCCTATGCCGTGAAGCCGAGGGCTACGCGGGGAGGCTCGACTACCCGGGCAGAGCCAATCACCGCCTCATCCCGCTCGAGCTCAACGGCGAAAACTTCTTCCTGCAGTACTCCCCCTATGTCTACTACAACGAGCACTGCATCGTCTTAAATTCCCAGCATGTGCCGATGAAGATCAACAAGGCCGCGTTTTTGAAGCTCCTTGACTTTGTGGATCTCTTCCCTCACTACTTCCTCGGCAGCAACGCGGACCTGCCCATCGTGGGCGGCTCCATCCTGAGCCACGACCACTTCCAGGGCGGGCACTACACCTTTGCCATGGCGAAGGCCGAGATCGAAACGCCGCTCTCCTTCCCCGGCTTTGAGGACGTGAAGGCCGGCATCGTCAAATGGCCCATGTCTGTCATCCGCCTCAGATGCGCCGACAAGCTGCGGGTGGCCGAGCTCGCGGACAAGATCCTCACCGCCTGGCGCGGCTATAGTGATCCAAGCGTCACGATCTTTGCCGAGACTGACGGCGGGCCCCACAACACCATCACGCCTATCGCCCGCCGCCGTGACGGGGACTTTGAGATGGACCTGGTGCTGCGCAACAACCTCACCACCGAGGAGTACCCCCTCGGTCTCTACCACCCGCACCAGGAGCTGCACCACATCAAGAAGGAGAACATCGGCCTCATCGAGGTCATGGGCCTTGCGGTGCTGCCCGCGCGGCTCAAGGCAGAACTGAAAGAGCTGGAGGAGCTGATCGTCTCCGGCAGCGACATCAGTGCAAGCGAGACCTGCGCCAAGCACGCCCCCTGGGTGGAGGAGCTCAAAACCCGCTACACCTTCACTCCGGAGAACACCGAGGGCATCCTGCGCCAGGAGGTCGGCGTGGTGTTCATGAAGGTGCTGGAGCACGCGGGCGTCTTCAAGCGCGACGATGCGGGCCGCGCCGCCTTCCTGCGCTTTGCCGGGAGCGTCAAGTGAACCCCAGCCGCACGCGCGGCGCGAGTCTTCGCGCCGCGCTTCTCCTCAACGCCGTCTTTCTCATCCTCACGGTGGTGATCGTGCGCGTCGGCTTTGAGAGCAACGACGACCCCACCCTTTCCGCGTTTGTGGACGGGCAGATGGCAAACAGCACCGCCTATATTCCCTATATCAACATCGTACTGGGCGCGGCGCTCAAGGGCATCTACGACATCCTCGGACGGGAGATTGCCTGGCACACCTTCTGCCAGTACGCGCTTTTGTACGCGGGGCTGACGGCGCTGTCCTTCACGCTCTGCGAGCGGCTGGGCGCGCTTCACGGCGCGGCGGTCTCGACGGTTCTGCTGCTGTTTTTCGGGGTGGATGTCTACTGCATCATCAGCTACACCAAGACCGCGGCGGTGTGTACCGTCGGCGGGATGGCCCTGCTGCTCTACGCCTTTGAGCGGGAGGGGCGGCGTCCTGCTGCCCTGTGCCTGGGAACAGCGCTTGCCGTGATGGGTTTTCTGCTGCGGGACATGGAGTTTCTGCCCTGCTTCGGACTGATGGCGGTACTGTGCCTGCGCCCGCTCTGGAATCTGCTTGCGGCTAAGGACAGTGCCGGAGAAAAGCTGAGAAGCTTCGGGCGGCTCGCGCTGCCCTATGTGCTGGTCCTTGTGCTCTGCGCGTGCTTTTACGCCGTGAACGAATGGGCCTGGTCGAAGGAGCCATGGACAACGTACCACGAGTTTGACAAGGTTCGCGTGGCCTATTCCGACTATGGCAGGCCTGCCTATGAGACCATGCCCGAGGCCTACGACGCGCTGGGGCTTTCCAGGGCCGACGTGCAGCTTGCCTATGACAGCGACTACTTTGACCCGGAGGTTTTCTCCGCCGGGACCATGCTCGCCATCACGGAGGCCCGGGACACGCTGTTCCCGCGTCCGTCGATGGGCGAGTGCGTGGGGGAATTTCTCGACAAGGCCGTCCCCGGCTTCTTTTTGAATCTGCATATCTACGGCCTGCTGCTGATCCTGGTTTTGTGGCTTGCCGCCGGGGAGCATTCCCTGCGCGACTGGGCGTGCCTTGCCTGCGAGGGCGCCGTGTTCTGCGCCGCCTATCTCTACCTCATCTGGCGCGGGCGTTATCTGGTGGACCGGGTGGATCTCGGTCTTCTGCTGTGCGTGGCAGCGGTGATGGCTCTGACGCTGGACGCGGAGAAGCTCAAACGGGAAAAGCTCCTGACCGTGCTGGTGCTGATCCTCGCCGTGGGCACCAGCCATTACCTCATGCGCGACTGGTATCGCACCGCCCCTGCGGAGGACAAGAGCGAAATCCGCGCCGCCTATGAGCGCCTTCTGGCCGATGAGGACCATGTGTACCTCGCAAAGCTTGACGCGGTGACGGACGGGCTCTGGTCACCCTTCGAGCCCTACGGCAAGGGCTACTGGGACAAGATCGTGCTGCTGGGCGGCTTTGACTGCCTGCACCCCACGATCATGGAAAACCTGGCGGGATACGGGGTGGAAAACCCCTACCGGGACTGTGTGGGCAATTCCGGGGTCTATCTCATCGAGGACAACGTTGACCTCACCCTGCAGTATATCCACGAGCATTATGACCCCGAGGCCGCGGCAGAGTTGGTCGAACCGCTGAGCACGGAGACGGGGCTCGATATCTACCGCATTCTGAAATGAGGGACGCGCCATGAGCTTGAAGGAACAATGGAATCAGAAAGCATGGCCCCGCGTCCTGCTGGCCCTTGGGCTCAACGCGGTGTTTCTCCTTGTCATGCTGTGTTTTTTTGCCCCCATGTGGGAGACGAACGACGATCTCTTTATCTCCAAATTCTTCGACGGGCAGATGGCGCACAAGACCATGTACGCTCCCTTTATCAACATCTGCCTCGGTTGGCTGATGAAAACCGTGTACAGTCTTTTCGGCGACGGCTTCAACTGGTATTCCGCCGCCCAGTATCTGCTTTTGTACCTCGGCTTTTCCGCCGTCACCTGGGTGCTGCTGCGGCGATACCGCCTCGGCCCGGCGCTGGTGATGACGGCGGTGCTGCTCGGCGCGTTCGGGACGGACTGTTATCTCAGCATGAATTTCTCCAAGCCCGCCGCCGTCGGCACCGTCGGCGGGATGGCGCTGATGCTCCATGCCGTGCGGAGCGACGGCGGACGGACACGGAAGATGCCGCTGAGCCTCGGCTTTGTGCTGGCGCTTTGCGGCTATGTGTGGCGCTTTGAGGAGTTCGGCGTATGTGCGGTGCTGATGGCCTGCGGTGTTCTCGCGCTGCTCATTGAGCGCGGCGTGGAAAATCGCAGCTTTCCTTTCCGTGAAAGAATGAAACAGTACCTTCGCCTGATCGCGCCCTTTGCGCTGCTGGCCGTGTGTGCGGCGGGGCTGTTTATTCTGGACTATGCCGTGTGGCAGCGGCCCGAGGCGGGCGGCTTCTGGACTTTCAACAACACGCGCTCAAGCTTTATCGACTTCCAGACCCCGGAATATTCGGAAATGCCGGAGGTCTACGACTCCGTCGGCATGGACGAAAACTTCGTCTACATGATGAAGAAGTGGAGCTTTTACGACACCGAGCGCTTTAATCAGAAGAATCTCGAAACCCTGATCGCCGCGCGCGATGAGCTGATCCCCCGCCGCACCCCGGGCGAGTGCCTGGGCGTCTTCCTCAACAAGTGCCTGATGGGCTTTACGCTGGACCGCCCCTTCGCGGGCTTTGCGCTGATGCTTGTAATCTGGCTTGCCTGCGGGAAGCGCCGGGCCGGGACCTGGATCAGCCTTGGGGCGATGGCCGGGCTCTTCGGTGTCATTTACCTCGCCATGATCTACGCCGACCGCTTTCTTGCCAACCGGGTGGACATCGGCCTTTTCCTCGCCATGGCAGTGGTGCTGAGCTTTGCGCTGGACACGGAAAAGCTCAAGGCCGAAAAGCTGCTGCTCACGGCAGTGCTGCTGCTGAGTCTGTTTATCACCTGGCGCATGAACCGGGCTTACTGCTGGCTCGACAGGCACAACACCATCGAGGACAAGAGCAGCGACAAGGCCGCCATCGCGCGCATTCTGGAGGACGATGAGCACCTGTACCTCACCAAGATCTGGGCCATCGACCACCAGCTGTATACCCCGCTGGAGACCCCGCCCGCGCTCTTTGCCGACAAGCTCCTGCTCATCGGCGGCTGGAGCATGGGCCACCCGGAGATCGAGGCGGTCCTGGACAGATGGAATATTGAAAACCCCTACCGTGATCTGGTCAACCGCGAGGACGTGCGCCTCATTGACCATGAAATCGACCGTACCCTCGCCTACCTGCGCGCGGCGTATTACCCGGACGCGAAGGCCGAGCTCATAGAACCCCTGAGCGCGGAGACGGGTCTTATGATCTATCGCGTCACGGTATAGCTGTGTTTTGATAATCTTTTTGGAATTATTCTTTCCGCAAGCGGCAGCATCGCCGTCGTCAGGCAGGAAGGAGAACAGGAAGGGATTCTAATGAAATATATATCGTTTATCCTTACCCTGATCCTGCTGAGCGGTCTGCTGCTCTCCCTGCCGGGGACGGCATGCGCGGATTCCGTGCTGGAGCTGCCCGCTGCGGTGAAGCTTATTGAGGACAGCGCGTTTTATGGGAACCGCGCTCTCGGCACGGTGGTCCTGCCCAACGGCATCACCGAGATCCGCAGCAGAGCCTTCGCTGACAGCAGCGTCAGGGATATAAACCTGCCCGCCTCGCTGGGCTTTATTGCGGATGACGCATTTGACGCGTGCTCTTCGGTCTCCTTCACCGCTGCCGCCGACAGCTACGGCTTCAATTGGGCAAAGGCACACGGCTTTCCGGTCACCGATCCCGACGCGGTCACATACCGTGCGCTGCTGATCGGAAACAACGCCTATAAGGACAAACCCCTCCATGGGTGCATCAACGACATGAACGCCATGGGCAGTCTGCTGCGCAGCTTTTCCAACGGTTTTAGCTGTACCGCAAGGCCGGATCAGACCAAAAGCGGCATGCTCAGCGCCATCAGTTCCGTGTTTGCCGACGCCGCCGGGAAGGACGTGTCGCTTTTCTACTATGCCGGGCACGGCGTGTACAGCGACGGTACGGCTTATCTCGGTGCGCTGCGCGGTGTCGACGATATGTTCCTCACCTCAAACGAGCTCGCTGCCGCGCTTTCCAAGGTCCCGGGCCGTGTGATCGTCATCCTCGACAGCTGCTACAGCGGATCCGCGATCGACCGGGGCACCGGATACGATCTTTCGGACCAGGAGACCTTCAATCAGGGCACCGAAGATGATCTTGAAGCAATGGAAGCCTTCAACCAGAGTATGATCGACGCCTTCGCCGGCTGTGATACCACGCTTGTGCTTTCCGACGACGAGGTGTTCGATGCCGGCGAGCTTGCGAAAAGCAAGTTTGTGGTCATCACTGCCTGCAGCAAAACGCAGTTTGCCGCTGAGATCAACGGGCAGGGCCTTTTCACCACCACCCTTGTGACCGCCGGCGGCTGCAGGTACGGCAGCAGCGCCTATACCGGCTCCATGCCGGCGGACACGAACAAGGACAGTCAGCTCAGCGTGGAAGAGCTTGTCGACTACACCGGGCGCGAGGTAAGCAGAAAAAAAGCCTCGCAGTCCGTTCAGTACTACGCCGCCAACACGTCAGAGGTCTTGTTCTGGCGCTGAGAGGTGCAGGCAACCAGAGGCTTTGAAGAAATGGTTTTTTCTTCAAAGCCTCTTTTATCACCCATTGACAGCCGCCGCCGGAAAACGGTATACTGGGAAAAACACTCGTCATCCTGAGCAAAGCGAAGGATCTGTCCCCGCAAAAGAAGTTCCTTCGCTGCGCTCGGGATGACGGCAAACTGCAAAGGAGACCACTATGCTTTCAGTCAACGATCTCTCCATCCAGTTCGGGCCGACCGTGCTTTTCTCCCGCGTGGACCTGCAGTTCACACCCGGCAACTGCTACGGCATCATCGGCGCAAACGGCGCGGGCAAATCCACCTTTATCAAGATCCTCTCCGGCGAGCTGGAGCCCACCAGCGGCAGCGTCGTGCTCGACCCCAAGCGGCGCATGTCGGTGCTCAAGCAGAACCAGAGCCTGTACGACGATTACACGGTGCTCGACACCGTTATCATGGGAAACATGCGTCTCTACGAGTGCGGCAAAGAAAAGGACGCGCTCTATGAGAAGCCCGACTTCAATGACGAGGACGGCATCCGCGCCTCCGAGCTCGAGGAGGAGTTTGCCGAGCTCGGCGGCTGGGAGGCCGAGAGCGACGCATCGCGCATCCTCCAGGGCCTCGGGGTGGACGTGGCGCTGCACCAGGAGCTCATGCGGGACACCGACCCGCGCATCAAGGTGAAGGTGCTGCTGGCCCAGGCCCTCTTCGGTCACCCGGACGTGATCCTGCTCGACGAGCCGACCAACAACCTTGACCTTGCAAGCGTGGTGTGGCTCGAGGATTTTCTGATGGATTATGAGGGCACGGTGCTGGTCGTGAGCCATGACCGCTATTTCCTCAACAACGTCTGCACCCACATCGTGGACATCGACTACGGCAAGATCAAGATGTACGTCGGCAACTACGATTTCTGGTACGAGTCCAGCCAGCTCATTCAGAAGCTCATCAAGGACCAGAACAAGAAGGCCGAGCAGAAGATCCAGGAGCTGCAGACCTTCATTGCCCGTTTCTCCGCCAACAAGTCCAAGTCCCGGCAGGCCACCTCCCGCCGCAAGCTCCTGGACAAGATCACCGTGGAGGAGCTGCCCGCCTCCAACCGCCGCTACCCCTGGGTGGGCTTCAAGGCCAACCGCGAGCCGGGCAAGGACCGCCTCTTCGTCACCGAGGTCTCCAAGACCGTGGACGGGGTAAAGCTTCTCAACAACGTGAGCTTCATCGTCGGCAAGGACGACAGGATCGCCCTTGTGGGCAAAAATGAGCTTGCCGTGACCATGCTGTATAAGATCCTCATGGGCGAGGAGGAGCCGGACACCGGCAGCGTCAAATGGGGCGCCAGCATCGAGCCGAGCTACTTTCCCAAAAACCACAACAGCTATTTCGACAACTGCGACTATGACCTCATCGACTGGATGCGCCAGTTTTCCGAGGACAAGCGGGAAAGCTATCTGCGCACTTTTCTGGGCCGCATGCTCTTCTCCGGAGACGATGTTTATAAAAACGTGCGCGTCCTCTCCGGCGGCGAGAAGGTGCGCTGCATGCTCAGCCGCATGATGCTCTCGGGCGCAAACTTCCTGCTGCTCGACCAGCCGACCAACCACCTCGACCTGGAGAGCATCGCCGCGCTCAACAACGGCCTTGAGGCCTTCAAGTACAACATCATTTTCTCCTGCCATGACCACCAGCTGACCCAGACGGTGGCAAACCGTATCATCGAGATCACCGACGACGGCATCATCGACCGAAGGTGCACCTATGACGAATACATGCACATCAGCGATCTGGAGCAGAATGTGCGGAGCTGATTGAAAAACAACAACGCCGCCCTGATGGGCGGCGCTGCCGTTTGTATGGATTTTGGAGAGATTACTCAACGATCTTGAAGGTATCCACGGCGAGCTTGATGATCTCGGTGACGGTGGGGTTGTCGGGCTCAAGCGCGGTGGAGTTGAAGACGACGACGCGGCCGTCCTCGAGGTTTTCGGCGTAGTAGGCGCAGATCACCATGCCGCCGAGCTGCTCATCATTGTAGGTGTAGTAGATGTTGTACAGGTCGCGGCCTTCGATGAAGGTGGTGGGTTCTCCCGGAGGAGTCAGCATCGCGTCGCCCAGCTCCTCAACGGCGCTGGTGCCCAGCTCCCGCAGGTAGGTGACGGCGTCGAGGACGTTGTCAACACCCATGATCTGCTTTTCCATGAGGCTCACGGTGCAGTAGGGCACGCCCTCGTCGGTGCCGGCGTTGATGATGATGCCGCCCATGGGCAGCTCGTTTGCGACATACTTGCTGTCGTAATCGATGCTGAAGCCCTTGGCCTTGCTGACGATGGTGTGGATGCCGGAATCCGGCTCGATCCCTGCGGGGGTGGGCTCGGGAGTAGGCTCGGCCGTGGGCTCCGGGGTAGGCGCGGGCGTAGGCTCGGCCGTGGGCGCGGGCGTCTCGGTCGGTGCCGGTGCGCTCTGCTTGGCGCTGCACGCGGACAGGGCAAACAGCATGACTATAACAAGGGCCAGCGCAATGATCTTGTTTTTCATATCTTGCTTCCTCTTTCATTCAGAATTATATACGCGCATTCTGTACGCATCTTGTATACGCAGATTATTGTAAACCATGTTATGGAATTTGTCAAAAGAAATTCGTAAAATCCTGTCAAAAAATAAAAATATCTTTTTCACAAAGATACTGTCCCGGCTGGAACTTTCTCCCGGCTGCGGCGTCTTACTATTAAATCCGATCAAGAGAGGAGATCTGCCCCATGATCATAACGGAAGACAAGAGAAGGCTCTGCGCTCTGCTGACGGCGGCGCTGCTGCTGTTTTCGCTGTTCTTTGCCCACGCGGGGACTGCCTCGGCAGAGAGTGAGGACAGCGTAGAGCTCACCGAGGTGGAAGCCGCCACGGTGGACGAATTTCTGAAGGCCATCGCGCCGAATACCGTGATCACCCTTACCGGGCGCAGCTACGATCTTACCCGCGCCCTCGGCTACGGCGTGTTCGGCAGCAAATACTACTGCTGGAACGAGATCTATGACGACGGCTGGGAGCTGGAGATCGACAAGGTAGAAAACCTCACCATACGCGCCGCCCGCCCCGGGACAGAAATCGTCACCGTACCTCGCTACGCTTGCGTGCTGAAATTCGTAGAATGCGAGAACGTGGCGCTGGAGGGCTTCACCGCGGGCCACACCGACGGCCCCGGCTACTGCACGGGCGCGGTCATCAACATGACCGACTGTAACTGGATGACCGTGACAAACTGCGATCTCTACGGCTGCGGCACTTACGGGCTGGAGCTTATCCGTACCCGCGAGGTGCGTGCGGAGGGAACCACCATCCGCGATTGCAGTTACGGCGCGCTGTATGCCGCGAACAGCTGCGGGATTTACCTTGACGGCTGTTCGATTCACGGGATCGAGGGCTACGGCGTGTTCTCCCTGAACGCAAGCTGGAGCACCGCCATCCTCAACACCACCATACGCGACTGCAAGGGCACCTGTCTGCTGGATCTCAGCGCCGCCAAAATGTTTCAGCTGGCCGGCTGCGACGTAAGCCGCAACACCTTTGACGGCATGTTTTTCAGCACCGTCTTCCAGCCCGTGGTGGATAACTGCTCCTTCAAGGACAACAACTGCGCAAACGGCTGGTATATGGAGACCTGGCAGAAAAGTGAACGTGCGGTGAATTCGGACGGCGAGACCTACACCGACGCAGAGCTCGAGGCGCTCACCCGCAACAGAGACTCCGAATGGACAGCGCCCGTGGTGGAGGAAGTCACCGTCACCGCCCCCGCGGTGTCGGAGGATGGGATGATCCATGTGCACAATGTGGACGAGCTCTTGGCCTCCATCGCGCCGGACACTGCCATCTTCCTGGAGGACGGGGTCTACGATCTGAGCAAGTCCCAGGGCTACGGCTATGCAAGCGGCGAGTACTGGTACTGGATGAGCTGCTACGACGGGCCGGGTCTCGTGATCCACGGCGCGGACAATCTCAGCATCACGGCCAATGGTCCCCACCGGGCGCGCATCGTGGCCGAGCCGCGCTACTGCGAGGTCATGAGCTTTGAAAGCTGCAGGAACCTGAGCCTTTCAAATTTCACCGCCGGGCACACCCAGGACGTGGAGGACTACGGCTGCGCGGGCGGCGTGCTGAGTCTCATGGACTGCAGCGATTTCAAGGTGACAGATTGCTCCCTCTATGGCTGCGGCATTCTGGGCATCACCTGCTATAACTGCCGCGGCGGCGAGGTCAGCTGTACCGAGATCCACGACTGCTCCAACGGGGCCTGCTATTTCCACAACAGCCGCGACATCGCCCTCACCTCCTGCAATATCCACGACATCCCGAATTACGCCTATCAGGTATATGACTGCCGGAACATCACCGCCGACGGGCAGATCATCCCCGAGGGCAGCAGCTGGTAAAAGCGGCAAAATAATACCTCCCTTTGGAAAAAGGGAGGTGGCCGCAGGCCGGAGGGATCGATCACCAATGATTCAGGCAGGTCGATCCCTCAGCCGCGTTGCGGCAGCTCCCTTTCGCAAAGGGAGCTATATTTTTAAAACGTCAGCTCTGTCACACCGAAATACTTTTCGGCAAAATCCACCTGCTGCACGCGAAACTCCCTGCCGCGCAGGTATTCGAGCGCGCCTGCGTCGGTGGGGAAATCGAAGCGCAGGCGGTAGGAATAGAGTGCCTGTCCCTTTTCCTCAAAGCCCTTATTGAAACGCTCGCTGCCGTACTTGCCGTCACCGAGAAGCGGCCAGCCCGCGTGGGCCATCTGGGCGCGGATCTGATGGGTGCGCCCGGTGAGAAGCCTGCACTCCACCAGCGACAGCGGGCCCTTGGTCATGAGCAGGCGGTACTCGGTCACGGCGGTCTTGGCCCCCGGCTCGGGGCGGTCCTTGATGAAGACCTGGTTTTTCTTCGCGTCCTTGAACAAGTAATTTTCCAGTCTTCCAGAGGCGGGCTTCGGCTTGCCCTGCACCGCACAGAGGTAGTATTTTTCGATCTCCCGGTCGCGGATCTTGTCGTTTAAGATACGCAGGGCCTCCGCGTTTTTTGCCGCGATGACGATGCCGCCGGTGTTGCGGTCGATGCGGTTGCAGAGAGCCGGGGCAAAGGAATTTTCCTCCTTGGGCCGCCACTCCCCCTTCTGAGCCATATAGGCCTGGACATTGGCGATGAGTGTGTTATAATCCCAGACGCCCGCGCTGTGGCAGAGGACGCCGGGCTTTTTGTCCAGCAGGAGGATGTTTTCATCCTCGTACACGATGGACAGGCGCGGGGTGCCGACCTTGAGGTAAGAGTTTTCCTCCCGGGGCTTTTCAAAAAACTCGTCATTGATGTAAAGCTGCACCGTGTCGCCCTCGCTTAAGCGCGTGTCGCGCTTGGCGCCCTTGCCGTTGAGTTTTACGCGCTTGAGGCGGATGTACTTTTGCAGCAGCGACTCCGGCAGCAGCGGCACGGCCTTGCCCACAAAACGGTCCAGGCGCTGGCCCGCGTCGTTGCTTTTGATGGCAAACTCCTTCATTTGAACAAAAATTCCCCTTCAAAACCTCAATTTTTTTGCATTATACTATAAGAAAATAGTGTTGACAAGTCTTGTCAAGTAATCTATAATACTAAAGCGACTGTGCGAGGTGCTTACCATGCGTCTGAATCTGAGTTCGATCATCGAAATACCGGGCGGCTCCGTTCCCTTTTCGTGTGAGCTGGAGACGGAGGGTCTGGATTTCCCCTCGGTGAAGGCCTATCCCCGCAAGCCGTATGCCGAAGGGCGCGTTTTTAACGAGGCCGGCATCCTGCGGCTCACCGGGACGCTCACGGCGGAGATGATCTGCCTGTGCGACCGCTGCGGCGAGGAGTTTGAAAGCCTCAAGGAAATGGCGCTTGACGCAACCATCGTGGAGGAAAATCCCGAGGATGATCCCTCGCTCTTCGTCCTGGAGGGCAACGAGATCGACCTTGACGAGATCCTCTCCACCCTCTTTATTCTGGACATGGAAACCAAGTTCCTCTGCAAAGAAGACTGCAAGGGTCTGTGTCCGACCTGCGGCAAAAACCTGAACCTCGGCCCCTGCGGGTGCCGGAAACCAATTGATCCAAGATTTGCTGTGCTTGAGCAGCTTTTGGATAAATGATTTTTTGAATTATGAAGCTGCTCAGAACAGCTGTCAACAGGAGGTGTCAACATGGCAGTCCCAAAAGGAAAAGTATCGAGACAGAGACGTGACAAGAGGCGTTCTTCCGTTTGGAAGCTCACCGCTCCCAATGTCGTCAAGTGCCCCAACTGCGGTGCTTTCTGCATGCCCCATCGCGCCTGCAAGGCTTGCGGTCAGTACAAGGGCCGGACAGTCATCGCTGTTGAAGAGAGCAAGTAAAGCTGCTAAAGGAGGAAAGGTGTGAAGCCTCTCCTCCTTTTGCTTTTTATGGCATCCTTGCCTCCCCCTTTGGGGGAGGTGCCCCAGTTCGCAAACTGGGGCGGAGAGGGTCGGCGCGTCCTTGTAAGACTCTCTCAGTCATCGCCGTGAACGGCGCTGACAGCTCCCCCATTGGGGGAGCCAGGAAGGCAGAGGAGGGGACCCCGGATGGAAGACAACTATATAAAGTCTGTCGATCCGACAAGCCCTCTGCACGGGCGCGTGGAGATCGGGGATACGGTGGTGTCCATCAACGGCAACGAGATCCTCGATGTGCTCGACTACAAGTTCTTTGCCTATGACCGTGACCTCGAAGTGGTCCTGCAAAAGCCGGACGGCACGCGCTATACGCTGCACGTCAAAAAGGGCGAAGGCGGCGATTTGGGGCTGGACTTTGAAAGCTATCTCATGGACGCGCCGCGCTCCTGCGCCAACGCCTGCGTCTTCTGCTTCATCGACCAGCTGCCGCGCGGCATGCGCAAGACCATGTACTTTAAGGACGACGACGCGCGCCTGAGCTTTCTGCTGGGCAACTACATCACGCTCACGAACTTATCCGACCGCGAGGTGGAGCGCATCATCGCCCTGCACGTAAGCCCCATCAACGTGTCGGTGCATACCATGAATCCGGAGCTGCGCTGCAAGATGCTGCGCAATCCGAGGGCCGGCGAGACCATCGACATCATGCGCCGCTTTGCCAAGGCGGGCATCGTGATGAACTGCCAGATCGTGTGCTGCCCGGGACTTAACGATGGGGACGAGCTGCTGCACTCCATGCGGGAGCTGGAGGCCCTCTGGCCCGCGGTGCACAGCGTGTCCATCGTCCCGGTGGGACTCACAAAGCATCGGAAATATCTCTATCCCCTCACCCCCTTCACAAAGGAGCACGCGGGGGAAACGCTCGATCTTGTGGAGGCGTTTTCCGAAACCTGCCGCCGCAGGCACGGCAGCCGCATCTTCTTCTGCGGGGACGAGCTGTATATCAAGGCAGAGCGCGAGCTGCCGCCTGATGAATTCTACGAGGAATACACCCAGCTTGAAAACGGCGTGGGTACCCTGCGTCTGCTGGAGACCGAGTTCAAGAGCGCGGTGAAGCTGGCGGACGAGCCGGACGGCATCGACTTTGCCATCGCTACGGGCGTCTCGGCGGCACCCTATCTCGAAAAGCTGCTGCTGCACGCGCGGGAGGCCTTTCCCAATCTCAAAGGCCATGTATACGCGATCGAGAACGATTTCTTCGGCCACAGCATCAACGTCACCGGCCTTGTGACCGGCGGCGACTTAATCAACCAGCTCAAGGACAAGGAGCTTGGCGAACGGCTGCTGGTTTCTCAGAACATGCTGAGAAGGCAGGAGCTCGACTTCCTGGACGACGTGAAGCTGGAAGAGGCAAGCGCCGCTCTCGGCGTGCCCATCTACCCGGTGGAGTCCGACGGTTTCGCCCTCTGCGACGCCATATTCGGGATTTTACCGGAAGTGCAGATCCCCGTCCGGGAAGAGACGGGCGAGAAATTTTACAGATACAATACCTGATTATAAAGTGAAAAGTTAAAAGTGGAAAGTGAAGTGAATGTATCTGCTTCGCAGATGATTTTAATTTGTGCCGAAGGCACACCATAACTCCACTTTTCACTCTCCACTTTCCACTTTGATTATAAGGAGGATTTGAAATGTCAAGACCTCTTGTTGCCATCGTGGGCCGCCCGAATGTGGGCAAGTCCATGTTATTCAACCGCCTGGTCGGCCAGCGCCTGAGCATCGTGGAGGACACCCCCGGCGTCACCCGCGACAGGCTCTACGCGCCCTGCGAGTGGTGCGGCCGCACCTTCGACATGGTGGACACCGGCGGCATCGAACCGTCCACCGACAGCGAGATTTTGCTCTTCATGCGCGAGCAGGCGCAGATCGCCATTGATACCGCCACCGTCATCATCCTTGTCACCGACATCCGCACCGGCGTCACCGCCGCGGACAAGGATGTGGCGAACATGCTCAAGCGCTCCCGCAAGCCTGTGGTGCTGGCTGTCAACAAGGCGGACTCCACCGGGGCCGAGGACCCGGCGCTCTATGAGTTTTACGAGCTGGGCCTGGGCGATCCCATCGCGGTCTCCGCTGTGCACGGCCACGGCACCGGTGACCTGCTGGACGAGTGCTTAAAGTACTTCCCCGAGGCGGAGGAAAACGAGGCGGAGGATGACTTTATCAAGGTCGCTGTCATCGGCAAGCCCAACGTGGGCAAGTCCTCGCTCATTAACCACATTCTCGGCGAAAAGCGCCTCATCGTCAGCGACATGGCGGGCACCACCCGCGACGCGGTGGACACACTCTTTGAAAACGACAAGGGCCGCTATATGTTCATCGACACCGCCGGCATCCGCCGCAAGTCCAAGGTGGAGGAGCGCGTGGAGAAGTTCTCCGTCATGCGCGCCCAGCTTGCCATCGAGCGGGCCGACGTTTGCCTCATCCTCATCGACGCCCGCGACGGCGTGACCGACCAGGACACCAAGATCGCAGGGCTTGCACACGAGGCGGGCAAGGCTTCCATCGTGGTCGTGAACAAATGGGACCTGGTTGAGAAAGAGACCGGCACCATGGAGAAAATGCGCAAGGACATCATGCGTGACTTAAGCTTCATGAGCTACGCCCCGGTGCTGTTCATCTCCGCCCTGACCGGTCAGCGCACCGACCGCATTTTTGAGCTCATCAACTTTGCAAACGACCAGACCAACATGCGCATCTCCACCGGTATGCTCAACAATGTCCTGGCCGACGCCCAGGCCCGCGTCCAGCCGCCCACCGACAAGGGCCGCCGCCTGAAGATCTACTACATGACCCAAACGGGCATCAAGCCCCCCTGCTTCGTCATCTTCTGCAACAGCAAGGAGCTGTTCCACTTCTCCTACCAGCGCTACCTGGAAAACCAGATCCGTGCCGTCTTCGGTCTGGAGGGCACGCCCATCCGCATTGTGATCCGCCAGAAGGGGGACAAGGAATGAGCATCTATTGGCTCCTCCTGGGGCTGACCGCCATCGTCGCCTATCTTTTCGGCAGCATGGACACGATGGTGCTGGCATCAAACTTTGTCTTCCATCGCAACCTCATGCGCCTGGGGGATCATACCAGATTCATCTCCAACTTCCGGCGGCTGTTCGGCATTGGGGGCTTCTTCAAGCTCCTGGCCGTGGAGCTTGTGAAGGATCTTATCCCAATCGTTGTGGGCTCCCTGCTGCTGGGGATTCGCGGGCACGCGGATGTGGGCCGCGCCTTCGCGGGCTTTGTGCTGGTGCTGGGCAGGCTCTTCCCCGTGTTCTACGGTTTTCGCGGCAGCCATGCGTCGGTGGCCATGATCGTGGCGGCCTTCATGGTTGGAAACTCTGTGGGCGCGGCAGCCATGATCGTGACCGCGGGCGTGATCGCCCTCACGCGCTATCTCTCCCTCGGCACCGCTGCGGGGGCCGTGGTGTACATGATGGTGTCGGTGCTGGCGGTAGACGACTCCCTTCTCCTGCGCCTGGCGCTTATGACGGCGGGGCTGGTGCTGCTGCGTCACATCCCGGCGATGATCCGCCTTGTGCGCCGCACCGAGCCGCGCCTGAGCCTCAAAGAGGATATTACCTATAAATTGGATGAATAAAGCTGTCTCAAGCCAATGTCCGTCTGTCATCCTGAGCGTAGCGAAGGATCTTTCTTTCAAGTCTTTACAGGGCTTCTGGTAAAGATTCTTCGCTTCGCGAAGCTATGACGCGGTGTGTTGAGACAGCTTTTTGCAAAGGAGCAAGGACTATGAAGAACAGACAAGCGGGAATGGACCGGCTGCGCATTCTGTCGGCCTGGTTTGTGGTATGCATTCATCTCTTTGCCCTGCTGGGGGATCTGAGCACCGGCACGGGGATCAGTCTGTTTGTAAACGCCTTCGTCTACGCGCTGGTATTCTGCGCTGTCAACTGCTTTGGACTCCTGAGCGGCTGGCTGGGGTATCGGGAGGATGGTAATTCCTTGCGCCTCAAGTCGCTTGTCCTGCTGTGGCTGCAATTTGTTTTCTACCGCGTGTTCTTTCTGCTGCTGCCGTCTCTCGCGGGGATCGCGGAGATGAGCCTTGCGGACGTTTTCCTGCCGGTGACGCGGCGGGTCAACTGGTATATGACTGCCTACTTCGAAATGATGCTGCTGGCGCCGGGACTGAACCTCATCGTGCGCCATGTCTCCCGCGGCATGAATGCCGTCATCTGCCTTGCGCTGCTGGCCCTCACTGTTGTCTCCACCGCCCTTCGGGCTGTGATGGACTGCGATCCCTATCTGCTGGGCGAGGGCTACAACTGGATGTGGCTTGCGGCGCTGTACTTCTGGGGCGCCTCGCTGCGAAAGCACGGGTGGTTCTCCGGCGCTCCGGCAGGCAGGCTCCGGCTGGTGCTTTTGGCCTCGCTGCTGCTCACCGCCGCCTGGCGCTGGGGGATGCGCTCTTTCTTTTCTCCCGACGGCTTTCCCGGCAACACGGAGAAGATTTTCTACAGCTACACCTCCCCCACCATCGCCCTCGCGTCGATCTGCCTGCTGCTCCTGCACGCGCGGCTAACCGGGCCGGGCAGCAGGTTTATCGAGAAGGCGTCCTCGGCGGCGCTGGGCGTGTTCCTGCTGCACACCACCGTCTGGAACTGGCTCATCGTCCCCTGTGCCGGGCTTTTATGTCCCCTGCCCCGGTCCTTCGCGTGGCTGAACGTGCTGGGCTCGGCGCTGGTGATCACGCTGCTGTGCATCCCGGTGGACCTTCTGCGCGGGCGCCTCTTTACACTTCTGGGTATTCCGTCTTTTGCGGAGAAGCTGCATGCGCGGTTTTCCGCACTCTGCGGAAGGATTGCGGAGAAGGCTTCCTAACTTCTCTTGACTTTTCCGCACACTTGTTATACTCTGATGAAACCAACATGTGGGAGTATGGGATATGGGATTTTTTGAACTGCTGCTGATCGCCGTGGGTCTGAGCATGGACGCCTTTGCCGTGTCCATTTGCAAGGGGCTGAGCCTCAAAAAGCTTTCGCCGCGCCATGCGGTGTTGGTGGGGCTGTACTTCGGCGGCTTTCAGTTCCTGATGCCGGTGATCGGCTGGGCGCTGGGCTATCGCTTTGAGCACGTGATCGAGAGCATCGACCACTGGATCGCCTTCGGGCTGCTGACCGTGATCGGCATCAGCATGATCCGCGAGGCAAAGCAGGCAGACGATCTGGACGACGACCTGAGCTTCAAAACCATGCTGCTGCTCGCCGTCGCCACCAGCATCGACGCGCTGGCCGTGGGCGTGACCTTTGCCTTTTTGCAGGTGCGCATCCTGCCCGCCGCCTCGCTCATCGGCGTGACCACCTTTCTGCTGTCGGTCCTCGGGGTGTACATCGGCCACCAGTTCGGCCTGCGCTACAAGGCGAAGGCGGAGATCGCGGGCGGCGTGATTTTGATCTGCATCGGCGTGAAGATTTTGCTGGAGCATCTGGGATATATCTGATGGACCACATGATACAGGCACGAAAAGATCCTTCGCTTCGCTCAGGATGACAAAATAAATCCCAGGATAACAAAACAAGTCTCTGTGTGGCAGAACAGGAGCCGTGAAGATTTGCTTCACGGCTCCTGTTTTGCGCTTATATGATTTACTTGTCGTCCTTGTCCAGGGCCTTTTTCGCGGCTTCCTTGACATCCTCGACGAATTCCTGGGCACGGGCCTTGTACTCGGGCGCGTTCTCGCGGATATCCTCCACGATGTCCTGCACCTTTTCGATGACCTCGGGCGCCTTCTCCTTCACGGTCTCGATCACTTCATTCACCTTGTCCTCGGGCTTGGCCTGCTTGTCCTCGGGCTTGGCCTGTTTGTCGGCGGGCTTGGCCTCACCCTCGGCGGGCTTTGCGTCCACATAGGTGTAGCCGTTCTCGCCCTCGTCGGAGACGCGGTAGCCGCCCTTGGTCTCGGCGGGCTTGCCGGCGAGCTGGGATTTGACGGTGTCGGCGACGATCTTGGTGTTCTCGATCGCCTGATCCTTGAAGTTGCGCACGAAGGCGTCGGCATCAATGGTGCCGGTCTCCTTCTTGGTCTTCTGGGTGGCCTGGTAGGCGGTGACAAGCGCGCCGATGGTCAGGCCGGTTTTCAGCAGTTTGGAAATGAGTCCCATAATTTTGTACCTCCTGTATAATTCCACGCTCAGAATCTGAGCCAATAGTGGTTGCCGTAAATGTCGGTAAAGCGATAGCTGGGGATGACGTTGTTGGTGACGCTGAGGTTTTCAAGCATCAGCTCGTCCGTGACAACGAGGCTTGAGTCGAGCTTGTGGGTGGCCTGGAAGCTGTTGTCGTAGCCGTAGTAGTCGCAGACAAACTCCAGCCTGTCGCCGCGCCGGAGCGGGACAAGCCCCTTGGGACTTGCCTCGGTCTCGCCATCGGTGTAGTACGGGTAGGCCCCGGTGACAGTGCCGTAGCGGTTTTCGTCGTTGAAGATGACCTGGAGATTGACCTTCTCGCCGTTTAAGAGCGCCGGGATCCGGCCGATGGTGGTCCAGCTGCCGTCCGGGTTCTGGCTGTCGGAGACGAGGTAGTAGGCCACGAGCTGTCCGTTGATGGTGAGCCATGTGGCGTCGTAGTCGATCAGGAGATTGCCGTCTTCGATCTCGAAGAGGTTATCCAGGCCCAGGTCGAAATAGCCCTCGCCGTCGTCGGCAAAGACGTTCAGCTCCACAGTCTGGATCTGGGCCCACTCCTTGTCCGTCAGGGAGACGACGGGGCGGCCGTTTGCGTAGGAGACCGTAAGCCTGCCGGGGTCGAGGAAGCTTTCGCTCATGGCCTTCGCGTGATCGGCGATCAGCTGTGTATCGACCCAGCTCTTGTCACCGCCGAGGCTGCGCCCGGAGAAGGCGGAGAAGAGACTGAACAGATCGCCCATATCGAGGCTATAGCCCGCGCTCGACTGCCCGTAGGAATTGGTGTAGCCGCCGGAGAGAGCGCCCGAGGGGCCGGAGCTGCCATAGGCCGAGCCGCCGTAGGAACTGCTGTCGGCATAGGAGTAGCCGCCCAGGAGCGTATTGAGCAGGTCGCCGTAGGAGTCGAAGCCGCCGCTGGAGTAGCCGTAGCTCTGGGAGGCGGAAGAGCCCACCTGGCCGCCGTACTCAAGGCTTGCAAAGCTCCTGATGACCTTGGCATACTCCTCGTCAAGGCCGAGGGTGTCATAGGTATTGATGGCCGAGGACACCGAGCTCATACTCTCATAGGGGAAGTAGATGCTCAGGCCGTAGCACTTGGTGATGGTGGTGCCGTTATACTTGACGCAGTCCTGGATAGTCCGGGCGAGAGCCTTGCCCTCCTCGGAGCCGATGCGCAGGGCGAGGTCGGCCAGGTCCACCTGGTTGATGCGGGTGGACTGGGCAAACTGTCTGGCGCCCGCGCGGGCGTTGGAGACCTGGCGGTAGTCGTCACCCTCGATCATGTCATAGGTAGCGATCGAGAAATCGCGGAAGGTATCGGGGAGCTTGCTCTCAAGCTGGGCCAGATCCGTCATGGCCAGGGTGACCTGGGCGTTGTAGGACTTGGCACGGCAGGCGCTGACATAGCTGTCGATGATGGTCTTGCCGAGAGCCTCGGTGGGCAGAGAGGTGTTTTTGGAGATGGCGTTGAGCCAGTCGGTGTAGTACCAGCCGGTGCCGGGCTCCACCTCTTCGGAGGCGATGAGATAGTCGGCGTACTTGGCGGAGACCAGCGCTGTCTCGAGGGTGGACATGAGGCAGGCGTCGTAGCCGATCCAGTCGAAGGTCACGCCCGCGTCGCTCAGGGCCTGGTCGATCTGCGGCAGGGTCATGGAGGCGCGCCCGCCGCTCTTTTCATCGTAGCCGTAGCCGCTGATGGAGCCGCCGCCGTGGTCCCACATGATGAGCACGTTGCGGTTTGCGGGGAAGTTTTTCGCGCAGTACTGGATGAACTTCGTCAGGTTCGCGGGGTTTGTCATGGCGGCGCTGCCGAAGTTGCTCTCCAAGCGCTCAAGCCCGCCGCTCTGCACGCGGTAGATCTGGTTTGCGGAGTTAGAGACCACGTTGTTTTTCCAGCTTCTGCAGCCGCCGGTCTCCACAATAACGTTTACCTTGTCGGAGATATTGGCCTTCACCATTTCCGACAGGTCCGAGGTCGCCATGCCGTACTTGGACTCAAGGTCCGTGCCGCACAGATAGACCATGACCGTGACGGTATCACGTCCGTTGCCGAGAGGTGTGAAGAACTTGCCGCGCGTTGCCGCCGCGACGGGCGCGGCGGTGGGTCTCATTGTCGCCGTGGGTCTGGGCGTGGCGGTCGGCCGCGGCGTCGCTGTCGGTGCGGCGGTGGGCACGACGCCGGGCAGATCCTGCAGAAGGCCGCTGCCGCCTGTGGAGCCGCCCGTCGGGTTTGTGCCCGAGTAGCTGTCGCCGTAGCCGAAGAGAGAGCCGAACAGGTCGCTCCAGTTGCCCGGATTTTCGGACGAGAACATCAGGTTCGCGTCATTGATGGACTGTACGCCGCTGTATTGCGGAGCCGAAGTATAGCTCGGAGCGGCGGTGTGGACAGGGGCCGCGGTGACATAGGAGGTGGGTCTGGGCGTTGCGACCGGGAAACTCTGGGTCTCGCCGCCGTTTCCGCAGCCGCGCAGAAGGACAAAGAGCAGGATCAGGATGCCGAAAATGCTGACGCCGCCGGAACGGCGCGGGATCCCGGTGCGCTGGGTCCTGCGGCTCGACATGCCCATGCGCTGCTGCCCGGTCGGGCCGCCAGGCATGCCGGTGCGCTGCTGTCCGGTGGGACCCTGGCCGGGTCTGCCGTTCTGACTGCTGCCGCCGACGGGGCCGCCGAAGTTGACCTGATCGCCCTTGCGGGCGGTGACGGAGCCCTGGCCTACTCGTTTTTCTCTGCTGTGAGGTCTTTTGTTATCCATTTGATCGCCTCTATCTGTTTACTTTTCAACCCGGAACAGGTGACTTGTGAAGCTGCCGCACTTCTCGCCTGCGCGGAGGACGGGAGAGGGAAAGCCCCAGTGGTTCATGGCATCGGGCCAGAGCTGGGTCTCGAGGCACACGGCGCCGCGGTCGTGGGTCTTCACGCCGCCCTTGCCGACCTGCTCACCGAGTCCGTTTGCGGTATAGACCTGCACGCCGGGCATGTCGGTGAACACCGCCATACGGATGCCGGTCTCCGCGCTGTAGAGCTCGGCTGCGTAGGGCTTGCTGCCGAGGCAGAAGTTGTGGTCGTAACCATTTGCGAGCCTGAGCTGCTCATCGTCCGCGTCGATATCCCGCCCGATGGGCTTTTCCGTGGTAAAGTCAAAGGGGGTGCCGCCGACGGGCACGATTTTTCCGTTTGGCACGCTGCCCGGCGTCAGCGGCAGACAGGAAGTGGCGTTGAGGATGAGCGTCTGCTCCATGGCCTTGCCGCAGCCGGAGAGATCAAAATAGCTGTGGTTGGTGGGGGCAAAGAGGGTGTCGGCGTCAGATTCGGCCTCGTAGATCATATAGAAAACGACGTCTCCGTCGTCTGCGGTCTCAAGCCGGTAGGTCACAGATACATTCAGATTGCCGGGGAAACCCTGCTCCCCGTCGGGGCTGAGGCGGGTAAAGCGCACGCCGTTCTCACCCTCGATCCCGGCGTTCCACATGTAGTGGTCATAGCTTCTCGAGCCGCCGTGCAGGCAGTTATTGCCGTTGTTCTTTTCAAGCAAATATTCCTTGCCGTTTAAGTTGAAGCGCGCGCCTCCGAGGCGGTTGGCAACCCTGCCGATCATGCCGCCGAGGTGGCCGCGCCCGGTCTCGTACTCAGCGGCCGTGTCGTACCCGAGCACCACGTCGGTAAAGCCGCCGTCCTTATTGGGTACACAAATAGCCTGGACGATTGCGCCGTAGTCAAGGACGGTGCAGCTTGCGCCGCCGTCATTGGTGATGGTATAGGCATGGACCTCCTCCCCGGTGGAGAGGGAGCCGAAGGAACGAACTGAAACAGACATAGTATGCCTCCCAAAAACATATTCGAATGGATTGTAGCACAAACAGGAAAAAAAAGAAATGCTTTTCATTGTGCCTTGACAAAAGTTAACATTCTTTTTATAGTTAAGGCATAGACAAAAAGCCCCCGGGCAAAAGGAGGACGCTTATGGCTATTGTGGTGATCGGCGCGGTGTTTGTGGATGTGAAGGGCTTTCCGGAGGATCTGTACCTCCCCACGGGGCGAAACGCCGGGGAGATCCAGTTCGTCCACGGCGGCGTGGGCCGGAATGTGGCCGAGGATATTGCCAATGTGGAGCTGCGCCCCACCTTTATAAGCCTTGTGGACGATTCCGCCCAGGGTGAGGATGTGCTGCGCAAGCTGCGCCGCCACAAAGTGAACACCGACTACATCCGCAAAGTGCCGAACGGGATGGGTATGTGGCTTGCGGTCTTCGACCAGACAGGGGACCTCGCGGGCTCCATCTCCCAGCGCCCGGATCTCAGCCGCATCTGTGACATTCTGGACGAAAAGGGCGACGAGATTTTCAAAAACGCCGACAGCGTGGTCATTGAGGCCGATGTCGGCAAGGATATCGTCAAGCGTGCCCTCGACCTTGCGGAGAAATACGGTGTGCCCGTCTATGGGGTAGTCGCCAACATGGGCATCGCCTCCGAGCGGCGGGACTTTCTGCAGCGCATGGACTGCTTTGTGTGCAACCAGGCCGAGGCAGGCATCCTCTTTGTGGCAAACTACTCGAAAGCTACGCCCGAGGAGCTGTGCGCCGATCTGCCCGCCCGGCTTGAAAGCGCGAACATCCCCGCCATCGTCGTCACCATGGGCAGCCGCGGCGCGGTCTACGCAAGCCGCAGCGGCGAAGTGGGCTACTTCCCGGCGGAGCATGTGAAGGTGCGCGATACCACCGGCGCGGGCGACGCCTTCTGTGCCGGAGTCTCCGTCGGGCTTACCTATCACAAGAGCATGCGCGAGGCCGTGGAGATCGGCACGCGCCTGGCGGCCTCGGTCATCAAGGTGTCGGAAAATGTGTGCCCGCGCTTCCGCCCGCGTGAACTTGGTCTGGAGCTGGACGTGGAAGAGGAATAAAAAAACAGCAGACCAACGGTAAGCGCCGACAAGGCGAAACCGTTGGTCTTTCAATTCAGAAACCCGATATACTCATCGAACACATTGAACAGCATATCCCCCGAGCAGACCGGGAGCACCATGTCGCTGTGCCCGATCGGGACAAACCGGAACTGCTCCCGTGCTCTCGTCAGCACCAGGACCGGGATGATCTCATACTTCGGGCCGAAGACGATCTCCAGAAACGGCGCGTACTTTGCCGCCTGCTCCACCTCGTCCGGGTCGATTTTGTCCTTCATCTTGAACTCCAGCGAGAAGACGCGGTTTTCCGTGATGATCAGCACATCGGCGTAAATGCGCACATAGCGAGAGCGCTTGAGCCGCAGCTCAAAGGCGATCTCCCAGTCGAGACAGGACCTCCCAAGCAGGTGCAGCAGATCGTCAAACAGGCTCACCATCGTCTCCCGGCAGTCCCGGAAGGAGTGGATGAGGCCACGCGTATCATTGAGGTTACGCCCGATATTGGTGCAGCCCTCGGTCAAGGCTTTCAGCCATTCGTCCTCCGTGAGGCCGAGAAAGCCCGCAACCGTGTCATAATACCCCGCGAACTCCTGTAAGCCGATATGGGGGCGGGCCTGGCGGACAATGCCGTGCCATTTGCAGTCCCGGTCCTGCCAGCACAGCTCCTTCATCAGCGGGGAGGCGTACAAAAGCTGATTGACGGTTTTGCGGTCAACGCCCAGCCTGTCCGCGATCTCGCGGGCCTTGATACCGTCCGCCTGACAGATCACGGCGCAGACGGCCCGCTCCAGCTCCTGCTGTGTCATTGCGCCAGGAGGACCCGGAGGGAATCGCGCAGGGGCTGATGGCGGATGGCGGTGGCGTCAAAGCGGACGCTGGCAAAGGCCGCCTGCATGATGGGGCCGGTGCAGAAAGCGCAGATCAAGGTGCCGATGCCGACCGGGCCGCCCAGGAGCCAGCCGATAAGGGTCGCGGTGCTCAAAAGCGCAATGCTCACCGCGCCGATGGGGACGCGCTTGACCCGCTTGGCAAGGCCCACCAGCAGCGTATCGCGCGGACCGCAGCCGAGGGAGGCGATCATGTAGGTGTACTGGGTATAGGCCATGATGACAAGGCCCAGGAGCATCACGGGGATCCCCGCCCAGAGGGAGCTGCGGGCGGGCACGGCGTTGATACGATTGAAGAAGTCCACCGATTTTCCCACCACGAAAGCGTCGATGAACATGGCGATGCCGATGGGCTCTTTGAGCAGGATATCGATGATCAGGATGGTCAGCGACACGGCGATGGAGGCGGTGCCGTAGAGGATGCCGAAGGTTTTGGACAGACCCAGGTTCAGCACATCCCAAGGCCCCGCGCCGATATTGGCCTGGATGGTCAGGTACACACCGAAGCCGTTTATGAACAGGCTCACCGCCGCAAGCAGCATATTTAATATAATTGCGCGCGCCGAGCGGTTTTCGCGCAGATTTTCCAAAGTCATGTCGTATCGCCTCTGTCTTGATGTCAACACAGCATACCACGCATGATGCCGCTTTTCAATCGTTGATTTCGCCGAAAAAGCACCGCAGGGAGCATTTTGTGCTCGCTGCGGTGCTTTTTTGTCATAGAATGGAAATCTCTCAGAACAGGCCGCTGATCCTGCCGTTTTCGTCCACGTCGATCTTCTCGGCGGCGGGTGCCTTCGGAAGGCCCGGCATGGTCATGATGTCGCCGGTGAGCACGACGATGAAGCCAGCGCCGGCGGAGACCTTGACGTTCTTCACCGTGACGGTGAAGTCCTCGGGCGCGCCGAGCTTCGTGGGATCGTCGGAGAAGCTGTACTGGGTCTTGGCGATGCAGACGGGCAGGCTTGCAAAGCCGAGCCTGGTAAGCTCGTCGATCTGCTTCTGCGCGGCGGGCAGGATGCTCACGTCCTTGCCGCCGTAGATACGGGTGACGACGGCATGGATCTTGTCCTCGATGCTGCCGTCAAGCTCGTAGGAGAATCTGAAGCTGCTCTTCTCCTCCTCGCAGAGTCTCACGACCTCACGGGCAAGCGCCTCGCCGCCCTTGCCGCCCTCGGCCCAGACTGTGGAGAGCACGGTGTTGACGCCGAGCTCGCGGCACTTTTTGATGATGAAGTCGATCTCGGCATCCGTATCCGTCGGGAAGCGGTTGACCGCCACCACGCAGGGCAGGCCGTAGACGTTCTTGATGTTGGACACATGGCGCAGAAGGTTCGGAACGCCCTTTTCAAGCGCGATCAAATCTTCGTTATTGAGTTCCTTTTTGGAAAGGCCGCCGTGCATCTTGAGCGCACGCACGGTCGCCACGACCACCACCGCGTCGGGGGTCAGGCCCGCCATGCGGCACTTGATGTCCAGGAACTTCTCCGCGCCGAGGTCCGCGCCAAAGCCGGCTTCTGTGACGGTGTAGTCGCCCATCTTGAGGGCCATGCGGGTCGCCATGACGGAGTTGCAGCCGTGGGCGATGTTGGCGAAGGGGCCGCCGTGTACAAAGGCCGGGGTGCCCTCGAGAGTCTGGACCAGATTGGGCTTGAGCGCGTCCTTCAAAAGCGCCGCCATGGCGCCGACGGCCTTGAGATCCGCGGCGGTGACGGGCTTTCCCTCGTAGCTGTAGCCCACGATGATGCGGCCGAGGCGCTCCTTGAGATCGGTGATGGAGGAGGCCAGGCAGAACACCGCCATGATCTCGCTTGCCACCGTGATGTCAAAGCCGTCCTCGCGCGGGGTGCCGTTGACCTTGCCGCCGAGACCATCCACCACGAAGCGGAGCTGGCGGTCGTTCATGTCCACACAGCGCTTCCAGGTGATGCGGCGGGGGTCGATGTGCAGGGCGTTCCCCTGCTGGATGTGGTTGTCGAGCATAGCGGCCAGCAGATTGTTGGCAGCGCCGATGGCGTGGAAGTCGCCGGTGAAGTGGAGGTTGATGTCCTCCATGGGGACCACCTGGGCATAGCCGCCGCCGGCGGCGCCGCCCTTGACGCCAAACACGGGGCCGAGGGAGGGCTCACGCAGGGCAACGGTCACATCCTTGCCGATGCGCCTGAGACCGTCGGCAAGGCCGATGGTCGTGGTGGTCTTGCCCTCGCCCGCGGGGGTGGGGGTGATGGCGGTAACGAGGACCAGCTTGCCGTTTTCGCGCTTGGTCTCTTTCAGCAGGGCCGGGTCGATTTTGGCCTTGTAACGGCCATACTGCTCCAGATACTTTTCATCCACGTGCGCCCGGCGGGCGATCTCGCCGATGGGCTGCATGGCGCATTCCTGCGCGATTTCAATATCGGTTTTATAAGACATGGTCGCACCTCATAATCGTTTTCGCCTCAGCGAAAGTATTTGACTGCCGCTTCAAACATGCGGATATCATAGTTGCCGGGGACGTTGCGGTACAGATTTGCGCCGATGCGCTCGGAGTGGCCCATCTTGCCGAAGACGCGCCCGTCCGGGGAGGTGATGCCCTCGATGGCGTAGAGGGAGCCGTTGGGGTTAAAGTGCACGTCATCGGTGGCCTGATCGTCAAAGTCCACATACTGGGTGGCGATCTGACCGTTCGCGGCAAGCTCTCGGATCAGGGCATCATCCGCGAGGAAGCGGCCCTCGCCGTGGGAGATGGGCACGCTGTAGACCTCGCCCACCTCGGTGAGAGAAAGCCAGGGGGACTTGTTGGAGGCGATGCGCGTGCGCACAATGCGGGACTGGTGGCGGGCAATGGTGTTGAAGCTCAGGGTGGGGCAGTTTTCGTCCGTGTCGATGATTTTGCCATAGGGGACCAGCCCTAACTTGATGAGCGCCTGGAAGCCGTTGCAGATGCCGCACATGAGGCCGTCGCGCTTTTCCAGAAGCTCGGTCACGCCCTCCTTGACAGCGGCATTGCGGAAGAAGGCGGTGATGAATTTGCCGGAGCCGTCCGGCTCGTCGCCGCCGGAGAAGCCGCCGGGGATGAAGACGATCTGCGCGGTCTTGAGCTTTTCTGCAAAGCTCTCCACGCTGCGGGCAATGCCGTCGGCAGAGAGGTTGTTGACCACAAAAATCTCCGCCTCCAAGCCCGCGTCGCGCACGGCCTTGGCGCTGTCGTATTCACAGTTGGTGCCGGGGAAAGCCGGGATCAGCACCTTCGGCTTTGCGCATTTGATCGCCGGGGCGACGCGTTTGTCTGCGTTGAAGGAGAAGGTCTCCATGGGCTGGTCCACGGTCGGGATATTGCAGCTGTATACGCCCTCGAGTTTGTTCTCGTAGCGCGTGAGCAGATCGGCAAGCTTGAGTTCTTCCCCGTTCATAGTCAGGGTGGGATTCTCTGTCGTACGGCCGATGAGCTGCGCGTCGGGGATTTCTGTTACGGTTTCGAGCAGGAACGCGCCGTAATCGTAGCCGAAGAGTTCTTTCACGCTCAGGCCGTCGGCAAATTCGACGCCGATACCGTTGCCGATGGCCATTTTGAGTACCGCTTCCGCGATGCCGCCGAAGCCCGGGGTATAGCAGGCCACGGCCTCGCCGCTTCTCAGCAGAGCGGTGACGCGGTCAAAGAGTTTCAATAGAGAGTCAGCTTTCGGCAGGCCGTCCTCGCCGTATTCCGGGGCAAGGCGCATGAGGCAGTGCCCCGCCGCCTTGAGTTCGGGAGAGACGATGTTGCCGGTCTTCTCCGTGGTCACGGCGAAGGAGACCAGCGTGGGCGGCACATGGAGCTTTTCAAAGGAGCCGCTCATGGAGTCCTTGCCGCCGATAGCGCCGATGCCGAGCTCCATCTGGGCCCGGAAGGCACCCAGCAGGGCGGCCAGCGGCTTGCCCCAGCGCTCAGCGTCATGGCCCAGGCGCTCGAAGTATTCCTGAAAGCTCAGATACACGTCCTCAAACCTTGTGCCGGTGGCAACCAGCTTGCATACGGATTCGACCACCGCGAGATACGCCCCGTGGTAGGGGCTCTTTTCGGTGATATAGGGGTTATAGCCCCAGGCCATGACCGAGCAGTCGTCGGTATGCTTTCGCTCGACGGACACCTTCTGCACCATGGCCTGAATGGGGGTGAGCTGGTTTTTGCCGCCGAAGGGCATGAGCACCGTGCCCGCGCCGATGGTGGAGTCAAAGCGCTCGGACAGACCGCGTCTGGAGCAGCAGTTGAGGTCGGAGGCCAGCGCCCTGTAGTTTTCCGCAAAGCCGCCGGAGACCTGCTTATTAAAATTCTGCGGAGCGGCGACAGACACGTCGATGTGCTTGTCGGCGCCGTTGGTGTCGAGGAAGGCGCGGCTGAGGTCCACGATGGTCTTCCCGTTCCAGCGCATGGTCAGGCGCGCTTCGGCTTTGACCACAGCCACCGGGCAGGCCTGCAAATTTTCCGCGTGGGCCAGGGCGAGGAAGGCGTCCACGTTCTCTTTCTCCACGACCACCGCCATGCGCTCCTGGGATTCGCTGATGGCAAGCTCCGTTCCGTCCAGGCCCTCATACTTGCGGGGGACTCTGTTCAAGTCGATGTCCAGGCCGTCGGCAAGCTCGCCGATGGCGACGGATACGCCGCCCGCGCCGAAGTCGTTGCAGCGCTTGATCATACGGCAGGCGTCGCCGTTGCGGAACAAGCGCTGGAGCTTGCGCTCCTCGGGGGCGTTGCCCTTCTGCACCTCAGCCCCACAGGTCTCCACGGAGTGGGCGTTGTGGGCCTTGGAGGAACCGGTGGCTCCACCGATGCCGTCGCGCCCGGTGCTGCCGCCGAGAAGGATCACCACATCGCCGGGAGCCGGGGTCTCGCGCCGCACATTCTCCGCAGGGGCGGCGGCCACGACCGCGCCGATCTCCATACGCTTGGCAGCGTAGCCGGGATGGTAGAGCTCATCGACGATGCCGGTGGCAAGGCCGATCTGGTTGCCGTAGGAGGAGTAGCCCGCCGCGGCGGTGGTGACGATCTTGCGCTGCGGGAGTTTCCCCGGCAGGGTCTCGGAAATCGGGACAGTGGGATCGGCGGCGCCGGTCAGGCGCATGGCCCCGTAGACGTAGGCACGGCCCGAGAGCGGGTCACGGATCGCACCGCCGATGCAGGTGGCCGCACCGCCGAAGGGCTCGATCTCGGTGGGGTGGTTGTGGGTCTCGTTTTTGAAAAGCAGCAGCCAGGGCTCGTCCTTTCCGTCCACATTCACAGTGATTTTCACCGTGCAGGCGTTGATTTCCTCGGACTCATCCAGCTTGTCAAGCTTGCCCTGCTTTCTGAGAGCCTTGACGGCGAGGGTGGCAACGTCCATGAGGCACACGGGCTTTGTGCGGTTCAAAGCCTTGCGGGTTTCAAGGTAATCGTTGTATGCCGTCTGGAGAAGGGCGTCTTCAAACTTCACGCTGTCGATGACGGTATTGAAGGTTGTATGGCGGCAGTGATCGGACCAGTAGGTGTCCAGCACGCGGATTTCCGTGATGGTGGGGTCGCGGCCTTCCTTCTGAAAATATGCCTGGCAGAAGGCGATATCGTCCGTGTCCATGGCAAGTCCGTGGCTTGCGGCAAAGGCCGCCAGTTCCTCGCGGCTGAGCTGATTAAAGCCGTCCAGCGTTTCCACCGTGGTGGGAATGTCGTACTTCACCGCGAGGGTCTCGGGTTTTTCGAGGGAGGCCTCCCGGGCCTCCACGGGGTTGATGACATACTTTTCGATCTCCGTGATCTCGCTGTCCGTGAGTGCCCCGTACAGGGCATAGACACGGGCCGAGCGCACGAGGGGACGGTTTCCCTGGGAGATGATCTGGATGCACTGGGCGGCGGAGTCGGCCCGCTGGTCAAACTGGCCGGGCAGATACTCCACGGCGAAAACATGCGCGCCTTCAAGCTCCGGCTCTGTATACGTCAGGTCAAGCTGCGGCTCGGAGAAAACCGTTTTGACCGCGTAGTTGAAAAGTGTCTCGTCGATATTCTCCACATCGTAGCGGTTAAGCAGGCGCACGCGCTCCAGGCCCTTAATGTCGAGCAGCGTTTTTGCGTCATTCAAAAGGGCGCGGGCATCGTTGTCCAGCCCCGGCTTTTTCTCTGCAAATACTCGAAATACCATTTCATTCCTCCTGCGCCGCTTGCAGGGCTCTTGCCCCGATGTCACGGCGGCAGTATGCGTTTTCAAATGTTACCTGTCCGGCGATCTCATAGGCGTCACGGATGGCCTCAGGCAGGGTATCGGCCACTGCCGTGCAGCCGACCACGCGGCCGCCGCTCGTGAGAAGCTGCCCGTTCTGAAGCTTTGCGCCCGCGACATAGACCTTGTCGCGCACGGTCTCAGGGATGGCTAGAGGGTAGCCTTTCTGATAGCTCTCCGGGTAACCCCTGGAGGCGAGGATCACGCAGCAGGCGTGCCTGTCGCTGAATTCCACTTCCGTCTCCGCAAGGCGCCCGTCGGTGACGGCGCGCATGATCGTGAACAGATCGCTTTCCAGCAGCGGCAGCACCACCTGGGTCTCGGGGTCGCCGAAGCGGCAGTTGTACTCAATGACCTTGGGACCGTCTTTGGTGATCATGAGGCCGAAGTAGAGGCAGCCCTTGAAGGGGCGGCCCTCGGCGTTCATAGCCTTGATGGTGGGCAGGAAAATTTCCTCCATGCAGCGGTCAGCGACTGACTCGGTGTAGTACGGGTTCGGCGCAACCGTGCCCATGCCGCCGGTGTTGAGGCCGGTGTCGTTATCGCCCGCGCGCTTGTGGTCCATGGAGGACACCATGGGCTTGACGGTTTTGCCGTCGGTAAAGGAGAGAACGGAGACCTCGGGGCCTTCGAGATACTCCTCGATCACGACATGCTCACCGCTCTTGCCGAAGCGGCCGTTTTGCATCATGTCGGTAACGGCGGTGCGCGCCTCTGAAAGATTCTGCGCGATGATGACGCCCTTGCCGAGGGCCAGACCGTCGGCCTTGATGACCGTGGGCATGGGGGCGGTATCGAGGTATTTGAGCGCCGCGTCCAGGTCATCGAAGGTCTCATACTTGGCGGTGGGGATACCGTACTTCTTCATGAGGTTTTTCGAGAAAACCTTGCTGCCCTCGATGATGGCGGCGTTGGCGCGGGGGCCGAAGCACGGGATGCCCTTTTCCTCCAGCGCGTCCACGCAGCCCAGCACCAGGGGATCGTCCGGCGTGACGACCGCGTAGTCGATCTCATGCTCGACAGCAAAGGCCGCGATGCCCGCAATATCGGTCGCCGCGATGGGTTCACACTTGGCATCGGCGGCGATGCCGCCGTTGCCGGGAAGGGCATAGATTTCGGTGATGTCCTTGTTTTCTCTGAGCTTTCGGATGACAGCGTGCTCGCGCCCGCCGCCTCCGACAACCAGTACTTTCATACTGTTGCCTCCCATTAATGGTGGAACAATCTCATGCCTGTAAAGGCCATGACCATATTGTATTTATTTGCCGTGTCGATCACGTGGTCGTCGCGGATGGAGCCGCCCGGCTCGGCAATAAACTGCACGCCGGACTTGCGGGCGCGCTCGACATTGTCGCCGAAGGGGAAGAACGCGTCGCTGCCGCAGGTCACGCCGCTCTGGGTGGCGATCCAGGCCTTCTTTTCCTCGGCGGTCAGCACCTCGGGGCGCACCTTGAAGACCTTCTGCCACTCGCCGTCGCGCAGGACGTCGTCGTACTCGTCGGAGGTGTAGATGTCGATGGCGTTGTCGCGGTCGGCGCGGCGGATGCCGTCGACAAACTGAAGCCCCAGCACCTTGGGGTTCTGACGCAGGTACCAGTTGTCGGCTTTCTGTCCCGCAAGGCGGGTGCAGTGGATGCGGCTCTGCTGCCCGGCGCCGACGCCGATGGCCTGGCCGTCCTTGACATAGCAGACGGAGTTTGACTGGGTGTACTTGAGGGTGATGAGGGCGACGATCATGTCGATCTTCGCCTGCTGCGGAAGCTCCCTGTTTTCGGTCACGATATTGGCAAGCAGGCTTTCGTCGATGCGGAAGTTGTTGTGGCCCTGCTCGAAGGTGACGCCGAAGACATCCTTGCACTCCTGGGCGGCAGGGACGTAATCGGGGTCGATCTGTACGACATTGTAGCCGCCCTTTTTCTTGCTTCTGAGGATTTCCAGCGCCTCCTCGGTATAGCCGGGGGCGATGATGCCGTCGGACACCTCGTCCTTGAGGTAGGCGGCGGTGGCGGCGTCGCAGGTGTCGCTGAGGGCAGCCCAGTCGCCGTAGGAGCAGAGGCGGTCGGCGCCTCTTGCGCGGATGTAGGCACAGGCGATGGGGCTTAATTCGGCGTCGGGGCGCACGAAGTAGATCTTCTTATCGGTCTCGGAAAGCGGCAGGCCGACAGCGGCGCCCGCCGGGGAGACGTGCTTGAAGGAGGCGGCGGAGGGCAGGCCGGTGGCCTCCTTGAGTTCCTTGACAAGCTGCCAGGAGTTGAGGGCATCGAGGAAATTGATGTAGCCGGGACGGCCGTTGAGCACGGTGACAGGCAGTTCGGAGCCGTCCTTCATGTAAATCTTCGCGGGCTTCTGATTGGGGTTGCAGCCGTATTTCAGTTCAAATTCTTTCATGCCTGAGCTCCTTCAAATGTGTTTATTCACAATGCGCTGCTCGACGCTGCCGTCACCCAGCGCGGTATAGCGGACGTAGAGGGATATCTTGTTGTCCTCGTTCAGGTTCTTCCACAAAAGCTCGGTGTAGGCGTCAATGTCGTCCAGCACATCCACGCGCTCAGGCTCGCCCTGGAAGCTGGGGATGGGATTGCCGTCACCGACATAGGTGTGCAGGAAGTGGCCGAGGCCGGGCAGGGGCGCATACTCGAAGGTCTGGCGCAGGCAGGCAGAGCCTTCGGGATCGGCAGATTTGAGGATGGAGAGCTTGTAATTGCCGTTTCTGAGATCTGTCATGCCGGAGATGCGCGGCGTCCAGTTGGGGCCGTCGGGCTCGAAGCAGCGGGTGCGCAGGGCGCTTTCAAAGTCGGAGCCCTTGGAGAGGTAATCGCGCACAGTGTCGGTCTGGTCGCCGTTGGTGACGATGAGGAAGTCGCCGTACTCGCGCACAGGGTGATAGATGATGAGGCTGGGGTCCTTCAGGAGAGCGGGGTCGTGGGCTTCGGTGCGGATGCCGTCGGGCTCGGGGAGGAAGACACGGTTGCGGCTGTTTTGGCTGCGGCCCATGATGAAGTAGGCGGCGACAGCCTTCTTTCCGTCCGGGGTCAGGCCGAGGATGATGCCGCGGCCGGGATAGGTATTGCCGGCAAGCTTTTCGGCGATGGAGCCGATGTCGTAGATGTTCATATCGTTTTCCCTTTCTCTTTCACGAGTCTGCGGCAGACAAGCTCCGCAGCCCTTGGCAGGAGCTTCCACTCCGCCTGTTCCATGACGCGCCTCTGCAGGATTTCCGGCGTGTCGCCGGGGCGGATGTTGACCGCCTTCTGCAGGATGATCTCGCCCCCGTCGGGGATCTCGTTTACGTAGTGTACCGTGGCCCCGGTGACCTTAACGCCGTAGGAAAGCGCCGCCTCGTGCACCTTGAGGCCGTAATAGCCCTTCCCGCAAAAGGACGGGATCAGGGCCGGGTGAATGTTGATGATGCGTTTGGGGTAATGACCGGTAAAGGTCTCGCTCAAAATGCTCATGAAGCCCGCGAGGATGACGAGGTCGATGCCGCGTGCATCCAGGGCCTCGATGAGCTTTTCTTCAAATTTCTCCTGCCCGCCGCAGTCTTTCCGGGTCAAGCACAGACTTTCGATCCCGGCGTTCTTCGCCCGCTCGAGGGCATAGGCCGCCGCGCTGTTGGAGACCACCAGAACGATCTCGCCGCTTTTGATCTTGCCCGCGCGCTCGGCGTCGATGAGGGCCTGGAGATTGGTGCCGCCGCCGGAGACCAGCACGGCGATCTTTGCTTTTGTCATGACCGGGGTCCCCCTTTCAGGCTCTGGATGGCGGGGATGAACAGGCCGCCGAGGCTGTTGCCCAGCACCACCAGCAGGATAAAGAGCGCCGCGCGGGGTGTGAAAAGCCCCGCGAGTGCGAAATAAAACATGTCGGCAATGGAGTGCTCAAAGCCCGAGAGAATGAACACCGGGATGCAGAAAAGGATGCCCAGCGCGGTCTTTTTCTCGCGGTAGATCCAGACGGCGGTGTACATCAGGATGCCGCAGAAAAAGCCGCGAATCACCGTCTGTATCGGGAACTGGGTCAGTCGCTTTTCGCAGGCTGTCATAGCCGCGTCCCGGAGCTGTGGCAGAGCACAGGCGATCAGGAAGCCCACCAGCAGCGTGCCAAGCAAATTGCCCAGAAGGCCCAGAAAGGCCATGGACAGGGCGTCTTTGTCGTGGGTGCTCCAGAGAAAGCCCACCTTGCCCGTGTAGAGGTTGAAGCCGAAATAGCAGATGGACAGCAGCGCAATGCTGAAAAGTGCCGCGCCGGCATAGCGGTTGTCCACCGACAGCAGCGCCGCCCCGCCGATGGAGACCATCACGCCCGCGAGGATGCCGTCGGGCACCGCAGCTCTTATGCGAGACATAGCTTGTCCTCTCCCCTGCCGATCTCGCCGATGACATACGCGTCTTCCCCTGCGGCTTTCAGGGCGTTCAGGGTCGCGTCCGCCGTGTCCTTCGAGACGATGAGGATCATGCCGACACCCATGTTGAAGGTGTTGAACATGTCCCGCTCGGGGATATTGCCCTTGGTTTGCAGAAGTTTGAAGATCGGCGGGGTCTTCACGGCGGCCTTGTCGATATTGGCGCAGAAGCCATCCGGGATGGAGCGCGGGATGTTTTCATAAAAGCCGCCGCCCGTGATATGGCTGATGCCGTGCACGTCGGCTGCCTTGATGGCGGCGAGGACGGGCTTTACGTAGATGCGGGTCGGGGTAAGCAGCGCCTCGCCCAGCGTTTTGCCAAGCTCGGGGACGAACGCGCCGAGATCGCAATGCTCCACATCGAAGACCTTGCGCACCAGCGAGTAACCGTTGGAGTGCAGGCCCGAGGAGGCAAGCGCGATCACAACATCACCCTCTGTGACCTGACTGCGGTCGATGACCTTTTCCTTGTCCACCAGGCCCACGGAGAAGCCTGCGAGGTCGTAGTCGTCCGGCTGCATGGTGCCGGGGTGCTCGGCGGTCTCGCCGCCGATGAGGGCGCAGCCCGCCTGCACACAGCCCTCGGCAACGCCCGAGACCAGCGACGCCACCTTCTCGGGATCGTTTTTTCCGATGGCGATATAGTCGAGGAAAAACAGGGGCTTTGCGCCGCAGCAGACAATATCGTTGACACACATGGCGACACAGTCGATGCCGACAGTATCGTGCCTGTCCATGAGCTGGGCGATGCGCTGCTTGGTGCCGACGCCGTCGGTGCCGGATACCAGCACCGGCTCCTTCATGCCTGCAAAGCTCGGGGCAAAGAGGCCGCCGAAGCCGCCGATGTCGGATACCACGCCGGGGATGAAGGTGCGCTCCACATGCTTTTTCATGAGCCTTACGCCCTCATAGCCGGCTTCGATGTTGACGCCGGCGGCAGCGTAGGAGGCGGAATGCGACTTGGTCATTTTTTTATTCCTTTCCTGTCCAGCAGTAGGTACAGATTTTGTCCCGGTCGATGCCGATGGCCTCCAACAGGCCTTCGAGGGACTGGTAGCCCAGGGAGTCGAAGCCGAGCTCCTCGCAGATGGCGTGCAGCAGGCACCGGCCGCGCTCGGTTTTGGAGTCGCTGTATTCGTCCAGGTGCTTGAGCCCCGCCTCGCCCTCCAGCTTCTGCACCATGCGGCGGGCAAGCAGGTCCCGGTCGTTGTTGCTGCGGGAGAAGGCCAGGTACTTGCAGGCGTACATGATGGGCGGGCAGGCCGAGCGCATGTGCACCTCGGCCGCGCCGGACTCAAACAGGAAATCCACCGTGCCCTGGAGCTGGGTGCCTCTCACGATGGAGTCATCCACGAAGAGGAGCTTCTTGTCCTCGATGAGCTCCGGTACGGGGATCTGCTTCATCTTGGCCACCTGGTCGCGCACGTCCTGATTGGCGGGCATGAAAGAGCGGGGCCAGGTGGGGGTGTATTTGACGAAGGGCCTGGCAAAACGGCCACGGCTTTCGTTTGCGTAGCCGATGGCGTGGGGGATGCCGGAGTCGGGCACGCCCGCCACATAGTCCACCTCCGGCATGGTACCGGCGGCTTTTTCGTTGCGGGCCATGATCTCGCCGTTGCGGTAGCGCATGAGCTCCACGTTCACGCCCTCATAGTTCGAGTTGGGATAGCCGTAATAGGTCCAGAGGAAGGCGCAGATTTTCATGTTGTCTGTGGCGGGTGAAAGTGTCTCGAAGCCTTCCGCCGTGATGCGCACGATCTCCTGCGGGCCCAGCTCGTGTACGCTGTGGTAGCCGAGCTTGCGGTAGGCGAAGGACTCGAAGGCCACGCAATGCCCGTCCCTGTCCGCGCCGACCAGCACCGGGAGCCTGCCGAAGCGGTCACGGGCCGCGATGATGCAGCCGTCCGAGGTCATGAGCAGGATGGTCATGGAGCCGTCGATGAGCTTCTGGGCGTTCAGAATGCCGTCTGCAAGGGTCTCGCTCTCGTTGATGAGCGCGGCGACCAGCTCCGTCATGTTGACCTTGCCGGAGCTCATGGCCATGAACTGGTGGCCGTGGTCGGAGAAGTATGTCTCCACCAGCTCCTCGGCATTGTTGATCTGGCCCACGGTGGTGATGGCGTAAATGCCGAGGTGGGAGCGCACCAGCAGCGGCTGGGGATCGGAGTCGCTGATGCAGCCGATGCCGCTGGTGCCCTTGAAGTCGGCTATATCTTTTTCAAAGCGTGTGCGGAAGGGCGTGTTGGCGATGGAGTGGATCTGACGGTCGAAGCCCTCCTCCTCACTCCAGATCGCCATGCCCGCGCTGCGGGTGCCGAGATGGCTGTGGTAGTCGGTGCCGAAGAAAACATCGAGCACCACGTCGCGCCGGGAGACGGCGCCGAAGAAGCCGCCCATCAGGCGAAGAAGAGGCGGGAGAGGGTCATGGGATCAACGTACTCCCCGTCCTTGTAAACGCGCATGTTGCCGGAAGCGATCTCGTCGATGAGCATGACCTGGCCGTCCGCGTCGTAGCCGTATTCAAACTTGATGTCGTAAAGGACCATGCCGCGCGCCTTCATCTCATCGGCCACGATCTGGGTGATCTGCTGGGTCATGCGCTTGATCTCGTCGTACTGCTCGCCGGTCATGACGCCGAGAACGATGAGGCCGTCCTTCGTGACAAGGGGGTCGCCCTTTTCGTCGTTTTTGAAGGTCATCTCGACGTAGGCGGGCAGGTCGGTGCCGGGCTCGATGTAGTCGCCGTAGCGGCGGATGAAGGAGCCGACAGCCTTGTGGCGGCAGATGACCTCGAGGCCCTTGCCGAAGACCTTGGCGGGGAGGACTTCCATGGTGGTGTCGTTGAGATCGGCGCTGACATAGTGGGTGCGGATCCCGGCGGCGTTGATCTTCTCGAAGAAGTAAATGGACATGCGCAGGTTCACGTCGCCCACGCCGTCGATGGTCAGGCCGACGGAATTCTCGCCCGGATCAAACACGCCGTCCTTGCCGGTGCAGTCGTCCTTGAACTTGAGCAGGTAGTTGCCGTTTTCGAGGGCGTAAACGTTCTTGGTCTTTCCGGTGTAAACGAGTTTCTTTTCCATGGTAGTTGTCTCCTTTATAGTGATTTTGGGTTTAACAATTTGTAATTTTTTGCAGCCAGCTTCCCAGCTTGTCATTGCGAACCAGTGACCGATGTCACTGGTGTGGCAATCCGTATTTCCGCGGCCAGGTGGGATTTCTGATTTGTTAAGTGCCTCCGGCGGGCGGATTGCCACGCCAGTGTGCGCACTGGCTCGCAATGACAGGAGAGCTTTACAGTCTCTCCATGATTCCGGCGTCTTTTTTCAGGACTGCCTCGCTGTCGGCCTTGCGTTTGGCCTCCAGCTTCTGCGCAAGCTCCGCATCGTCCACGGCCAGAATCTCGGCAGCAAGCAGGGCGGCGTTTGCGCCGTTATTGATGCCGACGGTTGCCACCGGGATGCCGGAGGGCATCTGTACGGTGGACAAAAGCGCGTCCATCCCGTCGAGCACGGGGCCTTTGCAGGGGATACCGATGACAGGCAGTGTGGTGTTCGCGGCGATGGCCCCCGCGAGGTGCGCCGCCATACCGGCCGCGGCGATGATGACGCCGAAGCCGTTATCCCGGGCGCGGCGGGCAAAGCTGCGCGCCTCCTCGGGTGTGCGATGGGCGGAGTAGATATGCCCCTCAAAGGGGATGTCAAGCTCTTTCAGAACTTTGACTGCTTTTTCGATCACGGGCAGGTCGCTGTCGCTGCCCATGATGATTCCAACTTTTTTCATGCTGTACTTCCCTTTCAGTTTGCCTTGGTCTCGCAGTAGAGGCAGCGATAGACCTTGTTCTTTCTGTCCGTCAGCTTCACCACATGCTTGAGCTCCTGCTCGGTAGAGGTGATGCAGCGTGGGTTTTTGCAGAAGATAACATTGGTCAGCATCTCGGGCATGTCGATGGTCCGCTTCTCCACGAGCTTTCCGTCGCGGATGATGTTGACCGTGGCGCCTGGGTCGACGTAGCCGATCACGTCGAAGTCGACATGGATGCCCGAGTCGATCTTGATGATATCCTTTTTGCCCATCTTGGCGCTGACCACGTTTTTGATGATGGCCACCGAGCAGTCGAGCTTTTCAAGGCCCAGCAGGTCGTAAAGCCGCATGCCCTGTCCGGCGGTGATGTGGTCGATGACGATGCCGTTCTGGATGGAGTCGATGTTCATATTCTGCCCGCCTCCTTCAAGAGCTTGAGGATCAGCGCCATGCGCATGTATTTGCCGTAGAGCACCTGTTTGAAGTAGCAGGCGCGGGGATCGTCGTCAATGGCGACGGAGATCTCATTGACGCGGGGCAGCGGGTGCAGGATGCTCAGGTCCTCTTTCGCGTTCCAGAGCCTGTCCGGGGTGAGAATGTAGCTGTCCTTTAAGCGCAGGTAATCCTCTTCGTTGAAAAAGCGCTCGCGCTGGACGCGGGTCATGTAGAGGATGTCCAGCTCGGGCATGACCGATTCGAGATCGGTGGTCTGCACGTATGGGATGTTGTTTGCTGCGAGCACGTCCTTTTTGACATAGCTGGGAAGCTTCAGCTCCTCCGGGGAGATGAGCACCACTTTGATGCCCTCGTAACGGGACAGCGCGTTAATGAGAGAATGCACCGTGCGGCCGAACTTCAGGTCGCCGCAGAAGCCCACGGTCAGGTGATCGAGCCGCCCCTTCTCCCGGTAGATGGTCAGGAGATCCGCCAGGGTCTGGGTGGGGTGGTTGTGCCCGCCGTCGCCCGCATTGATGACGGGAATGCTCGCGTTCATGGCGGCGACCAGCGGCGCGCCCTCCTTGGGGTGGCGCATGGCGATGATGTCGGCATAGCAGGAGATGACGCGGGCGGTGTCCGCCACGCTTTCCCCCTTGGCTGCCGAGGAGCTTTTCGCCTCGGCAAAGCCGATGACGTTGCCGCCGAGCTCATACATGGCGGCCTCAAAGCTCAATCGCGTGCGGGTGGAGGGCTCGAAGAACAAGGTTGCCAGCTTCTTGCCCCGGCAGCGCTCGCTGTATTGTTCGGGGTGGGCGATGATGTCGTTTGCGGTGTCGATGAGCTCCTGCAGCTCGTCTACCGAAAAGTCCAGAATGTCGATGAGGCTTCTCATGCTTATATCCCCCCGATCCAGCTCTCGTCCGAGGGGTTATCCCGGAATTTGATCAGCCGCGCCACATCCTCCGGCCGGATGTAGCCTTCCTCGGCGGCGACGTCGGCGATGGTGTCAAAGTCGGTAAGAGAGTGGTTGATGACGTTTGCAGCCGCCATCCTCTCCAGCCCCTTCTTCATGCCGTAGGTAAAGATGCTCACCACGCCGAGGACTTCCGCCCCAGATTCGCGCAGGACGTTCACCACTTCAAGGACACTGCCGCCGGTGGAAATGAGGTCTTCCACCACCACGACCTTCTGGCCCTTCTCAAGCTTTCCCTCGATCTGGTTCTGCCGCCCGTGGTCCTTCGCGCCGGAGCGCACATAGCCCATGGGGAGATTCATCAGGTGGGCGGTGATGGCGGCGTGGGCGATGCCCGCCGTGGAGGTGCCCATGAGGACCTCCGCCTCCGGGTAGTATTCCCGGATGAGGGCGGCAAGGCCGTTTTCCACATCGTTTCGCACCTCGGGCGCGGTGAGGGTCAGGCGGTTATCACAGTAGACGGGGCTCTTGATGCCGCTGGCCCAGGTGAAGGGCTCGTCCGGCCGGAAGAAGACCGCCCCGATTTTGAGCAGGTCCTTTGCAATCGTTTTCTTCATCCCACAAACTCCTTTACACAGCGGCGGTAGGCTTCCACCGGGTCATCTGCTTTCGTGATCGGGCGGCCCACCACGATATAGTCGGAACCCAGCTCTTTGGCCTGCGCCGGGGTGGTGACGCGCTTCTGGTCGCCGACCTCCCCGTCGGCAAAGCGGACGCCGGGGGTGACGGTGAGAAAGTCCGCGCCGCATTTTTCATGGACCTTGCCCGCCTCGAGCGGGGAGCAGACGACACCGTCCAATCCGGCCGAAGCTGCGTTGCGGGCGTAGCACATGACCACCTCGTCCAGCGGGCGGCCGATCAGAAGCTCGCTTCTCATGGTCTGCTCATCGGTACTGGTAAGCTGCGTGACCGCGATCAAGAGCGGCCTTGTACCGTCGGGGCGGGTGAGGCCCTCGAGGGCAGCCTTCATCATGGCAGAGGTCCCGGCAGCATGGAGGTTTACGATGTCCACGTCAAGGTTCGACAGCACGCGCATGGCCTTGCCCACGGTGTTCGGGATGTCGTGGAGCTTGAGGTCGAGGAAGATCTTGTGGCCCCGTGCCTTGATGTCCCGCACAATCTGGGGGCCTTCGGCGTAGAAAAGCTCCATGCCGATCTTGACGAAGAGCTTTTCTTCCATGAATTTATCGAGGAAGGCGAAGGTCTCCGCCGCGCTCGAAAAATCGCAGGCTACGATCACGTCTTTTCCCATTCGTGGGCACCTCCTGTAATATCGGATAGTTTTTCGATTCCATAGCGCTCCATGGCTTTCGGGAGTGCCTCGATGATGTCCCGGCAGGCGTTAGGATCGACCAGGTTGGCAGCGCCCACCTGTACCGCCGTTGCCCCGGCGAGCATCATTTCGATCACGTCCTCCGCACTCGAAACACCGCCGAGACCGAGGATCGGGATCTTCACCGTTTCATAGACCTGCCACACCATGCGCAGAGCCAGGGGGAAGATCGCGGGGCCGGAGAGGCCGCCGGTGGTGTTTGCCAGCACCGGGCGGCGGGTTTTGAGGTCGATGCGCATGCTCATGACCGTGTTGATGAGGCTCACCGCGTCCGCGCCCACGTCCTCACAGGCTTTGGCGATGGACACGATGTCGGTCACGTTCGGCGAGAGCTTCACGATCACGGGCTTTGTGGTCACGCGCTTGACCGCCCGTGTCACCTCGGCAGCGGCTTTCGGGTCGGTGCCGAAGCTCATGCCGCCGCCGTGGACGTTGGGACAGCTGATGTTAACCTCCAGCCAGCCCACCTGCGGCTCGGCGTCCAGGCGGCCGCAGACCTCGGCGTATTCCGCGACGGAGAAGCCGCTGACGTTCGCGATCACGGGTTTATGAAATACTTTTGCAAGCTTGGGCAACTCTTCGCTGATGACCGCATCGACGCCGGGGTTTTGCAGGCCCACGGCATTGAGGATGCCCGCGTTTCCCTCCGCGATGCGGGGAAGCGGGTTTCCCGCGCGGGGCTCTAACGTTGTACCCTTGAAGGAAAAGGTGCCGAGACAGTTGATGTCGTAGAGCTCGGCAAACTCGTACCCATAGCCGAAGGTGCCGGAGGCGGGGATGATGGGATTATCCAATTCGATCCCGCAGAGATTGACGTTCAAGTCTCCCATAGTACCTCCTCGCTTGACAGCACCGGGCCGTCCTTGCAGATGCGCTTGAGGCCGTTTTTCGTTTTCACCGTACAGCCCATGCACGCCCCGAAGCCGCAGCCCATGCGCTTGTCAAAGCTGAGCTGGCCGGGCTTGTCAGTACAGGCACAAACAGCCTTCATCATGGCCTCCGGCCCGCAGGTATAAAAGCCGGTGTATTCCCGGTTCATGGCGTCGGTGACAAAGCCCTTCACGCCGCAGCTGCCGTCCGCGGTGGTGACGATCGTTTCGATGCCGAGGGTACGAAATTCATCCTCGTAAAACACATCTTTGGCGGTGTTGAAGCCCAGCAGTGCGGCGGGGCGCTTGCCCTGCTTCAAAAGCTCCTTCGCCAGCCAGTACAGCGGCGAGACGCCGGTGCCGCCGCCGATGAGCAGCGGCGCGTTGCCGCAGGCATTCAGGTCAAAGCCGTTGCCAAGGCCGGTCAGGACATCGAGCTTTGCGCCGGGCTGAATGTCCCGGAGCTTCGCCGTCCCCTTTCCCACGGTCTCAAACACGACAGTGAAGCTGTCCTCAGTCCGGTCACAGACAGAGAAGGGGCGGCGCAGGAACAGGCCGTCCAGCCTGAGCTGGACAAACTGCCCCGGCCTTTCGATCGCCGAAACGTCACCCCGGAGCACCAGGCGCGAGACCTTTTCGGTGAGGGGCCTGTTTTCGGTGACGGTAAAGATTCCCTGCTTCATCGTCACGAATCAATGGTGGAGACGGTGATGGTGGTCTCCTCCAGCACATCCAGCAGGACGCGCACGGTGTCGAGGGAGGTGAAGATCGTGACGTTATTCTCGGTGGCGCAGCGGCGGATGATCATGCCGTCTTCAAGATGGCGGCCGCTGTGAATGGCGCGGGTGTTGATGATATAGCTGACATAGCCCGCGCGGATGGAGTCGAGGATCTCCTCGCTCCCCTCGCTGATCTTCTTTTTTACGCGCGTGCGGATGCCGTGCTCCTTGAGGAAGACGGCAGTGCCATGTGTGGCTTCAATATTGAAGCCCATGTCGTAGAAGCGGCGCACGAGCGGCAGGGCTTCGTCCCGGTCCTCCCGGGCGATGGTAACAAAGACGGTGCCGTAGTTCTGGAGCTTCATGCCCGAGGCCTGCAGGGCCTTATACATGGCGCGGGAGAGCTTGTCGTCGTAGCCGATGGCCTCGCCGGTGGATTTCATCTCGGGGCTGAGGTAAGCGTCCAGACCTTTGATCTTGTTCCAGGAGAAGACCGGGACTTTGACGTAGTGGCGCTTCTTTTCCTCGGGATAGAGGTCGAAGATGCCCTGCTCCTTGAGGCTCTTGCCCATGATGACCTCGGTGGCGATGTCCGCGAGCGACCAGCCGGTTGCCTTGGACAAAAACGGCACCGTGCGGGAGGAACGGGGATTTACCTCGATGATATAGACGTTTTCTTCCTTATCGACAATGAACTGGATATTGAATAGACCAATGATCCCGATGCCCAGCCCTAACTTCTTGGCATACTGGAGGATGATGCCCTTGACCTTGTTTGAGATGGAGAAGGAGGGATAGACGCTGATGGAGTCGCCGGAGTGGACACCGGTGCGCTCGACCAGCTCCATGATGCCGGGGACGAACACGTCCCGCCCGTCGCAGATGGCGTCGACCTCCACCTCGCGGCCCATGATGTATTTATCGACCAGCACGGGCTTGTCCGCGTCGATCTCGACGGCCGTCTTGAGATAGTGGCGCAGCATGTCCTCGTTGGCGACGATCTCCATGGCTCTGCCGCCGAGCACGAAGCTCGGGCGCACCAGCACCGGATAGCCGATGCGGTTTGCAGCCTGGATGCCGTCTTCAATGTTCGTGACGGCGGTGCCGGTGGGCTGGGGGATATCGAGCTCAAGGAGGATCTTTTCAAAGCTGTCGCGGTTTTCCGCCCGCTCGATGGCCTCGCAGTCGGTGCCCACGATGGTGACGCCGCGCTCCATAAGGGGCTGGGCCAGGTTGATGGCGGTCTGCCCGCCGAGGGAGGCGATGACGCCCTCGGGCTTTTCAAAGTCCAGGATCGCCATGACGTGCTCCGGCGTCAGGGGCTCAAAGTACAGCTTGTCACCGGTGGTGTAGTCGGTGGAGACGGTCTCAGGGTTATTGTTGATGATGATGGCCTCGTAGCCGTTGCGCTTGATGGTCTGTACCGCGTGAACGGTGGAGTAGTCAAACTCCACGCCCTGGCCGATGCGGATGGGCCCGGCGCCCAGGACCACCAGCTTTTTCTTCTCCGTGAGCCTCGAGTCGTTCTCGCCCGAGTAGGAGGAGTAGAGGTAGGCAATGTACTTGCCGGTGTGCAGAGTGTCCACCATGCGGAAAACCGGTGTAATGCCGAGCTTTTTGCGGCGCTCATAGATCTCTGTCTCGCTGAGATTCCAGAGCCGCGCGATGCACTTATCCGAAAAGCCCAGCTTCTTGGCCTCTCTGAGCAGCTCCACGTCGTTGACGCGGGCCTTGAGCTCTTTCTCCATGTCCACGATCTTTTGGAAGGATTCCAGAAACAGCTCCGTAATCATGGTAAGCTCGTGGAGCTTTTCGATGGACACGCCGCGGCGCAGAAGCTCGAACACGGCGAAGACCCCGTCGTGGCGGAAGTCGGCGAGATACTGCATCAGCTCGTCGTCGGTCCAGGAATTGAACTTCGGCATGTAGAAGTGATCCACGCCGATCTCGAGGGAGCAGACGGATTTCAAAAGGCACTCTTCCAGATTGGAGCCGATGCCCATGACCTCGCCGGTGGCCTTCATCTGAGTGCCGAGGGTGTTGGGGGCGGAGGTGAATTTATCAAAGGGGAAGCGGGGGAATTTGGCAACGATGTAGTCAAGGCTCGGCTCCATGGCGGCGGTGCCGCCCGCAACGGGAATTTCCTCGAGCGCCATGCCTAGGGCGATCTTCGCCGTGACACGGGCGATGGGGTAGCCGCTGGCCTTGGAGGCAAGGGCCGAGGAACGGGACACGCGGGGGTTCACTTCGATCAGATAATACTCGCTGCTCGTGGGATTGAGCGCAAACTGCACATTGCAGCCGCCCTCGATCTTGAGCTCGCGGATGATCTTGATGGCCGAATCGTTGAGCATCTTGAGATCGTGGTCGTTGAGGGACAGGATGGGCGCGACCACGATGGAGTCGCCGGTGTGGACGCCGACGGGGTCGACGTTTTCCATGCCGCAGATGGTGATGGCACGGTCGTTGGAGTCGCGCATGACCTCAAATTCGATCTCCTTGTAGCCCTTGACGCTCTTCTCGATGAGCACCTGGTGGACGGGCGAGAGGCGGAAGGCGTTGACACCGATCTCCTCAAGCTCCTGCTCATTGTTGGCAAAGCCGCCGCCCGTGCCGCCGAGGGTGAAGGCCGGGCGCAGGACCACGGGGTAGCCGATGCGCTCTGCCGCGGCTCTGGCCTCGTCCAGATTATAGGTGATCTCGGAGGGGATGACCGGCTCGCCGATGGACTGGCACATCTCCTTGAAAAGCTCGCGGTCCTCAGCCCGCTCAATGCTCTCGCTGCTGGTGCCGAGAAGCTTGACGCCGCACTCGCGCAGGATGCCCTTGCGCTCAAGCTGCATGGCGAGGTTCAGACCCGTCTGTCCGCCGATGCCGGGGACAATGGCATCCGGCCGCTCATAGCGGAGGATCTTGGCCACGTAGTCCAGCGTCAGCGGCTCCATGTAGACCTTGTCGGCGATGGAGGTGTCCGTCATGATGGTGGCGGGGTTGGAATTTACCAGCACCACCTCATAGCCCTCTTCTTTTAAAGCAAGACAAGCCTGGGTTCCGGCGTAGTCAAACTCCGCCGCCTGGCCGATGACAATGGGGCCGGAGCCGATGATCAGTACCTTTTTGATGTCCGTTCTTTTCGCCATTTTTACACTCCTTCATAAACCGCTTGTCCCCCGTACACCGTCAGCAGGCATTTGCCGTAAACCGAACGGCCGGCGAAGGGAGTCGCTTTGCCCTTGGACAGAAAGTTCTCGGGGTCGATCGTGTATTGCGCGTCAAGATCCCAGATGGAAAAAACGTTTCCCAGCGGGATATGAAACCGCTCTCGCGGATTGTATACCAATAATTGTAACAGTGCTTCCATGGAGAGGATGCCCGTTTTGACTAAATTTGTGTACAAAAGCGGGAAGGCCGTCTCGAGTCCCACGATGCCGAAGGCGCTGCCCTGAAGCCCCTTGCTCTTTTCCTCCGCGCTGTGAGGGGCGTGGTCTGTGGCGATCATGTCGATCGTGCCGTCGAGCAGGCCATCAAGCAGGGCTTCGCGGTCCTCTCTCGCGCGCAGGGGCGGGTTCATCTTGAAGCGCCCGTCCTCCTGCAGGTCATTCTCGTCCAGCAGCAGGTAATGCGGCGCGGTCTCGCAGCTGACATTGACGCCGCTTTTCTTCGCGTCCCGGATGAGGGCCGCGCTCTCTTTTGTGGAGATGTGGCAGACGTGGTAGGCGCAGCCGGTCCGGTCCGCCAGTTTCAAGTCCCGCTCGATCTGCCGCCACTCGCTCTCGCTGCAGATGCCCCTGTGGCCGTGGGCTGCGGCGTAGGTCCCGTCGTGGACGTACCCGCCGCGCAGGAGGCTGTTGTCCTCGCAGTGGGCGACGATCATTTTGCCGAAGGCCCTGGCCCGTGTCATGGCTTCCCGCATCATACTCTCCGACTGCACGCCGTGCCCATCGTCCGAGAAGGCGATCACATAGGGGGCCAGCGCCTCGAGGTCCGCAAGCTCCTTCCCCGCCTGGTTCAGTGTGATGGCGGCGTAGGGGTAAACTTTGATGCAGGCGTCGCGGTCGATGATCTCCCGCTGCATGGCAAGATGTTCCGGATCGTCACACACCGGCTTGAGGTTCGGCATGGTACACACCGCCGTATAACCGCCGCGGGCCGCCGCTTTACTTCCAGTTTTTATAGTTTCTTTATAAGAAAAACCCGGCTCGCGAAGGTGTACATGCACATCGCAGAATCCGGGCAGAAGTGTATATTTTTCGTGATTGAGGCAGGAATAATCCGCGCTCGTATCCAGGGTGCGATACTCGCTTTTATCCATACTGCCGATTGTTCTCACACGGTCAAATACGATCATACGCGCACCCTCCCAAAAGCAAAAATCTTACCGCGGACCGGTAAGACAACAACACGCAAAGCCTGTGCCGGGAATGCACACAAGCCTCATTTTTCATGCCTTGCCGATCTCTCAGGATCGCCTTAAAGTTTGCGTTATTATAACGGCAAGACGCGCGTTTCGTCAATCGGCGAAATAGACAGAAAACGCGCATTCCCCGAAGTCAATTTCTGTCAGGCCGCGTTGCATTCAGCGCGTCTTTATGCTAAAATATCTTCACCTATATGCGAGGAGGAATTCCAATGAGCGAAAACATCATCTACTGCTACTCCGGCTCCGGCCACTGCCTGAACATGGCAAAGAGCATCGCTTCCCGCCTCGGCGACACGGACATCGTCATGATGCGCGCCTTCCCGGTAAAGACCGACGCCACCGAGGCAAAGCGTGTGGGCTTCGTGTTCCCCTGCTACGGCGGCGGCCTGCCCGGCCATGTGGAGGAATACATCAAGGCCATCAAGATCGCGCCCCATGCCTACAAGTTCGCGGTGGAACAGTATGCCGGCTACATCGGCTGCGGGCTGCACAAGATCGACGAGATCGTGGGTCTGGACTACTGGAACACAATCTCCAACCACTCGACCTGCATCTGGCTCATGCCACACGCGCTCACCGTGCCGCCTACCAGCAAGCAGAAGGCCCAGGAGCGCATTGATCGCAAGGCCATGGAGGTCGCGGCGGCGGTGAAGGCCGAGAAGCGCCTGGACGTAAAGCCGCCCGAGAACGCCTTCTTTGCCCGTGAGAGCGCGCTCTTCTCCCAGCTCCACCCCAAGCGCGCCAAAAAATTCACCGTCAGCGACGCCTGCATCGGCTGCGGCACCTGCGCGCAGGTATGTCCTATGAAGAACATCACCCTTGAAAACAAAAAACCCACTTTCGGCACCAACTGCATCGGCTGTCTCAGCTGCCTGCAGTTCTGTCCGAAGGAGGCCATCAACATGGGCAAGATCACCGAAAACCGCGAGCGTTTCCCCAATCCCTTCGTCAAGGCATCCGACCTGACCCAGGGCATCATCCATATCGACTAAAAGAAGCTCAGACATATACTGAACGGCATAAAACCCGCGCAGGAAAAAAGAACGGCGAAGCCCGGATCACGAACGGTCCGGCTTCGCGTCTTTTTGCTCTTTTTCCTGTTTGCGGATAAAGGTGAGCGCGGCTTTGAGCTGCTCGTGCTTCGGCCTGCCCGCAAGGCGCAGATTATGGGCTTCGGCCAGTGCCTGCGTAAACAGGGGCCCCGGTTGGAGCCCCGCCTCCACAAGGTCACGGCCCATGAGGTATGGGACGCTCATCCGCTCGGTATAGAGCGTGAGCATTTCCCGCAGGTGCCTCTCGGTCGGGACATACGCTTCCAGCATGGCTCCGCGCGTGTCCTGCGCGCCACGGCAGCCCAGATAATCCGCCTTGGCAAGCAGCAGCAGATCCTCCGGGCAGAGGGCCTCGTCGTACATCCGCATATAACTCTTTGTTTTTGAGCCGCCGTCTGCCAGCACGTTGGGCTTCATGTGGAGGCAGGTCATGTTCAGCACGTACTCGATCAGCTTCGTCTCGCTTGTCAGGCGGCGCAGAAAGCTTTTTGTCAGCGGCTGTCCGGCCTTCTCGTGACCGTAGGCGTGGAGGACGCCGTTCCTCTCCTCCGTTGTGACCGCCTTGCCGAGATCATGACACAGGGCGGAGAGCATGAACCACAGCGGCTCCTTTGCCTCACCGCGAAGCGCTGCGGCCTCGTCCAGCACCTGCATGGTGTGCGTCCAGACATCCCCTTCGGGGTGAAAGCGCGGGTTCTGCCCGATGCCGATCAGCGCCTCCAGTTCCGGGAACCAGACAGAGAGCTGGCGCATCTTCCGCATTTCCCCAAAGAAGACGGAGGGCTTGTCACTTTTCAAAAGTGCCTTTTCAAGCTCACCCATGACGCGCTCCCCCGGCAGTGCCGCAAGGTCCATCCGCGCCGAGAGCATCCGTGTCTCGTCGGCCACGGCAAAGCCGAAGCGGGCCGCAAACTGCGCCGCGCGCAGCACGCGCAGGGGGTCCTCTCCAAAGCTGCTGTCATCCACATGGCGCAGAAGCCCCCGCCGCATGTCCTCTCTGCCGCCGAAGAAGTCCAGGATCTCCCCCGTCAGCACATCCTGCATCAGGGCGTTCATGGTGAAGTCCCGCCGCCGCGCGGCCTTCTCCGCTCCGAGGAAGGGATCGACGAACACCTCAAAGTCCTTGTGCCCCCGCCCGGTCGCGGTCTCGGAGCGCGGCATGGCGATGTCCAGCTCATAGTGTCGAAGCCCCATGATGCCGAAGCTTGCCCCCATCGTCAAGCGCTCGCCGAGGCTGTCAAGGATGCGCTCCAGGGTCTGTACCGGGATGCCGTGTACCTCGATGTCGATATCCTTGTTGTCGCGGCCCAGCAGCCCGTCCCGCACGCAGCCGCCCACATAGTAGGTTCGCCCGCCCGCGTCCGCCACGGCCTCGGCGATACGCCGCGCCATCTGCACATTTTTATCGTCCGGTGACATGCACAGCACCCCCTTCACAACTCAGGAGTTTAGCATAAATCAAATATCCCCGCAAGCCGAATCGGGATGATTCGGCCTGCGGGGATTTGGGCTCCTGTCTGTTTGAAAGCAGGACACCCTGCCCGTTCGTATTTCTTATATAAGCCAAACACGCAGGGTAATTAACGTCCGGAATAGTTCCTGGCTGCGTATTCGGCTGTATTTCTCAGTTCATTTCCTCGTCGATCGTCTGCTCGTAAAGCTTCATCAGATCGGCATTCATCGGGAAGCAGCTGTTGGCTGCGGCATAGAGGATGAAGCCTTCACGCAGATAGCCGCGCAGGGACTGGGAAAAGCTCTTATTGGTGTTCTTCATAATGGGTTCACGTTCCTTTCCTGATACTGTTTTTCCATAAAACACTGTGTTTTATGGGAGATCAGTATGACAGAGCCGAGGCACCGATGATGATTGACTGTTTTTTGTGTCCGGCATAAGACACTCGACCGACCCGCGCTTGGATTCTGGATCGCTCTGTTATCTCCCTGTCACGCTGCGTATTATAGCTTTTGCACAAAATAAGTCAAGTGAAATTGTGCACAATATCTAAATTCGATTTAACAGTTTCTCCCATATCAGTGTCGGTTTGCCATTACTAATACGCAGATCCGGCGCACTATATGTATGCTGCTTTCCGCCCGGTTTATCAGAACAAGGGCCGATTTGTGCAATTCTCACTGCTTTGTCAGGCGATTTGTGATTTGCCGCGGGCTTTTTCATACTTTCAGCATGAGGGGGTGCGTTTGTTGCAGGCAGCCAGAATAGCAGGCTGTTCCCAATCCTCAAAAGACGTAAGATTCACAACGCTATCTCTGCCGCGAGGAGCCCAGAATCGAAACGTGATCGAATAGCAGCCATCCGGAAAGTCTTCCTTGTTTATCAGTTCGGCCCCATCGTCATAGCTTGCCAATATCAGGAACGGTGTATCCGGCTCTTCCTTCTCTAATTGCAACATCCAGGCTTTTATGATCCCAATTGACTCTTTCAGGATTCCAGATATTTGTTCCTTCGTGTATGCGTCGAGATTCACTTCATTTCCATCCCATTCGAGCCGTGAAAGATCTGCTGATGCGGGAATACCATTCTGATCCAAATGCCAAAAATCCGAGACGCCCCAATACGGTCTTCCTGCCTGATCCTGCTTCTTCCAGATCGGATAAGTATTTTGAGCAGGAACGTCATCGACATTGATCTTATGCTGCTGTAAAAGGAGCTTCATAGCCTTGTTTGACTGTATCATACTTGTCTTCACCTCCCTCAAAATAGCGCATGAACTTGATTTGACTGTCCTTGGCTATGGCCTGATATACACGGCAGCGGGGACTCGCCTGCATTTGCGCCTCGCGGGGGATCGGCGCAAATAGTGGAATCGACCAGTTTGAGAACTGGTCGATGAACGCCCCACAGGGGCGTTCGATTATAATTCGAGTCCCCGCGGAGGGAAAAATACAAGCCCGCCGGGTGGCGGGCTTGTATTTTTGGTGCTCCAGCGGGGACTCGAACCCCGGACACCCTGCTTAAAAGGCAGGTGCTCTACCTCCTGAGCTACTGGGGCGTGTCGTCGGAGCAAGCTTCGGATCGTCTCGCTTCCGCCAAGCGTGGCGAAAGCTCGCTCCCTTCGCTGCTCCTCCTCTCAAAATCAGACCCGCTTCGCTGGGCTCTGATTTTGTTTTAAGGAAACGGTTTGCCGCGTCTCCCCAAATCGAAACCAGAGTTTCGATTTGGAAAGGAAGAAGGAGTGAGGATCCGCGCAGCATTTGCGGCACTTACGCAAACCGCAAATGCGGAGCCATCCGAACTTCTTCTGACGTGGCTGGGATGGCGGGACTCGAACCCACTATATCGGAGTCAAAGTCCGGTGTGTTACCATTACACTACATCCCAATGTAGTCACAAACCGAGACCGGCGCCGCCGGCCTCGGCTCGTTTTCAGTGGGGTGGGATATGGGGCTCGAACCCACGACACCCGGAACCACAATCCGGTGCTCTACCAACTGAGCTAATCCCACCATATTTGTCCGCGCAGCTTCCCGCGCGTCCTATCAAAAACTCAAAGCCGAAGCCTTGAAGTTGTTTTTCTGCTGCGCTCTCCGAAGAGAGGCTATATCAAAACAAAGACCGCAGGAAACACGTTCTTTGTTCACTCCTGTACCAAACACAAAGCCCAACGAAGTGGGTTTGTGTTTGAAAGGAAGAAGGAGGGAGGATCCGCGCAGCATTTGCGGCACTTACGCAAACCGCAAATGCGGAGCCATCCGAACTTCTTCTGACGCTGGCACGCCAAGAGGGATTCGAACCCCCGACCTACTGCTTAGAAGGCAGTTGCTCTATCCTGCTGAGCTATTGGCGCATATCATTCCCGCCAATACCCAGCAATTCAAATCAAAGCCCAGCGCAGCGGGTTTGATTTGAGAAGGAAGAGGGAGGGAGCATAGCGCAGTTTTCACGGCCTTTGCCGTGGAAACGGAGCGGTGCGAGCTTCCTCTGACGCTGGAGCGGGTGATGGGAATCGAACCCACGTATCCAGCTTGGAAGGCTGGTGTTCTACCATTGAACTACACCCGCACGTCGTCCCATCAGCTTTGAGATAATACCATAATCAAGGCCCGCGTGTCAACTGTTTTTGAAAATTTTTCACACAATATTCCAAGAATCGTTTACGCAGGCTTAAAACTCAATTATATGGCTTGCCGCAAGCCGCACGTTTCCCCGAAGGCGGGTGCCTGTCGGATCGCTTGCGACGTGCAGAACGCCACCGGGCTCCCGGAGGCTCACCTCTGTAGGCGAAGCATTTCCGGCGGCAAGGTACATCCCGACCGCAGCGCTGCCGCTGGCACAGGAGTTTTCCCAGAAGACTGTGCCGCTGCCGGGGATATAGACCAGCGGCGTCATGCGGCGCTCCTGCCCCTCTCCTTCCAGAAACAGCAGGCCGAGGCCGTCCGCCGAAAGCTCCGCGCAGAACGCCTTCACCGCACGTTCGGCTGTCTCGGGATCGTCCAGGAGTGCGAAAAACGGCGACGGGCTTTCCACAACCATGTGGGAGATGCCCTCCATGCGCACGAGGGGCAGCCTGCCGCGCAGGCCCTCAAAGGCAAACGCCCGCTCGGTAATATCGATTGCGGGCGGCATCTGCAGCTCTGCCCGAAAGCTGTCATCGCCGGTCCGGCACAGCTTCACCTCCATTGGCTGACCTGCGCCAGACACACGGAGGCGGACGGTGTCCCCGCCTCCGCACCGAAGCGAGAGCAGTGCGGCGGCGCACATCGTGGCATTGCCGCAGAACTCACCCCCCGCCATTTGGAGCGCGGGCAGGCCGTCCTCCCCTTCCGGGTTCAGAAAGCCCACCTGCTCCACATCGTCGTGGCGCTGCATGATCGCGGCGGCGGCCGCCTGCCGCTCTGCGGCCCCGACCGGACTTTCCGCCAGGGCGGTGATGTTCCCGGTCGGGTCCAGAATCCTGTAGCGAAGCTCCATGACTCAGCGCTCAAAGACCCGCAGGAACTGGCGCGTGCGCTCTTCCTTCGGGTTGTCGAAGACCTCGCGCGGGTCGCCCTGCTCGACGATGACGCCGTCGGCCATGAAAATGACGCGGTTGCTGACCGCCTTGGCAAAGGGCATCTCATGGGTGACGACCACCATGGTCATCTTTTCCTCGGCAAGCTGGCGGATGACCTTCAAGACCTCGCCCGTGAGCTCGGGGTCCAGGGCGGAGGTGGGTTCGTCGAAATAGAGGATCTCGGGGCGCATGCACAGGGCGCGGGCAATGGCGACGCGCTGCTGCTGGCCGCCGGAGAGCTGATAGGGATAGGCCTTCTCCTTGCCCTCCAGGCCCATTTTCTTCAAAAGCTCCATGGCACGCACGAGTACCTCGTCTTTATTCTCGCCATGGAGGATGGGCGCCTCGGAAACGTTGCGCAGCACGGAATAGTGAGGGAAGAGCTGGAAGTTCTGGAACACCAGGCCGAAGCGGGTACGGAAGCGGTTGAGCTCGGCCTTGGAGGCGTACGCCCCGTTATGGAGCGCATACTGCCCGTCGTAGAGGATGTCGCCGCCGTCGGCGTGCTCCAGGAAGGAGGCGCAGCGCAGCAGCGTGGATTTGCCGGAGCCGGAGGGGCCGATGATGGAGACCACGTTGCCCCGCTCCACCGAAAGGGAAATGTCCTTGAGGACACTGAGGGAGCCGAAGGATTTTTCCAGGCTGCGGATGCTGAGGATATTGGCCGCGGATTCAGTTTTCTTGTCTGCCATTTCGTTTCGCCCCCTCACTTATAGTAGTCCAGGCGCTTCTCGATCCGGCCCATCACATAGTCGACGATCACATTAAATATATAATAGAATACGCCGGCGACCAGGAAGGGGGTGAAGCTTGTCTGGGAGTTTGCGATCTGCTTGCCGATGGTGAACATCTCCTGATAGGAAACCGTGAAGGCCATGGAGGTATCCTTGACCAGCGTGACCACCTCGTTGGTGATGCTGGGCATGATGCGCTTGATGACCTGGGGCAGGATGATGCGCATGAAGGTCTGGACCTTCGTATAGCCCAGGACCTCCGCCGCCTCGTACTGGCCGACGGGGATGGACTCGATGCCGCCGCGGTAGATCTCGGCAAAGTAGGCGGCGTAGTTGATGGCAAAGGCGATGACGACGGGGATGAGCTTGTTGCGTGAAACCGGCGCGCCGAAGAGGTAATACGGCCCGTAGGTGACCGCCAGCAGCTGGAGCATCAGGGGCGTGCCGCGCAGGACGGTAATGATGAAGCGCGTGACGGCGGAGACGATTTTCAGCTTGCTCATGCGCAGCAGCGCGACGATCATGCCCAGCGGCAGGGAGAAGATCAGGGTCAGGAAAAAGATGGCGCAGGTCTTGCCCAGGCCCTCGCTCATCTTGACGATCATGGTCATCAATGACATTGGGAAGCCCTCATTTTTCTAAGGTTTAGTGGATAAGGCAATACCGCATAATTCGGCGAGAGCGAATCCCGAGAAAAAATGGGTTCTGACGATGGCAGTTTTTCGCAGGAATACTTTGTGTATTTCAAGAAAAAGTGACGAAGTCAGAGCACATTTTTTCCGGGAGGCGCCGAAGACGGATTGTGCGGTGTTGCCTGAAGAAAAAAAGCAAGAAGCGCCCGAAAGCGCAGGAAAGCCGCGCTTTCGGGACGTTGCATCATTTTCGGTTTTCAGCCTCGGATATTACTCCTTGTTCAGGAAGAGGAGGTTGTTGACGATGTCGGCATACTCCTCCTTCTCGGCAATCTTGGCGTAGGTGCCGTTTTCGACCAGGGCCTGCACCGCCTCGTCGACCGTCTTGCACAGCTCCGCGTCACCGGAGCGGAAGGCGATGCCGTACTGCTCGGCGCCCAGCTGCTCGTCGATGATGGAAAGGCCCTCGTGCTTGGCAACATAGCTTGCCGCCACGGGCATGTCAACGAACACCGCGTCGACCGCGCCGCCCTGCAGCTCGGTGAAGCACTTGAGGAAGCTGTCGCAGGTGAGGACGGAATCGAAGGTGTCAGCCAGATCCTTGAGGTCATCGTTCAGCAGGCTCTCGCCGGAGGTGCCCAGCTGCACGGCCACGATCTTGCCGGCCAGATCCTTGGAGGACTTGAAGCCGCTGTCGGTCTTGACGACCAGGACCTGGGTGTTGTCGTAGTAGGGCTCGGAGATGACGTAGCCCGCTTCCTTCATGCTGTCAAGGATGGTCATGCCGGACCAGACACAGTCACACTCAAAGGAATCGAGCTGCACCAGCTTCTCATCCCAGTTGACGCCGAAGATTTCCAGCTCCCAGCCGAGATAATCGCAGACAGCCTTGCAGACCTCCACGTCAAAGCCGGTGTAGTTGCCGTCGTTGCCGAGATAGCTGAAGGGCGGGTACTCGGGGTCGATGCCCATGACGAACTTTTTGTCCGCCGCGAAGGCACTCGGGGCAAACAGGGCAAACATCAGGACAAGCGTCAAAGCAAAAGCGATTGTCTTTTTCATGTTGATTACTCCTTCAATTTCAATCAGATTTATCGAATAGATTTCGTCATGTAATTGCTCTTAACGATTTAGCATATTAGCACGCTAAAGCAGCTGTGTCAAGTCAAAAATTTCACGCTTTGTTTTGACAGGATGGGCTTTCTCATGTATAATGATATTAGCTGGTAAATTGTATATGGTTTTCCCATAATTTCCCACTTTTTGTCACGCGGCATTTCATATTTACCCGCAGGCTCGTAGGGAGGTGTTCCCCATGCAGCTGATAAAAATGAACCGGGATCCGGAAGGCTGCGGTATCTGTGTGCCTTTCATCGGAGATTCCGGATCCTGAGCCTTAGCCCCAGAGCAGACGGCAGACCCAGGCCGCGCCGAGAAAGCATGCCAGATCCGCGCACAGGGCGGCCGGGAGGGCGCGCCCGTCGTCCCGGGCACCGGCCGCGGAGAAGTAGACAGCGATGACGTAAAGGCTCGTCTCGCTCGAGCCGAGCATCACTGCCGCCGTGCGCCCGATCAGGGAATCCGGGCCGTGGCGCTGCATGAGCTCCGAAGCCGCGGCGAGAGCGGCGCTGCCCGACAGGGGGCGCAAGAGCATGAGAAGCCCCGTCTCCTCCGGTACGCCGAGCAGGCGGAACATCGGTCCCAGCGCAGTCCCCAGCAGTTCCGGCAGGCCTGAAGCCTCCAGCAGGCGGATCATCGGGAAAACCACCAGCAGCGCCGGCAGGATGCTCCAGAGCGTCAGCAGGCCCTTCCTCGCCCCCGCTGTCATCGCTTCATAGATGTCCGCGCCGTGCATCCGCGCCGCGAGCGCTGCCGCCGCAATGAGCAGCGGCACCAGAAGCTGTGCAAGGGTTTTCACGTCTGGTTCCCGTTTAAAAGCCGGATAGCTGTGAGTCCCACCAGAAGCGAAAAAGCACTGGCGAGCCAGACGGCAGCTGTGATGTCAAAGGGTGAGACGCTGCCCAGAGACGCGCGAAGGGACGCCGCCGTCGCGGGCAGAAGCTGGATTGACGCGGTGTTGAGCACCACGAGGGTATTGAGCTCCCTGCCCGCCCCGAGATGTACAAGCCCCTTCGCCGCCCTGATGCCGGCAGGCGTGGCGGCATTGCCGAGGCCCAGGAGGTTTGCCCCCGCGTTCTCCGTCAGGGCAGCCAGCGTCTCTCCGTCCCCCGCCCCAATCGGGAACAGCAGCGAGAGCGGACGCCGCAGCAATCGTGCCAGCGCATCGGCCGCGCCGCCGCGCTCAAGAAGCTCGGTCACCGCGGACCAGAGGCACAGCGCCGCGCACAGCTTCGGTGCAAACAGCAGGGCCTCCTGTACCCCCTCCAGCACCGCGTTCCCCGCGGCGGTAGTTTTTCCCGTCAGCAAAGCTGACAAAATTGAAAGCAAATAAATGGTAATGATTGCTAAATCCATCCAGAAATCCCCCTATCCCGACCTTGTAGGTGCTGTTATAAAAGAACTTTTTATGAATTTTTTACGAACTTCGCATATTTTAGTTGATTTTTTCCCAAGAAGATGATATAAAGTGCTATAAATATTTACGAATTTGTAATTTTTTACCAATGTTTGTAAATATTTGGGGCCGAATCGTACAGGAAAATATCAGAGGCAAAGGGGATGCTTACGTGAAGTCCACCGGTATCGTACGAAGAGTCGACGAACTTGGGCGTATCGTATTGCCAATCGAAATGCGCCGGACGCTCAACATCGGAGAAAAGGATTCTCTCGAGATATATGTTGACGGCGACAGCATTATTCTTCGCAAATATCAGGCGGCTTGCGTGTTCTGCGAGAGTACGAAAAAAATCGTCAATTATCGCGGAAAGAATGTCTGTCCTGATTGCATAGCGAAGCTGAAAGAGCTGTATTGATACGCGAAAACCCTGACCGGCACGGTCAGGGTTTTTTATTTTTATATGATTTCATACCCCTCGGCGGCCAGCGCTGACAGCGCCCGCTCGAAGTTTTCTTCTTTTACGAGGATATAATCCGTATTGAATGTGGACACCGCAAAGATGCCGATATGCCGCTCGGCCAGGATGGCCGTCAGCCTTGAAAGGATGCCGATGAGGGAAAAGTCCAGGACGCCCTCGATGCGGAAGGCTCTCCAGCCGTCGTCACGCACAAGTGTATGAGGCGGGGTGTCCTCCGTTTTGCATACCAGGGAGATTTCCTCGTCTGTTTTCCCGATGAAGAAGAAATCGACCGCCGTATTGATGTCGGATATTTCGGCCGCTTTACAGACCGTCAGTTCATGTTCCAGTTTTTTGAGCTTCATGGATGCCCTCCCATTGATTCCGGTTTATCTGATCTTATCACAAATTATTGCCTGTGTCCAACACCGCGGATCAGAAGAAAACGTCTGGTAATCAGTGCCGAACTGTGATAAAATATCAATATAAAAGACACAGGGAGGCCATGCCATGGACAACAGGACAGACGAAAAAAGCATGCAAGAACTGGTGGAGCAGATGGCGGCTGTACAGCGGCGAAGCCAAACGCTGAGTATGGTTATCACGGTGGTGATCGCGGTGATGGCGGCGGCGCTGATCGTGAGCCTTGCCGTTGTGGTGCCGAAGATCAGCGCGACGCTCGACCATGCCCGTACAACGCTCGCCGATACTCAGGCCGTCATCCAGCGCGTCAGCACTTCCCTCGACAATCTTGACAGCATCGGAGAGAATCTCAACGGGCTGAGCGGTGAAGGCGCAGAGAAGCTGGGAAAGCTGATCGACACGCTCAGCACCATTGACGTGGACGCGCTGACGGCGTCGATTCAGCGCTTCAACGGTCTGCTGGAGGGGCTGTCGAATTTCAAATTGTTCGGATAAAAGGCGCGTTGCAAAATGCTTCCCATTTTGTCATCCTGAGGAATGAAATGACGAAGGATCTTTTCCCTGAAGGTTTTTGCAGACTTTCAGGAAAAGATCCTTCGTTTACGCGAACATTAGTGATTCTTGGCAGCTTGCCGCTTAGAATCTCTATACCCTTTAGGAGGATGACACGTATTTTGCAACGCGCTTTTCATGTTTTGCACAGCTCCCCCACCACGTACTGGCACAGGAGCATGCCCGCGCTGGCCGGGACCCAGATCAGCGAACCCGGCACCGCGCGCCTGCCGGGAGGCGGCGCCTCGAATTGAGCGGGCTTCATGGGCTCCTCGGGGCTGAAAACCACCGGGTGGTGCTCGACACCCCGGTCCCGCAGCTCCTTGCGGATGACGCGGGCAAAGGTGCAGCCGTAGGTTCTGGAGATATCGTCCAGCCGGAGCTGCTGCGCGTCGCGCTTGTTGCCGGTGCCGAGGGCAGAGACGATGGGGATGCTCCGCTCCCGGCAGCTCAGGATGAGGTCGATCTTGCAGGAGACAAGGTCGATGCAGTCCACAACGAAGTCGTAGTCGGCAAAGAAGCGATCCCGCTCGCAGGCCTCGTAATGGCCCTCGATGCACCGCACCTGAATGTCCGGGTCGATGTCCGTGAGATGTTCCGCCATGACCGCCGTCTTGGCTCTGCCTACCGTGGAGCGGTAGGCGCAGAGCTGACGGTTGATGTTGCTCTCGCCCACAGTGTCCCGGTCGATCAGGGTCATGTACCCGACGCCGGAACGGGCTAGCGCCTCGGCGCACCAGGAGCCCACGCCGCCCAGGCCAAACACGGCCACATGGCTGCATCTCAGTTTTTCCATTGCCTCGCTGCCGAGCAGCATCTCGGCCCGGATCGTTCTCTCCTGCATTTTCTTCTCCCTTTCTCAAAAACCCCGCCGGAGACCCGGCGGGGTTTTTGTATTCCCTGGTTTTGTCTTATCCGACGTAACGCATGCCGAAGCCTTCCTTGGTGGGATTGGCCTCCTCGGCCTTCTCCATCCAGGCCTCCGCGTCGGTATTGCGCAGGTCGTCCTCGGCGATGACGCTGCTGTAGAGCTTGCCCTCGCCCACGTAGTACATCACGTGATAGCCGGCATAGCTGCCGCTCTCGCCGTAGACGATGCCGGTGTCGCCCGCCTTGTGGTCGGCAAAGCAGAAGTCGTTGAACTCCTGGACCATCTGGCCCTTGGCAACATTCTCATACAGGCCGCCATTGGTGTTGGAGCCGGGGTCCTCGGAATACTGCTCGGCCAGGGCGGCAAAGCTGTCCTCGGTCTTGTCGCCGGCCTCGAACTCGGCAAGGATCTCCTCGGCGCGCGCCTTGGCGGCTGCCTTGGCCTCGTCGGTGTAGCTGCCGTTTTCGTCGGCCTCGGCATTGACAAGGATGTGGCGGACGTTCACAGTGTTGTAGTGGTTGTCGTCACGGGAGAGATACACCACCACATAGCAGCCGCTGGCATCGGGGGAAACGGTGATATCGCCTGCCTTGCGGGACGCGTCGCGCATCCAGTCGGCAGCGGGAACGCTGCTGCCCTGGACATGGGTCTGCTCGCTGGCGGTCGCCTCCTGGGCCTCGGCAGCCTCGATGAGGTTGGCGGCATAATCGGTGCTGTTTGCCTTTTTGTAAGCTTCGGCAATGGCGCTGGCCTTCTCGGCCGCGGCCGCGACGGTCTCATCCGTCACGTCGGAGCTGGTGTTGCCGTCGGCATCGGTGGTCTCCACGCGCTCGGCGGAGATATAGCTGTAGGCGTAGTCAAAGAAGTCGTGCTCGCCCGCGTAGCTCTGATACTTCTCTTCGATCTGGTCGTCGGTGTAGGTAAAGCTGTCGAGCAGCGCCTGACCGGCCTTGCTGGCAAGCAGGGACTCCTCATAGGCTTCGCGGACCAGCTTCTGGTTGACGCCGTTGCCGTAGTTTGCGGCCAGCATGTTGTCGCCGCTTGCGTAGCCGTAGGACGTGGCCTGCTCGTCGAGACCTTCAAACGAAGCGTCGATCTGTGCCTTGTCGTCGGCATCCAGGGTGATGCCGTTATCGGCGGCGTACTGGCCCAGGACGGTGGCATGAATCATGTCATTTTTGGCAGCTTCCAGGAAGTAGTCCTTCCAGGTGCCGCCCTCCAGCATGGGGCACGCCTGCTTTTCGAGGCCGTGGATGCCGTTGGAAGTATCCAGGCCGAAGATGCTGGCATAGCTGCCGTACTGGTTTGCGAAGGTATAGTACTGGTTTGCGTAGCGGTAGCTCACGTCCGCGGCGGTGTAGTTCTTGCTGCCGACGGAGAACGCCGTGGTCTTGTACATGATGCCGGAGTTGAGCAGGAGCACAGACACCACCACCAGCACGACGGCAATGGTGCCGAGGGTCCAGCGCAGGTTGCTCTTTTTCTTCTCCTGGGCTTCCTTCTCCTGGGCAAGGGTCTTCTTGTCGGTACCCGCTGCGCGGGCAGCCTGACGGTTTTTCTTTTCAGTCGATGCACTCATGGCTTATCTCATCCTTTGCGTTTGATACATATTATGATAAGGGGCAATTTTGCAGACTCAGGTATTATAGCGCAACACGGACTGCGTTTCAAGTAAAATTCCATCCAGTTTGCGATTTTTTCATATTTGGAAGCTTTCGCGCATAGGATAGGCTTATGTGCAATCATGAGGGAGGGAAAAAAGAATGGATATCGACGATCTGATTTTCGGAGACTACGATCCCGGTCCGAGTGACCGTTAAAATACGGAGAGCGGAACCGCTCTCCGTATTTTAACGTTATAGCCTTTTGCCTCAATTCTGGGCCCTCATGGACAGGAAGGCGTTTATGAAGCCGTCCAGGTCGCCGTTCATGACGTTGTCGATGTTGCCGTTTTCGTAATCGGTGCGGTGGTCCTTCACCAGCTGATAGGGCATGAAGACATAGGAGCGGATCTGGCTGCCCCATTCGATCTTCATCTGCACGCCTTTGATGTCGCTGATCTTTTCCAGGTGCTCGCGCTCTTTGATCTCGGCCAGGCGCGCGCGCAGCATGTTGCGGCAGTTCTCCAGGTTCTGGAAATGGCTGCGCTCCACCTGGCTCGACACCACGATCCCCGTGGGGATATGGGTCAGGCGCACGGCCGAGGAGGTCTTGTTGACCTTCTGACCGCCCGCGCCGGAGGAGCGGTACACATCCATCTTGATGTCCTCGTCTCTGAGCTCGATCTCGTTGTCATTGGCGATCTCGGGCATGACCTCGACGGCTGCAAAGGAGGTGTGGCGGCGGCCCGCAGCGTCAAAGGGGGACACGCGCACAAGGCGGTGGATGCCGTGCTCGCTCTTGAGAAAGCCGTAGGCGTTTTCGCCCTCGATCATGATGGTGGCGCTCTTGATGCCCGCCTCGTCGCCGTCGAGGTAGTCCATGACCTTCACCTTATAGCCGTGGCGCTCGGCCCACATGTTGTACATGCGGTAAAGCATGGAGGCCCAGTCCTGCGCCTCGGTGCCGCCGGCGCCGGCGTGGAAGGTGAGAATGGCGTTGTTGGCGTCATACTCGCCGGTCAGGAGTGTGGACAGGCGCGTCGACTCCACCTTCTGTGTGTACTCCTCAAACTCCTGCTGAAGTTCGGGCAGCATGGAATCGTCGTTTTCCTCGATCGCCATCTCGCAGATGGTCATCATATCGTCCCAGGAGGCGCACAGGCGGTCAAAGTTTTCCACCTTGTCCTTGAGGTTTTTCAGCCGCTTCTGGACCTGCTGCGACTTCTCCACATCGTTCCAGAAGCCGTCGCGGGCGCTTGCGGCTTCCAGCTCCTCGATCTCCTTCTGGGCGGCCTCAAGCCTGAGCGCGGTGCGCAGGACCTCCAGCTCCGGCTTGCAGTTGTTGAGTTTTACTTTGTATTCGTCAAATTCCAGCATGTTTTCAAACCACTTTCGTTCAAATTGTCATTTTGAATCCGCATTTTTATATTATACACAAAAAGCATGCGCTTGTAAATCGTTTTTTATTTCGTTTTGAAGTCATAGAAAATAGCCGAAAGTTCTTCCAATTTAGACGATTGGGTGTTATAATAAACGCAGTGTGTTTACTATTTGATACCCGATCAGTCTGTGCGGGCGTCAGCGACGCACATGCGAGAAAAGCGATACGGAGGAAAAAGATAACATGATCTCACACGGCAAGGAAATCAAGGTCTTCACCGGAAACTCCAACCCCGCCCTGGCCGAAGCCATTGCCTCGGAGCTGTACAGAAGCCTCGGCAACGCGAATGTCACCCAGTTTGCCGACGGAGAGTGTTCCGTCTCTGTGTTTGAGCCGGTGCGCGGCAAGGACGTGTTCATCGTCCAGTCGACCTGCAACCATGTCAACGATAACCTCATGGAGCTCCTGATTATGATCGACGCCATGCGCAGAGCCTCTGCCGGGCGCATCACCGCCGTCATCCCCTATTTCGGCTATGCCCGTCAGGACCGCAAGGCCAAGAGCCGCGATCCCATCTCCGCAAAGCTCGTCGCCAATCTGATCACCGCCGCCGGCGCTGACCGCGTCCTGACCATGGACCTGCACGCCGCGCAGATCCAGGGCTTTTTCGATATCCCCGTGGACAACCTCCAGGGCGGGCACCTGTTTGTCAAGCACTACGTCAACAAGTTCGGCAAAGGCAACGAGGAGGTCATGGTCGTTTCCCCCGACGTGGGCAGCACCGCCCGCGCCCGCACCTTCTCCATGAAACTCGGCGTCAACATGGCCATCGTGGACAAGCGCCGCGAGCGCGCCAACCAGTCCGAAGTCATGAACATCATCGGCGATGTGTCCGGCAAGACCTGCATCCTGCTCGACGACATCGTGGATACGGCCGGTTCCCTCTGCGGCGCGGCCAAAGCCATCATGGAGATCGGCGGAGCCAAGGAGGTCTATGCCTGCGCGACCCACGGCGTGCTCTCCGGCCCGGCCCTTGACCGCATCAACTCCAGCTGCATCAAGGAGCTGCTGCTGCTCGACACCATCCCCTACCCCGCTAACCGCGCCAAGTGCGACAAGATCCAGTACCTGTCCACCGCCCCCGTCTTTGCAGAGGCCATCCGCCGTATCTACGAGGAGGTCTCCATCTCCAGTATTTTCGACTGAGGTAAAATGCGAACCCGGTTCGCGTTTTCCGCTGCTGAAAGCGGATTGTATTCCCTTCGGGGAAAAACTATGTTATAGTTGGTTTTGATCCATTATGTTCCTGAAATCAAACGGCCCCGTCTCCTGGCTCATCGTTTTTCTCGGCAATCCCGGCCCGAAGTATGAATGCACGCGGCACAATGCGGGCTTCATGACCGCCGACGCCATGACGAAGAAGCTGGGAGTGAGCATCAACAAGCTGCGCTTCAAGGCTCTCACCGCCTCCGCCGACATCGGCGGCGAGAAAGTGCTGCTGATGAAGCCGCAGACCTTTATGAACCTCTCGGGCGAAGCCGTAGGGGAAGCCGCGCGCTTTTACAAGGTCCCGCCCGAGCATGTGATCGTCGTGTCCGACGAAGTGAGCCTGCCCCTCGGCAAGCTGCGCGTGCGCCCGAAGGGCTCCGCCGGCGGTCACAACGGCCTCAAGAGCATCATCGCCCATCTCGGCAGCGACGCCTTCCCGCGCATACGTCTCGGCGTCGGCGCGCCGCCCCATCCCGATTACGACATGGCAGACTGGGTTTTGTCCGTGTTTCGCAATCAGGACCTCGAGGACATGCTCTCCGCCTCGGACAGAGCGGCGGAGGCCGTCATCACCTACATCACAGATGGCCCGGAGCGTGCCATGAACAAGTTTAATTGATAAACACTTTTCGTGCTTTCCCCTCAATAGTGAGGGTAAAATATATTGTCAATTGCAGCGATTATCTGAGTGCTTTGTCTTTCTCCCCGAAGGAATTATAATCCGTTTTTGGGGCAGCTTTGCCGCCCTAAAAACACTCTGAGCGGAGCTATGCGAAGCCTCTCGCCGACCAAGCGCGGCTCGTCCCCCGTGAGCCGTGCGCGATAAGCGAGAGTAAAACTCAATTGCAAACATCGTTTGCAATTGACAGACTTTGAGGAGGCTGCCCATGAAGAAAAAACTTGTCGCAATGCTTCTGGCAGGCGGACAGGGTTCCCGTCTGTACGCCCTGACCCAGAGCGCCGCCAAACCCAGCGTGCCTTTCGGAGGCAAATACAGAATCATCGACTTCCCCCTTTCCAACTGCGCAAACTCCGGTATTGACACCGTCGGTGTCCTGACCCAGTACCGCCCCTTGCAGCTTAACAGCTACATCGGCAGCGGCCAGCCCTGGGACCTGGACGTCAACGACGGCGGCGTTTTCATTCTCCCGCCCTACCAGTCTGCGGGCGAGAAGGGCTCCTGGTTCACCGGCACGGCCAACGCCATTTACCAGAATCTGTCCTTCATTGAAGAATATGACCCGGAAAATGTTCTCATCCTCTCCGGTGACCAGATTTATAAGATGGACTATGCCGACATGCTGCGCGAGCATCTGGAGCACGACGCCGCTTGCACCATCTCGGTCCTGTCCGTCACGCTGGAGGAAGCCACCCGCTTCGGCATTATGAATATCGGCTCGGACGGCTATGTGGAGGAGTTTGAGGAGAAGCCCAAGCACCCCAAGAGCACCCTCGCCTCCATGGGCATTTACATCTTCAACTGGAAGAAGCTGCGCGAGTACCTGATTGCCGACGAGAACGACCCCAACTCCAACAAGGACTTCGGCAAGAACATTATCCCCAGCATGCTCGGAAACGGCGAGAAGCTCTGGCCTTATCGCTTCAAAGGCTACTGGGCCGATGTCGGCACCATCTCCAGTCTGTGGGAGTCCAATATGGATATGCTCACGCCGCAGTTGATCGACCTGTACGATCCCGAATGGCCCATCAGCGCGAGAAGCCCCATCTGCCCACCGCATCAGGTCGGCGCCCACGCTGAGATCCTGCACTCCATCGTCACCGAGGGCTGCGAGATCGACGGCATTGTGGATAACTCCGTTCTGTCTCCCTCCGTGCGCATCGGTGTCGGCGCGAATATCAAGTATTCCGTCCTGATGCCCGGTGTCGTAGTGGAGGCCGGTGCCTCCGTCGAGTACGCCATCATCGGCGAAAACGCCGTCATTCATGCCGGCGCGAAGGTCGGCGGCTCCCCCGCCCCCGGCGAGGAGAAGAGCATCACCACCATCGGCCCCGATCTTGAGATCCCCGCGGGCTCCACGGTCAAGGTCGGCGCCATGATCAGCAGCGTAGAGGAGGTTTAAGCCATGAAGGATTTCCACGGTCTTATTTTCGCTTACTACACCGACGCGAGACTGCGTGAGCTCGTCAGCATGCGCACCGCCGCGTCCCTGCCCTTCTGCGGCAGATACAGAGTCATCGACTTCTCCCTCTCCGCCATGCGCAATGCCGGCATCGTCGACGTGGGCGTCATCATGCAGCGCGACTACCAGTCCCTGCTCGACCACCTGGGCGGCGGCAAGGCCTGGGATATGGCCCGCCGTACCGGCGGCCTCAGAATGCTGCCCCCCTTCGGCCTGCCCGAGTACCACCGCGGCAACTACGCCGGCACCATGGAAGCTCTGATCGCGGTCAGCTCCTACATCAAGGATGTCAACGCCAAGTACTTTGTGCTGATGCTCGGTGACATGTGCGCCAACATCGACCTGACCGAGCCCATGGAGCAGCACCGCAAGTCCGGCTCCCCCATCACCGCCATCTGCACCGACCGCGCCGACGCCGAGGGCTTCCGTATGACCTACCTCACCGACGAGCATGGCAAGGCCAAGCAGATCCTTGTCGACTCCGTCCATGAGGATCAGGGCGTCCTGTCTCTCGAGGCCTACATCATCAACAAGGAGACCCTCCTTGAGCTGATGGAAACCAGCCGCAAGCAGAGCCTGCACCGCTTCCACAAGGACACGCTGGACAACTGGCTCAAGGAAGGCGGCAAGATGGACATTTACGTCCACCACGGCTACACCGCCCTCATCCGCAGCGTGGACAGCTACTACAAGGCCAACATGGACATGCTCAACAACGACATCCGTCACGAGCTCTTCCCGGCCGAGCGTCCCGTCTTCACCAAGGCGCGCGAGGAGGTCAGCACCTACTACGGTGTCGGCTCCTACTCCCGCAACTCCCTGGTGGCCGACAACTGCATCATCGACGGCTCCATCGAAAACTGCATTGTCTTCTCCGGCGCGCGTATCGCCGCGGGCGCCAAGCTCAAAAACTGCATTGTGATGAACGACTGCATTGTGGAAGCCGGCTGCTCGCTCGACCACTGCATCATCGACAAGGACTGCAGCTTCTCCGCCGGCACCGTGCTCAACGGCAACGAGCATCTGCCCCTCATCGTCCCGAAGGGCTCCAATATCTAAGCTTTACCCGGCACATACCCGGCGCGCCGGAAACACCGGCGCGCCGGGCTGCCGCTGTCTGATCAAAGGCCCGCTCCGCGGGCCCTTGCTCAGGCGGCAGCAACTACCGCGGGAGGGCCGTGCCCTCCACTGCCTCACGCATTCGTCTATGCGCCGCGGCTTGGGTATACTGCGGCACAGGCATTGTATATGCCTTATTGATGAAAGCCGCCAGGTACATACTCGTCCAACATTCTCCCGTAAAGGAAGGTATTTTCATGAAGAGTCAAATTTCCCGCGAAGAAATGCGCAGCGCCATCGAGGATAAGCTCTGCGCCCAGTTCAGTGTCTCCAGCAAGGACGCGACCGATACGCAGATCTTCGAGGCCACCGCCATCGTCATCCGTGAGCTGATGAGCAGGCTCCTTGCCGCGCAGAAGCCCATCCGGGGTGAGAAGGAAGTCCACTACATGTCCATGGAGTTTCTCATGGGCCGCAGCCTGATGAAGAACGCCTACAACCTGGGCCTGGTCGACGCCATCATCGGCGCGCTCAACGACATGGACCGCAGTGCTGTGGATATTTTTGAGGAAGAGCCCGACGCCGGTCTCGGCAACGGCGGTCTCGGCCGTCTCGCCGCCTGCTACATGGATTCCATGACCACCGAGGGGCTGCCCGCCACCGGCTATTCCATCTGCTACGAGCTGGGCATTTTCAAGCAGAAGTTTGAAAACGGCAAGCAGGTCGAGGTCTCCGACAACTGGCGCACCGCAGCCGAGAGCTGGCTCATCCCCCGCTATGAGGATATGGTCGAGGTTCGCTTCGGCGGACAGCTCTCCCCCCGCTGGGACAAATACGGCCACTACCACGCCGAGCATACCGGCTACACACCCGTGTATGCCCTGCCCCGCGATATGCTGATCGTCGGCTACGAGGGCAAGGATGTCAACACCCTGCGCCTGTGGGACGCCAAGAGCGCCAAGTCCCTGGACATGTACCTCTTCTCCGAGGGCCAGTATGTCAAGAGCCTGACCGAGCGCATCGACGCCGAGGTCATCACCAAGGTCCTCTACCCCGCCGATGACCACATCGAAGGCAAGCTCCTTCGTCTGAGACAGCAGTACTTCTTTGTCTCCGCCTCCGCGCAGGATATCGTCCGCAAGCACATCAAGATGTGGGGTGATATCCGCACCTTCTCCCAGCACCATGTCATCCAGATCAACGACACCCACCCCGCCATGATCATCCCCGAGCTCATGCGCATCTTCATGGACGAGTACGGCCTCGGCTGGGACGAAGCCTGGGACATCGTCAGACTCAGCGTCGCCTACACCAACCACACCGTCATGAGCGAAGCTCTTGAGAAATGGCCGCAGGATCTGATCCAGCAGCTGCTGCCGCGTCTTTGGGAGATCATGTGCGAGATCAACCGCCGCTGGTGCGACTATCTCGCCGTCAAGTTCGGCACCGGCGACAAGCTGGGCCGCAACCTCATCATCCGCGACGGACAGGTACATATGGCCAATCTGTGCCTCGCCTCCTGCTATATGGTCAACGGTGTGTCCCGTCTGCACGGCGACATTCTGAAAAACGACCTCTTCCACGACATCTACACCATCCGTCCCGAGCGCTTCACCCATGTCACCAACGGCATTGACCACCGCCGTTGGCTGGGCCAGATCAACCCCGGCCTGCACGACCTGATCGTTGAGCTGCTGGGCGACGAGGAATATCTGCTCAAGCCGGAGCTTCTGCAGAAGCTCGCCATGTATGAGACCAACGAACGGGTCCGCGAAGACCTGAACGACATCAAGTACGCCAACAAGCTGCGCCTTGCAAGCTACGCCAAGCGCTATGACGACTTCGTCCTCAATCCCAATGCCGTGATGGATGTCCAGATCAAGCGTCTGCACGAGTACAAGCGCCAGCTGCTGTGCGCGATGAATATTGTCGCCCTGCAGATGCGCCTGCACGATAATCCCAACATGGACTTTGTGCCGCGCAGCTATGTCTTCGGCGCGAAGGCCGCGGCGGGCTACAAGCTTGCCAAGCGCATCATCGAGCTCATCCTGAGCCTGGCAAACGACATCAACAACGACCCCGTCTGCGCGGATAAGCTGCAGGTCTACTTTGTGGAAAACTACCGCGTTACCGCCGCCGAGGCCATTGTCCCCGCCGCCCAGGTGTCCGAGCAGATCTCCACCGCGGGCAAGGAGGCCTCCGGCACCGGCTGCATGAAGCTCATGATGAACGGCGCTGTCACCATCGGCACCCTCGACGGCGCGAACGTCGAGATGTACGACCGCCTGAGCGACAAGAACATGTTCCTCTTCGGCCTGACCACCGAGGATATCGCCAAGTGGCGCGCAGGCGGCTATGACCCCAACGGCATCGTCAACAACGATCCCGAGCTCCAGCGTGTCACCGCCCGCATTATGCATGGCTTCTCTGACGGCAAGAGCTACTCCGATGTCATCTCCAGCCTGCTCTACGGCGGCGACCCCTACATGGTCATTGCCGACTTCCGCAGCTACGCCGACACCCAGGAACGCCTGTACAAGCGCATCTCCGATCCGTCCGAGATGGGCAGGCTTTCTCTCATGAACATCGCCAAGAGCGGTTACTTCGCCGCCGACCGCGCCATCGACGAGTACGCCAGGAATATATGGCACATCAAATAAAAACCAAAAAAGACGCCGCCGTTGTCATCGGCGGCGTCAATATGGATATCTGGGGCAGGCCCACAGGGGCGCTGGCAATGCACGACTCCACGCCTGGCACCGTGCGCATGACGCCGGGCGGCGTGGGGCGCAACATTGCCCACGATCTGCGCCTGCTGGGGATGGAGGTCACCTTCGTCTCTGCCATGGGGGATGACCTCATCGGACAGGCCCTGATGGAGTCCTGTACAACGCTGGGCTTCAACATGCAGCACACGCTGGTGCAGAAGGGCGGGCACAGCTCCACCTATCTCTTTGTCACCGAGGCCGGCGGCGATATGTGCGCCGCCATCAACGACATGGACATCTGCTCCCAGCTCACTCCGGCCTTCTTTGAGCCGCTGCTGCCGAAGCTGCGCGACTGCGGCGCGATAGTGCTGGACGCAAATCTGCCGGCTGAATCGGTCCAGTGGCTGTGCAATCATTCACGGCTGCCGCTGTATGCCGACACGGTCTCCGCCGCCAAGGCCGAGCGCTTCCGCCCCCATCTCAAGCGCCTGCGGGCTGTAAAGTCCAACGCTTTGGAGGCGTCCGTGCTCACCGGCGAAAAGGACCCGGAAAGCGCCGCGAAGAGACTGGCAAGGCTCTGTCCGGGCCGGGTGTTTGTCACCCTCGGCGCCGACGGCATCCTCGCAGCTGAACGCGACAGGCTGCTCCACTTCCCTGCCTATGAGACCGAAGTCGTCAACACCACCGGCGCGGGCGACGCGGCTGCCGCCGCCATCGTCTGGGCCGATCTCCGGGGCTACGATCTCCAGGCCTGCGCGCAGCTGGCCCAGCTGGCGGGCAGCATCACCTGCCGCAGCACTTACGCCAACAACCCGGACCTTGCGACACTGCCGCAACTGACTTGATAAAAAAGGGGCTGTGAAAAAGGTCCCCTTCATCAAGAACACAGTAATATCAACACCGTAGGGGCCGACGCTTATCACGCGGCCCGGCAGAGAGAATCCTGAATAACACATTGCCCCCGGCGAATCCGTAACACTGTACGTTTTCGCCGGGGGCTTTCTGCTTTATTTTTGGACTGTACCGCTCGGGCCGCCGGGGCGTCGGCCCCTACACTGTCAATTGACTTTTTTCACAGCCCCTTTTTTATTGCGGGCTCACGATGTACTCGTTGACGTAGTTGACGCCCTTGATGGTCTTGCCGTAGAGGGCGAGGAATTCCTCGAAGCACAGGCCGTTATCCATGATGTACTTTGCGGCCTCCTTGCCCACATAGCGGTAATGCCCGGGGTAGCAGGCCATGCCGTATACCTCCGCCTTGTCGGCGGGATAGCGGACAATGAAGCCGTACTCGGCACAGTGCTCGTCCATCCACTTGCACACCGGGGTGCCCGCTACGGTCTCGTCGTGGACGTTGGTGTAGTTCCAGTCGGCTTCATAGATCGACTCATCCGTGATGTCGAAGGCAAGGCCGGTGGAATGCTCGCTGCACCCGGCGGCAAAGCCGTGTTTGGCCGCCTCATAGGAGGCGCCGGGGAGGAAATGATTGTACTCATAATCATATTCCCCGTACTTGAACATCTCCTGTTCATACCAGTGGGTGGTGTACTCCCAGTTGCGGTAGGCAACGCACACATAGACCTCAAAGCCCTGCGCGCGGGCGGCGCTCAAAAAGTCGATGGTCTCCTGGGTGCAGCGCTTGTCCATGTACTGGCCTTCCAAGTTGCCCACACGCGGATGGTAGCGGCCTACGCCGCAGTGGGGTCCGGCATATAGAAATTCCCAGCTGTTGATGTCGATGTCCGGCAGGGGCGGCAGCACGATTGCGGCAGGGGTCGGCTCAGGGGTCGGCGTCGGGACAGGGGTGGGAGCCGGTGTCGGCTCGGGCTCCTGCGCGGGGGGCGGGTTCTCCGCGAGCTGACCGGCTTGCGCTCTCTCCGAGGCCGGGATGGCCTTATGCTCCTCCTTCTTTGCGCAGCCCGCCATAAAAAGCAGGCAGGCCAGGACGAGCAGGACACATAGTTTTTTCATTCTCATACGCTTGCGCTGTCTCCAAACTGCTGCCAGAATTCCTCAAGCGTGAGGTGGTTGTCCATGATGTAGTGCGCGGCCTCCTCGCCCACATAGCGGAAGTGCCAGCTCTCACCCATGACGCCGGTCACATCGGACTTGTCACTGGGGAAACGCCAGATGAAGCCGTAGTCGGCGCAGTTTTCCCGCAGCCAGACGAGGGTCGGGATGTCATCCAGGGAGCTGTTCTTGGTAGGCTGATAGTAGTCGGTGATGTCGCAGCACAGGCCGGTCTGGTGTTCGCTGCATCCGGCGGGCATGGTGATGTAATGGCCGTTGGAGTCCTTACCGTCGGTGATGCCGTTATTCTGGCAGATGCGGGTGAAGTTTGCCGCCTGATCCGCGTAGCTGCGGTAGCCGGAGGACAGATAGACCGGCAGGCCCGCTGCCTTGCAGGCCAGGGCCATGTCCATCAGCGGCTGAGCGATGCGCGCGTCCACCGAAATGCGGTTGGGGTTGTAGGAGGTCTGAAAATCCGTCTCGTCGGCGGTCATGTTGAGGTAGACCAGGTTCTCCGGCTCGTACTGGTCGATGGAGTGGTCGCCGTTGACAAGCATGAACTGCCACTCGCTCAGATCAAAGCGCAGCGGCTGCTCGGTCGGGACGGTCTCCGCAGCCGGCTGCTCTGCCGGGGCCGGCGCAGCCGCAGGCTGCTCGGTCGGCGCGGGGGCGTACTCCATCTGGATGGGCGCCTCGGGCTCCTGGTTCATAACGACGCCCTGCTCGAAGCCCTCCGGGTGCAGTCCGGTGGCAGGGCCCCAGGACTCTACATCGGCGCTGTGCCAGTGGGTCTGCTCATACCGGTAGAGGTACATGCCCAGCACGATCAGGGCAAGAATGGCGACGATGGTTCTTCCGACTCGGTTTTTCATGCTGTCCTCCCATGTTTGCTGTGTCACAGGGGACGCAGCAAACGACATGATTATCTAATATAGTATCTTACCATCTTCCCCCGTTATGGTCAACTGGTTTTTACTCCCCGGCGGCCTTTCTTTTTGCGGCCTCCTCTTCCTCGAGCTGGCGGTAGGCCACCTTGCCGACGAGGGTTTTGGGGAGGCTTTCGCGAAATTCCAGCTCTTTCGGCATGGCATATTTGGCGATGTGCTTTGCGGCATAGTCCATGATGGCCTTGCGCGTCTCCTCTGAAGGCTCCACGCCGGGCTTGAGCGTCACGAAGACCTTGGGCCGGTGCATGCGGTAGGGGTCCGGCACGCCGATAACGCAGCTCATCTGCACAAGCTCGTTTGCGTCAAAGATGTTCTCGAGCTGGGCCGGGTAGATATTGTAGCCGGAGGAGATGATCATGCGCTTGGAGCGGCCGCGGAAGTAGATGAAGCCCTCTTCGTCCATATAGCCGAGGTCACCGGTGTAGACCCAGGTGAGGCCGTCGGCGTGGCGGCGCAGGGTCTGGGCGGTCTCCTCGGGGTGCTTGATGTACTCCTTCATGACCGTGGGTCCGGCCAGCAGGATCTCGCCCTCCTCGCCGTAGGGCAGCTCCTCGTCGGTGTCAGGCTTTACGATCTTAATATAGGTGTCCGGGAAGGGGATGCCGATGCTGCCCTCCTTGGCCTTGGTGATGGGCGTGAGGCAGCAGGCGGTGACGGTCTCGGTGGTGCCGTAGCCCTCGCGCACCTGCACGACAGCCTTGTGGTCATAGAGGAACTTGTCAAACTTTTTCTTAAGCTCCACGGACAGAGAGTCGCCGCCGGAGAACACGCCCTTGAGGCAGCTCAGGTCCGCCTTCTCCATGTTCGGAAGCCGGAGCAGCGCCTCGTAGAGTGTGGGCACACCGGCGATAAAGTTGCAGCGGTACTTGGTGATGAGCTTGGAATAGCTCTCGGCGGTAAAGCGCGGGACGAGGATGCACCTGCCGCCCTGGGCCAGCATCGAGTGAATGCACACGCCGAGGCCGAAGCCGTGGAAGAGCGGCATGGCGGAGAGCATCTTGTCCCCCGGGCGGAACATGGGATTGGTGGCGATGATCTGGGCGGAGAGGGCGTTGAAGTTCAGGTTTGTAAGCAGGATGCCCTTGGTGGTGCCGGTGGTGCCGCCGGAATAGAGGATGGCGGCGGGATCATCGGCCCCGCGCTTGACCTTGTAATTCCAGAAGCAGGCTTTGCCGAGGCGCATGAACTCATCCCACATGATGACCGGCGCGTCCTCCGGGATCTTTTTGATCTTGCGCCCCTCGGTGAGCATGTAGCCCACGCGCAGGGGTTTGGATAACGCGTCGCGGATGCGGGCGATGACGATGTTGACCACGCATGTATTTTCCCGGATGGCTTCGAATTTGTGGTAAAACTGGTCGAGGGTCACGACCGTGACGCTCTCCGACTCGTTGATGTAAAACTCCAGCTCCTTTTCGCTGGACAGGGGGTGGACCATGTTGGCCACCGCGCCGATCATGTTCACGGCGTAGAACATGTAGATGGCCTGCGGGCAGTTCGGCATGGCGATGGTGACGCGGTCATTTTCACGCACGCCGATGGTGCGCAGGCTCCGGGCGCACTTTTCGATGTTTGCCGCCATCTCCTTGTAGGTGGTGGATTTTCCCATGAAGTCGAAGGCGATGTTTGTGGGATAGAGCCGGGCGTTGTTTTCCAGCATCTCCACCATGGACCCCCGGAAATACTCCATATTGGCAGGCACGTCGCCCATACTCGTGAGCCACGGGCGCTTTGCGGTAATTTCCATATCGTTGTTCCTTCTTTTATTTGTCAGTCTATTGTCATTCTGAGCGAAGCGAAAAATCTTGTATTCCATCCCAAGTCAGAAGAAAGATCCTTCGCTTCCGCTCAGGATGACAGAACAAGTTTTAATACTCTACGGGTGTATCAAACGGCTGCTCCAGGATCTCCGGGTTTTCTAGGATCTTGTGCAGCAGGCGCACAGTGCCGGCATAGTAGAAGCCGTCGCCGATGCGCTCATCGAGGGTGAGGCCCAGGGAGATGACCGGGCGGACCTCGCAGGTCCCGTCCTCGTGCCATTCGGGGGCCAGGTGCTTCTTGCCGATCATACCGAAGAAGGAGTTGGTGCCCCAGTTGTTAAGGTGGTGGTAACCGCTGTCCAGGCCGATGGAGCCGACATTTGTCAGGAAGATGGAGGAATAGTTGGGGTCTGCCTTGATGAGGTCATAGGGAACCTTTCCCTTGCGGTCGAGGGTGAAGAGGATGTCCACGATGATGTGCAGCAGCCAGCGCGGCAGCTTCAGGAGCTTCGTCATCATGTCGGTGGAGTTATCGAGCACATCCTCCCGGCGGCACTGGTGGATCTCCTCCATGATGGAGGTATGCAGGGTGTCGATCGTGTCCTTTTCACCGTACTTCTTGTAGGCAAGACCCTCTTCGGACTTGTCCTCAAACTTCTTCTTGACCACGAAGGACACGGAGATATGGTCGCGCATATACAGGCGGTTGCCGGAAATGAAGCGGTTCATGCGCGGGCGCAGGACGAAGCACTTCACCATCGCGGCAAGGAAGATGTGAAAATAGGTATACTTGTCCTCCGTCAGCCCCTCGTTCTTTTTGGCGAGGTAGGCGTCCAGCGGGCGGCAGTCGATATCGACATTGATGTGCGCCTCGTTGTCGGCGCGGTTCGGCATGAGGTAAGCCATAAACTGGCCGAGGGCCGGAGCCTCGTCCCGCAGCCAGTAGCCGTCAAAGCGGTCACCGCTCTTTTTGGGTCTCTGTTCCATATGTTTTCCCCTTTACAATCAAGGGTAATACCGTACAATGCGGCAAGAGCAGATTCCGAGAAAATTTGAGTTCTGATGATGGCACTTTTTTGAAGATGTACTTTGTGTACTTCAAGAAAAAGTGACAAAATCAGGGCACAAATTTTCCGGAAGATGCCGCAGGCGTATTGTACGGTGTTGCCCAAGTTCTGTCTTGCCACAGTATATATCCTGCGGGGGTTATTTGCAACAAAATCCTCAAGTATTTTTATCTTCCGCGCTTTTTCGGCAGTATTTTCACACAAGAAGCCCTGCCAACGCTTGCAAGGCGCAGCGCTTTGGTGTATCATAGCAAAAATGGAAGATGAGGCGGAGGCTGCATTATGACCTGTTATTTGAGGCTGGACGATGCGTGCGAGAAGATGAATATTCCAAACTGGGAGCGGATGGAGGCTCTGCTTGACCGTTACCATATTGCCCCGCTGGTGGGCATCATCCCTCACTGTGAGGACCCGGATATGGCAGACTGCCCGGTCGATCCCGCGTTCTGGGACGAGACGGTCCCCCGCTGGGTCAAAAAGGGCTGGGTGCTTGCGCTGCACGGCTGGAACCACGTGTGCACCACCTGTGAGGGCGGGCTGAACCCGGCGCAGAAGCGCTCGGAGTTTGCGGGCGTTCCGTTCGAGACGCAGAAGCAGAAGATCGCGGACGGCGTGCGTGTCTTCCGGGAGCATGGCTTCGAGCCCGCGGTTTTCTTTGCCCCCTCCCACACCTTTGACGAAAACACGCTGGAGGCCCTGAAGGCGTGCAGCGACATCCGCATCATCTCCGACACCATCGCCTCCAAGCCTTACACGAAATATGGCTTCACCTTCATCCCCCTGCAGTCCGGTGTGGTGCGCAGGCTGCCCTTTGACACCGTCACCTTCTGTTACCACCCAAGCGTGATGCAGGAGGCGGATTTTGCCCGGCTCGAGGCATTTCTCGAGGAGAACCATTCTCAGTTCAAAAGCTTTGAGGCAAAGCCCTGCGCCCGCAGACGTACGCTCTACGACGATCTCATGCGCACGCTGTACCACATCAAGTGGAGCCGGAGGTAAGAAATGTTTGACTACGTATGCCATCAGACGCTGACCGGTGTTGAGGTACTGAGTACTTTTTCCGACCGGGTGCCGCGCGCGCGGGACATTGAGTCCATCGCGCCGCTGTTCTGGGCCGACCACTGCCTCGAGTGCAGTCCCCCGGCCTGCTATGCTTCCTGCGAGATGTTCGAGGCAAACGAGATCGGCCGGTGCAGGCGCGTGGATTATATGGAGATCGGGGCTGTCCTCGGCTTCGACTTCCCGGTGGCCCATCTGCGCTTTCGCAAGTGGGCAAAGCTGCGCTGCCCGTACAACACCTTTCGCTGTCTTCCTCCACAGGCGTTTCTGGATGACTACAGCCGCCATGAGGCGGCGCTGAGGCTGACCCGCAAGGCCGACGCAGCATCAAAACTCGCGCCAAAGAAATTCCGTTATCCCCTCTCGCGCGTCTTACACCACCGCTACATCCGCAGGTTCTGGCCAGTCAACAGTCATGTCGTTTTGGGAATGGAACTTTGCCTTGCCTTTTACGCCCCTGTCGGCGGCGGGCGGCTGATCCTCGACGCCCACGACTTTGACGATCTGCTCCTGACACGCCATGACTTTACGTTCAGGCAGGGGCTGAATCTGTGGCGCATCCCGGCAGGCGAGCTTACGCGTGCCGGAAAACCCATCCTCGCGCTGGACCTCTACCCGGCGGACAACGCCCTGCCGGAGCTCTACATGCTGCTGTCTGATCTTGCGAGCTTCAGGCCCGATTCTCCGTTTTTCAAAAAACCCGCGAAGAAGGTCAAGTGCGTGGCCTGGGATCTGGACAACACGGTCTGGGACGGCATCCTCGGCGAGGACGGTCTGGACGGCGTGAAGCTCCGGCCGCAGGTCGCGGAGCTGATCCGAAAGCTCGACGAGCGCGGCATCCTCAACACCGTGTGCAGCAAAAACGACGAGCCGCTTGCCAAAGCGGCGCTGGAGAAATTCGGCCTGTGGGACTATTTTCTCTATCCGAAAATCAACTGGATGCCGAAGAGCGGCAATCTTGTCGAGATTGCGAAGCTCCTGAATATCAACCTTGACACCTTCGCCTTCGTGGACGACTCCGCCTTCGAGCGCGCGGAGGTGGGCGAAAGCCTCCTCTGCGTGCGCGTCTATGCGGACAGCGCAGCGGAAAGCCTTCTCAGCCTCCCGGAATTTGACGTACCGGTCACGGAGGACTCCAAAAAGCGCCGCGCTTTCTACATGGCAGAAGCCAGGCGGCAGGACGCCTTTACCGAATCCGACAGCGGAGACTATAAATCCTTCATTCTCTCCTGCGGCTTTGTGATCGACGTGGCCCCCTGCAAAGCGCAGCAGGACATTGAACGCTGCCACGAGCTTTTGATGCGCACCAATCAGCTCAACGCCTCCACCAACCGCATCCCGATGGATGAATTTCAGGCCATGGCGGCAGACCCGTCCAGGCTTGTCCTGCGTGTAAAATGCAGTGACCGCTACGGCGAATACGGCACGATAGGATGCCTGATCCTCGATACGCGCGGGGAGACGCTTCTATGCACGGACTTTGTGGTCTCCTGCCGGGTGGCGAAGAAGAAGGTGGAGAGCGCCGTCATCATGTTCCTGATGCAGCAATACAGCAAGTCCATGGACATAGTCTACCGGCCCTCTGAGCGAAACCATGTTTTGAAAGACGAGTTTCTATCCATCGGCGCGGAGTACGACGCACAAAATGCCCTCATGCGCTTTACTTCCGGCACGATCCGGGACTATGACTGGGCGGCGGTAAAGGAGGGCAGCACAGAATGAGCAGCGCAAAAAGCACCGCCCGGGACATGACGAGCGGTCCCATCCTGAAACAGCTCGTTGCCTTCGCTCTGCCGCTGATGCTGGGCAATGTGTTCCAGATGCTCTACAACACGGTGGACTCGGTCATCGTCGGCAACTTTGTCAGCAAGCAGGCCCTGGCCGCCATCGGCTCCACCACCGTGATCGTGAACATGCTGGTGTTCTTCTTCAACGGCTTTTCCATCGGCGCAGCCGTGGTCATCGGACGCTATTTCGGCGCGCGGAACATGGAGAAGCTCCATGTGGCCGTGGAGACCACCATGGCCGCGACCTTCGTCCTGAGCCTGTTTTTCACGCTGATCGGCGTGGCACTGGTAAAGCCCATGCTGCTCATCATGCGCACGCCCGAGGACGTGTTCGCCGATGCGACGCTGTACCTGCGCATCTACTTCGGCGGTATCTCGGGGCTGCTGATCTACAACATGGGCAGCGGCATTCTGCGCGCGGTGGGCGACTCCACGCGGCCGCTGTACTTTCTGGTGTTCACGAGCATCCTGAACATCATCCTGGACCTGTTCTTCGTTCTGGTCCTCAAATCCGGGATCGCGGGCGCGGCGATCGCCACGATCCTTTCCCAGTTTGTGTCGGCGGCATTGATCCTCATACTGCTGACGCGCTCAAAGGATATCTACCGTCTGAGCTGGAAGGAGCTGCGGATCGACTTTTCCGTTCTGGGCAGCATCTTTTCCGTCGGCATGCCCGCCGCCATCCAGTCCGTGCTGACCGCCTTTTCCAACATCTTTGTCCAGGGCTACATCAATGTCTTCGGCTCAGATGTGATGGCGGGCTGGAGCACCTATAACAAGCTCGACCAGTTCATCATGCTGCCCATGCAGAGCATGGCGCTGGCAGCCACCACCTTTGTCAGCCAGAATACGGGCGCGGGCAATGACCGGCGCAGTGATCGCGGCACGGTCGCAGCCCTCGGCGTGAGTGTCGGGATCACCGGCGTCATTGCGGCACTGCTCTATATCTTCGCCCCGGCCTCGGTGCGGCTCTTCTCTCCGGATGAGGCGGTCATCCGCTACGGCGTGCTCTTTATCCGGACCAATGTCTTCTTCCTGCTTTTCAACTGCGTAAACCACGTCCTGGCCGCCGCCCTGCGCGGGCGCGGCGATTCCCGCGGCCCCATGATCATCATGCTCTCTACCTTTGTCGTGCTGCGGCAGATCTATCTTTTTGTCGTCACACGTTATATTGCGAACACGCCGCGCATTGTCGGCTTCGGCTACCCGGTAGGCTGGATGGCCTGCTGCGCGCTGGAGCTTGCCTACGTCTACTGCATGCGCCGCCGTCGCCCCGCCTCAGCGGCGGTACGAAACAACATCGAATAGCAAACACAGACGAACACGGCGGCCACCGTATGATACGATGGCCGCCGTGTTCTGTATGCAGTTTGTGCCAGGAAATTACTTCTTAGCCAGGTACTTGCGCACGTCGAGCGCGACCGCGACGACGATGACGACGCCCTGGACGATGTAGTTGTAATACGGGTTGACGCCCAGGAACTGGAGGACGATCTTCAGCAGCTCGAACACGAGCACGCCGACGAGAACGCCGCTGACAGTACCGATACCGCCGGTGGTAGAGACACCGCCGATGGTGCAGGCCGCGATGGCTTCGAGCTCGTAGCCCATGCCCATGGAGGTGGAGGCGCCGCCGGTCTTGCCGGCCAGCAGCCAGCCCGCAATGGCGTACATGATGCCCGCGGTGGTGTAGATGAGCATGAGGGTCTTGGTGGTGTTGACGCCGGAGACCTCAGCCGCAACCTCGTTGCCGCCGATGGCGTACATGTACTTGCCGTGGCGCATCTTATTGTACAGGAACCAGAAGATCACACCGAACAAGGCCGCCACGAACAGCAGATATGGCAGGTGGAAGCCGTTGGAGTTGCCGATACGGCCGTTGATAAGGTCGATGAAGCTCTTCTGGAAGCCGCCGATGGGCTGCGCGTCGGTGACGACAAGGCAAAGGCCGTAGACGATGGTCTGGGTACCCAGGGTAGTGATGAAGGGGGGAACTTTCAGCAGGGTGATGATCGCGCCGTTGAGAAGGCCCAGCGCTGCGCCGATGATCACAACGATCAGCAGCACAACAAACATATTCATTTCGGGGACCATCTTCCAAAGCTTGCCGGAGTAGTCGCCCTTCTGGATCAGGATACCGGCAAGGCAGGCGGCCAGGCCGACCTGACGGCCTGCGGACAAGTCAGTGCCCTTGGTGATGAGGCAGCCGGAGACGCCGAGTGCGATGAGGAAGCGGACGGCAGTGTTGCTCATGAGGTTGCCGAAGTTTTTCCAGGAGAAGAAGTTGTCCTTGGTGAAGCCGACAATGATCGCGACGATGACCAGCATCACGACGATCGGGTTGGACTTGACGTAATTTAAGAATTTCTTGCCGAAATTGTCTTTCTTGTTCATATCCCATCCTCCGATTATTCAAACTGCGTGGCGAGCGCCATGATATTTTCCTGATTGGCCTCCTTGCCGTCGATAAAGCCGGTAATGCGGCCGTCGCACATGACCATGATCCGGTCGGACATGCCGATCAGCTCACCCATTTCGGAGGAGATCATGATGATGCTCTTCCCCTGCTTGGCAAGGTCCGCGATGATGCAGTAGATCTCGTACTTGGCGCCGACGTCGATGCCGCGGGTAGGCTCGTCCAGGATCAGGACATCCGGGTCGTTGGCAAGCCAGCGGCCGATCAGCACCTTCTGCTGGTTGCCGCCGGACAGCGACTGGATCAGCGTCTTGCCGGAAGGCGTCTTGATGTTCATCTTCTTGCGGTTTTCCTCAACCAGCTCGTCGATCTTCTTCGTGTTGAGCATGAAGCCGTAATCGACGTACTTGTTCAGCGACGCAACGGAGATGTTGTCCGCCACGCTCAGCACGCCCATGATGCCGCTGCCGCGGCGGTCCTCGGTGAGCATCGCGATGCCATGGTCGATGGCGTCCTTCGGGCGGGTGATCTTGAGCTCCTTGCCCTTGTAGCGGATCGTACCGGAGGTGTGGGAACGGGTGCCGAACAGGCCCTCCATGAGCTCCGTGCGCTGCGCGCCAACGAGGCCCGCGACGCCCAGGATTTCGCCCTTGCGGACGTTGAAGCTGCAGTGGCGGAAGCTGCGGGGATTGATGGAGGTAAAGTCCTCGACCTCGAACACCACGTCGCCGGGGATGTTCTCACGCTTGGGATAGAGGTTGGTAAGCTCACGGCCCACCATCTTGGTGATGATAAAATCGGTGGTCAGGTCCTTGGCCTCCCAGGTGCCGATGTACTGGCCGTCACGCATGATGGTGACCTCGTCGCTGATGCGCAGGATCTCGTCCATCTTGTGGGAGATGTAGACGATCGCAACGCCTTCCTTCTTGAGGTCCTCCACGATGCGGAACAGCGCCTCGACCTCGTTCTGGGTCAGGGAGGAGGTAGGCTCGTCCAGGATCAGGACGCGGCAGTTGCCGGCCACGGCCTTGGCGATCTCCACGGACTGCATCTGGGAGACGGTCAGGGTGCCGAGCTTCTGCTTCGGGTCAAAGTCCATGCGGACACGCTTTAAGAGCTTTGCGGTGTCCTCATACATTTTGTCGTGGTCCACGACAGGGATAAAGCCGAGCGCCTTCTTCATCGGATAGCGCCCGAGGAAGATATTTTCACCGATGGTTCGCGCGGGGATGGGCTGGAGCTCCTGGTGTACCATCGAAATACCCTTGTCCCAGGCTTCCAGCGGGTCGGATATGACGGTCTTCTGGCCGTCTATATAAATCTCACCTTCGTCCATCTTGTAGATGCCGAACATGCACTTCATCAAAGTCGATTTGCCGGCGCCATTTTCACCCATCAGGGCATGGACCGTACCGGGACGCAGCTTGAGCTGTGCGTGATCAAGAGCCTTGACGCCGGGGAAGGATTTACAAACACCGCGCATTTCCAGCACGAATTCTGACATAGGCCAAGCCTCCATTTTCTTTTGGTGTAGCGGGACTCAGAAAACGGGTGAGCCGGAAGGCCCACCCGTTCAAGGTATCAAACGGGGAATACGTTGCTGGGAAGGGAATCAGGCGGCGTCGGAGGTGACCTTCACATAGTCGACCCAGTAGTAGTTCTCGATGGGCTGGCCGGCGAGAGCGGCGATCGTCACGTCGACAGCGGCGTGAGACTGGCCGTTGGCGTCGTTCAGGACGGTGCCGGTCATGGTGCCCTCGTTGACCATCTCAACGCACTCCTCGAGAGCGTCAACACCGACGAGGTAGATGTCCTTGCCGACGGTGCGGCCCGCTGCGGTGATGGCGGTGGCGGCGCCCAGTGCCATGGCGTCGTTGTTGCAGAAGACGACCTCGACCTTATCGCCGAACTTGGCAAGGTCATTGGCGCAGATCTCCTGGCCCTTCGCCTGGGCCCAGTTGCCGATCTGGTCGTCGAGGCACTCAACCTCAATGCCCGCGTCAACCAGCGCCTTGATGGAGAACTCGGTGCGGTACTGTGCGTCGATGTTCTCGGGGTCGCCCTCGATCATGATGTAGCTGACCTTGCCGTCGCCGTTGATGTCGCCGTGGTTCGGCAGCTCCGCAATGATCTCGCCCTGGTAGGTGCCGGACTGACGGGCGTCAGCGCCGACGTAGCAGACGGTGGCGTTATTGAGGATGCCCTCGTAGGACTCGTCGCCCTTGTCGCCGAGGGGCTCACGGTTGATGAGGATGCAGGGGATGCCCGCGTCAACGATCTTGTCGATCGCGGCGTCTGCGGAGGAGGTCTGGACCAGGTTCAGGATGATGGCATCCATACCCTGGGTGATGAAGTTGTCGATCTGGTTGTTCTGCTCGGCCATGTCGTTCTTGCCGTCGACGATGGTGACGTCATACTTGACATCGTCGGTCTCGAGGCTCTTGAAGTAGTCGAGCATCTCGTTGCGGTAGAGGGTCATGAAGTTGTCGTCGAACTGGTAGATCGCGATACCGACCTTGTATGTGCCGGCAGCGGGGACGGCAGCGGGAGCAGCTGCGGGAGCAGCCTCAGCGGCAGGAGCCTCGGCAGCGGGGGCAGCCTCAGCGGGAGCGGCGTCGGAGGTGACCTTCACATAGTCGACCCAGTAGTAGTTCTCGATGGGCTGGCCGGCGAGAGCGGCGATCGTCACGTCGACAGCGGCGTGAGACTGGCCGTTGGCGTCGTTCAGGACGGTGCCGGTCATGGTGCCCTCGTTGACCATCTCAACGCACTCCTCGAGAGCGTCAACACCGACGAGGTAGATGTCCTTGCCGACGGTGCGGCCCGCTGCGGTGATGGCGGTGGCGGCGCCCAGTGCCATGGCGTCGTTGTTGCAGAAGACGACCTCGACCTTATCGCCGAACTTGGCAAGGTCGTTGGCGCAGATCTCCTGGCCCTTCGCCTGGGCCCAGTTGCCGATCTGATCGTCGAGGCACTCAACTTCGATGCCCGCGTCCTGGAGAGCCTTGATGGAGAACTCGGTGCGGTACTGCGCGTCGATGTTCTCGGGGTCGCCCTCGATCATGATGTAGCTGACCTTGCCGTCGCCGTTGATGTCGCCGTGGTTCGGGAGCTCTGCAATGATCTCGCCCTGATAGGTGCCGGACTGACGGGCGTCAGCGCCGACGTAGCAGACGGTGGCGTTATTGAGGATGCCCTCGTAGGACTCGTCGCCCTTGTCGCCGAGGGGCTCACGGTTGATGAGGATGCAGGGGATGCCCGCGTCAACGATCTTGTCGATCGCGGCGTCTGCGGAGGAGGTCTGGACCAGGTTCAGGATGATGGCATCCATGCCCTGGGTGATGAAGTTGTCGATCTGGTTGTTCTGCTCGGCCATGTCGTTCTTGCCGTCGACGATGGTGACATCATACTTGACGTCGTCGGTCTCGAGGCTCTTGAAGTAGTTGAGCATCTCGTTGCGGTAGAGGGTCATGAAGTTGTCGTCGAACTGGTAGATCGCGATACCGATCTTGTAAGTGCCGGCTGCGGGAGCGGCCGCGGCAGGAGCAGCGACCTCAGCGGCTGCGGCGGCGACAGGGGCAGCCTCCTCAGCGGGAGCAGCCTCCTCAGCGGGAGCAGCTTCCTCAGCGGGGGCGGCGTCGGAGGTGACCTTCACATAGTCGACCCAGTAGTAGTTCTCGATGGGCTGGCCGTTGAGAGCCTTGACGGTCACGTCGACAGCGGCATGGGACTGACCCACAGCGTCGTTCAGAACGGTGCCGGTCATGGTGCCCTCGTTGACCATCTCAACGCACTCCTCGAGAGCGTCAACACCGACGAGGTAGATGTCCTTGCCGACGGTGCGGCCGGCTGCGGTGATGGCGGTGGCGGCACCCAGTGCCATGGCGTCGTTGTTGCAGAAGACGACCTCGACCTTATCGCCGAACTTGGCAAGGTCGTTGGCGCAGATCTCCTGGCCCTTCGCCTGGGCCCAGTTGCCGATCTGGTCGTCGAGGCACTCAACCTCGATACCGGCATCCTGGAGAGCCTTGATGGAGAACTCGGTGCGGTACTGCGCGTCGATGTTCTCGGGGTCGCCCTCGATCATGATGTAGCTGACCTTGCCGTCGCCGTTGATGTCGCCGTGGTTCGGCAGCTCCGCAATGATCTCGCCCTGGTAGGTGCCGGACTGACGGGCGTCAGCGCCGACGTAGCAGACAGTGGCGTTGTTCAGAATGCCCTCGTAGGACTCGTCGCCCTTGTCGCCGAGGGGCTCACGGTTGATGAGGATGCAGGGAATGCCCGCGTCAACGATCTTGTCGATCGCGGCATCGGCGGAGGAGGTCTGCACCAGGTTCAGGATGATGGCATCCATGCCCTGGGTGATGAAGTTGTCGATCTGGTTGTTCTGCTCGGCCATGTCGTTCTTGCCGTCGACGATGGTCACGTCATACTTGACGTCATCGGTCTCGAGGCTCTTGAAGTAGTTGAGCATCTCGTTGCGGTAGAGGGTCATGAAGTTGTCGTCGAACTGGTAGATCGCGATGCCGACCTTGTAGGTGCCGGCTGCGGGAGCGGCAGCTTCAGCGGCTGCGGGAGCCTCAGCGGCAGCCTCGGCAGGAGCGGCCTCGGTGGCAGCGGGCTCGGCATCGGAGGTGACCTTCACGTAGTCGACCCAGTAGTAGTTGTTGATGGCTTCGCCGTTGAGAGCAGCGACGGTCACGTCGACAGCGGCATGGGACTGACCCACAGCGTCGTTCAGAACGGTGCCGGTCATGGTGCCCTCGTTGACCATCTCAACGCACTCGTCAAGAGCGTCAACGCCGACAAGGTAGATGTCCTTGCCGACGGTGCGGCCCGCTGCGGTGATGGCGGTGGCGGCACCCAGTGCCATGGCGTCGTTGTTGCAGAAGACGACTTCAACGGCATCGCCGAACTTGGCAAGGTCATTGGCGCAGATCTCCTGGCCCTTCGCCTGGGCCCAGTTGCCGATCTGGTCGTCGAGGCACTCAACTTCGATGCCCGCGTCCTGGAGAGCCTTGATGGAGAACTCGGTGCGGTACTGCGCGTCGATGTTCTCGGGGTCGCCCTCGATCATGATGTAGCTGACCTTGCCGTCGCCGTTGACATCGCCGTGGTTCGGCAGCTCCGCAATGATCTCGCCCTGGTAGGTACCGGACTGACGGGCGTCAGCGCCGACATAGCAGACGGTGGCGTTGTTCAGAATGCCCTCGTAGGACTCGTCGCCCTTGTCGCCGAGGGGCTCGCGGTTGATGAGGATGCAGGGGATACCGGCGTCAACGATCTTGGCGATCGCGGCGTCTGCGGAGGAGGTCTGCACGAGGTTCAGAATGATAGCGTCCATGCCCTGGGTGATGAAGTTATCAATCTGGTTGTTCTGCTCGGCCATGTCGTTCTTGCCGTCAACAACAGTGACGTCGTACTTGACAGCGTCGGTGTTGAGGCTCTTGAAGTAGTCAAGCAGCTCGTTGCGGTAGAGAGTCATAAAGTTGTCGTCGAACTGATAAATTGCGACGCCGACTTTATAGGTTTTAGCTTCCGCGGCAGCGGGAGCCTCAGTCGCTGCGGGAGCTTCGGTGGCGGCGGGAGCCTCTGTTGCGGCAGGGGCCTCAGTCGCTGCGGGAGCGGACGCAGGAGCGGTACTCTGACCACAGGCCGCGAGGCCGAAAATCATGGTCAGCGCAAGGAAAAGCGCCAGTATCTTTTTCATTTCGGATTCCTCTTTCCAGTTGAAAATTTTGAAGTTTCCAAACTCCTATATGCAATTTTACTAATGCCGCCGCCCACTGTCAAGTCATTTTTAGGGCTCCCGGATTGGCTTCGTGCATTGTGTCAGATTTGGTCTTTCATTTTTGTGCAAAGCGCCATGACCATAAAAAGTGCGCTTCATATTGACATTTAAAAAAGAAAAAAACCTGTCAGGTACGCAGGTACCGGACAGGTATTTTTCTGATCAGAAAGCCTTACTTTGCGGCCTTTGCCATCTCGCACAGGGCGGTGAAGGCGGACGCGTCATGGATCGCCATCTCGGAGAGCATCTTGCGGTTCATGTCGACACCGGCCAGCTTCAGACCGTGCATGAAGGTGGAGTAGTTCATGCCGTTTGCCTTGCAGCCCGCGCTGATGCGGGTGATCCAGAGCTGACGGAAGTCTCTCTTCTTCTGCTTGCGGCCGACGTAAGCGTAGCGGCCGGACTTCATCAGCTGCTCATTGGCCATCTTATAGTGACGGGACTTGTTGCCCCAGTAGCCCTTTGCAAGACCCAGAACCTTATTTCTGTGCTTGCGGGTCATCATTGCGCCTTTAACTCTTGCCATAGTTCAATATCCTCCTATTTAACGTCAGCCCTTAATTATTTATAAGGGATCATTTTCTTGATGGTGGCTTCGTTGGTCACGTCGGCGTAGGCCGCGTCGCGCAGACGGCGGCAGCGCTTGGTGGTCTTCTTGGTGAGGATATGGCTCTTGAAAGCGTGTGCGCGCTTGACCTTACCGGACTTGGTGAGATTGAATCTCTTCTTGGCACCGCTGTGGGTCTTCAGTTTAGGCATAGTAGTTTCTCCTTCCGTAATCAATACAGGGAAAATTCCCGCTGTATACTGGTTTATTCCGCCTCGGGCGCGGGCTCCGTTGTCTCGGGCGCCTTGGGCTGCTTGGGCTTTGCCGGCTTCTTGGCCGGGGCCTGGGGCTTGGGAGAGAGGAACATGGACATGTTGCGCCCCTCCAGCTTCGGGGCCTTATCCATGTTGGCGATCTCCGCGCACTGATTGGCGAAGTCCTTGAGCAGGACGGCGCCGATCTCGGTGTGGGCCATCTCCCTGCCCCTAAAACGCACGCTGACCTTCACGCGGTCACCGTCGTTTAAGAACTTCTGGGCGTTCTTGAGCTTGGTGTTGAAGTCGTTGGTGTCGATGCCGGGAGACATGCGGATCTCCTTGATCTCGATCACGCGCTGATTCTTTTTGGCTTCCTTCTCCTTCTTGGCCTGCTCGAAGCGGAACTTGCCGTAGTCCATGATCTTGCAGACGGGAGGATTGGAGCCCGGAGCGATCTTGACCAGATCAAGCTCATGCTCGGTGGCGATGCGCAGGGCCTCTTCGACCGACATGATCCCGAGCTGCTCGCCCTGATCGCCGATCAGGCGCACTTCTTTGTCAAGGATCTCTTCGTTGATTTGATGAACAGCGTTTGCGATTGTGAACACCTCCGAAAAATGAAAAGCTCGGATGCACGGCATCCGAGCGCAAAAACACAGTGAACCCCTCAGCGGGGAGTGCTTTTATTGACCGCAGCTGGCGCAGTTGCCGCCGGGTGAGGCAGGGTGGATGCCGTACCTTCTTTGTTTTAGCTTATGTAATATAGCAGGTTTATAGAACGTTGTCAAGAAAAATTTCGCAGTTTGTGACGCTGAAAGTGAAAGGCGGAGTGAAAGAGAGGCTTCACCCTCAAAACGTACGATGGCTGCGTCCAAAGTTCATTTCCGGATATTTTCACTTTTCACTTTTCACTTTTCACTTTTTAGTAGTTTTCGTCCGGCGCGCCGGTCTGGTTCTCCTGCTCCATGGCGAGCTTGACAACGCGGCTGGTGCCGAGGCGGTCGGCGCCGAGGTTTATGAAGTCCTCCGCGTCCTGCAGGCTTGCAATGCCACCGGCAGCCTTGACCATGAGAGTCTTCGGGGAGTGCTCGCGCAGGAGGGCCACATCTTCGCGGGTGGCGCCGCCCTTGGAAAAGCCCGTGGAGGTCTTGATGAAGTCGGCCCCGCAGTCGGAGACGATCCGGCACAGTCTGATCTTCTCCTCCTCGGTCAGCAGGCAGCACTCGATGATGACCTTGAGCACCTTGCCGCGGGTAGCCTCGCGCACGGCACGGATGTCGTTTGCCACATCGGCCCAGCAGCCGTCCTTGACCATGGAGAGATTGACGACCATGTCGATCTCGTCCGCGCCGTTTTTCACCGCATCGGCAGCCTCGAAGGCCTTGGCGGCGGTGGTCATGTAGCCGTTGGGAAAGCCGATGACCGTGCAGATGGTGAGCCGATTGCCCACATAGCGCTTTGCCCCCGCCACATGGCAGGGCGGAATGCAGACGCTGGCACAGTGGTATTTGATGCCCTGGTCGCACAGGGCGCGGATCTCCTCGCCGGTGCAGTCGACGCGCAGAAGGGTGTGGTCGCATTTTACGAGAATGTCCCGGATATCCATAGAAGCAGTCTCCTTTTCATGTTTTGTCGCTTTGTATTATATCGCGCCTGGCGGACATATTCAAGCGCAAGTGCCGAATAGGATGGAGCATATCAACGAAAAGGACGGCATGCGCATGGAACTGAATCAGGAAAACAATCAGGTGCGGCTGTGCGGGACGATGGCGGGCGCGCCGCGCTGGTCCCACAGGGCGGGCGGGCAGGACTTCTGGTGCTTCCCGCTGGAGGTGGAGCGCCTGTCCGGGAGCTGCGACACGCTCAATATCGTGCTCAGGCCCGCTCTGCTCGCGGCGGCGGAGGCGGAGGAGCGGCCACGGCTGCTGGTCTCCGGCGAGCTGCGGAGCTTCAATAACCGCCGGGGCGAGGGGGCGAAGCTGGTGCTGACGGTGCTGGCGCGGGAACTTTCGCTTACGGACGAGCCGGACGACAACTTTGTCAGCCTCACGGGAACGCTGTGCAAGGCCCCCAATGCCCGCGTGACGCCTCTGGGCCGCGACATCTGCGACCTGCTGGTGGCGGTCAACCGACGGGGCGGGCGCTCAGACTATCTGCCCTGCATCTGCTGGGGCAGTCGGGCCCGGGAGGCGTCGCGCTGGACCGTGGGAACGGTGGTGCGGCTGGAGGGGCGCTTTCAGAGCCGGGAATACCTCAAGTCCGACGATGCCGGCTTTATAAAGCGCACCGCCTACGAGGTGTCGGCCGCAAGGATCGAGGCGCTGTGACCGGCCGACCCGTTTGGTGCAGATTCGCTGTATGTCTGCGCTATACTGTTTTTACCCGTATCATGAAGGAGGTGCCGACCTTGCTCAAGAAGGCCGTTCTGCTGCTTGCGGCACTGCTGCTGACCGTTGGCGCGCATCTGCGGCCCTGCTGCGATTACACCCTCGACAGGGTGCGTATTGCCTCCGGTCTCTCGCCGGGGGCGGCGCAGCGGGCGGAGCTTGCCGTCCGGGACGCATCCGAGGAGATCCTGCGGGGAAATGCGCCGCTGCCCGCGTTTCGGAAGCGCACCCGCCTGCGCTTTGCAAAGCCGTCGGAGGATGTGCGGGCGCTCACCGATGCCCTGCTGCGGGCAACGGAGGGTATCGTTCTGCGCGACGAGGTGCGTGTGGACGGGATACGGCTCGGCTGGGTGGCAGACGGCGAGGCCCTGCGCGAGGCGCTGCAGGGCTATATCACGAACACGCTCCCCGCCTGGGCAAGCGGCGGCGTTCTGAGCCGGGAGCCCGACATCCGGCGGCTCTACACCCGCGACGAGTACCTTACCGCCCAGGGCGACATGGTGCTGCTCGTCACCGGCGCCGCTCCGGTATTCTATTTTGACCAGACAGGAAGGTACGCAAGAGCATAAAAAGGTGTCATCCTGAGCGTCAGCGAAGGATCTTCCCCCAGCTTGCATGACGGGAGAAAGATCCTTCGCTTCGCTCAGGATGACATGCCTTTACTATCTATAAAAGATCATGGATTCTCAAAGGTGCTGATGGGGCGGCGCTTATGCTCGCTGCGGCTGTGGTAGCGGTCGATGACGGCCTTGTCCGCCTCTTCCGCTTCTCCGCGCAGCAGCCACCCGTCGATGGCGCTGTAGGTCACGCCCATCTCCTTCTCGTCCGTCTGGCCCTCATAGAGCCCGGCAGAGGGCGCCTTCTCCACGATGGAGGCGGGCGCGTTCAGGTAGCGCAGGAACTCGAAGACCTCGCTTGCGCAAAGATCGGCGATGGGGTTAAAGTCGCTGGCCCCGTCGCCCCACTTGGTGAAGTAGCCCATGTAGATCTCGCTGCGGTTGCCGGTGCCGGCGACCAGGCGGTTTTCCGACTGACCGATGGTGTAGAGCGTCGTCATGCGAAGGCGCGGAGCGATATTTGCCACGGCCATGTCGCTCAGGGCCGCGACGCCCGCCAGGGCCTTCAGCTCCGCCTCGCGCACGGCAGTGAGGTCGACGACGCGTGTCTCGATGCCGAACTGCGCCGCGAGGGCTTTGCCATCGTCCCTGTCCCGGCCGTAATTCTGTCGGGAGGCGCAGGGCATAATGATGCCGACGGTATTGTCGCAGGCTGCCTTGCAGAGGATGCCCACGAGCGCGCTGTCCTTGCCGCCGGAGTTGCCGAAAATGATGCCGTCAGCATGGGCCTCGCTGAGCTTTGCGCGGATGTAGGCCACGCGTTTTTCAAATTCGTCCTGATAGTTTCTCATGGTCGCTTCTCTCCCCCTCAGCCGATAATAAAAGTCTCCCCCTCCACATTGCCGGGAGGCGCTATGTCTATAATAACTGGCTCGGGGGCTGTCGGCACCGTGGGCACGCTCGGCTCGGAGGGTACGCTCGGCTCCGTATTCGGCACCCAGGAGTTGGGATCTGTCTGCGTCTGTACGCCGGGGTCCGGGATCTGCTGGGCATAGGGATCGCTGCTGTACCAGTAAGCCTGATTGGGATCATAGGACGGCAGGTAGTTCTCCGTATACTCCGGCTGGTACTGGGGCTGATACTCCGGCTGGTATTCCGGCTGATACTGGGTCTCGGGCTGATACTGGGGCTGGGCCTGCACGGCGGGCGCCTGTGTGGCCGCCGGTGCCGGGGTGGCCGCGGGGGCATAGTTGGAGTCGTACTTTGGGTCGTTCCAGGTGAAGTTGTAGACCGTGTACTCGTAATTGCCGAACTGTTCGCGCAGCTTCTCATAGCGGGGATGATAGGTGTCCACCCAAGTGTCGATGTAGTTTGCCAGGTCGATATAGCGCCAGCGTCCGCCCACCGGGTCCTCGTATACCGAAAGGTCGATCTCGCATTTGGGCGCGCGGCGCTGCATCTCCTGCACCTGTTCGGCGGGGACCGGGTTGTAGGCGCCGATCCAGAGCCGCTCAAGCCCGGTCAGATTGTAAAGGGGCGTGATGTCCTTGAGCTGGATGCGCTCCGACCCGTCATAGGGCTGGTCATAGCCGATGCCCGCCACGTTCAGATGGCGCAGATTCGTCAGGCCCGACAGGGGGCGCAGGTCGGAGATGTAGGTGTTCGCGATCTCCAGATACTCAAGGTTCGGGCAGTTTGCAAGGGGCGAGGCGTCGGGGATGTTGCACATGGACAGGATCGCAACCTCCAGCTTCGGCATCTGCGCCACAAAGCCGATGTTGCTCAGCGAGGTGTTGTGGCCCAGGTCCAGATACTTGACATCATGGCAGTAATACAGGCCCTGGACGTTGTCATTGTTGAGCATGCCGCCGCGGGAGGCCATGGAGGCCAGGATGCGCTCGGCATCGGTGCGGGCGGTGTAGTTGTCGCCGAAGAAGACGCGGAAGACTACCTTGGCGTTGGGGTGATTGAGGTTGATCTCCTCCAGGCGCTTGGGCTGCAGGCCGCAGCCGTCCATGTCCACATAGGTCAGCTGGGGCATGTAGCCCATGACCTCGTCAACGAGTCTGCCGTCGTCCGGCACGGACACGCGGAAGAGGTTGATGGTGGTGTCGGACAGGTTGCAGTCCACGCCGTAGAGCTTGAAGGCATATTTGAACACCGTCTCAGGCAGGATCTGGCGCAGGCGGGCAATGTCGCTCCAGGTGAATCCGCCGCCCTCCGCGCCGAGGTTTATGCTCTTGAGTCCCGGCAGCATGGCCAGCTTGTAAGCCGCGGCCTCCGCCTCGGCGGCCGTGGCGCTGCTGAGATCGACGCTTTCGGTGTCGGTATCGAGTACGGTGCCGTTGGGCAGGGTGACGCTGTAGCGGGTCTGCACCTGGGGATGGGCGGCAGCCCAGCGGGCGACCTCCTCCTCATTGGCGCTGCCGGTCAGATCGGCGCTCTGCAGATAGGGCAGCGTGTCGAGCAGCGCGGTCTCGCCGGAGGCAAGCGGCATGCGCAGGGTCTGGGAGGCGTACGCCACCTCTCCCGCGGAAAAGCGCACCGGTGAGGGCGTGGGCTCGGGCGTGGGCGCTGCCGGGGCCGCGGGCTGCGGGGCGCTGCCGGTCTTTCCGCAGGCGGCAAGGCACAGGCAGCACACGAGCAGCAGCGCAAGGCACAGACCGCGAAGGTAAAACTGCTTCTTCATAAAAGTCTCCTTATCAAACGCCGTTGTCTTCCTTATATAAGGGATCATTCCATTTAAAGGAATAGGCGTCGTCCTCGTAGTAATCAAACTGCACGCGCAGCAGATAGTAGCGCTCCACCAGATTTCCCTCGCTGTCCCAGCGCCAGTGGCCGCCGGTGGGATCGTCATAGACTCCGGTGTCGAATTCGCAGTTGGGCACACGCTTCTGAAACTCCTCGCACTGCTCCCAGGGCACGCGGTTCATGCTGCCGAGGTAGAGGCGCTCAAGCTGCGTCATGCCGTACAGGGGCGTGATATCCTCCAGCTCGGGGATGCCAGCGATGTTCAGATGCTTGAGCTTGCTCAGGCCCGACAGCGGGCGCAGATCGGTGCAGTTGGTGGAGAACATCTCCAGATACTCGAGCTCCCCGCAGCCAGCCAGAGGGCTTGCGTCCTCCCAGTCGCACATGCCGAGGATCGCAACCTCCAGCTTCGGCATCTGGGAGACGAAGGAGATATCCGTCAGCTGCTTGTTGTGGCCCAGGTCGAGAAATACCACGTCATGGCAGCAGGACAGGGCCTCCACATCCGTGGGATAGAGCATGCCGCCCGCCGTGACCTTGGAGGCGAGGATGCGCTGCACGTCGGTGCGGACGCTGTAGTTTTCGCCGAACCAGACGCGCCAGACGAATTTCACATCGGGAAACTCCGCGCGCAGCTTCTCCATTTCCTGATTGCTCACACCGCAGCTGTCCATGTCCACGTAGCTCAGCGCCGACATCAGCGGCAGCACCCGGCGCAGGGCGTCGCCGTTATCCGTGACCGGCACATGGCTCAGATTCAAGGACATGTCGGACAGGTCGCACTCCTTGCCGTAAAGCGTGAAGCCGTATTTGAAGGCCACGCCCGGCAGCAGCGCGCGAAGACGAGCGAGGCTCTCCCAGCTGTGTACGCCGCCCTCACGGCCGAGGCGCACGTTTTTAAGCTCCGGCAGCAGGGAAAGCTTTGCCGCCGCGGCCTCACAGGCCTCCGCGGAAAGGCCGCTCATGTCGTAGCTTCGTGTGCCGGAATCGAGCACCGTGCCGTCGGGAAGTGTCACGGTATAGTAGCACTCCACCTCGGGGTGGGTCCTGACCCAGTTTACGATCTCTTTTTCATCGGCGCTGCCGCTGAAATCCGCAAAGCGAAGCCCCGGCAGGGAGGCAAGCTTCTCCGTCTCCCCTGCCGCGAGCGGCATTCGCAGCTCCGTCGTGTCCGCACCGACGCTGCCCGCCGCGAATACGACCTGCGGCACAGAGGCCCGGGCAGGCGCAGAAGCGGGCGCGGCGGCGCTTTCTTTTTTGCCGCAGCCGGTCAGCAGCAGCACGCACGCCAGCGCGCACAGGATTTTTCTTGTCATACGATTATTCGTCACCATACTTCGTAGTATTCGTCATAGAGCCCCACGAAATCCGTCACCCCGGGGTCCTCCTCCACCTCACGCGGGCAGCTGTAGTCATACAGCGGGTCCGTCCAGTAGAAGGGATAGGGCTCCTCGGAGTAGCCGAACTGCTGGCGCAGAAGCTCATAGCGTGGGTCGTACATCTGATAGCCGTCCGCATCGGCGTGGTCTGCAAAGCGCCAGTACTCCTCGGTGGGGTCGGGCGTGGTGTCATTGACGACGCAGTTGGGGTGAAGCTCGCGGAAATGGGCGATCTGCTCCGGCGGGACGGGGTCGTGCTGGCCGATCCACAGGCGCTCCAGATCCAGGCCGTAGAGCGGCGAGATGTCCGTCACGGCAAAGTTGTAGCAGATATTCAGGTGCCGGAGGTTGTGGAGATTGGCAAAGGGCGTCAGATCGTGCAGACGCGAGGTCATGGCCTCCACGTACTCAAGCTTCGGGCAGTCGGCGATGGGGGAAAAATCCTCCACAAAGGTCATGCCCACGATCAGCACCTCGAGATCCGGCATATAGCGGCAGAACTCGATGGTGTCGAGATAGTTGTTGTGGCCCAGGTCCAGATACTTGACCTTGGTGCAGTACATAAGGTTTTTCACGTTGTTGTGCGCAAGCTCACCGCCCTGGCCGGGCATGGAGGCGAGGATGCGCTCCACATCCGTGCGCACGGTGTAGCCCGAGCCGAAGTTGACGCGCCAGATCACCTCGGTATCCGGCAGGCTGTCACGCAGCCTTGCCATCGCGGCATTCGGCACACGGCAGCTGTCCATGTCCAGCAGACGCAGATTCGACATGCAGGCCGTGACCTTCGCCACCAGCGCGCCCTCATCCTCCATGGGGATGTACTTGAGGTCCATCACCTGGTCGCTGAGATTGAAGGGACGGTCGAAAATCGTGAAGGCGTAGTCGATGACCGCCTGGGGCGCGGCGTCATGCAGGAGCTTGAGGCTCTCCCAGCTCAGGGGCGTCTCGGTCTCGCTGCCGATGTGGATGCGAGAAAGTGCCGGCAGGCGGCGCAGCCCCTCCGCCGCCGCGGCGGCGTCCGCGTCCGTGAGGCCCCGCAGCTCAACCGTGGCTGCGCCGGGCTCGTAGGTCTGGCCCATAATGCGGATCTCCGGCACGGGCGTGGGTGTGGGTGCCGGCGTGGGGGCGGGCGTCGCGGGCGCCTCGGTTGCCGCCGGTACGGGCGCTGCTGTCGCCGCGGGAGCCTCCTGCTTTTTTGCGCAGGCGGCAAGCGGCAGGCAGAGCATCAGCACAAGCAGCAGGCTCAGCGCGCGCCGTTTCTGTTCCATCATAGTCCGTAGACCTCTTTTCCAAACATCCCCTTGTATTCCTCGGGGGCTTCTTTGTCGCAATAGGGATCGAGCCAGTAGAAGCTGTACTCCTGATAGTTGTAGCCCATCTGCTCGCGCAGCAGCTCATAGCGCGGCACCCAGTAGTACTTCGGGATCTCCGGGTCGTAGGCCGTGAAGCGCCAGGCGTCGCCGTGGGGGTCGTCGGTGGTGGTGTTGATGTTGCAGGTGGGCACCAGCTCCTTCATGTGCCGCGCCTGCTCCGCCGGGACCGGGGTGTCCCGCCCGATCCAGAGGCGCTCCAGCTCCGTAAGGCCGTAAAGCGGTGTGATGTCCTTGATCTTCGGGCAGCCGGCAATGTTGAGGTGGTGCAGCCCTGTCGAATTTTCCAGCGGGCTGAGATCGGAAATGTTGGTGGAGTTGATCTCCAGGTACTCGAGATTGGGGCAGTCTCTCAGGGGGCTTATGTCCGTGATGGCCGTCATGGCGATGATGCATACCTCAAGCTTCGGCATGTTGGAGACAAAGGACAGATCGGCCAGGTCGTCGTTGTGGCCCAAGTCGAGATACTTGACATCCGTGCAGTATTTGAGCACCGACGCATCGTCGATCATGCCGCCTACCGTGGGCTTGGAGGCGAGGATGCGCTCCACATCCGTGCGCACGCTGTAGTTGTCGCCGAACCAGACGCGCCAGACGATCTTGGTCTCGGGGAATTCTTCCCGCATTCTCTCCAGCGACTGGTAAGAGACGCCGGTGTTGTCCATGTCCACATAGCTGCAGCGGTTCATGCACGAGAGCACCTTGAACAGCTGGTCGCCGTTGTCGCCGACCTTGACCCCGCGGTAGTCCAGCTTCTCCGTATCAAGATCCGCAGCCTTGCCGTAGAGCGTGAAGCTGTAATGGAACTGCACATCGGGGCAGTTGGACTTGAGCATGGCGATGTCTTCCCAGTTGATGACGCCGGTGCTCTCGCTGCCGAGCTCCACGCTTTCAAGCCGGTTCATGCACATCAGCACCGCCGTCAGCTTCTGCATGTTCTCGCGCTTTGCGTCGCGCAGGTCGAGGCTCGTGGCGTCGCCGCTGTATACCTTGCCGTCGATGACGGCCGAGAAGTCAAACTCCGCATTGCGGCGGTCCAGGCGGATGTCCTGCATATCCTCCACACGGAGCTTTTCGCCGCCCACCTCGCCGAAGCGAAAGGCGTTGATGTTGGGCAGATACATCAGTGCGTCCCGCACCGCCTGGACATCGGCGGTGGTCAGCCACGTCAGGTCCAGCTCCTGCGCCGTGCTGTCGACCAGCTGGCCGTTGGGCAGCGGCACCGAGTAGAGTACCGTGACCTCAGGGTGGGACTGAGACCAGGCGATGATCTCCTCGTAGCAGGTACTGCCGCGGAAGTCCGCACTTTTCAGATTGGTAAAGTAGTCAAGCTGCTTTACGTCCCGTTTTCCGATCACAGCCCGGACAGTGTCCTCTGTGGCCGAAATACGTTTTCCGCCCAACTCAACCTTTACGCTGCCGAACAGCGGCTTGAGGATCCACGGGGCTTCATGGTAGACGCCGGACATGCCGAACACCAGCGCACCGCCGATAATCAGCAGGGCCAGGACCCGCTGCAGCACTTTCTTAAAACTCATCTTCTCCCTCCGGAGTCAGAAAATCGGCACGCGTCAAAGCACGTGCGGACACAAAATCACATTACAATCTAAAATTATATCATCCGTCCGGCGTATTTGCAAGACAAAGCGCTGGTAAAATGAGAAAAAGCAGCCCCTCCCGCCAATTCAGCCGGTTTGGAACTGCTTGGAAAATATTTGCGATTTTTTGAAAAAAAGGTGCTTGACAAATCGAAGGATGTCTGCTATTATAATCAAGCCGTGGCCGAGTAGTTCAGTCGGTTAGAACGCCGGCCTGTCACGCCGGAGGTCGAGGGTTCAAGTCCCTTCTCGGTCGCCACACATGCCCCTTTCAAAGGGGCATGTACTTTGCTGCTATAGCTCAGCAGGTAGAGCGCATCCTTGGTAAGGATGAGGTCCCCAGTTCGAATCTGGGTAGCAGCTCCAAAAACACCCGATTTTCGGGTGTTTTTTTAACTTTTCGGGGTTTTTTCGAGGGGTTTTTTGTAGTGCGTTTTTGCTTGGGAACGCTTGGGAACACCCAGTCTCTTGAGTGTGCTTTCATTTACCGCTAATAAGTGCTAATTTTCTGTCTCTCAGGTCATTTGAGAGACTTTTTTGCGCTGTAGACGTATTAGACAGCATGGGTGCATCAGGAACAGTGGGATTCCTCTTCTGCTCATAAGTCTCACTTGAGAACTCTCTTTAGATCACGCTTGACCAGAGCAGTAAAGCATCCCGTCGAGCTGCATCGCCATCTTTTTTCGCTCAGCATCCATAGCATGGCTATACCGATTTAAGACCATTCCAGCGTCCTTGTGGCCGCTGTCAGCCTGAACAGCCTTGACATCCCCGGAAATCAGGAGCTTCAGAGTCACGCTCAGATGCCGCATCGCATGAGGGACAACCACCGGCAGTGATACATCCTCGCAAAGTTTTTTGAGCTTTTTGCGAATCTCATGCTCCTCAAACGGCCTGCCCATGTCTTGGGCAATGACGATATTAAAATCCTCGTAATGCCGTCCGTGTACGATCTTGAGTGCATTCTGGCGTTGCTTTTCCTCTTTCAGCGCCGCGGCGACCTGAGTTCCCACATAGACCGTCCGTGGGCGAGCGGCAACTCCGGTCTTGTCCTTCATGCCGCACAAAGCTAATACTGTTTTGCTGTCTCTGCCAGACGGGAAGGAGAAATAAATCTCAAACTTTTCGATGTTGGCCATCCCTTCCCGATCCATACGCTGGAGCTGCTGGCGAAAGGTAATCGAGGCAGTGCCGTCATCGTTGAACTCCACACAGTCCCATTGGAGGCCGAGCAGTTCTCCGATCCGCGCCGAACAGGAAGCAGAAAGAAGCAACCAGAGACGCAAACCATGGTGCTCACAGGAATCCAGTGCGGTACGATATTGCTGCGGCGTCCAGATCTCCCGTTCGTCTGACCTGTACTTTGGGCGGCGAGCCAGGGACACAACGGTCATTTCATCGCGGGGGACATATCCCCAACGTTGTGCCTGCCTGTAGGCCGTACACAGCATAGTGTGGATCTTCTCGATCACACTCTTCCCAATTGTCTGATCGGGGTCATCCACCGAAGGGGTTTTGAGCAACTCTCTGTAGTAACGCTCAATACGCTGTACACTAAGGTCCATAAGAAGCTCATCGCCCAAGAAAGGGTTTATGTAATACTCAATCCGATTGCGATTCTGTGCCAGCACATTCGGCTTCCACTCAGTCGGGCCGTATTCCTCGACAAAACGCTTCATTAACTCCCGAACCGTGATGCCCTTGCCATAAGCGCGTGGGTTCAGCTCAGGGTTAATCAGCGCATGAGGAGGAGAAAACATCCCTGCCTCCTTTTCTGCTTTTACGATGGCATCTCTCGCCCGTGCCTGTTTTTCTGTATCAAAAGTCTCTTTGTAGACAACTCCGTTATGGCGGTAGGATACGCGCCAAACCTTGCCACGTTTTTCACACGACATAATAAAAATCTCCTTCGTATAACCTCCCCTCTGCCGTCTATTGATCATTTGCTCGCGCCCATACTACCATGACGATATGGCGTTTGCAAGCTTGGCAGAAGGGAGGATTACGTCTTAATGGGATGTGTTTTGAAGAAACTCCTCCAGCGCATCCACCGGAATCAAGATCAGACGCCCGGCGCGGATCGCTCGGATATATCCGGCACCAACCAAGTTGTATGCCGCTGCACGACTGATACCGAGCATTGTGGCAATTTCCTCAACGCGATAAGTCTTGCGAGCAATCGCTTCCGTACATTCCATAGTCATAGCTTCCTGTTTTTTTCCTTACTTTTCATCAAAGCTACATGAACGCGCTGGCGTTTTTATAGCCAACGCGTGGTATCTGGCTTCGATAGGCTACTGTGTCTGAACATTTTTCTAAGCAGAAAACATATTCGTAGAGTTAGCCTGGTGTCATTTACCTGAATTCGTCATATTTGCCACGCACCCTGACGCGGGAATGTTAAAGGCCGTCTGTGGTTCAGACTGTCATAGCACCGAAACACCGCTGTCTGTGATGAACTGGCGAATGCCTCCGTACTGCCCCTCAAGTCCGTGGGAGCGCGTGAGCAAGTTTCATGATCCCCTGCGCTGTCATGGCGAACCGGTTTGCCGCAACCGGGTCTAAGATCCCGTTGATCGCTCCGGTATCCCTGATACCATCATGGCGTCGTCCCTTATGTCGCTATCACGCAGGTTTTGTGCCTTTAACACTGTATATTGAATTTTCAAGCTGCATATTAAGCGGGCCGAAAAGGCCCTTCCAACCAAATCGGTTTTAGCGGCCATTCATATGATTTTACATACAGCATTGGTGTTGCCGAACTTTGGATTCTCGGAAGAGCGACAGATCCGGTTCATCCGCTGTCTGGCTTTCCGCAAGCAGAATGAATCTACCTGCTCTTATTATTTTCGTTCCACGTTGAAGCGCATTATAGAGCTTCCCGGCTCACAGAAACGCGCTTAGGCGGTGCACTACTGTGTACGGGCAGAGGCGTAAACTTTATAAGCGCCGTCATTCATATGTACCATAGCGCAGATAAGAGACTAGAATATCAATAAACTCACTGTTTTTAGGCATTCTCTCCAATTCAATCCCGGCAACACGGTTTAGATCAGAATGGTCATTACGATCCCAGCAGGAAGAAATCACGGTACGTATAGCATGTTCGACCGAGGAAGGCCGGACATTATATTGCTTTGCTGCGTCAGGATAGGCACACTTGGTAATCCAGTAGCGTTCGTCTGGTTTCTGCATGATCGTGTAGACGATGAACACCACATACTTAAATCCCACGAGTCTCCCCGACGCACCAATGCTCCTAAGCAATCTGGCAATTTCCTCCGGCTGCACCGGATTCTTTTCAATCTCCTGACGTAAACAATTCATACTCTTTCTCCTATGTTTAGTTTCTGAACTGTGCTTATATAATACCGCACATAATTTGTTTTGTGTTGCCGTATCGCTCGACGCGCTCCTCCATAAACACTCCAAGAGAAGAACATTTTCACCGGCATTCGACAATTCTTGGAAACTGTTCGCGCTTTTGGTCATAAAAAGTTTACCAATACTAAATTTTCGGTAAAAAAGAAACTTTGCTTAATTCCGGCAGTAAAACCGATATTGTAAAATCGGTTTGAGGTGAAGGAAAATGTCGGATTATGCAAAACGCTTGGGCGATTTAATCTTTAATAATCGTAAGCATCTGAAAATGACGCAAGCAGAGCTTGCAGAAAAAGCTGGTATAACAGAGCAAACGATCCGCAAAATTGAACATGGTGAAGGTAATCCTCAGTTAGATTTGCTGTATTCGCTGGTCACAGAACTGCAATTTGACCCAACAGCGATCTTTTACCCTGGCAAATCTGAAGATGATCCTGCCAGAAAGCAGCTTGAAATTATGCTTTCAGACTGCAATGATGAACAAATAAGAGCCCTTCTTCCTGTTGTCCAGGCTGCGCTGGAAATAGTCAAAGCCCAAAGCCTTTCCGACGCAAAATAAAAAGAGCCTGCTTCTCCACTTACGGAGTAGCAGGCTCTGCGCTTTAAGCGTCTGGCTCTTTGCTGACTACAATTTTGAATTTGATCACGCCGAGTTTGGTCTCTTTTTTACACTTTGTACAGTACATTGGAAAATTCAGGAGTACGGTGTCTTCGTAGATTTTGATCTTGCTTCTGGTTCCGCACTTGGGGCAGGGAATCCAGAGTGATTCTCGTTGGGTTTCTATTATTATCGCCTCTTTCATTATTACTTTTTGATCACGAGATACTGTATTCTTCTCCCATAATGTTGATTTGAACGGCTTTAGTAATATCAATCGTGCCCGGCCATTCGGTGAACAGAATCACAGCATCCCCCTCAAAATTGACCCATGGTAATCTGGACATTTTGATTGTACTTCCATCCTCAAATGTGAGATATGCACTGTTCATTAGCTCATCGTAGAAGCCATACCATCCAACAGGATTTGCGCACATATTATCATGGCTAAGTCTCCATTCCGCGCAATTTGCTGACAGGCGAACGCTCAAAATTTTACATTGACCGTCGGTTGTCTCATTGTACAGAGCGATAGGCGATGCAAAATTCACTGAAACAAAGACTGTTTCCTTGCCTCGCAGAATTGTAGTCCCGTAATCATGTGAGTAAACCGGATCACCGAGTTCAAACGCAGTCGGGTGTTCTGTTACAGTATAATCTTCTCCGGGGATTCGCATAGATTCAAAATCCAAACAGCGGACTGAAAAATACACCGGCATGGAGAAGTCCACATTATTTCTGCTGATATAGCTTTGAAGCATCAGGCTTTGCGTCTCTGCATCGTAACAGCGTGACATGATGTCGGCTTTTGTTTGTTCCGGGTCTATTGAAGGTGTGATTATTGCTGCTTCTTTCGTGTCTGTATTCGCAGCCAACATGATCATTGCCGGATCAGCGAAGTTTTTAGACGAATCCTTTCCCCGCTCGGAATCATTCATCCAGTAGGCTTCCGGAATAGGTTTATTGCTGGCAAGACTTACAAAAGCGGTCACAAAGCTGTCATAGATATAACTGTGGGCTTCTTTCTCCGTGACAGGCGCAACGCTGAAATAGACAAGCTGATTCTCTCCCTGCTGGATTGAGGAGATCAACTGAATATGAGGGGCTATATTGGAAGCTGCTGTTTTATTGGCTTGGTCTGTTCCGACATCAGTTTCAGCGTATTCCGTGTAACCTTCCACAGAGTTGCTTTCGATCTGCAAGGCGGCTTTCAATTCAATCTGCCGTCTTTGGTGAATTGTGTACCCAACGGCGCAGGCAGTCAAAAGTGCTGCTATGATTGCTGCGATCAATACGATACGCCACATTTTCCTTCTCATATGGCGCTGATGGGGATGATCTTCCAGGAGATGTAGTGCTTTTATAGTATCCTGGACGCGATTTTCCCGGATTCCACCCATGGCACATAATAAGGTGATAGAATCTAACATACGCCCTCCTCTCAATTCTGACTATCCACAACAGGCGGCACAGGAAAAGTCTTACCCGCAACCGTGACTGAAATAAGATCATGTACGTCGATGACTGTCGGGCCGACTCCGTCCATAGTGTGATAAGTAACAACTTCAATCTCGCTATTCACTGTTGGCTCGGCCACGGACCCACCACAAGGGAGACTTGTCCCGTTGGCAAAATTCAACGTTGCCCCTTGTAGCACACTGTCAATGCAGTTAATCCAGGATAGAGAGACTTCAAAGCTCTCGTCCTCCTGCTCCTCATGGGTAAGGTGCCAGACAATTTGCGTCGCAGAAATGTCCACGCTGAGTATGCAGCCCGTTTTGTCGCGTTCGTTATTAGTAAAGACTGGTGGATCGTCAAAGCGCACAGTGCAGAATTGCGGCGCGGGAATGTTGAAAGTGACCACACCGAAGGATCGGCGTAACTCATCCTGCGTTTGTATATCATAGTCATTCACAGCATGTTTTTCGCTGCGCTGCCAGTGGTCCCACAGGCTCAGCTCCAAAGTGATTGGCTTATTCGGGTCAACCCATTCCAGAAGGATCGCGCATTTAAGCGTCATAGTCTTGCTTGCGGGATCATAGCACTGCTTTTTAACTTCCCTGTGCTGGGCTTCTCTTGTTACCCGCGGTATAAGCCTGCCGTCGGCATTGACAAGCTCATTGCTGATCAAATCCTCCGGCCCATATTCGCCTTTACCGTTCCAGACCGGATAGGCAGAATAAAGGGATTCGTCCCCTTCGAGTGTAAAATGATAACTCAGCCAGTGAACCCAGCCATTTTCAAGTACTTCTTGATCTACGCTCGTAACGGCTTCCTCATCCTCAACCGGGCTCACGTTGACAAAAGCCCAGCAAAACACCCCATCATTGTATGTTGACAACAGCGTGAGTGTCGGCTCGGTCGGGACAGCGGCTGCAAAGCCCGGCACTTCATAGTCCACCCAAGCGTCCACATGTTTTGCTTCCACTTCATGTGCCGCGCGGAGTTCCTGCTGGCGTCGCTGGTGTATAGAATACCCAACGGCACACGCAGTCAAAAGCACAGCTATGATTGCCGCAATTAAAACTATACGCCACATTTTTCTGTTCTTATGCAGCTGTTGAGGCTGATTATCGAGAAGGTGCAATGCTCTGATCGTATCTAAAACCTTATCCTCTCGGATTTCCCCCACAGCAAGCAAAAGGGTAATAGAATCTAACACAAGCCCTCCTCCTGTAAATATGTGCGCAGTTTGTTTCTTGTCCGATAGAGTGTTGTTTTCGTCTTGCTCTGGCTACAGCCCATGCGTTCTGAAATTTCAGCAACGGGGATTAAGAACCAGTATCGGGCAATAAACATTCTTCGTTCCGTGTCCGACAGGCCGCTCACGAAAGCATCAACCGCGGATTCCAATTCCTTTTGTTCAACCTCCTGGGCCGGATCGACAGGAGAAGAAATACATTCTTCCAGCTCGTCCAGGGCAAGGGGCATCTCACCCCCGCCCCGTTTCCGGGCATTTTTTAGCTTAAATCGGTCAATGGCAAAATTTCGTGTGATGTACCCCAAGAACGTCGAGAGAATAGAGGGACGCTTGTCCGGCATGGAGTTCCATGCGCTGAACCATGTATCGTTTACACATTCCTCCGCGTCTTCGTTGTCTGCGCAAATGTTATACGCGATAGTATGACAATACCTGCCATACTTGCGATCTGTTTCAGATATGGCCTGATCAGAACGCTGCCAGTACAGGTCAACAATCGCTGAATCTTCCATACTGATCCTCCTTGTATAAGTGTTCTCAACCATATATTACGAGAACCAATCCGCTTGGTCACAAATAAATGAAAAATCCTGGGGTTTGAACACTTCTTTTCCGTCCACCTGGATGGCAATCCGACCGTGGTCGTCATGCGCTTTGCGATAGCGCGTGATGAAATACTGCACTCGCTCGCGCAGAGATGGCGCAAGCCTGTCGTTTTGCAAATATCGCTCCAGCTTTTTATAGCGCCTCCTGAAATGGTAAGTCTACAATTAGTCTGATTATAATAGTTCACGCTTTGCGGCGTGGGCCTTTTTTAATCTTCAAATGCTTGACCTGGGAGGTGCACATAGAGTGCAGCAGCTTCTGTGTCTGACTTGGTGCCCTCATTGACATAGACGCAGTAAAATGACCAGTCGTTCATGTCCAGAGACACATTGGTGATGGTCAGCGTCTCGCTGTATATACCCAGGACAGAGCAATCGGGAAAAACATTTTGGAACGCCTCCAGGCTGACATCAAGCCCGTTTGGGGCGATCGCGCGCCAGCCGACCTCATCGTAGGGGTCTGCTCCAGCTATGAAAACGGCGGTCTGTCCCGGGTGGTGCTTCTCGCGTCTGGGGTTCTTGTAAATCTCTGGTGCCGGGGCCGAGGGTTCCGGTTCAATTGTGGGTTCCGGGGTAGGTTCCGACGTCGGCTCCGGCGTTGGTACGGGAGTAGGCTCCAAGGTCGGTTCAAGCGTCGGTGCCGTTATGGGTTCAGATGTTGGTTCAGGTGTCGGAATCACAGTAGGCAGCGGTTCCGGCGTCGGCGCGGGTCTTGAGCCCATGCAGCTCGTGAGCGCCAGCATCATAAGGGCTGACAGCACAATGCAAATGATTCTTTTGTTCATGTCTCTCCTCCTATACCGATGAAGTAGGCGTAATACTGGATCAATTTCCTGCCTTACAACATGTCTTGTCAAGATTGTATTAGAGCCGCTGATTCGTTTATTTGTGCTTATAAAAAATAAGTTGTTTTCCGTTTGGAACGAATTCTTCATAATCCCAATTGGTAATCGTTACAACCAAATGGTCGCCTTCTGTTCTCACCTCTGCCTGAACTGATTTTCCATCCCCATCCTGTGCCGTAAAGTGAAGTACACCAGTATTCGGGTTATATTCTCCAATCGTTTTTTCAAATGCAGATACTTTATGTACTCCAAACCAGACGTCGCAGGTTTTTCCATTATCATTGGACAGAACCAGCTCTGATCCCATATCATCAAAGTAAGTGGAACTGACTCCATCATCTATCCGCACGGAGAATTTACGTGGATCCTGCCATTCGAAATGAGCAGATAGTTCGACAATAATAGCCCCTGCATCATGCATGATCACATTTTCCCCTTCCAGATAGCTGTATCCGGAGATAACTTCAGATATTTCAGGAGGCAAATCGATTGTAACGGGATTCCACGTCTTTCCGCCGTCCTGTGTCCTGTAAACACAGTCGCTATAGCCGTGGTAATCCGTCAAGATGATACCATCGTTTTCGCTCCAGAAATATAATTGTTTTGGGAAATTGTGAACATCGTCATGAAGTTCTCTGACGAGATTCCATGTCTGGCCATCATCTGTGCTGTACAGGGTGCTTTGCATTTGCCCCGCTGCCGGGTAACCCTTCTTCAGCAGGTAACCTGAGGTAGAGGACAGCATCGAGGTCAGCACCTCAGATGCCCCGTCTGAAATCATCTCTGGGAGTGAGCCTCCCAATGGCTCAGCTCCGTTCACTTTTGTCCACATGAGGATGAGCCGCGATGCTTCCATTCCACCACAGCGCCGCTCTACAGCGGCGTCATAGTCTTCTTCCGTAATGGTGTTGCCTTGTGAATCCCTGAAGGAACACTCCATAATGTCACCGTCGTGCCATGTCACATCCTTATAAGCCAACTCTTCCCATTCTGCATTTCCGTTGTGGAGAACCAGAAGGCTTTGAGTGTAAAACTCTTCGTTCTCAGCAAGGTCCAAATCCTGGCATGGGAAATACCATAAGTTATTGTCGCGATCATGGTAAACAACAGAAGCACTAGTCATCCAAATCTCTGGCCACAGACGCGAATTATCAGCTTCTGTTGAATTTGGACAGCAGTTTTCAATCCCGGTCAGGTCGGCATTCACTTCCCAGCAGTGAGCGTAGGTAAGCACGCTGTCCTTGGTACTGACCGCAACGACCTCCAATCTTCCATTTCGGTCAAAATCCGTATACACATAGTACCATGGCGTAAGATATGGATCATGGAAAGCCCAAAGTGAGCGATTTTTATCCAACAGTGCTTTTTGCTTATCATATTCGGGGCCTTGGAATGCGTACGGCCAAAGCTCTGTAGGCCACGCCTCAAAAGGCAATTCTGGTTTAATTACAGGAAGATAATCAGATGCAGCTGTAGCGACAGTTGCTTTTTCCGGAGCAGGAGTTGATATCTCAATTTCATCTATAGATGAACTATTACCGCCCGATTTCGCATTGCATGCACATAATAACAAAACACAGAAAAGAAAGCTAAGAATTGGCGCAAAACTCTTTTTCATTTTGTTGCCTCCATTGAAAAGTCATCCCATTTTTTCGACGGCGTTATAGTAGGTGCTACATCGGCCGGTGTTATAGTGACGGATGGGTCAGATACAGGATTCATGACTGACATCCCGCATCCCGTTATCACAAGCGCAAGAGCGATAGAAGCAATCGTAACTAATACTTTTTTCATGGTTTTCTCCTTGTTTTTTAACACTTTCGGAATCTCTGAGACCTCTTAGATAGGTGATTATGCAAAAAGTACTTGAAAAGTCCGCACTTTCGATGCCACAATTAAAGTGTGCACCCCCCACACACAACACCAAATTGGGAGGTAGAAGTTTATGAAACCTGCAATCACGTCACATCGCGATTACAATAGTTCCCTGTGTAAGCGCCTGGACGCTCTCTACGGTCTCCTACCATCGATAAACATTTTCTCCTACAAATTCCGCAGTATCACGGCTTGTCCAGAGATTGAGGAACTGTCATAAAGCAAATTAATCATTTCGTGACTAAAAGAGTAGATTATTTTGTGACAGTGCTTTAGTCATTTATGCTTACCCTGCCATCGGAAACCCAAATACAATTCTCGCTACTTTCCCATCTTTAAATAGCACCACAGCCCCCAACGCCATGTGATGCTCTCCCGGCCAATCAGGATCATCCGTAATTTCATCCCAGCATTCCATGTAAAGAAAATGATCGTACTCTTTGTAGTAATCTATTGGTCGGTAATCGGTTAGCACTTTTTTCGCCAGCATACTTTGCCACTCTTCCATTGTTGTTATTTCTGTTGTCGTATTTAAAACCTCCATATCAAACAGAATGGAGTCCCTTGGTAGTCCAGTAATCTCCGGCTGTGTCATCCCTACGACAATACCTTTAAATGGGTATTGCGGGCCTGTAATATCAAAAAATGTAACCATAACAGAGTTTAAATCTGTTTCTTCTGGCAGGTTAGGCATAACAAAATCTACTTCAAATCCAGGATATTCCGCAATCATCAGACACTCGGGATCTGCTGCAGGCGGGAATATCTCATAGTAGTGGATACTGATGGACTCGCCAAATTTTTCTTTAATTTGTCCAAATGAGCGATCCCAAAGTCTATATTCATCTATATGGGTGTCTCTCTCCAAAAACCTCCAATCGTCAAGAACCGGAAAGGTCTCATTATACAAGATGCTAGAGCTTGCCTCATTTCGCCGTTGCACCCTTGTGCAGCCTGGTAGAATTATAGTGGCGCAAAGGACAATGGTAAGGGTAACCATAATAATTCGTTTCACAGTATTTATAACACCTCCGTCATGTAATAACAAAATCCACCTTACAAAATAATTGTGTTTACATTATTCACCATATTCAGCTTTGTCAGCGATGGCCGCGCTGTTATTTGCTTTATACGGTGTTTGGGCATGTCTGTTCACCTCTTCTTGCCTTTATCCTGCAAAATCCACACAGTATCTCCCGTTATGTAGTTGAACACTTAAAGCTACTACTGTATAATAGATTACAATAGATATCGCTGAATTCAATCCCCGTAGAGTTTCTCGGATTATCAGACTATGAACATATCTACTTCTCATATATAACGCTGGAAGGGCGTTGTTTTGGACAATAAGATTTTGGGGGGCCGTAAAGTAATGCTCATCTATCTGCAGATGATAGAAACCGATGATGATAATCTGTTGTATATATATCGCAGGAAGAAGTCGTTTTGGGACATCATAAAAAATCTTTTCGAAAAGGGGCTGTTCGACAATGCTTATTTATCTGCAGATGATCGAATCTGACCTGGAGAAAGACAAATTTGAACAACTATATTTGAAATATAGAAACCTTATGTACCATTCAGCATTCACGATTTTACACAACAGGGAGGATTCAGAAGATTCTGTTCATCAGGCGTTCGTCTCAATCATAGATAATCTTGATAAAATTGGCGACACTAACAGTGCTGAAACCCGCTCGTTTTGTGTCCTTTGCTGTAGGAATAAAGCCCTGGATCTTTATCGAAGAAAGAATCGTTGGGGTGAGATAGAGCTCTTTGAAAACCTCCAAGAACTTCCAATGCCGGAACCAGAATCCCAGTTAGATGCTGCTATTGCTGGTTTACCTCTAGCCCTTGGAACAGTCATCCTGCTACATTATGATAATGGCTATTCCATAGAGGAAATTGCGGAGATACTCAACATCTCTGTCTCTGCAGCCCGGAAACGGCTAACACGAGCGAAGGCTATGTTGAGGAAGATACTACGGGAAGAAGGGATGATGAAATGAATAATTATGATTTAACAGATTCCATGCTCCAGGCATCCTCAAAAAGAGTTCGACAGGCAATGTTATCCACTCTCCCAGAACCGGAATCATGCCAACATAAGTTCTCTCGAAAATTTGAAATTAAAATGAAACGACTTATCAGGCGTAATCAGAAGCCGGTACGGTCTAAGTATTTCACTCGCAGTATAGCTGCTATGCTCACATTGGTTCTTTTTGGTGCTTTCATTTGCTTTATGTCAAATTCAGAAGCGCAAGCAGACTTTATAAGATGGGCGAGAGAACTGTTCCATGATACAGCAGTTTATCATTTCTTTGGCGGGCAAATAAACAAAGCCCTTCCTGAATACACTTTTGGCTGGCTTCCCGAAGGCTTTTCTCAAGAAGTTGCCGAGGCTGACCCGGATATTACGATCATCATTGCTTCAGATACGGATGGAAACTCCTTTATTTTAGAATATCAGTTTATGGATGAAAGATCTACTCTTACAGAGTTATCAAGGGGTAATTTGCTTAGTAGAACCGTAACCGTTCATAAATCTCCTGCTCACTTTTATTCTGATTCAGCCGTCGGCGCTTCTTCAGAATTAATATGGATGGAAGATGATATTGTCTTTTGTCTCAGCTCGACCATGGAAGAAGAGATTATGCTTAAGGTTGCAGAACATATTACTATAAAAAAATAATTATTTTATGTCTCATTTCTCGCCCTTCATACGTTATATCATTGAAAGGGGGAAAGCAGATAAAAAAACTATCCACACTGCTTATCTTTTGTTGTGTTGCCGCAATTTCCATCACAGCGTATGCAACAGGGCCAAGGCGTATTAGTGGTAGCAAATCTTGACGCAGCGCCATATACGATAGACGACGAAAAACTGCTACGGAGGCTGTACGGCCTATGATGCAAATTATTATCCCGAAATCCTGTGGTACGCCAATGGCGATTTTCTGAAGAGAGCACAAGCGGGGCAAAATGTTATCCCGAAAAAGCGTGGGGGAAGCTGAGGCATTCCAGTGCTTCTCCAAGCGTATTCGGGATAACATTTTTTTCGGTATAACCGAAGTTATCCCGAATTCGGGATAACATTAGCAAGCAATGCAGGTGTGGCCACACTCTGCAAAAGCCGTTCGGACCGGTGTTGCCGCTCCGACCCGTTTTGCTTGTTGGGGCATATCCCCAATCCCCTTGAAACATTGGAGGGCTCCAATGGCTGCACGTTTCTGCGAAACGCTTTCTATCAGGACCGAGTCTCAGACGGAGCATCTTTTTCAGCGGCTTCATCCTTTCCGACACCAAGAATACGATCAACATTGGCCTTGACTGTAAGCAGCTCCCGCATTTCTGCTCTGGCCTTTTGATAATCAGAGTATGTTTCTTTTTTCTTTGCCAACAGTTCAGCATATTCCGCATCGATGGTTTTTACAGTGGGCAGCTTTTGAACCTTTGTCTCGTCAAAGAATTTCTTTGCCGCCTTGTGTAGCAGTATATCTTTCTCATGCTCGGCCAGATACTTTTTTGAATAGCCTGCTTTGCGGTAACCAACAAAAACATCTTTTGTTTTTACATAGTTGATAATATGTTTACGCAAGACAGCGAGTTCAGCCATACGTTTCTCCGTGGATTTTATCTGTTTCGAGAGAGTGTTGAAAGCTGCGGAAGAAGCATCTGTCTTCTTCGCAAGTTCAGAATAGTCCAGAAGTTCATGCTCCTGGAGATAGAGAACTGTCTCGGCCATTTGTTTTAGGTTAAAAGATTTAGCCCATCGTTCATAGCCGGGACCTTTTCCTTGCTGCATTTTCGCCTGGATATCGACAATGAGATTGATACGCTTCTTATCCGCCCGCTTGTTTTTCCGTTGCGGGACTTTCTTTTTACCTGCAATAATCGCCTGAAGGTCTTCCACAGAATAACCGGGGCCAAGCGTATCAAAGCGCGCAAAACGATCATGACCAGCCATCCGAATGGATGGGTTTTTTCTTTTCTTGATTTCACATCCGGCTGCGGCCAGCATCGAGAGCAAATTTTCAAACGAACTTGGATGCTTCGCAAGAGCGTCATCAATGGCGAGGCGAATCTGCTCTCGATGTGAAAGTGGCGTTTCTTTTCCCTGCCACTGGTTGTAAGGCTTGCTCCTGCCGGCAGGGTTTTCAATGACGGAGAGGCGATGCTCCGTACATATCAAGTCACTGAGCTTTCGGATTGCAAAAGAAGAATTGAAAAAATTTCGGAACTTGTGTTTGCAATCCAAATCTGTTGAGCTGAATATTATATGATTATGAATATGCGCCTTGTCCGTGTGGGTGCAGACGACAAAAGGATACTCTCCCTTTAGAAATCTGTCCGCCAGCTCATAGCCGATTTGATTTGCTTCTTCGGGCGTGACTTCACCTGGTTTGAAGGACTGCCTGATCTGATAGGCGATCACATCATTCTTTTGACGACGCCCGGTGAGCATCTGATACTCCCGCTTGGATAAAAGAAACTCATTTTCTGCTGTGCGAGGATCACATTCATACGCAGAAATGAACTCGCGATCATTTGTCTTATCCGGATTCATAGCATAGGCAGTACGGTCATGCAGACATTGCGCCAGCGTCTTCCCTTTGTTCAGGTGCATGGGAATAATTCGAGTTGTTGCGATGACTTCGACTCCTTCTAAATGTAATCAGTTTTCAGGGTCAAGGTTTACGATGTTGGACCATCTTGCAAAAGCTGATAGAAAACAATCAGAGCGCACGAAAACGTGCGCCTCATAGTTATGCGGTCATGCAAATCTGAGGAAGCTCCGAACAGAGCACAGAACAGACAGCGCTCCGACCGCAATCATCGGAAGACCGATAGGACTAACCAGCAAGGCCAGCGCGAAAAGAATCAGCGCATTGTGGACGGAGTATGTCAGCACGATCAGTCCCAGGAGACCCAGCAATCCGGACGCCAGCCCAAACAGAAAACCGGAGCAGGAAAGAACAACTGTGCAAAGCAGAATGAATACTGTGATGACCAATCTGATCGGTAATGTCAGAATCCTCAATATAATTCGCATCAAAAAGCACCTTCCTTAATTTTTATCATAGCAATGAATACGGATTCTTGCAAGGATGTCAATGGATTGCGGCAAGCTCTCGGAGAATGCCATTCGCTGTATTCCATAGCGATTCCAAAGCTTGCTTACTTCCGGCAAGATCTTCCTCATATACGCGCCCCGTGGAATTGACTCGCTTTGCAATTTGATTGACGTTATTGCTGGTATATCGCAGGAGAGAGATAAGCTCTCGCAGTTCGGGCAGATCAAGCTTTATCACATGGCCCTCAATCGCCATCTTGCGGATAAAGGCGCTCATGTTGTCTGTACCGAGCAGCGCCATATTCTGCTGAATGAGTCCCTTTTCCTCTGGGGTCACATAGAATTTTACAAGCTCATTCCGAATCCGCTTCTTCATCTTTCCGGCTCCTGGAGTTTCTTCTGCCGTTGCGGTTTGACACGGGCTGGTTGCTTCAGCTTGTCCAGCGCCGAAGATTTACTGATAGCCTGGTGGCGAGACTCCTTGTTGGAAATCATGGCGAAAACGCCATTCCTATCTTTCAGCGCGGACAACTCCAGCGTCTTAAACGGAATAAGCCGCTGCAAGGTCTCTATATCCTTCGTGCTGGCGCGTTGGAGAAACCTCGGGGAGAGCGCGGCCATGAAGTGCGTTCCGCTTGGACTGTTCGGCGCTTGCGTTTTCCGAAGAATTCGGGTGATACGATCTGCTTCTGCCTCAAGCTGTCTACGGGACAACGGCTGAGAGAGCAAGTATTGCTCGCGGGCCTGATCTATAAAACCGTCCACAAGCGTCGAATGGGATTCCACGCAGAAGCTCGTATTCCGGTCAGTTCCCATTGGGCTTTTGCCCGCTGGGAGGAAGACCGTCCCGGCCCATTCCCGATTGCTGCGGGAGAATCGCTGATCCCAATCTTTGAGGCGCACAGTGTTCGCCAGAACAAGAAAGGTACGCTGGAAACCGAACTTGTCAGTTACTTCCTTCGCGCCGGCCGGGTCGAGCCAGTTGTCGTGATGGTGGTTTGCGATTGCAGTCTGAATCGCCTCTTTGCAGGCAATGTTCGCCTTATGGGATTCCCTGTACTGTTCCAGCTCCCCGTTCTCCCGTGCGTATTGCGCAGACTGATAATACACCGGCGCTGCGCGGAGCTTTTCTTCCTCGGCAATCAGATCATTCGCCTCGTTTTCAATGAGGTTCTGGAGTGTTTCCATATATCCGGTATCAATCTGGCCGAAGGACTTATAGAGGTCTGCAAGGGACGTGCCATGCCGCAGCAAGGCGTCGGCCTGTTTATCCGGCAACTCGTTGTTTTCAAAGAGAAGCAGGATGTCTTCCCGCACGGTGTATTCATAGGTATGGTTCAGGATTTCTTCGGGCGGCTGTGAGAGCAGCCACCTCTTGTATTTCTCCTGTTCCGCGCGGAGCCGGTCATACAATGCCTGATTCAATTCTTCATTTGTCGTTGTATCACTTCCTTTAATAGTTTAATTGTGATATATTGATTGCGGTGGTGATTATAGTGGCCTACAGTGAACAGCTCTGGCAGGAGGCGAAGAAACGCTGCCGCCTCAACAATGAGGATATAGCCAGAGCCAAACGGCTCGGCCTCAATCCCAAGAGCCTTATAAAGAATATCCCCAACAAATCGGAGCCGTGGAAAGCTCCGGTTAAGGATTGGCTCATTGAGATTGAGAATGATCGTCTTGAAAAAGCGGAGAAAAAACGCATCAGAAAAGAGAGGACGGCGCAGAGCAAGCCGGAATGATATTACCGTTCCGGCTCGCTGCGCTCTTTTTTCGTATAGTACGCGGGATTCTCTTTCAGTGTGTTCAGCCTGTCCAGAACCGAGAATCTGCTTGACTTCGCCACTTCTGTGTTTTCTTCAACAGGCTCAGATTGTCCATGCCCGTCCAGGTTCAGCTCCATGTCCAGCTCAACAAGGCGGGCGGTTTTATCCTTCAGCTCCTGTTCCTGGGGGAAAGGCTTGCCAAGCTCTGCTTTTGCGGCCTCCTGCTGCTGAATATAATTGTCCAGTTGGGCCTGCGTCGCCCGCATACGTTCCGGTATCTTCTCCAGCACGTTTTCAATGCGGACAAGATTGCCGCGCGGATCATTGCCGAGGTCTATGCTGTGCGTCATTTCTCCACAGAGACGGAGTGTGTACTGACCGAAGGCGGTGATCTCCGCCGTCATGGGAAAGCCTCGGTAATGGCCGATCTCCACAGGATCGGTGCTTTTTACGTCGGTTACCGCGTCAATGAGCGCGGCACCGGCGTTTTCTTTATCCGTAAGCACATCGCCGCGAATCTCCATCCCCACAAAGCCCTCATCAGGCAGCGGATGTTCCGCGAGGGTTTTTAAATCTGCTTCAAAGCCGCGGATATAACCCTTGTTTTCCTCGATCTTCTGCGGGTAGTATTTCAGGATCTGATCTTCCAGCCTGAACTGTTTGCTTTGGTGATCGGCTTTCAGGAGCTTCAGCCGGGACACATCCACGTCCAGATCCATGCGCTCCTTGATACGGGGATCGCCGGCACAGAGGGCCTTGACCTCCGCAAAGGACAGTGCGGTTTCGTCTATGTCCTCACAGGAGCGCACCGGGGATTTGCTGGTCATAATCTGCGAAATGAAGCGTTGCTTTGTCTCCAGTGTCTGCCAGAGATAGGCGTCAAAGGTTCCCTCCGTCACATAGCGGCAGACATGGACAGTCTCATTCTGGTTGCCCTGTCTTTCGATTCTGCCCTTGCGCTGGGTCAGATCGCGGGGGCGCCACGGGGCATCCAAGTCATGAAGCGCAATGAGGCGATCCTGCACATTGGTTCCCGCGCCCATCTTCGCGGTGCTGCCGAGCAGGACACGCACCTGTCCGCTGCGGACTTTTGCGAAAAGCTCTTTCTTTTTCACCTCGGTATCTGCCTCATGAATGAAGGCCACCTGTTCCGGCTGCATCCCGCCGGCAATCAGCTTTTTTCGGATGTCCTCATAAATTGTGAAGTCCGGTGCTGTTTCATCAAGCGGGATCATGCTTTCCAGCGCATGGATCTCCGGGTTATCCAGAGAACTGCGCGGGGGCTTTGCTTTCTTTGCCTTCGGTGTGGAGAGGTCACAGAACACAAGCTGTGTAAGCTTTTTATCCTCGCCGTCGCGCCAGAATTGCAGGATGTTCTGCACACACTGATTCACCTTCGAGTCGGTATCGTCCGGCAGCATGGAGTTAATAATGCGCTGATCCAGACCGAGCTTACGCCCGTCCGAGGTGATCTTCAGCATATTGTCCACCGATGGATCAACCTTTCCCTTGTGAACCACCGTCGCGCGCTCCGAGAGATTCTTCACCATCTCCTGTTGAATCTCTGTCGGCTTGGAAACGAAATTGTGGTACTCCACCTTCGGCGTCGGAAGATCGAGCTGGTCGGCGGTCTTGATGTCCGCCACCTCTTTGAATAGCGTCATCAGCTCCGGTAAATTAAAAAACTTGGCGAAGCGCGTCCTTGCCCGGTAGCCGGTGCCTTCCGGCGCAAGCTCCAGGGCAGTGGTTGTCTCTCCGAAGCGGGAGGCCCAGCAGTCAAAATGGCTCATGCCCAGCTCCTGGAGCCGGTCATACTGCAAATACCGCTGGACGGTGTAAAGCTCGGTCATACTGTTGGAGATCGGAGTGCCGGTGGCAAAGATGATCCCGCGCCCTCCGGTCAGTTCATCCATATAGCGGCATTTTGCGAACATATCTGAGGACTTTTGAGCGTCCGTAGTGGAAAGACCAGCAACATTGCGCATTTTTGTGTAAAGAAAAAGGTTTTTGTAGTTGTCCGATTCGTCTACAAACAGGCGGTCTACGCCGAGCTGTTCAAAGGTGATGACATCATCCTTCTTACTGTCCGCCTGCAGCTTCTCCAGGCGGGCTTGCAGGGACTTTTTTGTTTTCTCCATCTGTTTGATGGAAAACTTCTCATCGCGCTGCCATTGCAGTTCTTCGATGCTGGACTCAATGTCCGCGATCTGCTCCTGCAGCAAGCGCTCCTGCCGTTCCTTGCTGATCGGGATTTTTTCAAACTGAGAATGCCCGATGATGACTGCATCATAATCTCCTGTCGCTATGCGACTGCAAAACTTTTTACGGGCTTTCGGCTCAAAGTCTTTTCTCGTGGTCACAAGGATGTTGGCTGATGGATAGAGCCGCAGAAATTCTGCCGACCATTGTTCCGTCAAGTGGTTTGGCACAACAAAGATAGACTTGCTGCACAAGCCGAGGCGCTTGCTCTCCATGGCAGCGGCAACCATCTCAAAGGTTTTGCCCGCGCCGACTTCGTGCGCAAGCATCGTGTTCCCGCCGTAGATCACATGGGCAATGGCGTTCTTCTGGTGCTCCCGCAGTTGTATCTCCGGGTTCATGCCCGAAAAGACAAGAAAGCTGCCGTCATACTCGCGGGGGCGGGTACTGTTCATAAGCTCGTTGTACTGCTTCACCAGCGTTTCCCTGCGTCTGGGGTCTTTCCACACCCAATCCTGAAAGGCATCCTTGATCGCCTGCTGCTTCTGTGCGGCAAGGGTTGTCTCTTTGGAATTGAGGACGCGGCGCTCCTTTCCCTCGTCATCCTTTACGGTATCATAGATGCGCACATCACGCAGATTCAGCGTGTCCTCCATGATCTCATAGGCATTGGCGCGCCCGGTGCCGAAGGTCGTATAAGCCATAACATCCGCCCAGTTGGGCGAGCTTTTTCCTGTTATATGCCACTCCGCTGTCAGGGGCGAATACTCCACCTGGATATTGCGCTTCATGTAAAACGGCGTTTCAAAGGTTTCATACATGAACTGCTGGAATACCTCTTTGTCTACCCAGGTGCTGCCGATGCGGACTTCGATCTCGCTGGCGTCCAGGTCTTTGGGCTGCGCCTTTTCCAGCGCCTCCACGTTGATGTTAAAATCCGGGTTCCTTTCTGCCGCGCGCTTTGCCTCGCGCAGCTTCTTCCTCACGTTGCCGGAGAGGTATTCATCGGCTGTCTGCCAGCCTTTGCTCCAGTTTTCACCGTTTTCCGCATAGTCAAAGGGGCCGGAGGATGGTTCCTTGAAGATAATGCCTTTCAGATCATCCACAATTTGCGGGATCTTTTCCTGTCCGCCCATGAGATTTGCCATGTAGACCAGATCAACGCGGGCCAGCTCCCCGATGGATACCGTCAGGGCTTCCACGGACGTGTCCACATGGGTGACGCTGCGGTTTTGCTTGATCGTTCGCTTGGAAAAAAAGTCGGCTTTGCGTTCCAGCTTTCTGTCCTCATCCAGCACCTCCAGAGAGCATAACAGATAATATGAGGAATCGTCGGCAAAGGCCAAGCGATTAGGTCGGTCGTTGATAAGCCCGTATTTGGCTGTGTACGAATCATACAGGCGATTCAGCTCGACCTGCTTTTCCTCGATCTCCGCATCAGGCGTGTATTCACCCATTTGCAGGTCAATCAGCTCATTGACGCAGTTTCGCAGGGCGACCATACCCTTGACACGTTCCTTTGCGGTGGTGTTCAGCTCCGGGCGTACCATGACGCTGTTTTCACGGTAATATACCTCGCCGTCTACAACGGTATAGCTGTAGTTTTTCACAGTCGGATCGGCAGGAATCGTTTCCCGGATCGTCTCATTGTCTCCGAGGTCGGGCAGCTCCGCTTCCGAGTAGGTGCCGTGGATGTAATTGATCGCGTCCTCCAATTGATCGGCCAGCTCCAGAGATTCGATAGGCTCCACGGTATAGTCCTGCCCATAACGTGTACTCTCTGAGCCTTGCCGCCCAAGCACCATCTCCGGGTGTTCCAGGAAATAGCTGTTTACGGGATAGCCGTCCTGATTCTGGCCAACGGATACCCATTCTGGGTCGGTTAATATAGGCTGTTCTCTCTTCTGGAGGAAGATGATGTCCGCCACAACATCCGTGCCGGCATTTGCCTTGAAAGCATTGTTCGGCAGACGGATCGCGCCGAGCAGGTCTGCCCTCTGTGCCACGTACTTGCGCACGGTCGGGTCTTTCGCGTCCATCGTATAACGGGAGGTCACGAAAGCGACAATACCGCCCGGACGCACCTGATCCAGCGCCTTTGCAAAGAAGTAGTTATGAATGGAAAAACCGAGCTTGTTGTAAGCCCGGTCATTCACCTGATAGTTTCCAAACGGCACATTCCCGACCGCAAGATCAAAGAAATCCTTGCGGTCGGTGGTTTCAAAGCCTGCCACGGTGATGTTGGCCTTCGGATAGAGCTGTTTGGCAATACGCCCGCTGATGCTGTCCAGCTCCACGCCGTACAGACGGCTGCCGCGCATTTCCTCCGGCAGCATCCCGAAGAAGTTGCCCACACCCATAGACGGCTCCAGGATGTTGCCCGTTCGGAAACCCATATTGCCAACCGCGTCATAGATTGCCTGAATAACGGTCGGTGTCGTATAGTGCGCGTTTAAGGTGGAGGCCCTGGCAGCGGCGTATTCCTCATCGGTCAACAGGTCTTTCAGTTCAGAATACTCTGCGGCCCATGCGGATTTGTCCGGGTCAAAAGCGTCAGGCAGACCGCCCCAGCCGACATACTGCGAAAGGATGTACTGCTCTTCCGGGGTGGCCTGCCGATTTTCGCTCTCGATCTGCTTCAATGTGGCAATGGCTTTGGTATTGCGCCAGAACTTTTCCTTTGCGCCGCCCTCGCCCAAATGGGTATCCAGGATGCGATAGTTTTCGGCGGTCGGCGGCGGTGGGGTATGCTCCGGCTCGTCAATGTGGAGTGTGCGAATCTCGATGTCATACGGGAGATTTGTCTTTTCACCGGGATAAAACGCGGTGGTTTCTTCCCTTATAGTCGGTGCTGCCTGCGCCTTTTCCTCTGCCATAAGAGCAGTAAAACTTGCGCGGCTTTCTGATCGAAAAACCGGGTACAACAGCGTCTGGTCAAGGAGCTGCACATCAAAGGGGCCAATATCTGTGATCTTGAAGTCTGTCCCGTGGATTGTCACCATGTCCCCGACGCTGTATATAGTTCCATCAGGCAGCGTTACCGTGTATGGGCTTTTTTCTTTGGAAAGCTCCGGGGGTATGGGAACAAAGCGTCCTTCACTTACAAGACGGTCAAAGTCTGCGCGTGGGACGTGAAACTGTCCGCTGTTCGGAGCGTCCGGGATGGAATAGAATGTGTTATCCTCAGTGATCTGTTCAATGCGAACATGAATCAGTATCTCGCCATCTTCGTTGCGCGCTTCAAATTCATCACCGACACTGTAAGATTCGTCATCGGGTCTGACGAGTACCTGTTCCTGTTGTGCGGTTTCTTCCGGTTCATCTCCAACACGAACAGGTTGACCGTGTTCATCAAAGGAGAACTCTACGTCCTCACCGTCGATCTCTGCAATCGCCCGCGTGCGGATACGTCCCTGCATTTCGATGTTTTTCAGCCATTGATCGGTAAAGGCGCTGAGATCGTTCCGCAGTCTTGGTATCCACTTTCCGGGTTCCGGGTAGACCTCCTGATAGATTGGAAGACCTCCGTCCTGCCGGAAGGTCAGCGGCTCCAGTGTTCCGTTTTCCGTGTCTATGCGGAAAGTCATCTCCGGGTCATACATCAGGTCGCCATACTGCTCATAGGTGTGCGACATGGCAATCTCGTTTTCCCCGATCTGCTGGATGACTAGCGGCATCAGCCCTCCGTCCTCTCTGTTTCGCAGCTCCAGATAACGGTATTCTCCGCTGATGATCTCTGGGAACATCTGTGCAAAGGCGCGGTAATTCCGTTCCACCCGTGTCTGGCCGGGGCGTTTCTTGGGTTCCGGTGCAGCTTGCGGCAGCGAAGGTTCCGCCGCCTGTTCCTCTTGGGCAATGCGTTCGGCATCCGCCATCACCTGACGGATAAAAGGGTCATTATCCAGTGCGTCGGGATCGACAACCTCGCCGTTTACGATTCCGGCTTCCGCAAGCCTCTCCCGTATTTCAATGGGGTCAATATCGTCGAAGTTATCCAGCTCTTGATCTGTAAAAAAGCGGTCATTTTTCAACAGCGCAATCATCCTGCGCTGTACATCACGCCACGGGATTTCTGTTTGCTCCACACCGGTCAAACGAATCGGAAAAGCGTCCAGATTGCCGCCGAACTCATCCCGCAGCCATTGCGCTGTCGCCCGTTCACGGTCATGTTCCCGCATATACCGGACAACCTTACGCTTGCTGGCAACGTCGCCGTTCCAAGCCTGGATTGCCGCCGTTATATCTTCCTCAGTGGGCGGTCTGTCCGGTGGGCCGAAAGCGCGGCTGCCGTCCGCGCTGAACTCCGCTTCATGGGCGTCGATAGCCTGCGCCGCTTCATGGTCAACGGAGAGAACACGGCGAACCTCATAGCTGCCGTTTTCACCGATTGAGGCGATAGCAAGGTCGTATTTGTCCCGAAGGATTTCCGTGTATTGTTCCAGTGCATGATACGGGAATCCCGCCATGTTTACGCGACCGGCACCCGGAAGCTCCCGCGTTGTGATCGTGAGCTGGGCAAGATCAGATGCAGCCTGCGCATCCTCGCCGTAAAGCTCATAGAAGTCTCCGCGCTGGAACAGGATCAGATCGTCAGGGTACAATTCCCTGATACGGTTGTACTCCGCCGTTTCGGGTGAGACTTCCGGTTGCTTTGGTTCCTCAATCACCGTATTACGCCGCGCCTTTTCCTCTGCGGTGAGATAGCGATCCTGTGCGATCAGCTTATCCAGGCGCTTCACGACCTGCGCCCAGGTCATCAGTACATCACCGCATTCCGGCTTTCTAAGCCTCATACCCTTGCTGCTGTGATCTTCGTCCGCAAAGAAGTTATGGGAGAAAGCGGCATTGCCGCCTCCGGTTCCGTAGGCATTTTTCAGGTAATCCGCCTTTTCCTTTGCGGTATGCGGTTCCTGCCAGAAATCGTAGATTCTGTTTTTTCCATCGGCATATGGCATTCTTCTGCGGAGGGCATCGGTAATATCGTCCTCCGTGATGAAGTGCCTCACCTGCGGCAGCTCATGTAGCTCTGTCGTGTATTCTCGCCGGGGAAGATTCAGTTCCTCCAGCCGCTGCAATAGTTCTGCCGGACGATGATAACGAAAGCGCAGAACACTGTGGTCTTGCTGCCACGCTTTATAAAATACCCGGTATTCCTGTATGATGGCATCCCGTTCCTCCGGCTTCGTGAGGGCATCAGCAACACGCAACTCCATGTCCGGATAACTGCCACCCTTATACTGATCCATGACGGACAGCACACCTGCCTCCCGTGCCTCATCGCTGAGATCGTGTGTAAGATAGAGAAGTGTCTGGGCTATCTGGTTACGCTCATACCCCGGTGCTTCCGTCAGCTCCACATTGGTAAGATAGCGTCCTTCCTCCAAAAGCTGCCCAATACGGACAGCGGCATCCGGCCATGACAGTACCTGTGCAGAACGGTCATATTCCGCGCCGTCGCCGCGCGCAATACGGATACCTTCATTGGCAGCGAAAGAGGAAAACTGTCCGCGTTCCGTTTCAATGCCGTAAGCGCCGTGATAGGTCTTTTTGAGGAAGCCAGCTATTTCTTCCACGGACTTCTGCTTCATAAACTCCGTGGCGATCATCATCCGGCCATTCCGGTCATTGCTGCCATAGATCATGAGCAGGTCAATCTCTTCCTGGGGGATAGAAAAAGCGGGGAGCGTTTCTTGCACGCTCTCCGCTTCCGTAATCTGTTCAATTTGCTCTGCCTCCGAGGGAAACAGACTCATTTGCCCCGGCCCCTCGGCTGCGTCGTTTAGCTGTAGATCAGCTCTGAGAGAATCGTCTCCTCCGCCTGGGCCTTGCAGTTGTTCATCAGGCCCACCCACTGCATTGGATTCTCGGCTTTCATGATCTCTGTTATCCCCGCCGCCTGCATCAGCCTGGGCATCATCGTTTCGAGCCGGTTCTGCGCTTCCCGTTCGATCTCCCGCAGATGCGGGTATAGCTGCTCCGTCAGCAGCAGGTTCGAGAACAGTACCGGGCGATGCTCCTTCAGATAGGTTTTCCGCATTCTCCCGTACTTGCCCAGCGGCATTTCCGTTGTCTCGCTCAGGCTCAGATCGGGGATCAGGTAATCTCCGCTCGTCCTGTATTGCAGTTCGCTCATGGCTCTCCGTCCTTTCCGCGCGATGCTCGCGCTCATATCGTTTAATGGTGACTTCTATCTGTCGTAAGACCTGTTCGCTGGCTTCACTGATTGCCGAGCCTAATGCCCCGATGGTTTCCGGGGTATTGAAGTCAAAGACCGGCAGGAAATCTTCATGGGTGAAGTACGTTGAGGGGTCAAGTCCGCAGCGGCTCATCAGCATATATGCGGTACTTACTGTTCCGGCGTGATGGAAGGTTGCTCTCAGGTTGTCCTCATCATATTCTTCCAGGAACGAACCGTCAACGATACGGAGAATGTCCTGGCTGTGATCTTCCCAATACGTTTCGATCAGATCTCCGGCAATAGCCTCTAACTGAAGGGCGAGACTGGCCCTGCCGGGGGAGCCGAAGCGTTCCTCCAGCGCGGAGCCGACGCTTTCCTGATGCTCCGGCCTGTATTCCCATAAAAAAGGACGGCGGGCATTGGCCCCGCCGCCTGTGTCGGAAACGTCGAATACATATTTGATGCGCGGATTATCTCCGGAGCTGTCCAGCAACGCGATCCCCTTGGAACCGCGCCGCACAAAGCGGTGCATGGTGTCGTTCCAGACCTCGTAGCCCGCGCAGGCAGTCGCCTCCGGTTTCTGCGCAAAGATCAGGAGCTGTTCATAGTAGGGGTATTTATACAGTCTGGCCGATGTTTCAAGGAATGCCGTCCATCTCTGGAGGCTTTCAGTTAAGCTGCTTGCAGTCTCGGCCGTCAACTGCAAGTAGAATTGTGGTTTACTCGGCATTTTCGCCTTCCTCCTTAAAACAAGATTCTTCTTTCATAGATAGTGAAAGAAAGTTATATTGAATGATAATGGTTAAAATTACTGCCTATTCCACATCCGCGTATGCGGGAAAGCCAGTAGCATGTCCGATCTTTTGCAATAATGCACAATAAAATGTAGCTTATCCAAAAGCACAAGCTCAAAGAACAGTTTCCTGCGGCAAAGGCGCAGCCAAAAGAATCCCTGAAAAGCCGGTTGGAAGAGGCAAAGCAGATCGTGCGTGCAAGCAGTTCCAGCAAAACTGCTGCGAAAAAAGACATTGAGAGATAAACAACGCTGTCTAAAGAAGTTTGAGGTTTTACCCCGCCTGATGAAACCGAGGATGAACTCAAGTTTCAAATCGTGCAGGAAATACCATGTAGACGTGCACGGCAAGCCCAAAACGATAAAGAGAAATGCGTTTCACGCTGAATCCATGTGAAACGCATTTCTCCTTGGTTCAATCTCTTCTGATACGCTGTATCAATTCCTGATACTCTGGCCTTTTCTGAATGTCTTGTATTGCGATCTCTTTATTCCTGACCGTAGTTAAAACAGCAAACTGTGTGTAACGATCATAGTCTTCAGGGATCATGAAGCGAGCTTCATAGTAGGCTGTTCTTCCAGCCTTATACGTTACATGATGCCCATAAAGGCCGTTTAATTCTACACGAGAGATCGGTTCTATGACCTGTAATTCCTCCATATCACTTAAAAAATCCATCAGAAACTCCTTTGTTCCTTTTTCCTGTCTCACGATGCCCAATTCAATTGAATATGATTTGTCTGGGCTATAGAGCAGGATTCCATCGCTGAGGCAGAGCTCAGGATCAGTCTTCAAGAAAAAACCATTCAAAATAACGAATGATACTCCTCCAACATGAAAGCACCCATTTTCGTATAAAAGCATACCAAACACCTCCATTTTTTTGGCTGAAGGAAGATATTGTGATGACACCTCGTTATGATCCAAATCAGAAGCCATACCGTGATGGGTTTATCGCATATTTACAGCAGTCCTATTCTGAAAAAAACACTATTAACAGCTATGTAAACAAAGTGTTCTATCTTTGGAATAAGCGCGGAGAGTCAGTGTTCTGGAAAGCTGCCTGTCCAGATGAAGAAGATTTACAAGCTATTCTGAAAGAAACACTGGGAATATATACGCCAAATTGTGCGAAAGAGGCATATCTAAAGGATCACATGAGGTGTTTCAGAAAGTTTCGGGAATATATTTCATATCATCCCGACTATCCGATGTGAGCTCAGTTTCATGTTATCCTGGATGATTCGTAAACTCACGCATCATCCAGGATCGAATTCAGTTCCATATTGCCGTACTCGTCATCCGTCATGGCTTTGAGCTGATCCAACCAAGAATCAGTGTAGCCCGCCAATTCTGAATCGTCCGGACCGAGATATGGGCGCATTTCCTCCAATGCGGCGATCAGCCCAAGCCGGGTGCCGGAGGCATTGTACAAGGCTAAAAACTCCTGCTCGTCAAAAGTGATACCTTTGCTCATAAGATCACATCTCCCTTTCCGCGCTCTTTTTTGGGAGCGCTTTTCTCCTGCGGCGGCTGGCTTTTGAGCTTATCCAGAACAGAGGACTTTTTCTCCGGTTCTTCCTTTGAGCCGTTATTGATGATCCCGTCGATCATACCGTAATCGTCCTCCGTGGAGATTTCCGCGTTTTTGAGATAATTCTCCGGCTTGCGGAAATCCGGCAGCTCCTTAAAGCCGATGCTGTCGCAGTAGTAATATGATACCTGACCACCCTGTTTTATGGCAACGATGTCGCTAACGGACAGGCTGTGACCACCAAAGTCAGGTGGGCGATCCATGTTGAACTTCTCGAACAGCTTTTCCGGGGTGACAGTTTCCGGCGAAGCAGCGGTGTATTTCAGGTCATAGTCCGAGCGTTTGGGGACGAGCTGATTGTTGGTGACGTACTGGTAATCCATAAAAGCGAGGGCTGCAAAGATTTCCTTGTTATGCTTCACCTGATAGATTGCGTAACAATCGCCGGGATAGGCGTCAAAGGCGGACTCTCGCGCCTCCTGGTTCTTCTCGCGCTCCATGAGCTTCTCATGAAATGCGGGGTGCTGCTCCCACGCCTCGGCAGGGATGCCGAATACCGTTCCCTCCGGCTGGCTGGATATGTCATCCGTTTCAAAAGCCATGACAAGCTGACCGTTCTCCGTAAAGAACACTTCCTGGTTCTCATTATAGAAAGACTGTGCCAGTTCCCTGCCAATGGGCAGGAGGTCTTTGCCTTCTTCCCCGAAGCCGTTGATCGCATCCATGCTCATGCCGGGATCAGGCAAGGGATAAGTGTCCAGCTCGACCGGCTCCGCTTCAGGGATAACCTCTTTTGGGTCGATGCCGCGCTCTTTGCAGACTTCCTTGAAATTCCGGTCTATATCTGTGATGAGGGAAGACGCAGTTTCCGTGATGGTGGTCAGGCTTTCTTTTAGCTCCGAGACTTCCTTTCCACTTGACCAGCTTGCCAGATACCCAAAACTGTTTTCGCCGGTTTCGATGCCGTAATACTGGCAAACGGAATAGGCCACGCTTTCAGCCTCTACTTCCTGAGTGTTGCGGTCTTTCTTATGACTGTTGTAGAACTCTTTGATCGTTGAGGATTTTTTGGACAACACTGCGTCGCCGGGGGCAGTCAGCGCATGAAAGCCCGTCTCGGAAAGCTCAATCGGCTTTGCTGTAATGACGGTTCCCAGGAAATCCTTTTTCACATGGTTTTCCACGCTGCCGGGTTCATTGGGGTTATCCTTTGCGCGCCGAAGTTCATATTTGAAGAGACCACCTGGCAAATCCTTTTTATCCATACGTTCAGGACTGAACAAGCCTTCTTGCCCCAGAATGCTGATGCTCTGATACGCCGTGGGATCATCTTTTGCCGAAAAGACGGCGTTATGGAGCTTGGCATGGGTGATCTCATGGACGAGTGCCGCCACGGTCTGCACCTCGCTCATTCCCTGACGGATGCCGATGCTCTGTTCACCTACGCGAAAAACACCGTCGCAATCCGGGGACAGTTTATCGTATCTCACCGGCACCGGCGAAGATCGCTCCAGCGCCTCCAAAAAGGCTTCATAGTGCTTGACATCACCCTTGATCGTTGCCGCAAGTTCCGGCAACGGCTCGCCCTCGGTTTGGGAGAGATCAAATACCGTAGCCACGCGAAAACGTGGGATGGAGATTTCCTTTTCCTCCATGATTTCGTTCCCGTCCTTGTCCAGCATCGGCGCTTTGGTTTCCGGGTCGAACTTCTTTTTCTCAACCTTTTTCTTGTAAATCGTTGGTGCGATGATCTTGATGCCCTTTTCGCCTTTTTTCACATTCCGCTTAAATTCCTTCCACTTGTTGAAACCGGCGACGCGCGTAGCGTCGGGCTTCTGCATATAGATGAGGATTGTGTTGTTGAGGGAATAACGGTGAAAACGACTCATGGTTGCAAGGTAATTTTCAAACTTGCCGCTGTTGAAAACATCCCGGATACCTTTCTCTATGCTGTCAGTGATCTCTTTCAGGCGTTCTTTTGTGTTTTTCTTGGGAGAGTCCTGCGCATCTTCCGGGACGGGGATTTCCTGCTCAATGGGCTTGTCAAAGAGATAGCTGTCCAGCTTGTCTTTCACGTAGGCATAGCAATATGCGGCGTATTCCCCGCGATTGGGGTTCAGCCGGAGCAGATAGGTGAATTTGTCTGTATCAACGCGGAAACCGTATTCCCAGCCATTCTCATATACACTCTCCGGCTGTCGCAGGCAGTAAGAGGCAAGCGCAGCCCTGCTTGCGAGTATGCCACCGTACTCCGTATCATTTCGCAGGGCATTGATTACCCTGTCAAGTTCGGATTTAAACTCCGCTGTTTTCAGATTGCCCTGATGATCGTCCCAGGAGCTGAAAAACTGTGTGCCGGTGTTACCCATATCCACGCGGAGATGACCGATGCAGCCGGTGGCCTCGAACAGATCCGGCTGTGTATATCCGAACCCGCGCTCATCCGGGGTCATGGCCCGAATGTTGATTCTCAAATTCTCTGGCATGTTTCACTTCCTTATATAAAATTTTGTCACGCTCTAACTCTGCAAAACGGGGGTAAAAGATGAAATCGTATTACCCCCGTCCCTTTGCCGCCCGGAAAGCCGCATGAACACATGCTTCCGGGACGCTTAAAGTGTGATGCTCAGGCGTTGTTTACGCTTTCTTGCGGCGGCTTTTTCACGTCGGATTTTCAATGCGCAGGCCGGGCAATAGACCGAGCGGCTGCCGGTCGGAACAAAGGACTGCCCACACGCAACGCACGGCTTCGTCTTACCCTTGTCGCCGGTAATCTCCACATAAAGAGGCGTATTTCCCGGCAGGACTGCATGATGAAACCACTTGCAGTTGAGCGAGAGCGTAATAAGCTGTGGGCAAGGGCTGTCCAGGACAATGCACATCCCGTCTTTATAGTTGCAGCACTCTTTCCTGACGAGCTTATGCGCTTCCCGTGCCTGCCCCTCGGTCATACGGATCACCATGTCAGAAAGCGATCTTGAAGCCGGTGCGTTCCCCATCGTCCTCCAGCATCACCGTGGCGTCGTAACACTTGCCCTTTTTCTCGGAATAGCAGTTGATCAGGCGAACCTTGCCGTCGTTGAGCAGGGCTGCGGCCACGTCGGGAGTGACGCTCTTATGCTTTGTGGAAAAGAAATGATTTTCTTTCCACAGGACAAAACGGCAGGCGCGATTCTCGCAAAAAAAGCCTTTCTCACGCTCCACGACCGGAAAGCCGCAGCGGGGACATTTGCCGACCGCCGCTTTCTTATCTGAAAACAAGACCTCTGAACCATCCACGGGCTTGTAGCTGTGAACAAGCTCGGAGATCATGTTTTCCACATCTTTGTCGAAGTTCTCCGGAGAAAGCTCACCGTGCTCGACCTCGGAAAGACGCTTTTCCCATTCCGCCGTCAGTTCCGGGGACTGAAGCTGTTCCGGCATTACGGTAATGAGAGATGCCCCGATGGGTGTGGGAACAAGCTGGACGGCCTTTTTCGTTTTCTTGCGAACCATGTATTCCGCCGCGATCAGCTTTTCAAGGATTTCCGCGCGCGTGGCAGGCGTCCCTATTCCTGCGCTTTCCATTGTGGCAAGGAGGGCCGCTTCCGTGTACCGTTTCGGCGCGGAGGTTTTCCCTTCCTTGACGGTTGCCCCAGTGATTGCCATGCTCTGCCCTTCCGTAAGGGCAGGCAGAGGCGTGTCTTCTGCCTCACCCTCGACATACACTCGCCAGCCGGTATCTACGAGGGTATGTCCCTTCGTGGTAAAGGTCCTGCCCTCGCAGTCTGCGAGTACCTCGGTTTCTTCCGTGACATACGGGCCACTGACGGCGCGAAGGACACTAAGCGCGACCAGTTTCAGGAGCTCCCGTTCTCCGGCAGGGACAGACGCAAGTGCGGTATCCGTACAGGAGAGTGTAGGGATCAGTGCAAAGTGATCGGATACCTTGCTGCTGTCGCAAATCTGCGGAGCGTTTATCTGCGCGGGGACATCCGTACCGCAGATTTTAGCGGCGACCGCCACATACTCCGGGACGCGCGGCTCCATATCGTCGGTGAGATAGCGGCTGTCCGTGCGCGGGTAAGTGCAAAGCTTCTGCTGGTAAAGACTCTGGGCGTAGTCCAGTGTCTGCTGGGCCGTGTAGCCGAGCACCCGGTTTGCCTCGCGCTGCAGCGTGGTCAAATCATAGAGCTTCGGTGCAGGCTCAAATTTCTGCTTGCGCGTGATCTGCCGGATGGTACAGGCTTTTCCTTTGCACAGACCGGCCAGCGCCTCGGCTTCCTCGCGGCTTTTCAACTTCTCGCTGAATACAGTCGGATTGAGGTCAAGCTGTACCGTGAAGAAAGTCTCCGGCGTGAACGCGCGGATCTCCGCCTCGCGCTGCACAATGAGGGCCAGCGTCGGGGACATGACACGCCCGATCTTGAGCGTGTGATGATACAGAAGAGTAAAAAAGCGCGTTGCGTTGATGCCAACAAGCCAATCCGCCTTGGCACGACAGCGGGCGGCATGGTAAAGCCCCTCATATTCCGCGCCGTCCTTCAAATGCGCCATACCCTTCCGGATCGCCTCATCCTCCATCGAGGAAATCCAGAGGCGCTTGATTGGCTTGCTGCACCTGGCAAGATCATAAACGTCCCGGAAAATCAGCTCTCCCTCGCGTCCGGCGTCACAGGCATTTACGACCTCTGTTACATCTTCCCGCGCCATGAGGCCGGAGAGAATCTTAAACTGCTTCATTTTTTCCGAGCGCACAACATGGCGCCATTTCACCGGGATGATCGGCAGATCCTCCATGTTCCATGCGCCGTATTTGGCATCGTAGATTGAGGCGTCTGCAAGCCCGGCCAGGTGGCCAAAGCACCAGGAAATGAGCATGTCGTCGCCCTCCAGATACCCGTCCCGGCGTTTCTTCACACCGAGCGCGGCGGCAATGGTCTGAGCGACAGACGGTTTTTCAGCAATAATGAGTTTCATTTATGCTTATCCTTTCGAATATATTGATTTTTGTCGTTTTCTTTGCTATAGTAAATATAGTTATTAAAAACACATAGGAGGAAAAGGTATATGTCTCAGATGCATAGATCAGTTGAAAGCATTCTTGCAATGCTTGACCAAAAGTACACTGAGCAAGATATTGCTCAAGCACTCGCAGATCTTGAAGCAATGAAGGAAAATATAAAAGAATACACATATAACAATGTCAAAAAGCTGTTGCAGGACAAGTTGAAAAGGCTTTAATTAAAACACCAAATAGTATCAAGCTATTTGGTGTTTTTTCACCCTGAAATATTTATATATTTTTCTTAATCATTTTCACTCTGGTTAACAAACTTCTTCCCGGATGCAGCAGGCACCAAAACCTGCGTTTTGTTGCAGGGGTAGAGGCAGGGATTGGTATACATCCGGCAGCCATAACAAGGATGCCCCTCCGGTACGCGGTACTCGCAACCGATGGGCGGCCCCGGCGGGATTGCCGCCTGAATCCACGGCGGCAATCCGTGCTTTGCTCTGCTCAACGGGCATCCCCCTCGGCGGCTGCATCGTATGCTTCAAGGTCGATGAAGTTTTCCTCTTCTTCGTCATCGTCATCGTTCCCAAAGTCGTAATCATCCAGATTGGTACTGCCCTTGGTGGCAGGCTTCGCGGCTTTCTTGGAGCGGAGATAGAGGATTGCTGCCACGGAAAATACAGCGACCAGACCGAGGATAACGGTTGCACGGGTGATGTTGTCTATTGCAGGGCGTGAATCGCTCCCCGCCTGCTGCGTCGTGATCGGAGCAGGCGCAGACGTGGGAACCGGGGTCGGAGCAGTCGTCGGCGTGGGCTGCTGTGCTTGAAGATACTGTTCGCGCTCCTTTTCGCTCATGAGGGAGAGCAGGTCAGCTTCGTCCACCTTGTTGAGGAAATACACCTGGTTCTCACCATTGCCGCTGCGGTCGATGATGATGAAAAAGTAATTGCCGTTTTTGCTGACAACGGTAATAAACTCCTTGTCGCTTGCGGCAGCTCCCGTGATGTCGCTCACGATGCTCATGTTGCCGTCCGGATATAGCGGCGTGGGCGTGTAGGGTTGCTGGTTATACTGCGAATAGTCCGGGTAATACTCCTGGGAATAGTCATAGTAGTTGGGCGGCAGCTCGTAGTCGTAGTAATCTCCGCCGTCCGCAAATGCGGATATGGGAAAGGCCGCCATGCAGAGCATGACGGCCAGAACGCAGGCAAAAAGCCTACGTCGGATCAGGTTCATCCGGTTTTACCTCCTTTTTGATCTGATTGTGAAATGGCGTTTTCGCCAGAATCTCCGCCAGCATTTCAGGCGTCAGCTTGTATTCACGAACCATGCCGATAATTTCGGTGTTTTCCAGTTTTGTGATCGCTTCATCACGATCCCGGATACGGGCAAGGAGCATGTCTACCTTGGCCCGATCCTTGACATTCGCTGCGCGGAGCTTGTTCAGTTGTTTGTTCATTTGTTCCTTTCCGGCAGGCGTCCGTAACAGTACAGGTGCTCCTGCCAATATGCAGAGTTGAGATTGGAATAGGATATGGGGTCGCCGCAATGGATCATCATGTCATTGCCGACATAGATGCCCACATGGGAAACCTCCGGGGTATCGTAGGTGCCCATGAAGAAGACGAGATCACCGGGCTTTGCATCGGAATAGCGGACAGGCGTACAGAAATTGCACAGTCCCTGCGCCGTCGTTCGCCCGACGTTCCAGCCGCTGTGATTGAGCACCCAACAGACAAAGCCGGAGCAGTCAAAGCTGGTGCTTGGCGAGCTGCCGCCCCAGACATAGGGATAGCCGAGATACTTTTCGGCCTCCGAAATGATGGCGGCAAAGGCTTCATCCTCCAGCGCGGAGGGCGGTATCTCATAGGTGATATAGCTGCCCTCTCCGTAGCGACCGATATACGCGGAGCCGGGGAACAGATCAGGGCGATTGCCCAATGTAGCCATGTAAACGGAATACCGGGCAAGCTGTGCCTCGCTGAGTATTTCGCATGGCAAATGGGAAAGATCGTTGTTCTTGAGCTTCACATCAACTATGCGGTACTCTTGCGGTTCTGCCTCCGGGTTTTCCGGGTCTGTCATTGTTGAGTTGTTGACCGTTTCAGTCAGCGTGTACTGTCGCTCAAAAAGCATCCGCAGTGTCCCGCGCACCTCATCTATCGTCCAGGCACCGTCATACATGGCGGTGAGCGTGGAGATCAGTACATAGGGGTCATGGCCGATGCTGTCCAGCTCAAAGCTGTACTCATCGTAGTCATGATTGTCCTCATAGTGATCCATGTCGCTTTGAAGCTGTGCTTCCATGGCACAGTATTCCGCCTCGGCTGCAAGCATGTCGGCATCGTCGGAGGGATAAGTGCTGCCCGCGATGCTGGAGCTGATCCCCTCCAAGATAAGGGAGCAGGAAGAAACAATGTTGGTCAGCATAGAAAGCATGATGAACAGCACAAGAGCAACGGCGGCAGCTTTGGGACTGCGGCGAACATAGGCCACGCTGTCCTTGACCTTCACGACAGCTTTCTCCGCGAAGTCCCGCGTGACAGAAAAGGCAGACTGTTCCTCTCTGCGTTCCTGTATCTTCGCCCTGGCATACTGCTTTTTGATGCGCTGCTTCTGCCGAGTCTTGGCGCTTGTTTGCTTTCCGTCAGTTTGAACGCCATCGGCTTTTCGCTGTTCCGGGGTAATGCGTTCTTCCCGCCGATTCCGGTTCTCCCGGTGTTCCCGCACCTGTTTTGCGACGCGCACACCGGCGTGGAGAGAAGATTCCGCAGCCTCTTGGCCTCGGTCTGCTGCCTCGACTGCAACATTATCGTCCTCGTTTTCATCACGCAGGACTTGACGTGCCTCAGTGCGGACAACCTGTTCTGTATGGTGAAGCAGCTTGGTTGGCGGTTTGGGACGATCTTCCTCAAAGTGGAGCGTAGTGGGAGGCACGGCTTTCTCAGGTGGGGCAGCTTTGCCTTTTTCGGCTGCTTTTCCTTTGGATGCCGACATCTCTTTCGCCGCTGTCTGTCCGCCTTTTTTCTTGGGTTTGCCCTGCTTTATGGGCTTGCGCGGGCTCTTCTTCGGCTTGGTTTCTTCTGCTTTAGCCTTTGGCGTGTCCTGTTCCGGCAATTCCTCCGGCCTGAATTGCAGCCGAGATTTTTTGCTCACCCGGCTACCTCAGTGAGCTTCGTGGTCATCAGGCGGTACAGCTCCGTATCCTGCGGGAAGTGATCGGCAAAGGGAATGATGGTGCTGCCGTAGATCAGCAAGCCCTCGCCCTCGCTGGCCTGAGTGACATAGGAGAGCTGATGTGTGGAAATATTGAGCTTCTTGGCCAGAATCGCCCTGTCGCCGGGAGCCTGGGAAAGCAGGTAGATGAAGTCCGAGTTTTCAAAGATGTTCTCAATCTCCGCCGAGGCCAGAAGATCCTTCACATTCTGCGTAATTCCGGTCGGGACGCCGCCCCATTTACGGAAGCGCTTCCAGATTTCTGCCGAATACTGCGCCGTCTGCTGCTCCACCAGCAAAAGGTGAAACTCGTCGATGTAGTAGCGCGTGGTCTTGTGCAGCGCACGGTTTCGGGTGACGCGGTTCCAGGTCTGATCCTGGACGATCATCATGCCGATCTTTTTGAGCTGCTTGCCCAGCTCCTTGATGTCGTAACAGACAACGCGGTTGTTGGTGTCCACATTGGTCTGATGGTTGAACACGTTCAAAGAGCCGGTAACGTAGATTTCAAGCGCCGTGGCGATATACTGCGCCTCCTTTTCGTCCTGTTCCCGCAGGGCGTCATACAGATCACCGAGGACAGGCATATTCTCCGGTCGGGGATCGTTCAGATACTTGCGGTACACAATGCGCACACAGCGGTCGATGACGGTTTTCTCGACCGGGGCAAGCCCGTCCTTGCCGCCGACGATCAGCTCACAGAGGGACAAAATGAAGTCTGATTTCAGCGACAGCGGGTTCTCATCGTCGCTGTAATCCATGTTCAAATCCATCGGGTTAATATAACAGGGCTTCCCGTCATAGCCGAGGCCGGTAGGCGAAATGCGGATCACCTGACCGCGCAGACGGTTGACGAGCGTGGTGTATTCTCCTTCGGGGTCGCAGATGATGATGTCGTCATCCGGGCAGGACAGAAAGACGTTGGTGATCTCACGTTTTGCCGAGAAGGACTTGCCGCTGCCGGGGACGCCGAGGATCAGGCCGTTGGGGTTTTTGAGCATCTTTCTGTCCACCATGATGATATTGTTGGACAGCGCGTTTACCCCGTAATACAGCGCCTCCTTGCCAGTCTGGAACAGCTCCTGCGTGGTAAAGGGGACAAAGATCGCTGTGCTGCTGGTGGTAAGACCGCGCTGAATCTCGATCTGATTGACACCCAGCGGCAGCGAACTCATAAGCCCTTCTTCCTGCTGGTAGTCCAGGCGCATGAGAGAGCAGTTGTGCTTCTGCGCGATGCTGCTGGTCTGAAAGACGTTGTTTTTGAGCTGCTGCATACTTTCCGCCACGTTCACGATGATCGGCGTCATAAGGAAATAACGCTCATTGTGGCTCTGGAGGTCTTGCAGGAGCTTCTTGGCATCGTCGCCGTAGGTGGCAAGGTCGGTCGGGATAATATCCATGTCGTAGCCGGAACGGACAGCTTTTTTCTGTTCCTCGATCTTGGACTTGTCCAGATCGGTGATCTTGCGCTTGATGGTCTTGATCGCCTTGGTCTGGTCGATGGAATGGATGTGCAGTGTCACAAGGATGTTGCTCTCAATATCCAGGAAGTCCGCGAGGATGCGGTCGTTCAGCTCCGGCGCTTCGATCTGGAGGAAGCTTGCCTGACCGTAGGTGTCTCCCATGCGGAAGCAGTTTCCGGTTTTGAACTCAAAGGCCGAGGGCGCAATGAAGTCCTTGGGAGAAAGCCCGGTGGGAACGAGCCAGCGCCAATCAAAGTTGAAGGGCTGCATCGTCCCCATACGGAAGATGCTGTGCATAATCCGCAGGCGCTCCTTGCCGTTAAGAGCCGTCGCCTTTACGCCCAGCTTTTTGAAGTTTGCGAGTATATCCAGCTCAATGCGCTCCAGCCGGGGCTTTGCCTCCCTGACGTTCTTTGCGTCGATGCCGAAGGTCAGAAACTTACTTTTGACAATGCCGTTGTTGCCGCGCGAGAGCTGACCGCGCAGCATATCCGTGTACTCCATGCGGATGCTGTCAAACTCATCCCCGACAAGCGGGATGGAGATCGTGCTTTCCGCGCTGTCCGCAAAGGCGGTCAGGTTGAGAAAGGAGAGCTGGAAGTCTACGGAGCTGTCAAAGTAATTGAGGAAGTCGCTCCATCCCTCGAAGATGGCGGTTTTGTCCTCGTTCTGGCTGAGCTGGTAGTTGATGTCCTGGTATTGGACAGTTTTGGTGTAATGGTTATTTGCGGTGCGACAGATGCCGTCCGCCCACATTCGCTGAAAGGGTATGCTGTCCTGCGCGGACTTTTCTTTGCGGTTCGTGCGGTTTGCCTTTGCGATTGCCGCCTGAATCGCTTTCCTGTCTGCGCGGGACAGCCTGTTTTTGGACAATAGCAGATACCTCCTTATCCAGATTTTGCTGCCGCTCGATCACGGCGTAGAAATTGTTTGTGCGATAGGGCCGCTGCTTGGGCCGCAGAAAGAGTACGTTGATGATGTTCCAAAGCACCTTTTCCAGCGGCTGCCCGTTCTTCTCGTACATGGCCAGCAGAAAAGCCGGAACCATGACAAACATCATGACAAGGGCGGCGGAGCTTACGCCGATCCTGTTTCTGAGCAAAAAGAAAAGCGGTACGCCGATAACCGCGCCCGCCGAGAAGCAGATGAGCTGCCGCTGTGTGAGACTGAAAAGCACCTTGCTTTTGATTTTGGAAAGGTCTTTGGGTACGCTTACATACGCCATGGGGTTTCCTCCTTAATGTGCATTAAATACAGATTTTGCGAGGCTGCTGGTCTTGAACAGCGAGAAGCAGAGCAAGACGGTATAGCCGACGCAGGACCAAATCGCGGTTGTGATCTCTCCGCTGACGGAGATCGTCTGCACCAATACCGCATAGATAGCGACGCAGACGATGATTAGGAATGCCTGGAATCCGAGCGCGAACAGAGAGCGGAGGTAGTTCTGGCCCATGCCGCCCGCTTCCTTGCTCATCATGGTTGCCATCGGAATCGGGGCTACGGATGTGACCAGATAGATCTCGATCATGCGCCCATAGGTGACGAGAAACACGCAGATGGTGATAGCGTGCATCGTGATCCCGACAAACAGGGATTGAAACCACAGGCCGAACAGTTCGCCCAGCTCCATGTTTTCAAGCGTGTCCTCCAAATCCGCAATAGCGGTGGAGATGTCAATGCTGGTATCTCCGACAATGACGCCGGAAGCACTGTTTACCACGCTCTGCGCCACGTCGAATACACCCATGACAATATTCCATGTGTTTGTGACGATCAGGATCGCGGCGGCGGATTTGAACGTCCACTTGAAAAACATCCAGGTATCCAGATCATGAAGATTGTTCTTTTCTGTGATAAGCTGGATCAGCTCCAGCGTCATCACGAAGGCCAGAATCAGACCCGCGATGGGGACGATGACCGTTTCCGAAAGGTTTTGTATCATCGAAAACACGCTGCCATTCCACGCCTGCGGCGTTGTCCCCACATTGCCGGCGATTTCTCCGATGTGCTGATTGGTGCTGTCGAACATCCCGGCCAGATTGCTTGTAATGCCGTCGATGAGGACTTCTTTCAGCCATTCGGTTATGCTGGCCCATAGTCGATCCAATGTGGGCCTCCTTTCCGCCCTCCCGCGATAAACGGGAGGGCTTGGATTTTTTATTATTGATTAGCCAAACAGATTGGCCAGCAGGGGGACGAGGGTGGTGCCGACCAGCGCCATACCGCCACCTGCCATGAGCTGCTTCATGCCCTGGGACTTGGCACCGGGGTTATCGTTGCCGTAGCCTTCGAGCAGATTGATTGCGCCCCAGATGCCAAGACCGGCACCGAGAGCAATCACGAGAGTCTGAAGCACTCCGATTGCAGCCTGGAAAAATGCCATATACACTCCAACAGCCGATTCCTCCGGCTGCTGTCGTGACCAGTGAATGTCTCAGGGAAATGTGAAAGATGCGGGGCCTAGAGGTGGCTGTTGTCCGACCTCCTTTCCTGATAGATTTCCCGCGCCGTGCGCACACGCGGGATGAATTTGGGCATGAAAAAAGCCAGCCGGTATTGCTACCAACTGGCTGTCATGCCGATATGAGATTGTGCGTGTCTCCACAGATCTTTTTATGATAATGACTGCTTCGGGCGATCTGTTAAGCCCGCCGTATCGGTCAGGCAGTCATTGTACACTGGCTGGGAATAATCGTAGTGACTTTTAATAAACCATTTTGCGTGGATTCAGATAGTTTCTCAATTACATTAAAACATATGAAATAGCATAAACAACAATATAGGTTTTCGTCCACAATCCTCATCGCAAAGAATAAACAGCTTCTTGACATGCAGATAATTGGTGTATTATAATACATTTGAACAGTATGAAAAGGGGGATTATAGTGTGGATTTTGAAATGATAAAGTACGAATATCTAAATTTTTCGGATTGCTTTCAGCATATTAGGTTCTGTTCGCAGGGATGTAATTCTGATGGAGAAGATAGTATATATTGGTGTGGCGATGAAGATGGTGAGGTTCAATGCCCGTGCGGCTGATAGGCTAAAAAGCCACTTATAGTAAAAGAAGATAACTGATTGAGAAAACTGATCCAAGTACAATTAAGACTGTCTCCATTATTGTGTGAGGCAGTTTTTCTTAATAAGTTGTTTAAGTTAAACATAGTGTTTGAATATGAAAATATCTTGTACTTTAGTTTCTAAAAAAGTCGGAGATGATTATATCGTATACTCTGACGAATATGATAATGATACCCGCATGGTTATGTTCAAAGTTAACGAGACAGGAAAAATCATACTAGATTTCTTGCAAGCAGAGCAAACAATTAGCCAAGTATTTACATCGGCATTGAGAGTTTTCTCTGGAGATGAAGTATTAATCAAAGACTCAATTAAGGCTTTCCTGCTGTCCTTAAATAATGATGGTATCCTCTATTTAGATGAGAATGAGAAGAAACTAATTGAGGATTATTAGGACTTAATTTTTGTTCCTATCAGAGGTAGTTATATTATGAAAACAATTTTGGCAGGGGACCCTTTTGTGAAAGCTGTATTGGGCTCCCAAAGAATGCCTATCAATGGGGAGAAAACAGTATTTCGTCTGAATCGGTTTGCTTCTTCACTTGCAATTTCTAACGGGGTGTTACTGTATAACGGGCTGACAAAAGAATTTGTCTTGCTGTCGAATAACGAGTTTTCAAACCTTACTCATAGTATTGACGCTATAAGCAGATGGTTTTGTGTCCCAAAAGACTTTGATGAAATCAACCTGATCGAAGAACTCAGGATCCTGTCTGTTGACTTGCTAAGACATCCCGGAATAGATCACTATACTATTTTTACTACGACTGAATGTAATGCTTGTTGCCCATACTGTTTCGAATTATCTAGCGTCAAACGATCAATGTCAAAAGATACAGCCACTGCCGTCTCAGATTATATCTTAAATACATCAAGTAAAATCTATCCAATTAGAATCGAATGGTTTGGTGGTGAGCCACTTTTAAATTGTGGTGTTATTGACCATATATGTAAACGATTAAGAGAAAATGGGTTGCCGTACGTGTCCTCTATAACGACTAACGGTTTTCTCTTTACAGATGAAATGGTAAAGCAAGCTAAAGAGAATTGGAATTTAAAAAAAGTCCAAATTACGTTAGATGGAACACAAGATGTATACAATATGACAAAGAAATATCTGACGGATTCGGATAATCCATTTGAAGTAGTTCTAAATAATATCCAAAAGCTTATTAGATGTGGCATTCGAGTGCTAATAAGGATGAACATAAGTGAATTCAATGGCATAGACCTAAAGGAATTGGCAAAATATCTAATATCTCGCTTTGCTTCATCAGACTGTTTCTCTGTGTATTGCGTCCCGTTGTACGCTAAAGTTCGAGGGGAAAAACAGATTGTTGATGCGGGAGATTATTCAAAAACTACAACCTATATCAAAGAACTACTCGAAGTATTATATAATGGTGGCCTTTACAAAAAAGAATTACAACAAAGACTACGAACACATAGATGTGGTGCTGACACTGATAATGCTATTGTAATATTCCCAGGTGGGGAATTGGGAAAATGTAATCATTATTTGGACTCGATGTACATCGGTAGTGTTGAAAGCAATTCTGGTCACGAAGCTGAAAAAGCATTCTATCAAAGATATCCTATTTTAGAGAAGTGCCGAGGATGTGCTCTTTACCCAGAATGTATACGCCCTCAACTGTGTGATGGAGCATCAAACTCTTGTGATTTTGAACAAATTATCAGAACCGAACAATTGAAATATCAAATGTTATATGAGTACAGAAAATATGTTAAAAGTAAACCTTGAATCAATAAATAATCAGTCAATAATCTAATATTGACTGATTACGTTTTTTCATGGAGTGCGCTCAAACCTTTTCTATATCTTCTACGTACACGTTGCACATCTCGTTTTCTTTGAGGCTCAGCCGGTGCTGCAAGTATTTCTGCACGTCAAAGGTGTTGTGCTCGTCATAGTCTGCGGTCAGCTTATAATTGGGATGTTTGGTGATGTCGTACTTATCCGAAAGAAAAGGCCGGACGCCTCGGAGCTGGAGGATACACTTGCCTCCGTCCAGCACGGCCAGCTCGTCAACGCTCATCAGCTCCTTGCCGAGCTTCTGATAATTAAGGCTGTGCGAAACCTCCCGGCCACGGCTCTCGCCAGTATTGAAGGTGTCGATTGTCTCTTTGCCCAGGGCAGTTGCCAGTTCTTTGAGCGTGGTCGGCTCTTTGCCGCCGAGGAAGATGGAGCAGTCCATATTGCCTATGATGGTGTCCGCGTTATCTTTATAAAGCGCTTTGAGCTGACTTTGTGCCTGCAAGACGAGACAGCAGGAGATCTCGCGGCTGCGGATCGTAGCGACCAGCTTTTCCAGACGCGGGATCTGCCCGATGTTTGCCGCTTCGTCGATCAGGCATCGGACATGAACCGGTAAGCGTCCGCCATATACATCATCCGCTTTCTCACATAGTAAGTTGAAAAGCTGGGTATAGCACAGCGAAATCAAGAAGTTGAAGGTATCGTCGGTGTCTGACATGATGATAAACAGCGCGGTTTTCTTATCGCCCAGGGTATCGAGTTGGAGCTCATCATAGGCGGTTAAATCGCGTAACTCTTGAATGTCGAAAGGGGCAAGGCGCGCGCCGCAGGAGATCAGGATGCTTTTTGCTGTCTTGCCCGCCGCCAGCTTATACTTTGCGTACTGCCTGACCGCAAAATGGTTAGGCTTTTCCTTTTTCAGATCATCAAACATGATGTCTACGGGATTCTGAAACTCCTCATCATCTTCACGCACTTCCATCGCGTTTATGAACTCGATCAGTGTTGAGAAGTTCTGTTCCTCAACCGGGGCTTCATAGTGGATGTATCCGATCAGTGCCGTATAGAGCAGCGTTTCGGCTTTGATCCAGAAATCATCTCCGCCTTTTCCTTCACCTTTGGTGTTGGCAATCAGCGCTGTAACCAGCTTCAAAATGTCCTTTTCACTGTGAATATAGGCGAACGGGTTATAGTGCATGGACTTTGTGAAGTTGATCGTATTGAGAATCTTGACTTGATACCCATAATGCAGCAGCATCTTCCCGCACTCATTCACAATGCTGCCCTTAGGATCAGTCACGACAAAACTGACCGGGTATTTCTCGGAATTACACTGCATAAGGTTTGGCTTGACCCAAAAACGACTCTTGCCGCTGCCGGAACCACCGATAATCAACACGTTTTTGTTACGCGCGGTTTTCGGATCAGTGGGCCGGTTGTTCATGGTGAGCATTTCTGTCTTCGTGAGAATGATATTGTTTTTGAAATCCTTGTCCATGTATGGGGCAATGTCCTGTGCATTGCCCCATCGCGCAGAACCGTATTCCTGATTCTTACGGAACTTCTTGGCGTGTTGGCTTTTCTCATACACGGCAAGCCAGATTCCGGCGGCAAAGATAACGCCGAAGGAGAGGTCAAAAGGGTGAACACTTGGAAGGGATGACTGAAAGGCACTCGCCATTCCCTCAACGATGTGCAGAAACTTCTCGGAAAAGCCGTAGCCCGGAGCAAAGCGCCAGGACTGGCCCAGCTTTGTCCCCAGCAGGCCGAACAGGACATACGGGAAATTGAGCAGGAGGAAGCGTTTCGTTTTTGTGTTCAACGCTCGCGCTCCCTCCGTTTTTCCTTTGCCGGAGCAATCGAGGAGAGAAGCTCCTTGATCTTCTGGAGCTTTGCGAGTACTGAGGGCTTTTTCCCGCGATTCACTACTTTCTTGTCTGTAAACTCCTGAAATGCAGCCAGCATAGCATCCTCATCCGATGCCTTGAAGAAAATCATGTAGCGATCCTTTCCCTTCACCTTGAAGGGTGCATAGTCGATACCGTACTTCCTGGCAATCCGCTTGAAAGAGCCAACACTGTCATCAGGAATCTCTACACTTTTCATGCCGCGATTCTGTGCGGCCAACTCCTTGACGGTCATTTTGCCGTGTTTCACCTTGGGAGACTTGTGCTGCCGCTCTGCTTTCATCTGTATAAGCAGCTTGGATATAGCTTTTTGCAATTCTCTTTCCGTGAGCTTCGCTGTGTTCACAATCAGCGTGACCGTGCGCTGCTCAACTTCTTCCTGCAATCACATCACACTCCTATTTATCATGGAATAGAAAAGAGGCTGAGTATCAAACTCAACCTCTAACCCGAATTGAATTAAAACTGCTTGAATACTTCTGCCCTGAAAAGTGTTGGATAGTCTGAACGCCCGTCGAATATGTGATATACAACAACCGTAGTTTGAATAAGCCGATAAATCACGATATATTTATCGACTACCACAAAATGATACCCAAGTCTGCGCAGCTCAGTGTCACGCATGGGAGGACCGGATAGCGGGAATTGAGACAAGTTCTCAAGCGCATCATAAATGCTGTCCGTGATTTTTCGAGCTGAGGCAGGGCCGACGAGGGAACAATACAGGCTGGCTATTTCCTCAAGTTCTGTTTGCGCCGGATCAAGAATCTGAACATCATATTGACGATCAGCCATAGATTTTCTCCAGTCTGGCGCGAGACTCTTTCAGTGAAATCCCAGGATGGCCGGATAAACGTAGATCTTCGGCGGCAGCAAGTCTCGCTTTCAGCTTATACAGCTCTTCACGACGCTCAAACGCTTCAATGCTCATCACCACGATGTCGCCTTCACCATTTTTGGTAATATAAATCGGCTCCGACTCCTGATGCGCCAGATCAGAAATTGCACCGTAGTCATTGCGAAGAGCGGTGGATGACTTGATCAACATGACAGATACCCCCCGTTGATTATTCTGCCATTATTATATCACAATTCTGCTTTCTTGCAACATCATTTTTTCACGCTCAATGATCTCATCCAGTGTCCTCGGTGTGTAGTCCATCCAGGGCATCATGCAGCCTACATTGATCCAGTTTGCAATACAGTGACCTTGCTCTGTGCGGGCTGCTGCTACCTCTCGGCGGAGCTTCTGCATGAAATCAAACTCCCTCGTGTTATGGACATGCCCATAGAGCATCCACCAGTTGGGGTCATAGTCCGCCTTATGGAACGGGATCGGATAGTGAGACAGAATAACATGCCTGCCGTTGTCTGTGATCTCCTTGCAGTCCTTTATGTCGGTCAGGAACTTCTTTGTAGCCTGGCTGAACTGCTCAGGATCATGATTGCCGCGAATCAACACCTTCTGCCCTGCAAGCGGACCGAGATAGAAAGGCCACTCAGATTCCTTTGCCCAACAGAAATCGCCCAGGATGTAGACGGTATCATTGCCGCGCACGACACGGTTCCAGTTATCCACAATGGTGTTGTGCATCTCATTGAGATCAGCAAAAGGCCGACTATCAAACTTGATGACATTGGCATGGCCGATGTGGAGGTCAGCAATATAATAATTTGCCATAAAGGACACCCCCTCTGCTCAGATTTTAGCGAAAACCACCCGTTCCGTCAATGTCAGCAAGAAGGCGGAAACGCTCCGCTGTGCTGACGATTATGCTGCAGATCTTAGTCGCAATCATATCCGGGATTACCGCCATTTTCTATTTCCGCTGCCCTGAGCTGTTCTTCCCATGTCGGCCCAAGAGCGTCAGACCGGTCATCCCACCAGCGTCCTTCCCGCCTGCTTGCCAGCTGAACAGGAGGCAGCTTCAGCAATTCCTCCGGATCAGGTTTTCCGAGCACCATATGCTTGATCTTCCTGACCATTTGCGGAAGCACAACTGTGTTGCCCTCCGTAATATCTACAAGTTCTTTCGCTGTCAGGGTGAGCAGTTCTGCGGGCTCTCTGTCGGACCCATACCTTTCACAGATTTCATGGATTATGTCGGCAAGCTCTTCTCTGGAAAGGCCAAAGCTGACCGGCGGGCGTGTCTTACATATAGTGTCATAGAACGCCGACAGCATCGAGGTTACGTCGTTAGCGTCAAGCTCCGGGATTTGCAGAAGTCTCGAAACTCTCACATAAGCAATGTCTTTCGGCTTGCGGTATCCCGCTTCACGCAGGATGTGCAGGCAAGTGTGACTCACTTTATGGTTCCATGCTGTCATGTTGATCTTGGGCATAGCGATCTCCTTTTCTCTTCATATAGAAGCAGGAGGACAATAGGCTCGTCCTCCTGCTGAGATGTTTGTTCAGTCCAGCTTGCTCACAGCGAGGATGCCGCTGAGCGTGGTGTAGGCAATGCGGCAGTGCTTGGCGAGGGCGATGTCGCTCTTGACCTCATCATTCACCTTGTCGCCGCAGACGACGAGGATACGGCAGCGTTTGAGCAGTTCATCGGCCATTTCCTGCCGATCCTTGACCTCGGCGGGGGCATCGCCTTTCAGGAACGTGGGCATGAAAAGTACCGGGCAGATGGGCGAGTAGCCGGCCTCATACACCTGGCGGCAGTAGTTGGCAGCATTGGTGGCATTTTCAAGATTATCCGTCCCCCAGGGGGCAGAGATGAAGGCTAAAGGTCTGGTCATGTTAGAAGTCCTCCTTTATAGATAGTGTTATTCAGTTACCCGTTCGCAGTAAACAAGATAGCGGTACTTGCCGCCGCTGGCATAAGGGTGACAGGTCAGCAACGTAATCATGTCTTTACCCGGCTGAATCAGGATCGCGTTTATATCATCCGGCGATACGATCTTGATGTCGGTGACCCTGTAGGTGAGCGTGTCCCACAGGTTCGTGATGATGACTTCATCCCCCGGCTCCAGCTTGTCGATGTGCCGGAAGTAGTCATAGCCGCCGTACCCACGATGGCCGGCGATCACGGCGTTTGTGTCTCGCCCGCCGATGGGGATGCTTGTCTGTGAGAGAACCGCAGCGCCGTTAGCCATGTTTTCCTCAGACGCGCCGAGAAACAGCGGCATTTCCAGCTCCATTGCCGGAATAGAGATCACCCCGAAGGTTTCATCCGGGACTCCGTAGGCAGTGAGCGCAAACTGTGAAAGCTCATAGGCCGTTTTGCTGGTAAGTTCCCGCTGCTTGAGAGTATAGAGTGCCATGTTATACCGCTGGATTTCCTTGAACAGATTTCCATACGCCTGCGGCTCTGGCGTCGGTTTCAGTGCTGCCTCACTCTCATGCAGTTCGTCCAGTGCTTTCTGGATTTCGCTCTTGTGTTTATTGCGCTCAAATTCCCGGACTTGGGCGCGTATCTCCTGCGTTTTCTCAGCACGGAAAACGAGCGGTCTGAGGGCAAAGGCAGCACTGGCAGTAGCGAGGCAAAGAAGAATGGTCATGATAAGGATTTCTTTGTACTTAGATTTCATGTTTTCCTCTCTTTCTCTGAGACTGGTAAAAAAGGCCGCGCTCGGTGCGCTTTTCAGGCTTCACAGTGGCAGCTTGCTTTACAGACACTCTTGCGTTATAGGCTGACTGTTCTTGATGACACACGTTTCTGTGCATGTGAACCGCCCCGATCACAGCGGTAAGCGCGGCAATCCCCATCAGTCCTACACCGATGCCGCGCAGATATTCCTGCGTCCAGGTTGAGGCGGGCAGTTCCTCTATGATTGCATCTTCCACAGCGGCAACGGCGACCGTGTATTCGATCCGCTCCCCGCGAACCAGCAGTCGGTGGGTATTGACCCCATAAGGCGTACATGTGACGAGCGTGCAGCTGTCCCGATTGGGATCAATCGTGAGCCTGGACGTGTCCTCCGGGAGAACCGTGTTAATATCCAGCACCATGTAGGCCAGCGTTTCGTCCAGCGTCTTGACATAGAACACGTCGCCCTTTTTGAGCTGATCGAGGTCGGAGAACATCCGTTTTCCGGCAAGTCCGGAATGCCCGGTGATGACGGTATGCGTTCCCTGGCCGCCGACCGGGAGCGACGAACCGAGCAGATGACCAAGGCCGCGATCCAGCGTGCTTTCCTCGGTGCCGTGGTAGATGGGCAGCTCCAGATTCAGAACGGGGATTTCAAGATACCCCATGATGCCGTCGCCCCGGATATTCAGAAGATGGTCATAGCTCTCGGCGGCTTTCTGCAGGGTATCCTTGGTATAGGGCTTCTCGGACACGGTCCGGAGCGTGGCGTTATAATTCTGCGCGTCTGTCCGGGCGCGGATCTTCTCGGTATCATCCATCTTTTCCACGGCTTTCGTGTACTTGGTTTCGATGATGCTGCGGTTAGTTTCAGAAACGAGATTGCTAATGAGGGGATAGAGTGTTACTCCTACGGCGATGACGGCAAATGCAGCACAGATCATAATTTTTGCTCCTCTATTCATTATCCTCCATGAAGATTGCAGGGAGGCGTCTGCCTCCCTGCGTCTGTTTTTCAGAGATTACTTACTGGATGTCTGCTTCTTGCGGGAAACGAGGTACATACCCAGGATAGCCAGCGCCAATCCGGACAGGCCGAACACGGGGAACATCCAGTTGCCGTAGGAACCGGTCTGCGGCAGATCAAAGCCGCGAGTATTGATGACCGTCAGGACAGCAAAGGCATTGGGAGATTCCCCGTCAGCACTCATGTTGACGGCGTTCTTGTCTACCTTGGATGCAGCAGTCAGCATCTTGTGATCCAGGTGCTTCTGAGGCATGTTGTGGTAAGCACCGGCGGGGACATTGGCAAAACGGGGATCATTCTGGATCAGGCCAACCGCGTCCTTGCCGTAGATCGCGCAAGACTGATCGCTCTCAGCCTGAGAGATCACAACCTTGATGTTGCTCTTGAGCAGCGTGTAGTTGTTGTCCGTGCGAACCTCGGTCAGAATATAGCTGTCATCCTCCAGACCCTTGATAAGCAGCTTGCCGCTTGCAGTGGGAGTAAAGAGCGTCGCTTCTGCCTGCGCGGTCGTGTGACCGGTGACGAAGTATTCGCCATCGGCCTGATTGCGCTGCGCCTTAACGAAGTATTTGTCGGTATCGTTGTAGAGCGCAAACTCGACCTTGCTCAGATCGCCCTGACCGTCGCTGAAACGCTTGGTGAGGTCGATGCCGTAGGAGAACACATGTGCGTCATCCACCAGCGTATCGTAATAGCCGCTGTTGGTACGCGACCATTTCAGGGCGACCTCATTGGAATTGCCCGCGTCGCCGTAAACGACAGCGGCATCAGACTTCACTTTTGCGGCGTAAGTGATACGCAGGGTACAGTCGCTGTACCCGCTGTTGACCATGTTGGCCACGGTATAGACACCTTTGCTGGCGTTGATCTCCGCAAGGCCGGCCTCGGTCATGGAGACAGTCATCACATTGTCGCCGTTGGAGGCTGTGTTGTAGCTGACAGCAAACTTCCCGTCAGCCTCCGTCCAGGTTGTGACCTTGCTCGTGCAGGCGGCATCCTTAAAGAACTCCAGTACGACATCGCCCTTGTTGTAGGCAATGCCCTTGGAGAGCTTGTCTATGAAGGTGTAGTCGGACAGATAGGTGGAAGCAGAAGTAATGCTGGGCAACGTGCTGATGATCTGGTAGTCGATCACATCACCGGCAGAGGCGGTGCCGGTATGGGCGTAGCCGTCCGTGATGCTTGCGCTGCCGCCGTTTTTACCGGTGTCGGCCTTGGCCTCACGCAGTGTCTTTTCAAGGCTGGGGATGCCGGTCAGGTTCTTGGGATAAAGGGTTACGTCATAAATCCAGCGAGTGCCGCCGTCGCTGGCATTGGCGCCGTTCACGGAAGTCATGGGAACGGAAACAAGGAAAGGTGCGGTCGTCTCCGTCACCATTTCGGGAACCTTGGTTTCCACAAACAGGTACAGGCCGAGGGGGACATTATCCGCACCGGTGTGACCGTAGGCGTCGGTTGCCGCCAGCTTCTGACCGCCGCCGGTTACGACATAGTTTTCCAGAGCGTTCTTCGTGTCGGTGGCGTTGTTCTCCAGCGCGGTTTTCAGGCCGTTGATCAGGACATCAGACTGAAAGTAATAGAAGGTCACACCGTCGATCTGCTCATCCGCGTCAGCATACCGGTCATCAGCGCTGACACCGATGGTTGCCAGAAATGCGTTGTTCTGTGCATTGGGCGCAATGCCGTACAGCAGCTCGACATGTTCTTCATTTTCCTCGGACTTCGAGTAAAGCTTAATGTCAGCGACCTTGATGACACTGAACTCCACGCCCTTCAGGGCGTATCCGTAAGCGTCGCCGTTCTCGTTCAGGTGGGAAACGCGCTCGGGATTGCCGAGAATCGTTTCCACGCCGTTCTCATCCCGGATACCCGTGGATACATAGGAACTGTTCCAAACGCCGTCCTTTTCGGCGTTCGTGAGATCGTACTTGTAGATGTTGATGGAGCCGGTGCGGGTCGTATCAATGATCGCTTCCTCGACCGGGGCTGCCCATGCGGGGATCGTGATGCTGCATACCATAAGCACGGCAAGCAGCAGAGAAATGATTTTTTTCATGTATCAGTGCTCCTTTCTTTTCGTAAAAATGATTGTGAACAGTGCCGCCATGCACAGCATGACAAAGGGAAGGTAAGCGAAGCCGGAACCACCGGAATCCGGCAGACGATAGAGGGAATCATCCACGGCGGTCACGAACACCGAGTACACAAACGCCTTGCTGTCAAAAACCTCTGCGTCGTTTGCGTAGATGTTCTCGGATTCAACGGGCAGCGTCCCGGAATAGAGGGTGCCGCCGATCAGGGAATGTCCCTCCGGTGCTTTGGCTTCCGTTAGGCGGTAGAGGATCAGGCCGTCAGCTCTCAGGCCCTCGAAGCGGACGCGCCCGTTTTCGCCCGTCATGAGCTGGCCGTTTACAAGACCCTCCGTGGTGCAGCCGCCGCGACTCACTTCGCTGTCAGCGGCGCGGGACATAACAGGCTTCCAGGTCTTGCCGCCGTCCGTGGAAAACTCCAGCAAAAAAGCAGCCCCGGAAAGCAGGCTGCCGTCGTTGTCCTTCTTTGTAACCTGGAGTGTGCCGGTTCTGCGCACATCTTCGCGGGTATGCTTCACATGCAGCTCCTGCGCGGTGACGGAGAAGGTGTATTCCGTTTCATCCAGCTCAAAGCCCTTCGGTGCTTTGAACTCCTTGTACTTGTAGGTTCCGCTGGGGAGATCGGTGAAGGTCAGCTTGCCGGAGGCATCCGTATAGCCTTCCTTGATCTGCTCACCGCTGCTGTTGTACAGGTGATAGCCTGCGCCCATCAGCATGATGTCCTCATGAGCGGCCTTCTTCATGATCTCCAGACAGCCGCTCAAAGGGGTATTTTTCACGCTGATCTCCAGCATCTGTCCGTTTTCCGTGATCTCCACGGGGATCGGGGTTTCATCGACGGCGTAACCATCAATCGCCGCGGTTTCTTTGAGCGTGTAGCTGCCAAGGGGCAGGCCGTTCAAAACCAGCTTGCCGTTTTCATCAGTGTCGCCCTCCGCCGCAAGGTTGTTCGCGGCATCGAACAGCTTGAAGTGGACGCCTTTCAGAGCGATGCCGCTCTGGGAATCTGTTTTCGTCACAGTGATACCTCCACGGGCCATTGTGTTGGTCGCGTTTACCTGTACGACCTGGCCATTTTCTTTTATCTCCACGGAGATGGGGGTTTCGTCCAGGAGATACCCGGCAATCGTCGCAGTCTCGCGCAGGATGTAGTAACCGACCGGAATATTGGGCAGCGTCAGCGTACCGTCCGCCCCGGTATCTCCCTCGGCTACGAGCGCACCGGCTTCATCAAGCAGCTTGAAGTGAACACCGGCAAGGGCAGTGCCGCTTTCTGCATCGGTCTTGATAATGGAAACAGATCCACGCGCGGGCGTGTTGCTGATGCTGATCTCGACAGTCTGGCCGTTCGTGGAGATCGTGACCTCCCTCGGCGTAGCGTCCAGGATGTAGCCGTTGCGGGTTTCCGTCTCGGTGAGCGTATAGGTTCCGAGGGGAAGATGAGAGAACGTGACCACACCGTTTTCATTCGTTGCCCCGCCGCCGACTGACGTGCCGTTGGCATCCGTGAGGATGAAATGGACACCGGAAAGCGGAGCGCCGGTTTCGGCATCGGTCTTTACAACGGAGATACCGCCCAGGGCGCTTGCGTTGGTGATCTCTTTGGTCACTACATCGCCGTCATTGGAAAGCTCAATGGGGATCGGGGTATCGTCCAGCACAAATCCATCCAGCGTTGCGGTTTCCTGCACAAAGTATTTTCCAATGGGGAGCATGGAGAAAACGAGCTTGCCTTCCGTGTCGGTATCGCCCTCGTCGATGAAACTGCCCGCCTCGTTGAACAGCTTGAAATGGACGCCTGCAAGGGGGCTGCCGTTCTCGTCGCTCTTGATTACCCGGATATGGCCATGCGCTTTGTAGTTGGTAAACGTATGCTCGTCAACCGCCGTGTGGTAGCCTACCCTCGCGGCCATCGGGTAATGGTTCGGGATATACCCCGGCAGCTCCGAAACCTCAGCGTACCAATAGTCCCCGATGGGAAGCCCGTCAAAGACAAGCACGCCGTTCTCATCCGTCACGCCTGTGCGAATTTCATTCTTGTCCGCATCATAGAGCTTGAACTCTACGCCGCTCAGAAGCTCACCGTCATCGTTCTTCTTGATGATCTTGATGCTGCCTCTGGCGGGAGTGTTGGGATAGGACAGCGAAACGACTTTCCCGTTTGCATCCAGATAGAACTGTTCAATGCCGCCCTCCGGGAAGTAACCGGGAGGAGCGTTTGTCTCCTGGCAGTAATACGGGCCGAGAGGCAGTCCTGCAAAGACCACAAGGCCGTTTTCATCGGTCGTTCCCTTGACGACTTCGCGCATGTGTTCGTCGAAGAGGGTAAACTCTGCGCCTTGCAGGGGCGCGCCGGTTTCGGAATCTGTCTTGAGAATTTTGACAGTGCCGGCAGACTTGTAGTTGACTACACGCTTTTCAACGACCTGCCCGTTCTCCGTGATGGAAACCGGATACATTGTGTCATCCATCGCGTACCCAGGCACCGCAAAGGATTCCTGATAGTAGTAATCTCCCAGGGGCAGATCATTGAAGATCAGGACACCGTTGCTGTCCGTGCCGCCGCTTTTGATCCTGTCGCCGGTGCTGTCGAGCAGGAGAAAGCCGGTGCTGGCAATGGGATTGCCGTTTTCATCGACCTTGATGATCTTCAGGCTGCCTTTGCCGAGGCTGTTCGTCAGGGTTTTCTGAACCATCTGTGTGCTGGATGAGATCGTCACCGGGTACATGGTACTGTCCGGGACATATCCAGGCAGGGCGCTCGTTTCCGCGTAATAGTAATTACCCAGCGGAAGGTCAGCGAATGTCACGATGCCGGAGCTGTCCGTAGTCTGTGTATTGAGCTCGGTTTTGGAGCTGTCATACAGCGTAATGCCGACACCGGAGAGCGGATTACCGTCATCATCGGTTTTGAGAATCTGGAGCCCGCCCTTTTCCGGCGTGTTGGTCATGGTTTTCTGTACAACCTGGCCATCGGACGTGATTGATACCGGGTACATCGTACTGTCCGGTACATACCCAGGCAGTGCGCTCGTTTCCGCGTAGTAGTAATTGCCCAACGGCAGATCAGCGAACGTCACGACGCCGGAGCTGCCTGTGGTCTGCGTGTCGAGCTCGGATTTGGAGCTGTCGTACAGGGTAAAACCGACACCGGGAAGCGAATTGCCGTCGGGATCGGTTTTCAGGATTTGCAGGCTGCCCTTTTTCGGCTGAACGACAGAGCCGGGCGTTCTGATCGTCAGGAAGCCACGGACGAACGTGTTCTCGTTCTGATCCAGGACATAGGTGACGATGCGCTGCTGGTTGGCCGCAGCCGGAGCCCAGAAGAACAGGCGCGCGGTCGGCGTTTCATCAAAGCCGTAAGCACAGAGCATAAATTCCTGATTCGCATACTGAACAGGAATCGAAAGGTTCAGCGTCTCGCTCTGGACCCCGGTGTGACCGCTGATGATGAGGGAACCATCCGGGGAGTTATCCATGAGGCTGTAATCCCCGGAGATTCCCTTGTTGAGATACGCGGAGCCAGAAAAATACTGTCCGTTCTGCGTCAGGTTGATTTCGGACGGGTTAAACGTCAGGCTTGCGTCGCTGATGACAACCGTCTGTGTCCGTGCGAGATTGACAAGACCGATACACCAGTCGAACAGATCTTCACAGCCATACTTGCCGCGAATCCAGTCGCCGTTGACGGTGAGATTGAGGTACTGCGGCACACCGTCGCAGTGGTTTTCCGCCAGCCAGAAGCGGATCGCGTTTGCCGTCGCGTAGCGGGCAGCCTGATCGTCGAAGCCGCCGCTGTCTGCCGGGTAACCGTGGGTGAGGATCGCCCGCAGGCCGGTCAGCACATAGTCGTCGTAGACTTCTTCGCCGTCGATGGAGTAGTAGCCGCCGTTATACGGGTTATCTTTGCTGGTCTGGAGGCAGTAGGCCACCTCGCCGGTCGCCGTGATCCAGTGTGCGGGAGTCTGAAGATCGACCCAGGTTCCGCTGGTGTTGTAGGTCTGGAAGTACGAATACATGGTGCCGGACGTGATGACCGCCGTATCCGCATAGGCTGCATGAGGGAAGATGCTGAAAATGAGGATGACGCAGAAGATCATGCAAAGACTTCTGCGCCAGAGAAGTTTTGTCTTGGTCAAAAGTACCTCCTTTTTCGTAGTTTAGCGGGGATCAGCCGCCGTACAGATCGTGATTGACACGCATGGTGTAGTGATTGTCCAGCGTGCTGACGGAATTGAACAGGGCGGAGAGCAGATAAGCCTTGGTGTTCTTGACCTCGGTAGTGTTCTCGTGGATACCGTCCAGGACTTTCTCGATATGGTCCCGACCGATCTGGGAGAAACGGTGCTGCACAAAGGCCGTGGGAAACTCGGCGTCTCGCCCCAGCCGGATCGACTTGCCGCGGTTCATCTGCACTTCAAGCATCAGCTCCACCAGCTCATCCACCTGCTGGGGGCTGTATTGCTCGATTAGGCACTCATACTCGATCTGATCTCTTGTTTCTCTGTGAGCCCGTCTGTCGTTCCGTCCTCATCCCCCTGCGAGGGGGCAGGGGGAGTGAATGACTGAGTATTTAATACCTGAGTATTTGATTTTTTTGTATTTTGTTTTTTATTATTTAATTCTCCCGGATTCTCCGGTTCCGGGGCAGCCGCATCAGGTGAAGCCGCATCAGGTAACGCCATATCCGGTGAATCCATATCCGGGTTTTCCGTATCTGGCGGGGCCATGTCCGGGGTGTGGGGCTTCTCATAGATCACATACTCCGTGTCCACGATCCGCCCCCCTTTGCCGCGAAGCTGGTGGCGCTCCATATAGCCGGTACTCTCCAGCTCCTTGATGGCGGAGTGGATTGCGTCCACTCCCTCCTTGCAGATGGAGGCAAGGCCGCGTTCGGAGTAGTTCCAACCATCCGGAAAAGAGAGCATCATGGACAACAGCCCTTTGGCCTTGAGGGAAAGTTCGGGGTTTTTCAGATGGTGATTGCTCATCACGGTATAGTCCCGTGTGCGCTCTATACGAAAAACAGGCATTTTTGTACTCCTTCATTTTTTCATGCTGACGCCGAAGCGTCATATAGGTTTACAGCTCCTGAAACGGGATAGGCACTGCGCGAAAGGCGTCGCTCAGGGCCTGAAGTGCGGCCACAAATTTGCTTGGGACAATATTTATCTCCTTTGGAATCTCATCGAGGTTGCGCGTCCGCACCTGCCGATAGACCGCCGTGTAGTTGTTATCCGCGTCCGTGAACTCGACTGCGGAAATGACAACAGGCGTGAGATCATCCAGAAACCAGAGCTCCATGCGGCGCTCCGCATCCGTGTTAGAAAAGTCAGTGCTGTCGGTATAGCTGTAGACGAGCGTCCCCCGGTGTTTGAGCACCGGCTCGCTGAGATAGTCACAGGTGTTCTCACTGTTGTTGTCCATGCGGAAACGATAGATCGTCTCCGCATTAAACTGCAAACTCTGGGAAATCCACTCAAAGTTGAGCCCAGCCCTTGTGACCACGGTTTCCAGGCTCATCTTGTGTCCGCTGAGCAGCACGGCGATCAGATTCTGGAGGTCATATTTTCTGTTCAAGCGCGTTCCTCCTTAAAGCTCGAAAATGGGCGTACCATAAAGCGTGTGCTCCAAGCAAAGGGAATCGAGCACGGTCACAAGAAGGTTATAGTTAAGATCAATGACCTGCGGGAAAATATCCCGGTCCTTGGTCTTGAGGAGCCGGTACTCACTGATAGGCTCACCGTTTTCAAGCTCCGCACGAACGCAGGAAACCGCGGCAAAGGTCATATCATCCAGAATCCAGAGCTCCATGCTGTGTTTGATGATGACGCCGGAGTCGCAAATCATTTTTGCATGAGGCTTGGAATACAGGAGCGTGGCCGGGAAGGGAAACAGCAGAGGGCCGCGATATCCGCCGGCAGGATCACCGTCAGGATAGGCGGCATAGACGTAAACCGGCTTTGCAAAATACTTGATGCCTTGGGCGAGGCTTTCATAGTCCATTTCCTCCAGGGCCTCCTCAGCGGAAGGCAGGAGTTCCTCACCGCGGAACAGGTGGTCAATAGCGTTTTCGAGTTCAATCGTAATAAGCATTTTGAGATTCCTCCATAATAGATAGTTGTTCGTCTTCGGCGGCAAAGCGAGTTTCCAACTGCTCCACCGTCCAGTTTTGTTTGAATTGTCCTAAAGGGCCGGGACCAAATTGTGCAAGAGCGCGTTTATCCAACTCCCGGAGCCTGGCCCAAAGCTCCGGGTGATGTTTCCTCAGATTGCGCAACTCTCCAATCCGCTGAAAAGGGCAGCACCAGCATGACGCCCGCCGATAGATACGGTAAAGTCCGCCGAAGTCGAAGCCGTGGTCATAACAGATTTGCAGGGCCATCGCCTCCGTGATGCCCCATTCGACAAGGGGATAGCGCTCCTCTTTGCAGCGCCAAGCCTCATCCGCTGCGATGCCGACATAGTTCACCGCGCCATGCTCTCCCTTGAGGCGATTGACCTCTTTTAAGATCAGGTGCGTTTTGAGCTGCCCTGTACACCAGCGAACCCGGATACCCGGCCAGCCATTGCCGTGAAGCGGAATCCCTCTCTGGATTCGATTCTCGATGGTTTTCGGCTTAACCTTTGGCTCCTCGAACATGAGATACTCGAAGCTGTGCTTTGCGCGCAGGACGGTGATGTGAATGCCGCGCTTTTCGTAGAGATAGGCGTCCAGCTTTTCCAGATGGGCATACATTTCAGGAAATTCCATTCCAGCGTCGGCAAACAGCACAATGTCAATGGGCATCTCCTTGTCGATCATGAGAAGGAGCATCGCCGTACTGTCCTTTCCGCCGGATAAGCTGACTGCGTGATAGCCTTTATCTGTGGGGTTTACATGAGTAGGGTTGCGTCACCTCCTGTTTTTGGGCATAAAAAATGCCAGACCTGTAAAGTCTGGCGAGGGGTTATCTGCTTTCTTCCCGCTGCCGCTTGCGCAGCCAGGAATCCAGTAGTTTGAATATGGTGTTTTCAATTTGTGCGGGGGTATAGGACTTTGGAAAATACTTTTTGAGCTTGTCCCCGGACAGCGTGATGTTGCTGCTCAGCTCTGGTTTTTTTTGCTCAGCCATGATGCCGAGAATAGAGTCCTCGTTGAGATCACCGGACTGACTGAGCTTTTTGATTCGCTGGGCCTGGGATAGGGAAGGGGTAGCCTGCTCGCTCTCAATAGTTTCCAAAAGCAGAGCCTGTTCTTCTGGCTTGAGATAGGATAACTCGACAGCAGGCGTCATAGCCATTTTGCCGCTGTCTACCATCTCTTGAAGTTCAGGCTGAAGCTCCGTGAGGCGGATAAAGCGACGTACAGTGTCTCCGCTTACACCCGCTGCTTTGGCAACCTCGTCATCCGCGCGGAACTTCGCCGCAACTTGCGGCGAAGTTAAATCTCTCCGTTCTCCTTGTCGCTTGATCGCTTCCAGTTTCATTTTGTACGCCTGCGCGCGCTCAGACGGAAGAATGTTCTCACGCTGTAAATTGCTGTCTACCATTATAATAGTAGCAGCGTCATCGTCCAGATCACGGACAATGGCAGGCAGCTCGTTCAGGCCCGCAAGCTCAGACGCACGTTTACGGCGATGACCGGCGACAATTTCATATTCACCGTCAGGCCGCTGCCGCACAATAGCCGGGACGAGGACACCGTAGGCTTTCACGCTCTCCACCGTTTCCTGCATTTTTTCATCATCCCGTACCTTGAAGGGATGGTTGGGAAAGTTATGGAGTTGTGAGAGAGGGAGGTTGACAATTGAGCCGACCACATCCTTTGATCTTTCTTCCTCAGTGGAGAAAAGGTCATCGAGAGAGGTCAGACTTATGTTTTTCGCGCTGCTTTTCAAGCTTCAACACCTCCCCCGTGAGAGAGCGGTATGCCTCAGACACTTTTCCATGGGGATCGTGCGCGTAAATGCTCTTGCCCTCAGCGCTGATTTCTGCCGCACGGACAGACCGGGGAATCTCCGTGTCAAAAACCTTGACCCTTGAGCCATAGGTGGAGCGCAGCAAAGCGCCGACCTCTTTGGAGTAATTCGTCCGGTTGTCTGCCATTGTGAGCAGGATGCCGTCGATCCTGAGATTGCGGTTGATCTGCCGCCGTACCTTGTTCACCGTCTGCAAGAGCTGTTCAAGGCCCTTTGCGGAGAGAAACTGCGGCTGGGCCGGGACAAGAACGCTGTCCGCTGCCGCAAGTGCATTGATCGTCAGCATCCCCAAGGAGGGCATACAGTCTATGAGGATATAGTCATAGTTCCGCTTCAAAGGCTCCAGGTATTGCTTGAGTATCTTCTCACGGGACATCGCATTGATGAGAGAAACCTCCATCCCGGCAAGTTCAATGTTGGCGGGGACAAGATCGACATTTTCAGCATGATGAAGTATACCTCCACCAGGAGGTATTTCCTGATCTTCTACAATGCGGCCCATGGCCGTTGCCAGCGTGAAGGGCAGTTTATCCGGCTCAGTGAAGCCGAGGGAAATCGACAGCGAACCCTGCGGGTCAGAATCTACCAGCAGGACGCGCTTTCCCTCATGGGCAAGTCCGATGCCGAGATTGGTGCAGGTGGTCGTTTTACCGACGCCGCCCTTCTGATTTGCAATGGCGATTACTTTACATTTGTCACTTATAGGTTGCACCTCCTGAAATATGCTCACTTAAAATGGGTAAAAAAATAATCCCACCAATTATAGTGGAATGAACGCTATTTGAAGCGTAATTCTGCTGCGCTGTTACTTTATTGTCTCACCTCCTGTTTTGGAACTGAGCTGTATGTAAGCCAAGCATATAGTACTATTTGTTGGCAATTAAAGAGCAACAGAAATGTTGCAATAAGTTCTCGCAAGATAGGTGCTGTTCCCAAGTTCATTTTTCCCAGTAGTTTTGGGAACGTTTTTGGGAACAGAGGGAAAAATCTATAGATTTTTTGGACTGGGAACATCCCTCAATTTTCATTTTTTAAAGATAAAAGACGGTTTTTACAGCAAATAATCAATAGACGGAAGCCCCGAAAATTTGGTAAGGATGAGGTCCCCAGTTCGAATCTGGGTAGCAGCTCCAAAAGAGACACGATTTTGCACGAAATCGTGTCTCTTTTTTGTGTTTTGGGGAAAAATCGGAACCTGCGGAACAGCCTGACCCACACACCGACCCACACCGTGAAAAGCCTGCAGCCTGAGGCGCACCAACGGTTTGCGGCATCGCAGTGGGTCAGGTTGTGGGTCAAATTCTTGTAAATGATACTGTATTTTGGCTTTGACGCAGTCTTCGATTTCCGCCTTTACCAAAATCTGATCGCGCCGGGGAAACGAGCTTTGCACTCCTCCCCGGTGCTTTTCTTTGTTTTGCGACGCAAACGGTGAGGTTGTCCCAACTCACCTTGCTTTAGCTGCATCCTTCACCAAGGTCAGCCGACAGCAGAACATTTCCCACCATTCGGGTTCGTCAAACCATTCCGCTTTCACTTGGACTATCTGATTCAGGCCTATTGCCTGCACAGCCTCCAGCGCTGCATCTTTCTGGGACTGCTTTTTTGCGTTCGTCTGACAACGGGCACCATCAAGCGTGTCATAGGCTAGGAAGGACTTGTTGAAGTCCATGAGGGGATAAAGCTTTTCTATCCTGTTCGTGTCGTTATCGACCAGGAAGCCCCAGTTACCCCAATGCCGGTCGGTGTTGCCCACCAGGTAGTCGATTAGGTTCATCATGTGATAGGCATAGTTGAGCTCGTGAGAGAAAAGGATCTTCGGCAAAAGGAAATAGTGTTCGCGCATGTACTCAGGCGTCGTCCTTCTCAACCGCACCTCCCATGCGTCTGCGTACCCAGAGAATAAAATCTTCCTTGGGAATTACAATCCGATTGCCGATTGTCAGAGAAGGAAAATCCTTTTCATGGATCAACTCATAACATGAGGAGATCGAGATTCCCAAGGTCTTTGCGACGGTTTCCGCATTCAAAAACAGCGGAAGCTCATCGTAGCTTTTGTAAACCGATTCTTTCGTATAACATGCACCTCCGTTCTCATTTTTTGTTCGTTCTGACGATCCACCTGTCCATTGTTACCATCCCCTTTGCATGAACGTCTCCCGCAAAAAAGGTGGGAGCAGTATTCTTTTTATGAATTCCTTCATCCTTGAAGGTAGACGATGTCGAGACAAAACAAGTTCCTGCCGCTCCAAAATTTTCCTCTGCAAGACCAGCGTTCCATGTTGACCGCACGCCGCCTTATGCGTTATCATTGCATACTACGAATGATCCGCGAGGAGGATTTCAAATGAACATACATTTCTGTCCTGTGTGCGGAACAAAACTGCATCTGAAAGAACAGCCCCATGAGGCGTCAGCCTTGTATTGTGATTCCTGTGAGGAGTTCCGCTTTCCCATCTTCAGCATCGCTGTGGCAGTGACTGTCCTGGATACGCCCATGGAGAACATGATCCTGATCCGGCAATACGGCGAACCCGATTCTGTTCTTGTTGCCGGTTACATAGACAAAGGCGAGACGGCGGAAGACGCAGCCATCCGGGAAGTAAAAGAGGAGCTCGGTATGACCGTGCAGAGTCTTTCCTTTCTGCGCAGTCGGTATTATGCGCCGTCGGAAACGCTGATGCTCCATTATGCCGCTACTGTCGCCGAGCAAACCGCTGTCCCGAATTGGGAGGTGGACAGTTGGGAATGGGTTCCGGTCGATAACGCCTTGGCGCTGGTGAGACCCAGCGGTTTGGCAGAGACCTTTCTAAAGGATTACGAGCAATATCGAAAGCGTGGAACTTGATAGAATCGCAGAGAGCCCCAAAGCATTCCTGGTCTATGTCAGGTTTGCCTCGGGGTTCTTCTTTGCTTTGCGGTTCAAGTAGTATTCGCTTCATCGTGCTGCCGTTCAGTAGGTTTATGCGGCTTTCGGAATCTGCATCAGTTCGTCACCCGCTCTCTTTTTTTCTTCCGCAGCGGCAGGTACGGTTTATAGAGCCTCAGCAGGTCTTGCGCACCGCCGTGACCGAGCATGGCGGCGAGCGTACTTGGATCAGCGCCGTCTCTCAGATTTCTGACCGCGCAGGTGTGCCGCAGGTCACGCAGGCGAATCCCGTCCAGCCCGCAGGCTGTGATGATCTTTCTGTGATAGCAGTAGATTTCGCCACGCGTATATGGTTTCAAGGATCCCCGATGCAGGAACAGGCCCGGTGAGCTTGGATGCGGAGCATGCTCCTGACGAAGCAGCGCCACAGTATCGGAGCCAAGCGGAATCCGGCGTGACCGTTGCCCGGCGATCATAAGGATACCCTTTTGCTCGTCAACCTCCCGCCACTGAATCTGGATCAATTCTCCGACTTTTATGCCCGTATTTATCAGGAGATGGAACATCGGCAGCTTGCCCTGCTTTTCGGCTTCGATCAGGTAATCCTCAATTTCCCGTTCGCTCAGGATGTTGGCGGTCACCTTATCTGGACATGGATACAGTCTGGTTGTGACCGGATTTCGCCGGATCAATCCGTCCTCTGCCGCCTGCCGCATGATACGCCGGAGAACAGCGCTGACATTGCGTTTGCCGGCGCTGCCGAGCGGCAGTTCGTCAAGGAAGCAAAGCACATCCTGCTCTGTCAGCATCGCCAATTCTGTTTCCCCGATGTGCGGGATAATATGGTTTCGGATCAGATACCTGTGGGCTTGCACCGTTGACGGTTTGGAGCACTTGCTGTCGTATTCTACGAGCCAGAACTCCGCCCATTCCTTTACTGTCACACTCATCTTCGCTCCATCCTCCAGGCAAACTGCATTTCCAGAAAGCTGACACCGGATATACGAGACAGGTCGCAGAGCTTGCAATGCAGAGAATAGAGCTGATGCCGGGCGTATGCTTTCCCGGTCCTCGGATGAATAAATACGGTATCGCTGTTTGGATGCTCAGCGTTCTCCCCGTGCAGCAATCGTTCGCTTTCCTCGTCCATTTCCACGGCGTGGTGCTTCCCCCGGATCACGCGCTCGGAGAAATCAACTGCGGCCCAAGGCAGGGAGATCAACTCGCTTTGCCTCAGGCCGCACTGTAGTCCGATATAAATGATGGGGTACACGTTTTCCCGCTTTGCCATTTCCAGATACTTGTTCATCTGTCCTTTTCGCAGCGGGACATATTGTATTTTCTTCATCATGGGAATCGTCCCTCCTTTGCAGCAAGGAACAATACCACAGATTGATCGGAATATCTACTGAAAGATTTGTTGCGCGTCGCAAAATCGGAAAGCGTGAGAAAACGTGAAAACTCGCTAAGATTTCGTGATGCCTAAAATCCATTAACACTGACAGACACAGAAGAAAGTAAGATCTTCAGACTGCGCCTGCATTTTTGATGATTTCTATTTTTCCAGAAGCTCCGGTTTTACAAAGGTGAACCTGTCATATTCTCCCTCATATCCGCAGACGCCCATTCGTGGAGAATTGGTAACCGGAAGCATCATTTCATGCTCGTGTTCCTCGGCGCAGGCCTCACAGTAAAACGGATTGTCTCCCTCCCACATGCATTCGGCACAGATAAAATTGGCAGGGCGACCGCACTGAGAGCAGGAATACTCCGGCGGTACGTTGCGGGCCAGCAGCCTCACCGCATTCTTTTGCTTGGTGCGCCGGGTCTCAGCGACAAAGGTAATTTTTGTCTCCGTCGTGCTGCCAAAATCATATTCATGAACAAGCTGCGTTCCCTCGGAGAAGTTATACAGCTTTTTGTTTTTCCCGATCTCCTCATACCCCGGTCCGTTAAAGGCGCTCATATGCCCGCAGCATTCCAGCCAGATATTCCGCAGGAATTGATCCACAGTGCTCAGATTGCTGCTTACCGGGACATCAAAATAGAGCCAATAGTCTTTGTCATACAAGCCTTCGGCCTTGAGCAAAAAGCATCTTTGGTCACCCTCTGCATCGCCGTGAGCTTTGAGAATATGATTCTTCATGGCGACCTTGCCCAGCGTTTTCCCGCAAAGATAACAGTTCCCTTGGGATGGCATCTCGTTTTCCTTCCTCTCTTGTGTTTTTTCATTGGGGCCACAGGTTTACCTTTACAAACTGCTGTTTCATTTTACCGTTATATCAATTTGAAATCAAGGGTATTGTTCTCTTTTTCGCTTGGCGGTGAAAATGGTGAATTTGCTTCTTGTACTTTTACGAAAGCAGAGTTAGAATAGAGTCAATGAGGATTAATCAAAACGGAGTGATACTATGTTGATATGTGAATACCCAGTCAGCAGGAACGAACTGCGGCAAATGGCATTAGCCGGATTTGGAGATATGGTAAAAGGCGTAGTTGATGTTGATCAGGAGCTTTTGGCCCTTGACGCAGATCTTCACGCTGATCTGGAAGCACTCCTCCTGTATAAAGGATCTGCTCAAAACAGTCTCTGGGGTATTAACCTGTACCCGGATGAAGACGAGGATTTCGTGGAATTCGATTCCTTAATCAACATCCGCCCCATGTCCGGAAACCGGAGCAGGGGCGTAGATGATCCAAAGATTCGGGAAAAGATATTGGAGGTCGTTGCAAAATGGACGGAGCCATGATTCAGCACAAAGATCTGGCGGAGTCCGGACGCTGGGCGGAGATGCCGTTTTCCCAGCAAATGGCCAATATCGGCAGTGAGGTTTTCCGTGCGGGAAAATGGAAAGCAAAAGGGAAAGCCGAGCGGGCACAGAACGCGGCTGATCGTGCGCTGGAGCTCCTGGATTTTACTGTGCAGTCCATGGTTCTGGAACACAGAAGCGCAAAAGAACTGCTGCGTATGCGAGAGGTGCTGTGTGATTATTTCTATGGGGAAAATCTATATGTCTCAACCGGCGAATCCCTGAACAAGTATTTTGAGCCGTTTTCCATGAAAGCCGCGCGGCAACGCCTGGAGTAAAGTTTCTCTTTGCTTTGCGGCGCAAAGGATGCGCATTTTACAGTGTCATTTACAGACGCCTGACCCACACGGCGACCCACGAGACGAAAAACGACGGCGGAGACAGTGGAGCAAAGAGGGGTAAAGAGCAAGGCGCAGCCCAGCGTAGAGTGCCGGAAATGGCAAAAGAGCTGCCGATCCCATCCCATACAGCCGTTGGTAAGGATGAGGTCCCCAGTTCGAATCTGGGTAGCAACTCCAGAAAAACGCCTGATTTTGAATGAAATCGGGCGTTTTTCTTTTGCAAAAGTTCCTTTAAATGATCTGAAAAATGGCGACTTCCTACGTTTTCCTACAAGCCCCAGGGCCTCAGTTTAACCTGCTTTTCGCCCCTCCGGCGATGGCCAGTATGAGGTCGGCCAGCTCCGGGGATTCTTTGAGCAGATGCAGGATCTGCTCTTTTTTTGCGTCCGCAGCCGAATTTTCGGCTGCATCCCCTTTCACGCCGCTGAAGAAGGTATCCTCCATCAGGCCTGCCATCCGTTTTCGGTTCTCCACAAAGGTGTGGCTGTAAACCTGGGTCACCATGGACGCCTGCGCATGGCCGGTATCCCCCTGCACCGCCTTGATATCTCCGCCGCTGACCTGCAGCTTCATGGAGGTGCTCAGGTGGCGGAGGGAGTGAAACACGACTTCCGGCAGGCCGTTTGAGACGATGAGCTCCTTGAAAGCTCTGTCGATCACTCTTCCTTCGGTCGGCCGCCCATCGTCCAATGCGATGACCATCCCGTAGTCCGAATAGAGACCATGCATCAATTCCTTCCGCTTTTCCTGCATAGCACGCTGCGCCTGCAGCGCGACGGCCACGGAATTGGGGATATAAACAGTGCGGATGCTGGACTCGGTTTTCGGGATTTTCAGGACAAGCGAGGTGTTGCTGCACTCCTTCACGTCCGGGAACTTGAAATACACATTGCCCCGGTTCATCTTCTCCAGATCCTCCAGGGAATTTTTGTAACAGCGCTTGAGCTCCTGCTTGACTTCCAGCGTGGAGCTGTTGTCCTCCAGGGACTTTTCGTCGATGTGGACGTGCTTCCACTGCAGGCCGAGAATCTCGCCCAGGCGCAGGCTGCAGCCTATGGCCAGCAGGATGCAGGTCTTCAGATTCGGGTCTGTGCAGAGGTTGATGGCCATCAGCGCCTGCTCCGGTGTCCAGACCTCCCGCCGTTTGGCCGGCATTCTGGGGAGACTGACATTCACGGCGGGGTTGATCTGGATATAGCCCCAGCGGACGGCCTGATTCAGCGCCGATCGGATGAGGCAGTGGCATTTTACAATGACGGGATACGAGATTTTTTTCTCGACGTCCTTATGCCCTGCCATAGCCTTTGCCTGGGTATTGAGCATGTTCTTATAGCATTCGTCCAGAAACCTGGGGGTGATGTCCCTGACCAGAATATTGCCGACGGCGGGCTTGATATAGTCCTCGATCCGGTGCTTTGTGAGCGAATAATAGCTGTCGCCCCAGTGCGTCAGGCCATAGGTCTGCACATACTCGTCCAGCAGATCGCTCATGGTGATGGGAATGACCTTCTGCGCCGATGCCGGAGGCATCAGATTGTGGTTTTTCCTCGCGATCTCGATCTGGGCGCAGCGCAGTCTTGCCTCTACCTCGGTGTCAAAACGTTCATAGAAAGCCTTGGGATAGCCGGGTACGCGATATTGTACCTCCCATTTGTTGCCTTTTTTACGTGGATTCATATATACTCCTTTTCACAGTGCCTTCATACTTATTGCCCAGACAACCGATCAGGAGTATCTGCTCAATAAGATTATACCTTTTTTCGCGCATTTTCGCAACAGAAACCGAACATTTTATGGATTCTTCCTCCGTTCCTCCGCCTCATCCCATAAAATGATGAGGTCGTGCGAAAAACCGCAAATTATAATGCACAAAAGCGTCCGATTTCGCAGGAAACCGGGCGCTTTCGTGTTCGTTACGTCATATTGCTATTTTTCGTTTCCTACATTTCCGCGCAAAATGTCGCAAAAGGGAGAAGCTCACCGGTCCTCGGATGAATGCCTGAGCCGGCGCAGAGGAAGTACATCGCCTCGATAAATGCGGATCTGCTTGCCGACCTTTATTGAGGGGACAGCACCGCTGCGGACATATTCATAGGCCTTGTTCCGACTGATGCGGAGCAGCTTTCCGAGTTCCGGGACGGTCATCATGACCGGGATGTCTCCCAGCTCTGAGTCCTGGATCTGTGCCTCTCTTTGCTGACGTACCAACTCATTATAAAGTTTGCTCATTGACCGTCCTCCTTCCCTTCATCCAGCTTTCCGCGCACGGAAGCCAGATAAATATTGGTTACGTCCGCCCGCTCATGCCCCAGCAGCCGGGACACTTCAAAGTGGGCATCCAGAGCACTCATGCCGTCGCCCAGCAGATCCATATATGTATCCGAGGCATAGCTGTGGCGCAGGCCGTGGAAGGTCAACGGCCGATCGTCTCCGGGGTCCTGGATCATTGCGCGCTCCCTGCGGAGAAAGCCCTGAAGCTCCTTGATCGCCCGGTCGGTCGGCTTGTCGTCCGGTACCAGCAGCTTGTGGCCGCGTTCGGTCTGGTCAAGAAGCGTTTCCAGGATGGGGCGTATATGCTCCGGGATCGGGACCGACCGGATCTTTCCGCCCTTGCCTTTCACGGTGATCATATTCTCCCGCAGCGCCTTTTCGGCCGTTGCCGTATCGATCCGAAAACACTCGTGAATGCGCAGCCCCGCATACCGGGCCAGATACAGCGCGAGGATATAGTCGTAGCGTCTCTCCGCCTGTGCCGCTGCCAGAGCGCGGTTGAACTCGGGGACCGTCCATGCGCGGTCAGCCTCCGCAAAGAGGCGCTGCTCCAGTTCGATCCCCAGCTCCGCGTTCGTCGGCAGACGGTATTTCGGGTCTGACATCTTGTCGTGGAAAAAGCGGATGGCAGAGAGATCGGTTTTGATGGTGCTGGCTGATTTCCCGTGCTCCTGCATGTAAAGCACATAGGCCACCAGATGCTTGCCGCTGATGTTCTCGATCTTCTGAAGCTGATAGTGATCGGCAAGAAAGGCGCAGAATCGTTTGAACGCCTCGTAGTAGCGGTCCTTTGTCCGGAAGCTGCCTTGCCTGTTGTGTCTTGCAAGCTTGTCCAGCTGCATGATTTGTGAACGATATATACCGGATTGTTTTATGGTTTTCATAGAAGTTGTCTCCTTTCTTCGGACCCTTTCCGACTCCGGGTCCCATCCCCACCTGCCCACGCTGTCGGAACCGCATTCTCGCGGAGCGCAGGCCGGGAGCACTGCCTCTCCCTTAAGGCAGCACCGCACAATCCGCCTTCGGCGCCTTCCGGAAAAATCGCGCTCTGATTTTGTCATTTTTTCTTGAAATACACAAAGTATTCCTGCGAAAAACTGCCTTCATCAGAACTCGATTTGTCTCGGAATTCGCTCTCGCCGAATTATGCGGTGCTGCCTTGACGGTTTTCTCGCCGTACCGCCCAACGGCTGCTTTGATTTTTGTGTGATGCTGTTTGCCCGCTGGGGGCCGGAATGTGATCGAGGCTGTCCGGTCGGCAGGAACCGGACAATTTGACTCCGGCAGCACGGCCCTTTTGCAAAAATGGCCGAATTGCCGGATTAACAAAATCGCCGACACCAGTGCCACGAAAAAGCACATGTCAGCGACTATGACCGGATCGGCGAAGAGAGCCTTCGCTTCGCGGCCGCGATATAAGTCATGCCCGGTTGGGGCGATGATTATGATATGCCCGGGGATTTGGCAAGGAGACTGTGTAATGTACAGGAGACTGTGTCAGACTGGTTTTCTGACTTGACACTGTGAATCTCAAAGAATGTCTTTGGATCCTGCTTTATATATAGCATCCGAAAAGCTGCCCGTCAACAAAAAGCGTTCGACTTTTCAGCGGCATAACCCCTTATAACCCGCCGCAATCGCGCGTTTTCAACCCGATTTTCGGCTTCACGTTTGCATTTGTCGAAAACTTTTTATATAATCCAGGCATAAATCTCGGTTTGGAGCATAGGAATTATGATTCTCAGTTTTACAGACGATCTCGATCTGGACCGGATCGCGGACAGCGGCCAGTGCTTTCGCTGGACGAAGATCGAACCCCGTACATACCGGATCATTGCCGGAAGCCGCTGCCTGTATCTCACCGCGCGGGGTGACAACCGGTACGAGCTGGATTGCAGCGAGGAGACTTTCGACGCCTTCTGGCGAAGTTATCTGGATCTGGACGAGGACTACGCCCGGATACGCGCCCGGATCGATCCCAAGTCAGACCCGTTTCTGGCTCTCGCCGCCGAAAACGAGAAGGGCATCCGCATCCTCCGGCAGGACCCGTGGGAGATGCTGGTCACCTTTATTATCTCGCAGAACCGAAACATTCCCGCCATCCGGCGCTCGGTGGAGCTGCTCGCGGAGCAGTGCGGCGAAAAGCGGGAAGACAGCCGCGGCGAGGTCTATTATGCCTTCCCCACGCCCGAGGCCGTCGCAGCCTTGAGCGAGGAAGATCTCAACCGCTGTCGGCTCGGTTATCGCTGCCGCTATGTCCACGCGGCAGCCCTCTCGGTTTTAAGCGGTGAAATCAGTCTGGAGCCGCTTCGGGAGGCAGATGAAGAGACGACCCTTGCCGCCCTGACCGGGCTTTTGGGTGTGGGGGTAAAGGTCGCAAACTGTGTCTCCCTTTTCGGGCTTCATCATCTGAACGCCTTCCCGCGGGACGTGTGGGTGAACCGCGTACTCGCCCGGGAGTATCCGAAGGGCTATCCCTTTGAAGCCTACTCCCCGTATAACGGGATCTATCAGCAGTATATGTTTGCCTGGTATCGCCATCGAGGCGAACAGGCATAGTTCACCCATTGGCACCGGCTGCCGTTTCCGCTCCGTTTCTCCCGGAAGCCGACTCGCCCGAACCCCAAAAGCCGCAGAGCAGCGGGCTTTCGCGCCCTTGCCTGCATGACTGTCTCTGTTTGATTTTTACGCAAGGTCAGTACGATGCGGTATGGAGATCATACTCTGTCAAAGGCGTTAAACCGTTGACAACCGCGGACACGACCGCTGAACTCGGCTGCGAATAACTCGCGTGTGTCCTTTCGACCCGCCCGACTGCGAGCCCTTGCCGGGGATATTGCCTGCGCTGTCGGCGCCGCGTTTTCTGACGCGGTGCGCAGGGCGGAAGCCTTGCCGCTTCCTAAACGGTGTTTACGCCATACCGTCTGAATGGCTGTTTTACCGGAGACTGTACTCCTCCATGCCGCATGGCCGATTGACTGCCGGAGCATGAGAAAGATGGCGGCTGACGAGGAGCCGGACAACATACGAAAAAACGCCGGGCTGGCAAGAACCCGACAAGTGAAGGTGCACCGCGCTGTGAAAATCGGAGCATACGCGGCGTATATTTGGCTCTTTGAGCCCTGAGACAGGACGCTGGGCGTCAAAAGAGAGACTGTGGCTGCATATAGCAGACTGGGAAACTGTTATCTTATTTATATCATATCTCAGAACAGGGGTCAAATTTCAGCCTCCGCGCAAAACGGCACTGCCCAAATCTCCGAAAAGACCGGGCAGTGCCGCTGTTATATATCCGGGAGTCTGCAAAAAGTGAATGCACGTTCAATGCTCATTCAATGCACGTTCAATGCACGTTCAATGCACATTCGTACGTTCAATGCACGTTAAATGCGCGTTCAATGCGCGTTCAATGCGTTTACAATGCGCACAAGCGTAGTAATGCGTTTTTTATGCGTGTAAAAAGAGCAATGCGTTTTCTGTGCGCGCAATAAGAGTAATGCGTTTTCTATGCGCACACAATGCGTCTTCTGTGCGTGAAATACGTATTCTGCGAGTAAAATACGTATTCTGTTCGCGTGAAATACGTATTCTGCGAGTGAAATACGTATTCTGTTCGCATAAAATACGTATTCTACACGCACGGTCCATTCCCGCGGCTGATATTGACTCCAATGAGATCTATGCCGATTCTCAGTCTGGAGGAAGGCCTTTCTCAGACGAGTGCAAAAAGCCGGCTATAGTCTGCCGAGACCAGGTATCAATGCGATTCGAAGACTCTATGTACATACAACTATACATTAGTGTTCATACAACTATACATAAGCCTCAGAATCGCTGCTCTATTACATCTCCTGAGCATTCGCATGGGCGTAGAAAATCCGCCGCGGGTGACGGCTCAGGATCTGGCCCCAGTCCTTTTTCAGTCTGGGGTTCTCTTCATACCCATTCAGATAAGAATACGGTTCCAGATCGCCGACGATGCAGTCTCCGTCATCCAGAAGGATCGAGATGCTGTCCTCGCTGTGGCTGGGGGTATGCACGATCTCGCCGCCGATGCCCAAGCTATGCAGGAATGCACGGCTCTCCTCGCAGGGAAGGACCTTTGCCGCTGTTTCGTCGATCGGCACATAGTGAAGCCGCTTGTCTCTTGAAAAAATCTCATCCGGGAAGTGCAGGAAGCCGTGCTGAACGTCAGCAACCAGCAGGACAACGCCCAGCCTTTGAAGCTCCCCAATGATCCCGACGTGATCCGGGTGATAGTGCGTAGCCAGCACATAGGAGATGTCCGAAATCCCCAGGCCGGCCGATTTGATCGCCTTGAAAAACTGCGGCAGCGTGCCTGCCCAATCCGTGTCGATCAGCAGCCCGCCCTTCGCACCGGGGATGTAAAAGGTGTTCGTATTGCCATAGCGAAGCTTTATCATCTTTCCCGCTCCCCCGCTATTTCCGCTCGGAAAACACATAGGCCTGCTCGATCCAGGAAAGGAGCTCTTCGTCCAGCTCCTCAGGGGAGCCGATGACAAGATGCGTGGTCCAACGTCCCGGATAAACCTCGGTCTTTACAGCGACACGCTCAGAATCCAGCGCATACGGTAGCCCCATCGTCAGCGTCAGCCACCTCTCCGGCAGCTCCGCCTTGCGCCTGACCCGGGCAAATGACACGCAGGCAAAGACATGCTTATGATAATAAGTGATCTGTGTTTTCTGTACCCGCTTTTGCATCTCCGGGAAGTGCTCAATCAGCTTGTCTTCCATGGCGGTAAAGATGGGCAGCGTGTCCCGGTGGGCATCGAAAAACATGATGGTGTCCATATCGAGTTCCGGCATCTGTGTCTCAAGCCTCCCGCAGTTTGATCGTGACATGGACGGTGTCGCCGTCAGATTTTCCCAGACGCTGTCGAATCGCTTTCAGGACGCCGATCATATAGCAGATGCTGCCGTCTGCGTTTTTAAGGCCCATATTCACGATGCTCCCGTCATAAGGGATCCCGTCAAAGGTCGCATGGACCTTCACGCGCCCCTTGCCGAATTCCTTGCGGATGTCCCACGGGAAAACCACATAGGCCCCGCCGTTATCCGCGTTTTCATGCAGAATCGCGTCATAGCTGTAGATCTGATCCATCCGAATTCACCTCGAACAAGTGGTAAGTGCATTATAGCATAGACGCACATTAAAAAGCAAAGTACAGGGTTCAACATCGTTTTCTGTTGTGAACCGGAGGAATATACGATATACTTACTTCAAACACATTACAGAAAGACGGGATATACATGAACTCGATTCAAGGAATCCGATATATCGTAAACAAGTCGCCTGACCATGGAAAGGGACCGGCTTTTCTCAGTCCGGCCGAGACCGCATCTGTTCAAGCGTTTCATGAAGCACTGCCAGAGTATGCACCGACTGCACTTGTGCCGCTGCCTGAACTGGCCGAAAGCCTCGGGATCAGGGCTGCTTTTATCAAGGATGAATCCACGCGTTTCGGTCTGAAGGCGTTCAAGGGGCTCGGCGGGTCCTACGCGGTATTCCGCGCCGTCTGCGAGAGACTGGGTCTGGATTATCGTGAGACGAGTATCGAAGAACTGCAGGCCGACAAGGTTCACCGGCAAATCGCAGAGCTGCACTTTGTTACGGCGACAGACGGCAATCACGGAAAAGGCGTGGCATGGGCCGCGGCGAAGCTCGGCTGTCAGGCGCATGTATACCTCCCGAAGGGCTCGGTAGCGGCACGTGCCCAGGCCATCCGGGATATTGGGAAAACAGAGGCTGTTATCACCGAATGGGGTTATGATGACACCGTCCGTTACGCCGCAAAACTGGCGGATGAACACGACTGGGTACTGATTCAGGATACCTCCTGGCCGGGGTATGAGGACATCCCGCGCACGATCATTCAGGGCTATACAACCACGTGCCGGGAGGCATCCGCGCAGTTGGAGGAACTGGGGCTTGCCCCGACGCACGTCCTCCTGCAGGCGGGGGTCGGCGCGATGGCCGGCGGCGTTCTCGGCTGGCTGAGAAACCGGTACTCGGATTCCGATCTGACCGCGGCGATCGTAGAGCCGACGGAGGCCGCCTGTGTTTTTGAATCGGTGGCGGCGGCTGACGGGAAAACACACCCGGCAGCCGGGAGCGGCAGGACGATCATGGCAGGACTCAACTGCGGCGAGGTCTGCCCGCTCACCTGGCCCATCCTGCTCCGCCAGGCAGACGCCTGGTTCTCCTGCCCGGATCAGGTTGCGGTACAGGGGATGCGTTACTTAAGCAGAGCCGGTGTCGTCTCCGGCGAATCCGGTGCGGTCACCGCCGGGCTCGCGTCTTTGATGGCGCAGGATACTTTTGCGGATGTAAAGCCGGCACTCAAGTTCAACCGCGATTCGGTTCTGCTCCTTTTCAGTACCGAAGGAGATACCGATCCGGAGGCTTATCGGGAGATTGTAGGGAGGACAGGGACATGACGGATCTGGAGATCATGCAGCACGCAAGTGCTATGTGGAAACACATCATGGCGGAAATGTTAAGATGAAGAGATTGCTTGACAAGCATCCTGATCGATACAAACAATTTCTGTTTTCAATCATGCAAATTCTGCCAAAAACCATAACAGAAGACAGTGTGATCAAGGCAGAAAGCTTATACAAGAAAAAGCTTATGAGCCTTCGGTTTGGGCTGGATGAGAATTGATGGAGGTCCTCAACATGGCTAAAGGATTAATTGATACGATTCTTGATTCAATCTTTGACGAGAACTGGGTAGGCTGCCGTGGAGAAAAACTCACAGAACGGGAGTTGAAATTGGTCAATCTCTTCGGTCGGAAAGGGAAAACGCTGCGCAATCTATATGTGCCCAAAGATAACGGGGAAACATCGGAAATTGATGTAGTCTATATTACCCAAAAAGGTATCTTCGTCTTCGAGAGCAAAAACTATTCCGGATGGATCTTTGGGGATGAAAAAGGAATGTACTGGACTGTTTCATTGCCAAACGGCCAGAAAAATCGCTTTTATAATCCCATCAAGCAGAACAGAACACACTTGAAATGGTTGGGCCAATTTCTCGGTGCTGATGTTCCGCTTTTCTCAATAGTTGTTTTTTCTGAGCGGTGTGAACTAAAGAAGATATCAGTTGAAAGTAACGACATAAAGGTTATTAAGAGGGATCGAACGTACGCAACTGTACGGGAGCTTTGGGAAAAGTCAGACGACGCCCTTTCAGAGGATCAGATTACCGCTTTGTTTGAGAAGCTGAAAGTCCTCACAAATGTGGATGAAGCTGTCAAGCTTGCTCACATAAGGGATATTGAGTACATGAAAAATCGCCCTGCAAAGAGAGTGCCGCTGGAAAAAACGTCTAAAAACACAGGGTTGGAGCAGGCACCTCAGAGGTTTGGGGAAAAGATCTGTCCTCGCTGCGGTAAGCCACTGGTATTAAGGACGGCAAAGAAAGGCGACCATGCCGGCGAGCAGTTCTATGGCTGCTCCGGCTTCCCGGGGTGCAGATATACAGAGAACGCATGAAACTGGTATTAAAAACCCGGCTGCATACTTTTGATCGTATGCAGCCGGGCAATTGCTTTTTTAACTGCCGGACGCTCCGCAGTTTTTTATGTGTTTCCCGGCTTTGAATTACGCCGACGGGACAAAGTGATCCATAATCTTTGAGAGCGGTTTGAACAGGATCAAAACCGTAAGGAAGTTGGAAACAGCGTGAATGAGATCGTAAGGGATCCCGGCGATCCACATGGCGGCATAGCTTCGCCAGCCGCCCGTGATGGCAAAGTACCCGATGTACATCAGCGGCCCGAAGAGAAGCCCGTACACGCCCGCAAGGACAGCCCACACAAGCGCCGATTCGTTCATGCGAAAGAGCATGGCCAGCACGACCAGCACAGGCCAGATGTAGAGATATGAAAACCACCAGATGCTGAACCCGAATATCAGCCCTTCCAGCAGAATATACACGCCGACCGCGTATAGCGCCCGCCAGCCAAAATACACCGTCACGAGGATGATCAGCAGCGCGTTGAGATTCACATTGGGGATCGACGCGAGGACTGTTTTGACGGAAAACATCAGGGCGGCAAAGAAAGCGAGAATACAAAGCTCCCGTACGCTGAGCTTACCCGACGGTGTAGGTGAACTCATAGTGCTCTCCGTCGGAAATCACGGTGCTGTCAACGCCCGTGTCAACCCGCTCTCCGCCCTTAGTGAGGCACCACCAGGACCGATCCCGATCCCAGTCGGCAGTCTCTCCGTCCACCGTGTTCACCATAAGGCCATAGGGACCGTCCTCACCGGAAATCAGCCCATCTGCAGATTTGAGGGCTTCGCCCAGGTTTTCGGCGTCCGTGTTTATGGGAAAGGTAAAGGATGCTCCGTCGCCGTGTATGACCTCCAGCGTGATCGACTTTGTACCTTGAACGGGAGCCGGGCGATTAAAATGCCAGACCAGGAATATGGCAAGCAGCAGAACGATAAATACAGCGAAAGCGATGATTTGCTTTTTCTTCACGGCAAGGATTCCTCACATTTCTGTTGACGATTATGCCCGGTCATTATAGCGCAGCAGGCTGTCATTTGCAATGCCGTTTGCGTATCCGCAGAGCGGTATCAATTGATGCTTTTATCTTTTTTCGGCTTGTGGTATATTTTTGGTATTGAAACGAAGGGAACCCGATTCATCCGCATTTCTGTGTGATTTTGGAAAGGAGCAGCACCATGATTTTTGACACACCCATCTGCATTGGGCAGCTGGATATCCCCAACCGTCTTCTCATGCCGCCGATGCAGACGAACAAAACCGACCGCGGCCATGTGACTGCGGAGCTGGTGCAGTACTATCGTGACCGCGCTGTATACAGCCGCCCCGGCATTATCATTACCGAGCACAGCTGCATCGCGGAAAGCGGACGCGCGGCGGAGGGGCAGCTCTCCATCGCATCGGATGCGTACATTGAAGAGCACCGGCAGCTCACCGATGCGATCCACGCAGGCGGGAGCAAGGCTTTTGTACAACTCAACCACGCCGGCAGCAACGGGATCGGCGAATCGGTCTCTGCAAGCCCGGTAACGATTCCGGCCAAGAAGCTGACCCGCCGCCCGCGGGAGCTGACTGCGGACGAGATTCCTGAGATCGAAGCTCAGTTTGCGGCAGCGGCAGCAAGAGCCGTTCAGGCCGGGTATGACGGTGTTGAAATTCACTGTGCGCACGGCTATCTGCTCAACCAGTTCTATTCTCCGATGACCAACAAGCGCAAGGACGCCTATGGCGGGAGCCTCGAAAACCGGCTTCGGTTTACGCTGGAAACGGCAGCGCGGGTGCGTGAGGCTGTCGGTCCTTCTGTGCCCATTGCCGTGCGTCTCGGCGGAGCGGACTATCTTCCCGGCGGGTCAAAGGAAGAGGACGCCGCTGAAGGCGCTGCTCTGTTGGAAGCTGCCGGCGTCGATCTGATCGACCTGTCGGGCGGGATGTGCTTTTTCTTCCGTCCGGGCCATCTGGAAGCGGGTTACTTCTCTTCCATGTCGAAAAAAGTCAAGGCACGTGTTTCCGTTCCGGTTCTGCTGACCGGCGGCGTTCAGCACGCTGCCGATGCGGAGAAGCTGCTCAATGCGGGCAAAGCGGATCTGATCGGTGTCGGGCGTGCGCTGCTGAAGGACGCGCACTGGCGAGAGACCGCATAAGTGAGGAGACTTTTGAATGATGGAACTCAAGGAGCTTCTCGCATGGTTTGATCAGGGCGGCTCGTTTGGCGAAGATCCGGAAGTCGTTGCGTGCATGCGCAGATATATTCAGGAAAACCGACGTCTGCTGTTTGAGATGAACAATCTCTGGCATGAGGATCAAAACGAGATCACGGAGCTGTTCAGAAAGATCACAGCAAAGCCGGTCGGCGAGGGTGTGCGGATCGAGACGCCGTTCCATACCGATTTTGGAAAGAACATCACACTCGGAAACCGCGTTTTCATCAATGCCGGCTGCAAGTTCCAGGACCAGGGCGGCATCGTCATCGGTGACGGTTCGCTGATCGGACACAATGTGGTGCTGGCCACGCTGGACCACGACCTTGCACCGGAGAAGCGGCACATCCTCCATCCGGCACCGATCCGCATCGGGAACAATGTCTGGATCGGCGCGGGGGCTGTGGTCACAAAGGGTGTGACAATCGGGGACAATTCCGTCATCGCCGCCGGAGCCGTGGTGACCCGCGACATTCCTCCGAACGTGATTGCGGCAGGCGTCCCCGCGAAAGCTCTGCGGGAGATCTGAAACGTAGTATACCCGGTACGATTTGCCTGCCGGGTGTACGATCTCAAGCTTCCGTTTTCAAGTTTCTTGTGATACAATACGGAAAAATGAGGTATTGAACCGGACATGCTTCACTGTTCACGATCAAAACCTTGCAGGAGGAAAAGCGTATGATGAAAAAGAGAAAACTAAGTCTTACGGTAACTGTTATCGTTTTGCTGATGCTTGTGTTCACGTCCGCCTGCTTTGCGGAAACAGACGGAAAGGAAACACCCAAGACCGGAATCATCGGTGCAATGGATGAGGAAGTCAATTCTCTGAAGGAGGCACTGGAGGAGAAGAGAATCAGCACCATTGCGGGAATGGAGTTCTGTGAAGGCAGGCTCGACGGCGCAGATGTGGTTGTTGTGAAATGCAGCGTGGGAAAGGTGAATGCCGCGGCCTGCACCCAGATCCTGATCGACCGGTTTGGCGTTGACCAAATCATCAATACCGGGGTTGCCGGTTCTCTTGACGCCGCCATTGACATTGGGGATATTGTTGTATCCACAGAGGCCGTACAGCATGATATGGATGTGACGGCGCTGGGATTTGCACGCGGCGAGATCCCGTACAGCGAGAAGTCGGTATTTCCCGCGGACGAAGAAATGCGCGCGCGTGCATTGGAAGCCGTCAGGGCTGCCGCGCCGGAGGTCCATGCGTTTGAAGGCCGCGTGTGCAGCGGCGATCAGTTCATCGCCTCCCGTGAGCAGAAGGAGTCCATTCTCTCCTCTGTCGGCGGTCTGTGCTGTGAAATGGAAGGCGCCGCGATCGCGCAGGTCTGCAGTCTGAACGGGACGCCCTTTGTGATTATCCGTGCCATCTCGGATAAAGCGGATGATTCGGAAGAGATGTCCTATGTTGAGTTTGAACGGGCTGCCGCAGAAAACTGCGCCGCGATCACGCGGTATATGATTGCCCATCAATGAACGGAGGCCGAAGAATGAAGCTTCACGGAAAAATACTCGGCGTGTCCGAAAAATGCTTTTACGCCGTCGTGCTGGCATGTGCGCTCGGTATCCTTTTGGGCTCCTTCTTTGATTTTCAGATCAACGAAAGGCTTGCCAAT